>OIYO01000114.1_pt1 | contig 81193 bp, 68 predicted proteins | sample 1588191 | NCBI WGS metagenome assembly OIYO01 (sample SAMN03283275) | human gut metagenome | biome: human-associated habitat; material: feces | host: Homo sapiens | place: Peru | collected 2012 | reverse complement strand
GGTATCTTCAGCTAGTGCTACGCACGTAGCCATTACGTCGGCTGCTAGGTGAAAATTACTAGATTATATCGAAACTACAATCTCCGCCTCGAAGTGAACCTACAAGTCTGGTGCGTTCCCTCTCCTCGGGGGAGGGTTAGGGTGGGGGTTAACCCGTAAGGGCAGAAAAATAAACTACAAACACAACAAACAAAACATTCCTTTTTAAATAAAATCCCTTTTTCCTAATTCCGCTTGAGCTCCAAGCTCAAGCATTTTTTTGTGCTACGCACGTAGGTACTACGTACGTAGCACATTTGGTCGGCTTCTTGGAGAATACTACAAGATTGCAGAAAATTAAAAACGACAGTAATCTCTAGCCAATGAAGTCACTATACAACACTTGTATATTCCATAATATAATCGTCCATCACAAAACCATTGCCAATATCGGTTACATCTTGTGCTACTATTGCAAAACGGTATTTTAAGTAAGCGTTAATTGTATGCTTATTATTTTTGTTAACAGTCAATTTTATTTTTGTATATCCGTAATTTTTCGCAATATTTTTAATTTCCCCGAAAGCTATTCTACCAATGCCTTGATGCCTATATTCTTTTTTTATATATAATTTTGATAGAAATAAATAATCTTCTTTTCGTGATATCCCAAAATAGCCGCACTTATTCCCATCTTTAAGAATAAAATAATATGTATAATTTTCATTTTTAATTTGTTCCAATATGGCATGCTCTGATTGAAATTTATCCACCATGTAATTAATCTGTTCTACAGAAAGTATGCAAGGCCAATATTCATGCCAAATTTCGGAGGCTAATTCAGCTAGTTCTTTAATATTATCAAATTTTACTTCTAAAAATTTCATACCTAAATCCTAGCATAAATTTGAAAAAATAATGTTAATGTTAAGCTATGTAAATCTTATAAAATTAACTTATTATTGATTTTAAGCCTATATCCAAAAATTAGTTAAAAAAAGATGGCAAATATTTTTTTGTTTAATACTTTATAATATTGTAGATGAGATTTAAGGATTAGTGTGCTTGAAAATTCATAATAGCAATATATATAACAATTCTATTACTAGTAAACAGGAAAATAATGTTCAGGAGAAAAGTATTACATCTCCGTCATTTAAGTCTGGTATGACTAGTCTACTGAATCTGAGTGGAAATGTAATGCAGGGAATTGAAGATAAGGGTTTTCTTGCATCATTTCTGATTCAAGATTTTGGTGGTATGACAGTGCCTAGAACGGCTGCCGGATTCTTAAGAGATAAAGAACATACAGGTCACTACAATATTCAAGAAGGTACAGAAGTTCTTGGAAGGGAAGGGTTAACAGGACCTTGTATGATGGCGGTTGCTCCAATTTGTTTGTGGGTAGCTGCAAAAGCCGGACGTTCAACGAGTATTAATACTCAATTAATCAAGCGTTTCGGTAATAGCTTAAAAGAATTTTTGACTAATCCTAAATTTGATAAAAATCTCTTAAATAAGCCGGAAGAATTTAAGCAAGAATTTTACAAAAAAAATATCAAGAGCATGTTAGAAGATACTTTGGGCAAAGAAAATATTTCTAAGGACTCTGTTGAATACATTCTTAAACAAGTTAATAACATGGAAAAAATTCCAGCAGATGTAAAGTTGGAAAAATTTAGAGGAAAAGCAAAATATCGCAAACAATGTATGGATAATATTGTTTCTCATATAGATGATATAAAATATTCTAAATCTTCCAATTTAGAAATGCTTCAAAAAGTTAAATTTGGTTCTGATAAATTTGACAGTAAAAAAGTTTTTGATATTAAATCAGCTATAGATGGCATGATGAAATATTCCGATGATGCAATTACTGCTAATAAACATATAAATACATTGGATGAAATTGCTGCTGATAAATTGAAAGATAAATCTTTAGCAAAAAGAATGATTACAAATATTTCAATGATGGCTGCAACATTAGGAGTTTTATCTGTTTTACCTAAGCTATATGCTAGAAGTAATACTGCTCCTGGGGCAAGAACAAAAGAAGAACAAAAAGTTGAAGAATACAATATTGCATTTGAAGGTCGAAAACCAAAACAAGGTCTGTTGGAACGGTTAGGAAAATTAATTGATAAGAATAAAAGCGATTTTGTGTCATCTGAACTTGAGTATAACGGTCACAATTTTACTAATACTTTAATGGCAGGACTTTCTGTTTTTGGTTTGCTAGCACCAAGAGGAATGCGTGCTTACAGTCGTGCTCAGGTTGATGAAGATGGTAAAAAAGATTTAACAGAAGTATATGAAATTCTTTTAAGAGATTTGACTTCAAGTCTTGCGGTTGTCTTTGCTGTTCCTATGCTAACAAGAGCTTGTGTTACATCTTACGAAAAACAATCCGGCTTTGTTTTAATGCACAAAGATAGAAACGGAAAATCTAAGTTGGCTACGTCTTTAGATTTATTAAATCCCTATAGTAAAGCTCACGTATTAACAAACTCTGAAATTAATTCTTTGTATAATAAAATTGATTCAAAAGATAAGATGTTGAATTTCTGTAAGTATATAGATAAAAACGGTGGAGATTTACAGAAAATTATTTCTAAATCGGAGGACGCCGGTTCTGTATTTAACAAAAATACTTTTGAATTAAGCTCAATTAAATCTTTGAGTAAATCAGAAAAGAATAAAAAAATAATTGGCGTAATAGAAAAACTGGAAGGCAGCAAGGCTGATGATGCAATTAAAACATTGATGAAAGCAGCTAAGAATGCTAAGAGTAATAAAATTACGACTTTCGCAAGAGGCTTAACATCTGTTCCGGGATTGCTTACAACATTCTTTATTTCTCCATACTTATTGGGCTGGTTTATTCCTCGTTTAACTTATGCTAATACCAGACGTATTCATGAAAAGCAAGATAGAGAACGTGAAGCAAAACAAGCTGAAAAATTAAAAGCTAATGCTTGATTTTTACAGGTAATTGGATAATATAGATTTAACGTAATTTTGCGTTTCTTTATATGGTGGCACACCGTCATATTTATCAACAGCTCCCGGACCGGCATTATATGCAGCAAGAGCCAATATAACATTGCCATTATAACGGTTAAGCATGGACTTTAAGTATTTAACTCCGCCTTCAACGTTTTGCTCCGGATCCATAGCATTTGTTACACCCAGACCTTTAGCAGTTGCCGGCATGAGTTGCATTAAACCCATAGCGCCAACTTTTGATTTTGCTTTTGGATTAAAACCTGATTCTTGCTTAATTAGGGCATTTACTAGTTTTTCATCAACACCATGTTTTTTTGAAACCTTAGATACCAAATTTTTAATTTGTTCTCGAGTTGTTACTTTATCTGTATTAATTGGTGATGACGCTTGTGCTGTGTAAATATTAGCATTTACTTTTGTAACAGGTTTACTTAATAAATCCCCAAATTTAACGTTAGAAGATTTTTTTAATACACTATCGAAGGATTGAATATTATTAGGTAATTGTGCATCAGCAGCTTGGCTTTGTTTCTCAACAGGTGTCCACTGAGCATTTAATGTATTAACATAATTATTCATCTGCACAGCTCTTTGCATTGCACTTGATTTTCCTGATGATGATAATAAATTTTGAATCATGGATGAAAACATAATATCTAATCCTTTCAATCAATAGTATCGGATAAATTATTTTTAACATTAATCTTTTATGATAAATATCCACTATATGATTTAATTAATTACTCAAAAAAGTCAAAAGCATGCTCATATATAGATTTTTTTTTTATAATATGGTATTATTGAATGTAAGTATGGGAGAGTGTTAGGTGAGTACTGGTAATTTTTTAATAGAAAGTAGTGATATTGAGCTGGCGCAGAATATCTGCAAGCTTATTTCAGATACCGGTGTAAGAAATCGTGCTGTGGCAAATGCTTTAGCAGCAGGAATTGCTGTTCGGTATTTTGAAGATGATAAATATAAGGCTGAGGCTGAATCAGGACTACATAATATTGGTCGTGTGTTAGAAGATATAGATATTTCCGATTTATATGTAAACAATTGTTATATTGATGCACGAGTATTTTTTAGCGATGATGAATTGTCTGTTCCTGCAGCTCATTTCAATGACAATCTCTTACCGATAGCTTATATGTTCATAAAAATTACACCTGATTTATCAGGTGCTGAAGTTGTAGGTTTTATAAAACCGGAAGATATAAACAAAAATAATCTTATTGACGGTTATTATCATATAACGGAAGATGATTTAAAGTCTTTTTATGAAGTAGAAAACCTTCTTTCTGAGTATTCTGATGAGCCGGATATAGAAGATAAGGATATTTTTGCCTATATTGATGGCAAATTAGATGACGTAAATGAGTTTTATCAGAAAATGATACATTCAAAAGATGCTCGTTTAAGGTTGGCAAAGGCTTTGAAAGCAAAAGAAGTTTTTAGATTTGTATCTGTTACAAATGTAGAAAATGTAAGTCAAAGTGATTTAGATAATTTTGATTTAGATGAAGATAATTCCGGTCTTGATTCTCTGGAAGGATTTGGCTTTGATACTGCAAATGGTGATGACCTTGTTGAAGATGCTCAGACCGGTGAATTGGCTTTGAATTCAGAATTTGAACTTAATGCAGATTTAAACAATGATGATTTGCTTGAATTATCGTCTGATGGTGATTTGACGGATAATGTTTTGGAACAAAATGAAGAAGAACAAAATGTTAATATTGCTGATAGTTCAGTTAGTAAAGATGATTTAGTTCCGGATTTTCAGAATGATTTGGCTGAACTTGTGGATGAAGAAAAAGAAGATAATAACGTCGTTAATGACAATGATGTTGTTGTTGAAGATAAGGAAGATGAAAATTCATTTGGAAGTTTTACAACTGTAGCATCACCTAGTCTAGATAACCTTGAAGATATACTGAATGAGGAGTCGGAAGAAATTAACTCAACTCCGGAATTAAGTACTGAAAAGGAACAAGGAGAAGAATCTCATTCGGAAAAGCAAATAGAGGCGTTGTTCAATAATGGCGCAAGTGACGATATGAATGCCGATGCAGAAGAAATGGACGTTTATCCACAAGCAAAACAAAAGACATCGTTATTAAAACCTTTAGCGATTGTTGCAGTTTTGGCAATATTGGGTGCGGGTTCATATTTAGGATATACAAAGTTTAGTAATAATTCGCTTCCTGAAAATGATATTATTGCTAATAATGAAGATACAACTCAATCTGTTGCAGAACCAGTTCAATCTGTTGTGGAGCCAATTCAATCTGTACAACAGGAAGCTATGCCAAACGAAAAACTGGATATTGTACCTGCTGTGCAATCTCAGAATGAAGGTACATCAACGTCAATTCCGGCAATTGAACAAAATTTGGATGCTTCAATTCTTGTAACAAATTTAAAAGTCGATTGGGAAGTACCAGCCGGATATGCTGCAAATACTTCTGCAAAACGTTACTTAATCAAGCTAGGCAAAATTATACAGCTAAACTTAAAGACTGAGTTATTATTGTTGAACAAACCGCCAATATCAAATAAAATTGCTGTAGAAATTAGATATAATCCAAGCAGTAGAAAATTTGAGGCTATGGGTGTAACAGTATCAAGTGGCGAGCAAAGTGTTGATAATGTTATTATGCAAACTGTTAACAAAGCTCTGGCAATGAATTTAAGTATGAATACTGATTCTTTTGCGAAATTACAGGGCAATCCTGTGCTAATTATACATTTATAGTTTAAATAGAAGAGATTAATTATGGAAAAAAATAATAAGTATTACAATATTATTGCTGATATAGTAAAAAAACACAGAAAATATTCAGGTTTAGAAGCTATTTTGGATGATATTATAGATGATGTTTATAAGCATTCAGAAGTTATAATTAATTCTGTACCAAATGAAAGTGTAATTAGCGCTTATTTAGAAAAAGTTGTTGCAACATCTATAATTACAGTGCCTAAAAAAATGGGATTTCATCCTGAAATTAAGCATGCCACAGTATCATCTGTTACGCAACAACCGCAACAAAGTTTTGTCTCAAACGAAGTTGTTAAAAAAGTTGATAATACTTTAGTTGATAAGATGATTAATAGTGCAGAATCTACATGCTCTGATTCAACTGAATCTGATTTGTTAGAGCTTGCTTCTGATAAGTCAGAACTAAATGATATTGTTGATAAACCAATTCAAGAAGAACAAGAGCCAAGTTTGAATTCTATTGATGATGACGTTTTAACAGACGAGTTTGAAGCTCCGGCTCAAGATTATATTGAGGATAATGATTTACTTGTTTTATCAGAAAAAATTGAAGAAAATGACTTAAGTTCTGATGTTAACGAGGTTTTACCAGCTGATAATCAAGAAAATTTAGACATTGAAAATCATGATGAAAAGAATGATATTGGTGAATTATCAACAGAAGATTTGGAAATAAATAACGCACCAGAAAGTGATGCATCTGAAAATGATTTTTTACAAGAACAAGTTGAAGATAGTGATTTTGTTGTAGAAAAAGCGGATGATATCCAAAGTCTAGATTATCAAAAAGAAGATGATGTTTTAGAAGAAATATCTGATAAAGATGATTTGTTAGATAACTTTGTGGAATCAAAAGAAAATGATGAGAAAGAACCTTTACAAGAAGCAGCTGACGATATAGAAGAAGTTGCTACAGAAACTAATGAAGAAGTTGTTTTAGAAAATGATGATAGTTCTGATGATTTGAACTTAGATGAAGTTGAATCTCCTATGTTGAATTTTGTTGATGAGTCAGAAGAAAACTTAAATCCGGAAGTAAGCAGTGAAGAAGTTGATACTGATGAAAGTCCGATTGAAGAAGTTGAACAAAATGACTTAGAATTACAAATATCAGATGAAGCAGAACCTTTGGCAGAGGTTGAAAATCCTGTAGAGGATTTGTTGCCGAAAGCTGATGAAACTAATGATGATGTATTACAAACTGAAGAAGCTGAAAATTTTGAGTTAGAACAATCTGGAAACGATTTCTTACAAGTTGAAGGTGATGATAGCTTTGATTTAGAATCTGCAGATGATAATTTAGCTTTTTCGGATGAATTGACTTTAGATAGTGGAGATGAACTTTTAGAAAGTACAGAAAGTGACGGATTTGAATTAAATTTGAATGAAGAGGCTGAATCTCCAGTGGAATTGGAGATAGTGGGTGATGCAAAGAATGATGAATCAGAACAATTTGCAGTTACAGATTTCTCTAAATTCAATTTTAATCCTGAGAATGTCGATATAAATGATACTTTAGATACAGATTTAATAGTTAAAGATATTCAAGATTTGGCTAATAAAAGACCAGAGTTGAAAATAATAGATGTTTATAATATGAAATACAAAGATAATAAATCTGTTTCGGATATTTCTACTGAATTAGGAATGGATGAAAATTCGGTAATTGATGCTTTGAATGAAATTATAGCAGTAATATAAGGACAAAAATATGCAGTGTCCCAAATGTAAAAGTGAAATTAAAGACAACTCTTTAAAATGCGCTAATTGTGGCGCAAGGGTTGCTTTGGTTTGTAAAAATTGTGGACAAATAAATCCGATAACTGCTACAGAATGTTCTGGTTGCCATAAAGTCTTAATAAAAATTTGTACTGAATGTGGTGCTGCAAATGTTCCGGAAGCAAAATCATGCCGGAAATGCGGAATTGAGTTTGTAAAGCCAAAGTTTAGTCCAAAACCTGAGTATTCTGCATCAAAAAGTTCGCAGCAAAAAGTTAAGACAAAGCTTTTAGATGCAATCAAAGATTGTGATTCAAAAATTATTACTATCAATGGTGAAAGCGGACTTGGTAAAAATTTAGTACTAAGATATACAATAAATGAATTAAAAAATGCAAAACTTATTTGGCTTTTGGGAACTTGTACTCAAGTGACTCAGTTGTCACCATTTGGGTATTTTCAAGATTTATTGCTTACTTTTTTTAACGTAAATAATTTCTGCCCTGATACTTTACAACTTAAAAAAAATTCTTTAAAATTTTTTAAACAAGATTTTCCTGCTCTTTCAAATGAAGAAATTTTGGATTTGTTAAACTTTTTGTATCCTGAAAATTTGGATAAGTATGAGAATATTTATTTTAATAAAGCAAAAATGTTTAAAATAATGAAAAAAGTGCTTTTAACTATTGTTGAAAAAATGAAAGTCGTTTTCATTATTGATAATTTTGAATTAATCGACGGTATGTCTTTTGATTTCTTAAAAGAACTTCTTAAAGATGATTATGTTCTAGAACGTTGTAAGTTTATCATTATTTCTTCTGTTGAGCGCCCTGGCATGGGATGTATAGCATCACCTAAATTAACAGAGGAAAATTATGAAGATTTAACGCTTGCACCGTTTACAAAAAATCAAGTAGAAGTTTTGATAAATCAATATAACAATTTTGAAGCAGGTGAAGATTTTGTTAATTTTGTATACAAAGTATCGGGCGGTAATCCGGCGATTGTAGAACAAATGGTTATGCTATCTAAAGATTTGAAACGAAATAATCTAAAGTTTGTGAATTATAATTCTCTTGAAGAAATCTTGGATGCTCGTCTTTCTATTCTTAAAGATGAAGATTATGCTTCATATCGTATGTTAGTTGCAATGTCTTTGTTAGGGTATAAGTTTTATCCTGCAATGTTGGAACATTTTGACAATAATACTCCTCAGGAATTCGAAAGAATTGTTGAACGCTTGACACAATCCGGTTTTATAAGTCAAATTAACAATTTATCATTTGATTTCAAAAGTTATAACATATGGAAAGCTACTGTTTCTATCTTAAAAAATGATGATTGCACAGAAGAAATTTTGAATATTATGTACGAAATGCTTAATATTTATAAGCAGTCATCAATTGCATTACTTGGGTTCTTAGTTCAAAAATTGAATAAAGAAACTGAAGCTTTTGATGTTTGGACTTTATTAATGAAACAAGCTGCTTATATAGGCGATATCGGGTTGTATATAATTGCTCAAAAACAAGCATTGAAATTAATTGAGAAAAAGAGCTCTCCATATTGTCAAAAAATTAAGAAAAACATATATACTAGAGTTGGAAAGTTGCTTGAACCTATTGATCATAAAGCGGCGTTTGAATATTTGCAGAATGCTGTTATGATGCTTAATGATAATGAAGAAAATGAGCATATAGAATTGCTTGGATATTTAGCTTCTGCGTCTATGAAAAACGGTAATTATTGGGGTGCTATTGAATGTGCAGATAGTGTTTTAAACAAAGTTCCGGAAACAATGGAATTAGAGCATACTCTGATTAAATCACGTCAAGTACGCCCATTGTTGCGTTTAGGAAATTATGGTCAAGTTATTAACCTTGTTGATACTGAAGTTATGCCCGTATTAGAAAAATATCTTACAAAAGGGAAAAATACGGCTGTAATCAAGATTCAGGATTTGTACGAAACTTGGATAGAAGTGTATTTCGATTTTGCAGAAGCTTTAACTTTCCAAGGTGATAGCAGAATGTTTGATGTTATCAAACTTATATTTGAAATTTTAGAAAAAAATCAGACAACAGATGCTGCATTATTATGTCGTGCACATTTAGCATTGGCTTTAGCTAATACAATAAAAGGTGATATTAAAACTTCTGAAAAAATATTGGATGATATTCTAAAAGAATTTTCGCTTGATAGTATGGATTCTTTCATTGTGTCACGTTGGAATTTTATAGATATTTCTAATAAATTTATAGAAAAAGATTATAATAGTTTGTATACCGAGCTTTTTAACGTTGTAGCTTATGCAAATAACGTAAATGATAATTTTACAAAAAATATTTTAAAAACATTACTAGCAAAAATGTTAAAAGATAAAAACGAAAACAAAAAAGCTCTGGAAATTTTAGAGGAGCAGGTTGCTTATTTCGCTAAAGAAAAAATAGCGACTGGTGTTTTATTATCTTGGTATTTGATTGCAGAAATAAGATTAATTACAAATGGTACCCAATTTGCACTTGATATCGCAACAAAAGCATTGGATATTGCTCAAGGACCAAGTATTAATAATTATTTCTTTATTTCACTTTATAACAAACTTGTGGGTGAAATTTATATGGCGAAACAAGATTTTGAATCCGCAAAAGTTTATATAGAAAAATCAATTTTTATAGCAAAACAATTTAACCTTGAAACAAATTTAGTAAAATCATACTTGTTGTACGCAAAATTGTATCAAGAACTTGCATTGCCAAAATCTACAATGAGGTCGGAATATATTAAACAATCATTGAAGATGTTCCAACTTGCTAAAAATGTAAGTATAGTAAACGACCATGTTTATTTGCAAAAATTGATTAAAGAAGAACTATCAGTCCTAACTTCGTTTTGTAAGCTTAACGGAATAGTTTTAAAACGACCGGCTAAGTAGTTTTATTTTCTGCAACATAGTCTGCAATTTCTCCGGTTGCTTCTTCTGCTTCCGGCAATGCTTCGTAGTTTTTAACAGAATCTTTGTATGCTAAAGCACGTTTATTTAATTCATCTATAGCCATAGGTCCTGTTAAAACTTGCAAAACTTCTCCATCGGCATCATATACTTTTAATCTTGGAATCTCGACACCACTAGGAGTTTTAAATCCCATTAGAGAAATCGGACCATATTTCTGATCTGCGCATTCAAAACCATCTTTGATTTCAAAATACACATCTTTTAAATCTTCATTATTTAAGCAGGCAAGCGCTGCGTTGTTAGATTGCTCTCGTTGTATCCAATCTTGGACAGTACCTGTTTCTTCGATTAATTCCAATAATTGTTCTCTTGATGCATTTATACGTCTGAATAAAGGATCTCCACCACGTCCGATCGCAGTTGGACCTTTTTCTTGAGGAGCATGAATTCTATAATTTGCTTCATCAATAACTTTTCCACCACTGTTATTTGTATTATTTGTGGTATTTTCAGGTACCGCTTGTTGTGTATTCTTATCTACTTTAAAATCTTCTGCCATAATTTGACTCCTTATGCTTTGTATTACGGCATTTTTTGTAAAAACTTTAATATTTGAAGATAAATTGTTACAAAAATTAATATAAAAAAATAAAACTTAATGATTTGCCATGTAACCTAATAATTTGGTAGCATATAGTTGAACTATAGTCATTTAAGGAATATAAATTAATGAATTTAGCAAAATTAAAACGTTGGGGAGCGTTGTTGGGAATGTTTTTGGTGTCATTTTTACCATCAGAAGCTGCAATGTCTTTTCCAAATATAAATATTGGAATGCAAACAGCAAATTCTCCACAAGATTTTACCAATGGATTACAGATTTTAATTTGGTTAACAATTTTAACATTGGCACCAAGTATATTAATTATGACAACATCTTTTGTAAGACTTGTTGTAGTTTTATCTCTTACACGACAAGCATTAGGAGCCGGAAATTTACCGCCGAATCAGGTTATAACAAGTTTAGCTTTAATATTAACTTTCTTTATTATGGCGCCAACTTTTAATGAAATCAATGAACAGGCGCTGCAGCCATATATGAAAAATCAAATTACTCAACAGGTTGCACTTGATAGAGGTATTGTTCCTGTACGTAATTTTATGTTCAAACAAACTCATGAAAAAGAGCTTGCTTTGTTTGTGAGGATGGCAAAAATAGAAAAACCTAAAAATAAGGATGATGTTCCAACCTATGTGTTGTTACCGTCATTTATTTTGAGTGAATTGAAAACGGCTTTTACAATAGGTTTTGTAGTGTATCTTCCGTTTTTAGTAATAGATATTGTAGTTTCATCAGTTCTGGTATCTATGGGTATGATGTTTTTACCACCGACAATGATTGCTCTGCCATTCAAGTTAATTATGTTTGTAATGGTTGATGGTTGGTATTTGGTTGTAAAATCTCTGGTAGAAAGCTTTGTGCACTAGAGCTTAGAAAGGTAATAAGTTTAAAATGAATCAAGATATAGTAATAACACTTTTACAAAAAATGTTCATACTGACTCTAGAAATCTCTGTACCTATATTGCTGGTTGGTGTAGTTCTTGGTCTTTTGGTAAGTATTTTCCAAACAGTAACACAAATTCAAGAATCTACATTGACATTTGTACCAAAGATTGTTGGTTGTGTGCTTTTGTTAATTTTTTTAATGCCTTGGATGTTTGGTATTTTTATAACAACGTTTAATGAATTTATGGATATGATTCCTCAATTAATTGGCGGGGCATAATGTTTAATCTGGATGTATTATTTTCACCAAGTAATATAATAATTTTTATGGCAATCTTTACCAGATTAACGGGTTTGTTGATGTCAGCACCATTGTTTTCTACTTATCCTATTCCAATGCAAGTAAAAATATGGTTAGCTGCAACAATAGCTTTTATTTTGTTTCCGATTGTTCAATATAATTCCGCTTTTGCAATGCCGACTTCTGCTCCGGCTTTAACATTAATATTAATAAAAGAATTTTTTGTTGGTTTTGCGATTGGATATTGTGCAAATATTATCTTTGTTGGTGTAGAATTGGGTGTAAACATGTTTGCCATACAAATGGGATTATCGGCAGACCAAGCATTGAATCCGACTTCTGGCGGGCAATCTCCGGTAATAACGCAAGCTTATACTTTTTTGGCAACAATGCTTTTTATAGGACTAGGTGCTCATCAATGGCTATTTTCTGCAATATACAACAGTTTTAAATCAATGCCAATCGGGTATAATATTGTATTTTCTCCGGAATTAGTCGGAAACATTATAACAGTATCCGGACAAATTTTTGGTATCGGGTTGGGAATTGCACTTCCTATTTTTGGTGTTCTGTTTATTACAGATATATTGTTAGGTTTTACTTCTAAAATGATGCCTCAGATGAATATTTTTATGGTGTCTATGCCTTTAAAAATATATCTGGGACTTCTTTTGTCGTTGATGTTTATGCGCCCAATGGCAGAATATATTACTGTAATAATTGGCCAATTTATGGAAAAAATAGCGCTTTTGTTTTAGTAGCCTTGTAAAATTTTAGCTGTGAATGGTATAATGTAACCTATGGGAAATGATGCAGCAGAAAAAACAGAAGAAGCCACCACCCGACGGCGAACCAAGGAGCGTGAAAGAGGTAACGTATCTAAGAGCAGAGATATGGATTCTGCTCTTGTTATGGTTGCGAGTGTTGCGTTTCTGGGTGTATTTGCAAAAAATATGGGAAACACAATTCAAGGTATGCTTCGAGAAACGTTTTCTCATCTAGATTATGTTAATATTGATTCTTCCAATGTAATGGGGATTTTGTTACCGTATTTCAAATATTTGGCAATAATAGTTGTACCATTCTTTGTACTGCTTGCAATTGCAGCTGTGTTTATTATTCGTATGGATGTAGGACCTGTTTTTGCCTTAGAAAAAGCTAAATTTAATTTGGAGAATCTCTCTCCTCAAAGAATGTTGCAAAATGCTAAACGTATGTTTAATCCTTTTGAACCACGTTCATTAGTAGAATTTGCAAAATCTATTTTAAAAATTGTAGTTGTTGCAGCTTGTGGGTATTCAGCGATAAACAGCCGAAAAGGCGATTTACTGGGTATGGTTGGCTTGGAAATCCCAATTGCACTTAATATTGTTGTATCAATTCTCGTTAATATGATTATTAACATGTGTCTTGCAATGCTTGTTTTAGGTTATTTAGATAAAAAATATCAAAACTATGAGTATGAAAAATCTATAAAAATGACAAAACAAGAAATTAAGGATGAACAAAAGGATACAGAAGGGGACCCTAAAATTAAAGCGAGAATTAAGTCTATTCAAATGCAAATGGCAAAACAGCGGATGATGTCTTCTGTGCCAACAGCGGACGTTGTTGTAACCAACCCAACTCACTATGCCGTTGCAATAAAGTATGATAAAACCAAGGCTCCGGCACCAATTGTAGTAGCAAAAGGTGTAGATTATCTTGCTTTTCAAATAAGAGAAATTGCAAAAGATAATAATGTTCCAATAGTTGAAAATAGACCGGTTGCAAGAACTTTATATAATACTGTTCCTGTTGATGGAATGATTCCTTCAGACATGTATGTTGCAGTTGCAGAAATTTTAGCTTTTGTATTTAAGCAAAAAAATGGAGAGAGATAATAGGGTGATGAGGTCAAGCATAATAAAAGTTAAAAATAACTATAGTTTGAATTTTCAAAGTCATGTTCCAATTAAGAAATTAGTTTTGCAAGGTGGATTTTGTCCTATAGTAAATAATGGTTCGCCGAGAGGACAAAAAATACCGGATTTATCATCTTTTATGGAAAAACCGAATCCTTCTGTTTTGTATTCCATGATAAGTTTTTATAATCAAGTTAAATTAAAAATGTTTCCAAACTCTCAGAAAAGATTACAAAATCTTAACAAGCTTGTTTAAATTACCAAAATGATGATAGAATGTTAGTTGGAGAGGAATGCCCAATTAGTGGGATAAAAAAATAAGAATAAATGGAACTGGGTAAATTATCTAAACTGTTAAGCAACAACGATATCGTCCTTGCAATCGGCTTGGTCGTTATTGTTTGCATGATGGTTATTCCTCTGCCACCCGCACTTTTGGACTTATTATTGACTGTTAATATTTCACTAGCAGTAGTAATATTATTGGTTTGTTTATATACTCAAGAACCCCTTGATTATTCCTCTTTCCCAACTGTATTGTTGATTGCAACACTATTTAGACTTGGTTTAAACGTAAGTTCGACTCGTCTAATTCTTTTAAACGGTGAGGCTGGTAATGTTATCAGTTCATTTGGAGAATTTGTTGTTGGTGGTAATTATGTTGTCGGTGCCGTTATATTTTGTATCTTGGTCTTGATTAATTTTATGGTTATCACAGGTGGTGCAACTCGTGTTGCTGAAGTATCTGCAAGATTTACATTGGACAAAATGCCTGGTAAACAATTAAGTATTGATGCCGATTTGAACTCCGGTTTAATTAATGAAGAACAAGCAAAAGAAAGACGTAAAAAATTAGAACGTGAAACAGATTTTTACGGTACTATGGATGGTGCTTCAAAGTTTGTAAAAGGTGATGCAACCGCAGGTATTGTAATTACTGTTATTAATATTGTAGGTGGTTTGATTATTGGTGTTATTCAGCTCCATTTGAATATTCAACAGGCATTATCAACATATACGATTTTAACAGTTGGTGATGGTCTTGTGTCACAAATCCCAGCGCTTTTAATCTCAACTGCAACAGGTTTGATTGTATCAAGAGCAACCGGCAAAGATGAATCACTTTCTCAAGATATCAAGAAGGAAATGTTCTCTGACCCGAGAGTTCTTGGAGTTGTTTCCGGTTTGCTTGGTTTTATGGGTATAATCCCCGGCATGCCGACAATTCCATTTTTAACAATTGCTGCTATCGCTGGTGGTATGGCATATTTTAAAGTTAAATCTAAGAAGGAGGAAGTGCAAACACAAGAAGCCCAAAAAGTTCAACAAGAACAACAAGAAAAACTCGGTAAAAAAGAAAAAAGAGCAAAAGCAACCAGAGAAAGTGTTATGGAACTTCTTAACGTTGATACTATAGAAATCGAAGTTGGGTACAGACTTGTTCAGCTTCTTAATGTTGAAATGGGCGGTGATTTGCTTGAACGTATTGCACAAATTCGACGTCAAACGGCTTTGGATTTAGGTATCGTTTTACCATCAATCAGAGTTAGAGATAATTTACAGCTTTCTCCAAATTCGTACCAGATAAAATTAAAAGGTGTCGCATTAGAGTCTGGCGAAGTTTATCCTGAAAGATTCCTTGCTATGTGTGCAGGAGATCCTGTTGGAAACCTCGCAATCAATGGTATTCACGCTATAGAACCAGCGTTCGGCTTACCTGCTCTCTGGATAGAAGCTAAAGACAAAGATATGGCAGAAATGTCAGGATATACTGTTGTATCAGCATCTGCTGTAATTTCAACTCACATAACAGAAGTAATTAAGAAATGCGCATCAGAAATTCTTTCAAGATTTGATGTTCAACAGCTTATTGATAATCTTAAAAAAGAGGTTTCAGAAGATTATGTAAACGACATGATGAAAGATATAACCGTTGGTGATGTTCAAATAGTAATGCAGAACTTGTTAAAAGAAGGGGTTGCAGTACGTGACTTGAAAACGATTTTAGAAACAATCAGTTTGCAAGCCAAAATTAATAAAAATCCTAATTTCTTGACTGAGCATGTAAGACAAGCGCTTTCAAGAAACATTTGTAAACAAAATCTTGCAGATACTGGTGAATTGTATGTAATTACACTTGCTCCGGATGTAGAAAACACAATAGCAAAAGGTGCAAGTCCTGATGGTCAAAGTGTTACACTGGATCCAAGTTTTACAAAAAATATGTTTGACAAGATGAATTTAGAGTTAGAAAAAGCGATTACGGCAACGGGCAACCAGCCTGTAATCCTTTGTTCTTCACCAATAAGAATGCTGTTTAGAAAATTGGTAGAAAGAACCTATCCTCAAATCGCAATTATGTCATATAATGAAATTAGCCCGAATGTAAAAGTTAAGTCGGTTGGTATGGTAAGGGTTGGCTAAATAAAAACTCACAAGTTTTGCTTTCTCCTTCGCTCCTTGTGGGAGAGGGTTGGGGTTAGGGGTTCAATACAAACAAATAGAAAGGTCATATATGAGAGAACTTATTAAAGATAGTCAAATAGTAACAATTGTTCCACAGGATTTCAAAAAAACTAATAAAGGTCGAGTGCTTTCTGTTTCGCCTGAAGGTTTTAGGATGGAATTGAAATATAAACCAGATGGTTTGATTGTGAATCATATTTGCGACTTTTATTCTTTTACTGATAATGGTTATTTGTATTTTGAATCTTATATTCAAGCTTTGGAAAACAATGTTATTACGATTGCAAACCCTGTAAAACATAGATTTTTGCAACGTCGTAAGTTTACTCGTATTAAGTTCTTAGAAGATTTAGAACTTAAAAATGGTGACGTTACGCATAAAGTTAGAACTCTTGACTTGTCTGCAGGAGGTATGAAAATTCGTACTCAAGATAATATTGATATCGAAAAAGACTATGATGTATCAATAAAGCTTAGTGATGAACAAATTATTAATTGTAAATATCAATTAATTCGTGTAGAAAAAGGTGATAGTGGATTATATACTATTTCCGGACGTTTTACTTATTTGAGTAATATTGATAAAATGACTTTGGTCCAATTCTGTATGAAAAAAGATATGGAAAATTTTAATAAATCCGGAAAGGATGAATAAAATTGGGTTATACTGAAAACGTCAGATTATTTTTTGTTGTAATAACGATGTTGGTAATAGGCACCGTTAGTATTGTACGTGTGGGTGTAATTGATTTGCATGCAATCCTTATCACAGGAGCTGTTTTGATACCAGCAGTTGTTGTTATGGGGTATTTGGGACAAAGAATTGGTGAAATTATTGATAATCCAAAAAATCAGGCTGATGCAGATTATAAGTTGGCGGTTTTAAATGCTTTAAAAAAAATGGACAAATCTATTACCCTTCAAGAACTTAATGAAAAATTAACTAAACAAAAAGCTGAACCGGATTTGCCTGAACCTAAAGAAAATGACGATGATTTGGATGTTTAGAGATTTTTGATTAATGAATGTAAGTTTGTTATTTGATTTTTAATTTTAAATTTTTATTAATTAATGTGTTTGCAATGAACTGATACCCACCCGCATTCGCAGCTCACTGACGTTCTCACGACTGCGACCTCCCTAACTAGGGCGGTCGGTATTTTTAGTTATCCTAATTTATCAACATATTCTATAAGGGAATCTTTGGAAATTTTTTCACCGACAAATTGTTTGTATTCACGATATCCGATTTTCATTAACTTTCGTATAAATCCCATATCTTTTTTATCAGGAATTGAAACCAGTGCGAATTTATCTTTTTTCCCTGTTATAATTCCGTTATTGGATTCAACTAAGGATTTTAATTGCAATTTTTTAGTATTATTAATGCCCCACTGTGTTACGGGAATTTTGTAGGTTGATTTAAAACTGATATCTGACATATAAAATCTCCTTTGCTATATTAAAAATGCTAAAATAATTTTTTTTGCTAGTTAGAATTTTGAACCTTTGTTATTCCCTCTTTTTATCCATTTAATTTTAAGAATTGTAAATATTTGTTACATAACACTTGAAAAATTGTACAAAATACCCTTATTAACTTGACGTTAAATTTTGATGTTGTACGATAGTAGAACATGCTGTATATGGGATAATTATGTCCGAAATAAAGGTAGAAATAGAATAAGAATATAAAGCAAATTTTATATAGTACATCATTAGAATAGATGAGGTGAATTAATGTCGACAGAATATGCAAAAAGAGTAACACCAATGGGTATACCTAATACTCGTTTGGATGATTTACCGGATTTAATTGACGTGCAAAAAAAATCATTTGAATGGTTTTTAAAAGAAGGGTTAAAAGAAGAGCTTTTGGCATTCTCTCCTGTAAAAGATTACACAGGCAGATTAGAATTGCATTTCCTTCCAAACTATACTTTTGATAATGCAAAGTATACTATTGAAGAAGCACGTATCCATGACGCAACTTATGCAAAACAATTGCGTGTAATGGTTAGACTTGTTAACCGTGATAGCGGTGAAATTAAAGAACAAGAAGTTTATATCGGTGACATCCCTACAATGACAGACAAGGGTACATTCATTGTTAATGGTGCAGAACGTGTAATCGTATCTCAGATTGTTCGTTCGCCTGGTGTTTATTTCAAGAGAGAAATCTCTCCAACTGGTAAGAGATTATACAACGCAACCATGATTCCAAACCGTGGTGCTTGGTTGAAAATCGAAACAGACTCTAACGATATAATTTACGTTAAGATTGACAAAAACAGAAAAATCTTAGCTACAACTTTATTGAAGGCAATGGGTATCACTGTTTCTGAAATGGAATCTTTGTTCACTCACTTTGAATTCTTGAAAAAGACTTTGGATAAAGATACTACAGAAACTACAGATGATGCTCTTATTGATTTGTATAAAAAATTAAGACCTGGTGATCCTGCTTCAGCTCAAGGCGGACGTCAAATCTTAGAATCAAGATTCTTTGATGATAAGAAATACGATATCGGTCGTGTAGGTCGTTACAAATTAAACAAAAAATTGAACTTAAATATTCCTAAGAACCAAAGAACATTGACTGTTCAAGATATTGTTGCATCTATTGAATATTTAATTAACCTAACTTATGACGAAGGTTCTTTGGATGATATTGACCACTTAGGAAACAGAAGAATTCGTTCAGTTGGTGAACTTCTTCAAAATCAATTCAGAGTAGGTCTTTCTAGAATTGAAAGAATCGTTAAAGAAAGAATGACTCTTCAAGATTCTGAAACATTGACTCCATTGAACTTGTTAAATACAAAACCATTGGTTGCTTCATTGAAAGAATTCTTTGGTTCTTCTCAGTTATCACAGTTCATGGACCAAATTAATCCATTGGCTGAATTGACTCACAAAAGACGTATTTCAGCATTAGGACCTGGAGGTTTACAAAGAGAAAGAGCTGGTTTCGCAGTTCGTGATATTCACCCTTCTCACTACGGTCGTATATGTCCGATAGAAACACCGGAAGGTCCAAACGCAGGTTTGATTGGTTCATTGGCAACTCACGCAAGAGTTAATGACTATGGATTTATTGAATCTCCATTCTTTGTTGTAAAAGATGGTGTAGTTACAGATGAAGTTGTTTACATGACAGCTGATGAAGATGAAAACTACAGATGTGCTCCTGCTGACGTACAATTGAATCCTGATAAAACTTTCAAAGCAACTCAGATTCCTGTACGTTACAGATCAGAATTCATTATGTGTGATTCTTCAAAGGTTGACTTTATGGGTGTTTGCCCAATTCAAATTATCTCTGTTGCAACATCAATGATTCCATTTATCGAACACGATGACGCAAACCGTGCATTGATGGGTTCAAACATGCAACGTCAATCAGTACCTCTTCTTATTACTGAAAGACCTGTAGTTGGTACCGGTATGGAAAGAAGAGTTGCAAAAGACTCTGGTATGGTTGTATGTGCTAAGGTTGATGGTGTTGTTGAAAGAGTTGTGGGTGAAGAAATTATCATCCGTGACGTAAACGGAAAACAACATTTACATACATTAATGAAATATGTACGTTCTAACCAAGATACTTGTATTAACCAAAAGCCTATTGTTCACGAAGGTGACAAGGTTAGAGCAGGTGATGTAATCGCCGACGGTGCTTCTACAAGTTGCGGAGAACTTTCAATTGGTAAAAATATCTTGGTTGCTTATATGCCTTGGGAAGGATATAACTTCGAAGATGCTATCTTACTTTCTGAAAGATGCGTACATGATGATATATTCACATCAGTTCATATTGAAAAATTAGAAATTGATGCAAGACAAACAAAACTCGGACCGGAAGAAATCACAAGAGAAATTCCGAACGTATCAGAAGAAGCTTTAAGACATTTGGATGAACGTGGTATCGTTCGTATCGGTGCTAGAGTTTACGCTGATGATATCCTTGTTGGTAAGGTTACTCCAAAGGGTGAATCTGAACATCCGCCGGAAGAAAAATTGTTAAGAGCAATTTTCGCAGAAAAAGCTAGAGATGTTAAAGATAATTCATTAAGAGTTCCTCACGGTGAAGGCGGTAGAGTACTTGATGTTAAAGTATTTGATAGAGAAAAAGGTGATGAATTACCACCTGGAGCAAATACTGTAATTAGAGTTTATATCGCTCAAAAACGTAAGGTATCTGTAGGTGATAAACTTTCAGGTCGTCACGGAAACAAGGGTATTGTTTCAAGAATTCTTCCAAAAGAAGATATGCCATTCTTACCTGACGGTACTCCGGTAGATATCGTATTGAACCCACTAGGTGTTCCTTCTCGTATGAACGTTGGTCAAACATATGAATGCTTGTTAGGTTTGGCTGCTTACTTGACCGGTGAACACTATGAAGCTCCATCTTTCGATGAAAGATATGGTGATAACCAATCTGAAATCGCTACGAAGGCTGAACTTCTTAGAGGTATTAAAGAATCTGGTTGTGATTGGGTTAGAGAAGATGGTAAAGTTTACCTAATCGATGGTAGAACTGGTGAACCATTTGATGAACCTATTGCAGTTGGTTTATCTTATATCTTGAAACTTGTTCACTTGGTAGATGATAAGATTCACGCTCGTTCAACAGGTCCTTACTCATTGGTTACACAACAACCTTTAGGTGGTAAGGCTCAGTTCGGTGGACAAAGATTCGGTGAAATGGAAGTTTGGGCACTTGAAGCTTATGGTGCTGCATATACTCTACAAGAAATGTTAACAATCAAATCTGATGATGTTAACGGACGTAACAGAGCTTATGAAGCAATCGTTAAGGGTGACAATATTCCAAGACCTGGTATTCCTGAATCATTTAAGGTACTTGTAAGAGAATTGCAAAGTATCGGTTTAGATATTACAGTTGCTAAGAAAAATGGTGTAGAAGTTGACCTTATGTCTGATATGGATGATTTGAGAAAATCAGCTCCAAAGAGAACATTATCAGATATAGATTCAGAGTTGTTAAATATTAACTTCTTTGATACTTCAGCTACACTAGGTGAAATATAAGGAGATAAAAAATTGTCTACAAGTATTGATTATTTTGATTATATACGCATAAGCATTGCTTCTCCGGAGAGAATCCTGAAGTGGTCTTATGGTGAGGTTACCAAACCTGAAACAATTAACTACAGAACTCTAAAACCTGAAAGAGATGGTTTATTCTGCGAAAGAATCTTTGGACCTACAAAGGACTGGGAATGCTATTGCGGTAAATATAAAAGAGTTCGTCATAAAGGTATCATTTGTGAAAGATGCGGTGTTGAAGTTACTGATTCAAAAGTAAGAAGACACAGAATGGGACACATTAAGCTTGCTGCTCCTGTTTCTCACATCTGGTTCTTAAAAGGTATTCCTTCTTATTTAGGTTTACTTCTTGATATGACTTTAAAGGATCTAGAACAAGTTATTTACTTCAATAACTATGTTGTAATTGATCCTGCTGATAGCCCATTCAAGAAACTTCAACTTCTTTCAGAAGAAGAATACGAAGATTACATCATGGAAAATGAAGAATCTAAGTTAGAAGTTGGTATTGGTGCAGAAGCTATTAAAAAATTATTAGGCGAAATTGATATTCATCAATTAGCTGATGATATTAGAAATGAGCTTGCAGGTCACGTAACATCTGTTCAAAGAAAAGGTAAATTGATTAAGAGATTAAGATTACTAGATTCCCTAATTTCTTCTGAAACAGACCCTACTTGGATGGTAATGGATGTATTACCTGTAACTCCTCCTGACTTAAGACCAATGGTTCAGTTAGATGGTGGTAGATTTGCTACTTCTGATTTGAACGATTTATATAGAAGAGTCATCAACAGAAACAACCGTTTACAAAGATTGTTGGAAATGGGTGCTCCTGAAATTATCGTAAGAAACGAAAAACGTATGTTGCAGGAAGCAGTAGATGCTCTTATTGATAACGGTAGACGTGGTAGAACAGTTGTTGGTCCAAACAACAGAGCATTGAAATCTTTATCTAATATTATTGAAGGTAAACAAGGTCGTTTCCGTCAAAACTTGTTAGGTAAACGTGTTGACTACTCAGGTCGTTCTGTTATTGTAGTTGGTCCTTCATTGAAACTTAACCAATGCGGTTTACCTAAGGAAATGGCAATTGAATTGTTCAAACCGTTTGTTGTTAATAAATTAATCGAAAGAGGATTTGTTCAAAATATTAAATCTGCTAAGAAAATGATTGAAAGATCTGATGCAAAAGTTTGGGATATCTTAGAAGAAATCATTGATGGACACCCTGTTATGTTGAACAGAGCACCGACCCTTCACAGATTAGGTATTCAAGCATTTGAACCTAAGTTGGTTGAAGGTAGAGCTATTCAACTTCACCCATTGGTATGTACAGCGTTTAACGCCGACTTCGATGGTGACCAAATGGCTGTTCACGTACCTCTTTCAATTGAAGCTCAAACAGAAGCAAGAATGCTTATGTTAGCTACAAATAACATTTTGGCACCTGCTAACGGTAAGCCTATTATCACACACTCACAAGATATGGTTCTTGGTCTTTACTATTTAACAATATTAAAGAATCCTGAACAAGATGTTAAGGGTTATTTCTACAGCTTCGATGATGCAATTTCAGCATTAGAAGCTAAAGTTATTACTCTTCATGACAAGATTGTAGTTCGTGATGAAGCAGGTAAGAGAATTGAAACTACTGTTGGTAGAATCATTTTCAACGAAACTGTTAGAAAGGCATTGGCTTAAGGTGGCAGGGCTTTCTAAGCCCGCACATTAGCCTTACAGAAAAAGGAAAAATTGAGGAAAATATAAAGATGGAAAATACTTATACACATGCAAAGACTCATACTCTTGGTTTCATCAATAAACAGATGGATAAAAAGGGTTTGAATAAGTTGCTAGCTCAAATTTATCTTGAATTTGGCGGTGCTAAAACAGCTGAACTTGCAGATACTCTTAAAAATTTGGGTTATAAATATGCAACACGTTCTGGTGTAACTATTTCAATTGCAGACCTTACAGTTCCGGATTCTAAAAAAGAATTGTTACAAGAAGCTGAAAAAGAAATTGAAAAGTCTACAAACAGATATTTAAAAGGTGAAATTACCGAAGTTGAAAGATATACAAAGGTTATCGATACTTGGTCTGAAACAACAGCAAAATTAACAGAACAAGTTGTTGAAAATTTCGATAAATTAAATCCGGTATATATGATGGCATTCTCTGGTGCGAGAGGTAACTTATCACAGGTATCACAGTTGGTTGGTATGAGAGGTTTGATGGCAGACGCACAAGGTCAAATCGTCGACTTGCCAATTACTTCAAACTTTAAAGAAGGTTTGTCAGTTACTGAATACATCATTTCATCATATGGTGCAAGAAAAGGTCTTGTAGATACAGCGTTAAAAACAGCCGATTCAGGTTACTTAACAAGACGTTTGGTTGACGTTGCTCAAGACGTTATTATCCGTGCAGAAGATTGCGGCGGAGATAAATACATTAATATGAAGCCTATTTGTGATGGTGATAATATAATTGTTCCACTTATTGATAGATTGTTGGGTAGAACTGTTGCTCAAGATATCTTTGATGAAGATGGTACTACTTTATTGGTAGCTAAGAATACTACATTAGACAGAAAAGATATTAAGAAGATTTCTCATTTGAATCTTCAAGAATTGAAAGTTCGTTCAGGTTTAACTTGTAGCTTAGAATATGGTGTTTGCCAAAAATGTTATGGTTGGGCTATGACAACTCAAAAATTGGTTGATGTAGGTGAAGCAATCGGTATTATTGCTGCTCAGTCAATCGGTGAACCTGGTACACAGCTTACAATGAGAACATTCCACACAGGTGGTGCTGTTGGCGTTAAAGAAGCTACAAAAGAAATTCACGCTTCAGAAGCCGGTACAGTTGTATCTAAGTTAAAAACAAGAGAACTTAGAACTCGTCACGGTGATGTTGTAAGAGTTTCTATTTATGAAGCTGATATTGAAGTTAAAGGTGCTAAAAAATCTACTTCTTATCATATTCCTGCCGGTGCTACAGTATTCTTTGAAGACGGTATGGAAGTTGAAAAGAACTTTAAATTGGCAGAATTCAGACCAACTGCTAATGATGCAGGTCGTTTGACAGAAAAAGCTACAAAGGATATCAACTCTGATATGTCAGGTATGGTATTATTTGAAGACTTTGTTGCCGATGAAAAGAAAGACAGACAAGGTAACATTTCAAGAACAGCTAACAAAAATGGTATTGTTTGGATTATCGGTGGTGATGTTTACAACTTACCTGGTGGTTCAAAAGTTCTTGTTTCTGATGAACAAAAGGTTAAAGCTGGTGATAAATTGGCTGAAACTCTTATGATATCTGAACACGGTGGTGAAGTAAGATATGCAGAAGATTTGGTTGTTGAAGCAGTTAAATCCGGTAAAAACAAAATTAACAAGATTGTTCAAGGTAAAGAAATTACTATTGTAATTGCTTCTTTATCACCTGCAAATGCAAAGTTTGAACAAACTAAGAAAGAACAATTATGGACAGTTGAAAAATCCGGTGAAAAATATATCGTTAAAGCTCCTGTTGATACAACAGTTGAAAACGGTATGATTATTGCCGAATTAGTTGATGATGAATGTTCAGTATCATCTTCTGGTGAAATCAAATATGTTGATATTGAAGTTGACGAAAACCAAATCGTTACAAGACCTGGTAACATTGTATTTGTACCGGAAGAAGTTCACCAAATTAATAAAGATTCTTCATTGAAGATGGTTGATAATGGTACATTCGTAACAGCTGGTACAGAAGTTGTTAAAGATGTTTACTGTCATATCGATGGTATTGTTGAATTCAAAGAATTTAATGAAGTTATTCATGAAGTAACAATCAGACCTGGTGAAGTTCATACATTGGCTAATGTTTCTGAATTAAAAGTTGAAGAAGGCTCTGTAGTTGAAGCTGGTACAACAATAGCTAAAGGAATTAAAGCAAAAGAAACTTCTATTGTTAGTATTATGGAAATGGAATTTGATGATTTAGACATTGATGATTTGGATGAAGATATTGATACATCATCTTTAGAAGAAGAATCATTAGAAGATAAACCAATACAAATTCTTGTAAGACCTGTTCAACCTATGTATATTGAGCCTAAGGAAGTATCAATTGAATTTAATACAACTGATGAATTGATTAATATTGTTCCTGTAACTCAATTGCAATATAAAGACGGTGCAAGAGTTAGAAACCTTGATGGTGCTACTCTTACAAGAACAAGTCTTGTTCTTCAAATGCAAGGTTACTTGTCACACTTAAAAGGTTTGGTAGAACTAGATGAAAGCGGCGAATTAAAAATTGTTGTATTAGAAACATTAATCGTTCGTCGTGAATTGGAAGGCAATTCTAAGATGAATAGTTCATTGCAAACTGAACTTCTTGTAGAAAATGGACAAATCATTGATGCAAAAACTCCAATTGCAAAAACTGAAGTTTTGGCATTAAATGATGGTGTTGCTTCTATCAAGGGTGATGCAACTGAATCAAGAAGATTGTTATTGAACTGTTCAAACTTTGAAACAGTAGTAGATACAAAATCTAAACCATCTGTTAAGAAAGGTGACTTTATTAAACTTGATAGTGTTCTTGCTGAATCTGGTGAAACGGCAACTGTTTCAGGTAAGATTGTTGATGTTACTTCAAAATCAGTAACAATCAGAAATGGTCGTCCTTACTTAATCAGCCCAGGTACTATGTTACAGGTTGAAGAAGGTTCTTTGGTACTACGTGGTGATATGCTTGCTACATTGGTATTTGAAAGAGAAAAAACAGGCGATATCGTTCAAGGTCTTCCAAGAGTAGAAGAACTTCTTGAAGCTAGAAAACCAAAAGATTGCGCTATTTTAGCTGAAACCGATGGTGTTGCAAGAATTGAAATTGAAGATGATGTACCTAGATTATTCTTAGAATCAGAAGGTGGAACTAGATCTGAAATTAAATTCGCAATTGATGCAAGTATCGTTGTTCAAAACGGTCAGAAGATTAAAAAAGGTCAACCATTAACAAGTGGTCCTTTAAATCCTCACGACGTAATCAGACTTTGCGGTCCTGAAGAAGCACAACAATACTTAGTAGATGAAGTTCAACGTGTATATCGTTCTCAAGGTGTAGAAATCGCAGATAAACACATTGAAATCATCGTTCGTCAAATGACTAAGAAAGTTAGAATTGTAGATTCTGGTGATACAAACTTATTACCTGGTGAATTAGTTGAAGTTCAAACTTTCGAAAATGAAAACAAAGCTGTGAAAGAACATGATGGTCAAGAAGCAACTTGTGAATACATGTTGTTAGGTATTACAAAAGCTTCTTTGAACACAGAATCATTTATTTCAGCTGCTTCATTCCAAGAAACAACAAGAATTCTTACAGAAGCTGCGGTTGATGGTAAGAAAGACTTGTTGAGAGGCTTGAAAGAAAACGTTATCATTGGTCGTTTGATTCCAGCAGGTACTGGTTTCCATCACTTAACTTACGCAAGTGAAGAACGTGATAGAGAAGCTCAAAAACGTGCTGCTCAACGTAATCAGGCAAGAAAACCTGCCGCAATTTTGGAAGAAATTGAAGGTATGTTTGGTGCACCTGAATTACCAAAAGAAGGCGAATAAATTTAAAATAATAAATAATAAAAGCGGTATGGATTTTCTATACCGCTTTTTTATTGTTAATATATGTATTTAAAAGGTTTACAATATCCTCTGTTTGTAGTAGTTTAGAATAGTGAAGGGTATTGAAAAGAGGATAATTAAATGAAAACAACTATTGAAAAACAACCTGAAAATATGGTTAAGGTTGAAATTGAAGTTCCGGCAAAAGATGCTGTAAACTACTATAACAATGCAGCTAAAAGATTAGCTCAATATGTTAATATTCCAGGATTCAGAAAAGGAAAAGCTCCTAGAAACATTGTGGAACAAAACATTGGTGAAGAAAGAATTAAACACGAAGCACTTGAAGGTGCTCTTCCTAGAATTTTCTCTGAAGTAATCAAAGAAAATGATTTTGATGTTGTTGCTCAACCATACGTTGAATCTTATGATTACAAAATTGGTGAAGATTTAAAAATCACTGCTAAAATTGAATTAAGACCAGAAGTTACTTTGGGTGAATACAAAGGTTTAACACTTGATGTTGATGCTTACAAAATTCCTGAAGATGCATTCCAAAAATCATTAGACGGTATGTTGGCTCAACACGCTACAACAGTTGTTGTTACTGATAGAAAGACTGTTGCTACTGATACTATCGTATTTGATTTTGAAGGTTTCGCTAATGGTGAAAAAATTGAACATGGTGATGCTAAAAACTACACTTTGGATTTAGCTCATTCAAGCTTTATTCCTGGTTTTGCAGAACAATTAGTTGATAGAGCTTTAGGTGAAGAATTTGAAATCAGTGTAAACTTCCCAGAAGAATATCACGAAAAGAAATTAGCTGGTCAACCTGCTACTTTCAAATGTAAAATCAATGAAATCAAATCAAAAGTTCTTCCTGAACTAACTGATGAGTTCGCTCAAAAAGTTGGTCCATTTAAGACTGTTGATGAATTAAAAGCTGATATTCAAAAATATTTGGATACTCAAAAGGCTGATATTGATAGAACTAATTCAGAAAAAGCTATTTTTGAAAAAGTAACATCAGAAGCTAAAGTTGATATTCAACAATCTATGATTGATAGAGAAGCTGATCAATTGGTAGAAGAATACAAAGAAAAATTAGCTATGCAAGGTTTTAATTGGGATCAAGCAGTAGAAGCTCAAGGTTATGATAATATTATGAATAGCTTAAAAGAAGATGCTGCTATGAGAGTTAAAAATTCCCTAGTTATTGATAAAATTGCGAAAGAAGAAAATATTGTAGTTTCTCAAGAAGAATTTGGTGCTAAGATTGCTGAAATCAGCCATATGTATCAAATCGACCCACAAACTATGATTAAACAACTTTCTCAAACTCCTGGAGTATTCAATGCAATTTCACAACAAGCATTGAACGAAAAAGTGACTCAGTTCTTGGCTGATAATAACAAAGTTAATTTGAAATAGTTTGAATTGATGAATAAATAGAAGGCGCATCTACTGGATGCGCCTTTTTGTCTGTTAAAAAAACATTTTTAAATTTGCTCAATCAATTCTTGATACGATTCTAAAACTATGCAGTTAATTCCCAACGTATCTGGTGTGACATCCAAAACGCTTTTATTTTCTTTTATGGCATAAACTGTTTTATTTCGTTTAATCATTTCTAGAACCGGAATTCCTCCAAGAGCGTTATAAGGAACTACTATGAAATTTGTATCATCAATCCCAATACCTTCTGTTTGTGATAATTTTGGTGCTTGACTTAGTCCAATCAAAATACAAGGTAAGAATGTCGGTGTTATATATTCTGCAGAACATCTTGAATCTACTATGTCTGTAGAAATTGTAATATCATCAAAAGCCGGAGCATGAGCACAAGGAATTTTTAATTCTTTAGAAATGTAATGTGAAATAATAGCTTCTACACCACCGACAGGGTCAACTCCAATACCGTTTGCATAGTCATCTCCTTGTTCATCCGGAAATCTGCAAACTATTGCAATCGCCTCTGCTCCCTTTTGTATTAACTTGCAAGCAGATTCTTTTATTGTTTCAAGGTTTTTTACATTTCCCATTGAAACACCGGAATTATCAACAAAAAATTCAACTCCAGTATCTTCTTGTGTTATTTCATAACCGCAAATGTCAATTCCATAAACAGTTTTTACTGCATTTATCGTATTAATATGTACATTCAGTACTTCTTGCTTAATTGCTTTATCAAAAATTACACCAACTTTGTTTTCGCAAGATGGCTGTAATTTACATTTACCCTTAAAAAATTCATCTAAAGAATAACCTTCTACGTAAAGCATATTGTCTGTGATACCGGAAAAGCAGGCAGCGTTAACAACATTTGGATTAACAATAAGACGGCAATGTTTAGCTAACTTTCTAGCCCAAATACTTGCATCACCTGCAAATCCCCCGATAGATGCTCCAATTCCTGTAGGTACTATAAGTGCTCCTGTTTTCATACAGATTATTATATATAAAATAGTTCAATATTGCAAAATATTCAGGTATATTGTAGAATTGTATGTATAACTTTAAGGTATATGAGAGTAAATGGATATAACAGACTTTTTAATTAATATTTTTATAATTTTATTCTTGCTTTTTGTTAATGCCTTTTTTGTAGCTGCAGAGTTTTCTCTTGTAAAAGTTCGAAAAACAAGGCTTGAACAACTTAGCAATGAGGGTAATGGTAACGCAAAAAAGGCTCTAAAGCTTGTTAATGATATAAATAGAATGCTTGCTGCTGCTCAATTGGGTGTTACGATTGCTAGTATCGCATTAGGTTGGGTTGCAGAATCAACAATTGTTCAGATTATAGAACCTGTTATCGGTTTCTTTGCGCATACTATGAATGCTATGCCTGCTCACTTAATCGCTGTTCCAATATCATTTGTATTGGTAACATATTTCCATGTGCTTTTAGGAGAACAGTTGCCAAAATGCATATCTTTAAGACACCCAGAATCGTTGTCATTATTAATTGCGACACCGATGGATATCTTTATAACGATTTTTAAGCCGTTTGTTTTACTGCTTGAAGTGTCAGGAAATAAAATCTTATCAGCTTGTCATGCTAATTCAGAAGACGCATCTTTAGTTCATTCTACAGAAGAACTTGATATGCTCGTAGATGCGAGTTATAACGAGGGTGTATTAAATGAAACAGAAGCTGAAATGCTTCATAATATGTTTAAGTTCTCTGATTTGATGGCAAAACAAGCAATGATTCCTAGAACTGATATGATTTGTATTCCAAATGATATTTCTTATGAAGAATTAACAAAACAAACTTTGGAGAATCAATATACAAGATATCCGGTTTATGAAGAAAATATTGATAAAATATTAGGATTTATTCATGTTAAAGACTTGTATTCTTTAGCTATGAGAAAAGACGAATTTTCTATAAAGAAATTAATTAGACCATTGATTTTGATTCCTGAAACAATGACACTTGATAATTTGATTATAGAATTTAAAAAAAGACATTGTCAAATTGCGGTTGTTATTGATGAATTTGGTGGAACTTCCGGATTGATTACATTAGAGGATGTATTGGAAGAAATTATTGGCGAAGTTCAAGACGAATTTGACGAGGAAGAGGAAACTGATATTAAAGAAATCGGTGAAAATACGTATATTGCAAATGCTATGATGCGTATTGATGAAGTGGTTGAGTATTTTGGATTAAAAGAATCTTTGTTTGAAGAAGATGACGTTGATACTATTGCCGGTCTGGTTGTTAAATTGCTTGGTAGAATTGCAGAAGTCGGTGATACGGTTTCATTTAACGGTTTAACATTTACTGTAAAGGAAATTGATGGCGCCAGAATAACAAAACTTCAAATTTATAAAGAGCCTGTTATAGAAAATGAACCAACAGAAGAAGCATAATTCTTAAGCTTTCTTTAACCCATCCATTTTATTTCTTTGTAAAATAATGTAAAGATTTTTCCTTAAATTGAAATTTTTGTCAGGTTAAAAACTTTATATAGATATAGTGTGTAAAGTATTATAGTGTGGAAAAGGTTTTAACATGACATCAGGTTTAGCAATTACATCATTTATGCCATCAGTAATCTCCAGTACTATTTTTTCAACAAGAAGAGCTAATAGTGGTGCGGATGCTCTTGTAACCAGTAATCCGTTAGTTGGTGCTATGAATATGGATATTGCAGGTGGGCAAATTGTAAATGCTGTCAAAGGTGTTTCTAATATCGCAAAAGGTTCTGCTAATTCTTTGGCAGAGGGTATTACCAGTGCAGAAGAATCTATAAGAGCTTTATCTCAAGGTGATAAAGTGGTTGGTGGTATAGCTAAGGTTTTGAACTTTACAGCCGATCATATTAATCCGATAATCTGTGCTACAAGTGGTGTAAAAGTATTAACTTCTGAAAATAAAAAAGATGAAGCAATTAAAGAAGGAGTGGCTTTAGGTGTTATGTTTGCATCTGAATCTTTAGCAAAAAATGCTCTTGGTTTGGCTAAAACTTCAAAATATAACCCAAAAACAATGATAGAAACTAAAGAAGGTTTGTTTAATGTTGCAAATGGTGAGAAAAAATTAATTGCAGAGGCTGGAAAATATCAAATTCTTGATAATAAGTTAGTTATCAATAGAGATGGATTATTTAATGAAAATCCATTTATTCAAAAACAAACAGCAGCGTTCAATGATTACTGTAAAACTCATGAAATTTGTAACAAATCACTAAAATTCCTTCCAGGACTAATGAAGGGTTTGGCATTTGCCGGTGCGTCAATTTTAGGTTATAAACTTGGCCAAACTATTGCTAATCAAGTTGTAGGTGAGAGAGGGCAACAAGAAACTGTATAATGTTCGAGGCACTATCTTATATTACTAACTTTGCCGTTTTCTTTATATAGCGTCTGGAATAAGGATTGTGAACGTCTGTAGTTATTAATAGTCGCTTCTAGTGATGTGTTTATTGTGAAATAAATAATTGGAATTGAAATTGCAACTGTTATAATAGCTATAATGACATGTTTTATAACTGCGTTTACAATTTTAAAACGTTGTTTTGTAATTGCTATATCATCTTGTTCACGTAAAATTTTGTTTATTAAATTCTTGCGTTCTTTTACAGTTAAACTATCAATGAATGGGACATTTTCAGGGTCAATATATATTACATATTTTGAATATTTAACATTATTGTCCAAGAAATCTAAACTGTCATTGTATTCTTTTTGCTTTTTAGAAAACTTGCGTTCTTTAATATTGCCCTTAGATATTTCTTCAATATTTTTATTGTCTTCTGCTGTTGTGTTATCAGAAAAAGCTGCGCTGCTAATATGAGTTTCTGCTGCTTTTTTGCCGTCTTTATTAACGGCTTCTTGTTGCTTGTTAAGTTTTGCTTTGTATTTTTTAATAAAATTATCATCAAACTTTTTATCAAGATTGACTTCTATTTTTTTAACTTCACTTTTTGGCTTTTCTTTTTTTTCAGTTTCTTCAAACAATGTTGCATCATCTTTTGTATTTGCAGGAGTATTTGATGCATTATCTTCTTCACTAAAACTTATCGCATCATTTGATAATTTTGCTTGAAGTTGGTCTATTAAATCCGGTGAAATATCATCATTTAATGATGCTAATTCATTAATATCCATTGAATCTTTTTCATTATACACGTTTTTGTCAGCCATGCGCTCTCTTTTCATGTTTATTGTATGATATAAGTATATTATATATGAGATTTCGTTATTAGGCAATCATAAGAGAGATTTATATGAATATAGATAAAAATAAATTAGCGGATTTGGTGAAAAATTTAGGGAATGCTAAAATCCTTGTTGTAGGTGATTTAGCCCTTGATGAAATGGTTTATGGCGATACGGAAAGAATTTCAAGAGAAGCACCTGTTTTAATCCTTCAACACACTCACACAAAATTTATTTTGGGTGGTGCGTCTAACGCAGCCCATAACGTAGCGGATGTAAATGGTGGTAAAGTTAGTGTAATTGGTGTGATTGGTGATGATTATCAAGCAAATGATTTGAAGCAGGCATTTTGTGAAGCGAATATTGACTGTTCATCTTTGATTACGGATAAAACAAGAAAAACTATTACCAAAACTAGAATTTCCGGTTCTTGTTCACATTCTATAACTCAGCAAATTGTGAGAATTGATAGGCAAACAAATGCTCCAATTTCAAAAGAAACAGAGAAAAAACTTATAGATGAAATTGAAAAATTAGTTCCACAACATGATGCAGTAATACTTTCTGATTATCATATAGGAACTCTTTCTGATAATGTAATCTCTGCAGTTATATCTACTGCTAAAAAAAATAATAAAAAAGTTGTTGTTGATGCTCAACGTGATTTAAACAGATATTATGGAGTTACTTCAATGACTCCTAACCTTCCTGATACACAAAAGCATGTTGGCTTTTATTTGAAAAATAAAGAAGATTTTATGAAAGCCGGAAATATTTTATTAGAACAATCAGGAGCTGAAGCAGCTCTAATAACTTGTGGTGCAGATGGTATGGTTGTTGTTGATAATAATGGTAAATACACTCATATTCCGGTGTTTAATAAGGCAGAAGTTTTTGATGTAACAGGTGCGGGTGATACAGTAACAGCATTGTATACTTTGGCTCTAGCGGCAGGCGCTGAACCTGTTTATGCTGCTATTATCGGTAATATTGCCGCTGGTATTGTTGTTAAACAATATGGTTGTGCTACAACTTCTATTGATGAAATTATAAAATCTATTCCAACTGAAATAAAATTAGAAGAATACTAGGAGAGGAGAATAATAAATGAAGAATTTGTTAGGTAAATTTAATTTGGTTGATATAATAATTGTTCTTGGTGTAATTGTAGCTTTAATAATTGGTGTAGCTACTACAAAACATTTTAGACAAACTGCTGATAAACAGATAGAAGCGACTTCTCCTATAACTTTCCAAGTATTTTTAAGAGGTGTTACTGTAACAGGTGAAGAATTTCCTATTAAACCGGATGATAAAACGTTTATTACTATTCGTAATGTACCTTATACAGAACTTAATGTATTAAATGTATCATCAGAACCAAGAAAAGCGGCTGTTGCATCTTTTAAGGCGAAAGAACCGTATGCATTTATTAATGATCCGGCTCAACCGGCACTTTTTGATGCTGTAGTAACAATCACAGATACTGCAAAAATTACAAAAGATGGTGCAGTAGTAGGTGGAAATAAAATTAAAATGGGCTTGCCTGTAACATTAGAAGGTAATAACTACAAATTTAACGGAACTATTTCTGACGTTCGTGTTACATCAAAAAATGATATTGAAGATGACGGTTCTAATAATCAAGTTGGATAGTTTTCTAAAGGGTGGAAATGACATGTTTTGTCAACCCTAAAAATAGTAGATAAGTAAGATTTCGCACGTTCTCTCACCTCTTGTGGGAGAGGGTTAGGGTGAGGGGTAAATATAAATAATGTTTTTAAATAATGTTTTTGCGTTTTTTCAAGATAAACTATGTCCGATTTATAATAAGAGTTTTTTCTTGCAAAAAATCGATTGGTTGATATTTGCTAATATTTTGCTCGTAATTTTATCATCAACAGTTGCACCATCTGATTATATCGGATATTTTGCAATTTTTGCAATAATTTTAACTGTAGTAAAATTGTTAACCAAGCAAGGCGAAAAATTTGAATTAACCTGGGCGGACAAGCTTTTATTATTATATTTTATATTTGTTATTATTAGTGTAGCCGGTTCATCTTTGTTGTATTTAAGTTTGAAAGGCTTTTTTAAGACACTTACCTATCTGGGGTTTTATGTATCTTTAATCCATTTTTTCAAGGATAATAAAGACAAGATAAAATATGTATTTTTTGCGTACGCTTTAGCTGTAGCTTTTGAAACTGTTGTAGCTTTTTTACAAAATTTCGCATCTGTAGATGAAATTTCAGGTTGGCAGGATACTTCAAGGTTGAATCCGGAAGAAGTTATGACGAGAGTATATGGAACACTTAAGCCTTATAACCCAAATCTTTTTGGCGGATATATGTTAGCGTGTATTCCGGCGCTAATTACTTTACCTAAAAAATGGGGACTTCCTATTGCTGCTTTAGCTGCTGTAGCATTAGTGCTAACAGGATGCAGAGGCTCTTATATCGGATTTTTCTTTCAACTGCTATTGCTGGTTGCAGTTTTATACAAATTTTTAGAACCAAAATTCAAAAAAATGTTTGCAACTATAGTAGCTGTTTTTTCGGCATTGGTATTTTGTTTTATTATGTCTGTGTCAGCTTTGAGAGCAAGAATTTTTTCTATCTTTGCGATGCGTTCTGATAGCTCAAATTCATTCAGATTTAATGTATACAATTCTTGTATCGATATGTTCAAAGATAATTGGTTATTGGGGATTGGTGTAGGCAATCAAAATTTTAGAGAAATTTATGGTCTATATATGAAAACCGGATTTGATGCATTGAGTGCTTATAATATTTATTTGGAAACAGCTGTAGAAAGTGGTATATTTGCTTTACTTGCGTTCTTAGGTTTTATAGGTTGTATTATAAAATATGCGCTAACTAATTTGAAAAATAAATACGTTTTAGCAGCACTTGTTTCTATAGTTGGAATTTTGTTACACGGATTTGTAGATACTGTATTTTTCCGTCCGCAAATTCAATTCACATTCTGGATTATGGTTGCTGTAATAAGGAGTTTTTATGGCTGTAGAGAGAATTAAATTTCTTAGAGATGAACTGAATAAACTCGGATATAACTATTATGTTCTTGATAATCCGCTTGTTAGTGATTTTGAGTATGATAAATTATATTCTGAATTAAAAAGTTTGGAAGAACAAAATCCGGAATTGATTACTCCTGATAGTCCGACTCAACGAGTTGGTGGAATAAGCACAGGTTTTAATGAAGTTAAACATAAATATAGGCTTTATAGTCTTGATAACACATATAATTATGAAGAATTAAAAAAATGGTATGATAGAGTTACCAAAGAATGCGGTTTTGCACAAGAATTAGTTTGCGAATTAAAAATAGATGGTCTTGCAATTGCTCTTGCTTATAAGAATGGTTATTTTGTAAAAGGTGCGACTCGTGGTAACGGTATAATTGGCGAAGAAATCACCCAAAATTTGAAAACAATAAAGGCTATTCCGCTTAAGTTATTTGAAGATGCGGATGTAGAAGTCAGAGGTGAAATTTATATGCCAAAAACTTCGTTTGAAAAGCTTAATGATGAAAATCTCAAAAACGGAGAAAAACCTTTTGCGAATCCGAGAAATGCTGCAGCAGGTTCTTTAAGACAGTTAGACAGTACAATTACTGCAAAACGTGATTTATCAATGTTTACTTATACTGCAATAATTGAAAGAGCAGAAGTTGAACCTAAAACGCACTGGGATAGTATTCAATATATAAAAAAACTCGGATTTAAAACTAATCCTAATATCAAACTTGTAAAAGATATTCAGGGTGCCATAGACTTTTGTAAAGAATGGGAAACTAAACGTTTTGACTTAGATTATGCAACGGATGGTGTTGTTATAAAAGTAAACTCTTTAGCATGCCAGCGAGAAATGGGATTCACTGCAAGAGCTCCAAAGTGGGCAACTGCTTTTAAGTTTCCGCCGGAAGAAATTTCTACAGAACTAAAAGGGATTGAATTAGGTGTTGGTAAAACCGGTGCTGTTACTCCTGTTGCGGTACTAGAGCCTGTTTTACTTGCAGGAAGCGTTGTTTCTAGAGCTAGTTTGCATAATTTTGACGAAATAAAAAGACTTGATGTTAGAATCGGAGATAGAGTTCTTATAAAAAAAGCCGCTGAAATTATTCCAAAAGTTATTAAATATGTTGATAGCGCTGAACATACAGATTTACCTGTTTATAATCAGCCGACCGAATGTCCGAATTGCCATGCTCCACTGGAAGCAAGAGAAGGGGAAGTTAATTTATACTGCTCTAATCCAGATTGCCCATCTGTTGTTAAGGCAAAATTGGAGTATTGGGTTTCTAAGGAAGCTATGGATATTGATAATATCGGTCCTTCTATAATTGAACAGTTGTACAATTTAGGTATGGTTAAGACTCCTCTGGATTTTTATAAATTATCAAAGGATGATTTTTTGAAGTTGGATTTAGTTAAAGAAAAGTCTGCTCAAAATATGTACGATGCTATTCAAGAAAGCAAAAACAGGACATTTGCAAGATTTATTACTGCTCTATCAATACGACATGTAGGGAAAGAAACGGCGGAACTGATTATTGGAGAATTTTCGACAATAGATGCTTTAGAAAATGCTTCAGTAGAAGATTTAGCTAATATTGAAGGAGTTGGAGAAAAAATTGCGCAAAGTGTTTATGCTTATTTTCACAACAATCAGAATTTAGAAATGGTAAAAGAGTTTGAAAAATATGGACTTAATTTTGAGTCAAATGCAACTGCACCTAAAACAGATGAGTTAGCCGGAAAAACTTTTGTATTAACCGGTACACTTAGCTCTATGACAAGAGATGAAGCTGCTGAAAAAATTAAACAAATGGGTGGTAAAGCTTCTTCTTCTGTTTCAAAAAAGACATCTTTTGTCGTAGCTGGAGAAAATGCCGGTTCAAAATTAGACAAAGCTCAAAATTTAGGTGTTATAATATTAAATGAAGATGATTTTTTAAAGATGATTAATAAAAAATAACTCTTCATTGATGAGGTTAATATGAAAAAGAATTTGAATGTAATACAGATAAAGGGATTTAGAGGTATCATGATGGTTGCTTTAATCGGATGTTGTTTAGCAGCTGGATTTATTGCATTCCCTGGACTTGTAGCAATGAAATTATGGAATTTCGCAGCTAATTTTAATACTAGTATTCCACATATTGGAATTGTTCAAGGAATCTTGCTTTGGGGAATCCTTGTAGCTTCTTATTTTACATTCAGAAGAGAAAAACTTATTGTTTGTATGAAATCACCTCAAGGCTTGAGCGAAGAAGAGTTGAAAGCTGTTTTTGCTGATGTAAAGAAACAAGCTCAAGACGATACAATATTGCAAGCCATGATTAGAGCTCGTGAAAATGAATTAAAATTAAAAGATGAATCTAGCGAGATAAAAGACGAAATAAAGTCTAATCATTCGTAGTTGTAATGTCTATCACCTATCTTGACACAACTAAAATTTTTACAATCTTAATATCTTTATGTGATAAATTATAATTATGGCGAATTTTATACCTTTACATATTCACTCGGAGTATTCATTATTAGATGGGATGATTAGGGTTGGCGACTTAGTTAAGTATGCCAAAGAAAATGAACTCCCTGCAATTGCGATTACAGACCACGGTGTAATGTATTCTGCCGTTGAATTTTATGAATTGGCAAAACATGCCGGTATTAATCCGCTCATTGGTTGCGAATTTTATGTAAATTCCGGTGATATTCATGTGCATGATAGTGCAAATAATCCTTTATATCACTTGATTTTGATTGCTAAAGATAATAAAGGATATAAAAATTTAATTAAACTTGTTTCAACTGCATGGTGTGAAGGTTTTTATTATAAACCACGTATCAATTTTGAACTATTGAAGGAATACCATGAAGGTTTGATTTGTGCATCAGCCTGCTTAGGTGGTGAAGTCCTTCAACACTTGCTAAAAAATGAATACGAGCAAGCAAAAGAAGTCGCAAAACGTTATCAGGATTTGTTTGGAGATGACTATTATATTGAACTCCAAGACCATAATATGGAAGAACAAAAACGTACAAATCCAGATTTAATGAAAATTGCCAAAGAGCTTGGCATAAAAATGATTATTACAAATGACTCACATTATTTGAGAAAAGAAGATGCGGATGCTCAGGATACTTTATTATGTTTGCAAACAAACGCTAATAAAGATGATGAAAAGCGCTTTCATTTTCCTAATAATGAATTTTATGTAAAGTCTAAAGATGAGATGCGAAAAGCATTTTCTTGGATGGATGACACAACTTTTGAAGAATGTTGTGTGAATACGGAAGAAATTGCCAACAAATGTGATGTAGAAATAGAACTTCATAATGCTCCGCTACCTCATTATGATGTGCCGGAAGAATTCATATTTACGTCTGATGATGTTGACCCTAAAATTATTGAAAGACTTAAAAAGAAAAACAAAACCGAAAATACAGCTGATGTCTTAGAAGAAGCAAAATATATTCAAGGTATTGAAAATTATCTGGAACACATTGTTTTTGAAGGATTAAAAAAACGTTACGGCGATCCACCACCTCAAAATATTATTGAACGTGCAAAATATGAACTTGGGGTAATAAATCATATGGGTTTCCCTGCATATTTTATGATTACTTGGGATTTTATCCATTTTGCAAAAACTCACGATATTCCGGTCGGGCCGGGGAGAGGTTCTGCTGCAGGTTCAGTTGTTGCGTATGCTTTAGAAATTACTGATATTGACCCGATTTATCACAAGCTGTTGTTTGAAAGATTTTTGAATCCGGAACGTTTCACTATGCCCGATATTGATATCGACTTTTGTATCGAAAAACGTGGCGATGTAATTGATTATGTTACTAAAAAATATGGTGAAGATAAGGTTTGTCAAATTATTACCTTTTCAACTTATGCGCCAAAAGCTGCGTTCAAAGGTGTTGGACGTGTTCTGCAAGTACCGTTTGCAGAAAGTAATAGAATAACAGGGCTTATTGAGCCTGCATTGGATGTGGCAAGAGCTAGCAATCCAAAAGCGGAATGGTTGAGAGATATCATTGCTGCGGACGGAGAATCTGATTTTAAGAAACTTTATGATGAAGATTACCAGATAATGAATCCGGAAAGTGGAAAAACAATCAGTTTCAAACGTTGGGTTGATATGGCGGTTGCCATTGAAGGTTTGAAGTGTGGTACCGGTACTCACGCAGCGGGGGTTATTATCTCTCACGCACCTTTGGATACAATTTTACCGGTTCAACCTTCAAAAGATGGTATTGTACAAACAGGTTATCCGAAACACGAAGCGACCGAAGTTCTTGACCTATTAAAGATGGACTTTTTGGGCTTAAGAAACTTAACCATGATTACAAAAACTTGTAAGATGGTTAAGAAATATCGTGGTATTGATGTTGATATTAACCATATTCCGCTTGATGATAAACCAACTTATGACATGCTTGTACGTGGTGAAACAATTGGTGTATTCCAGCTTGAATCTCAAGGTATGATGAACCTTGTTAAGCGTCTTAAACCTGACGTATTTGAAGATTTAGGTGCACTTGTAGCGTTATTCCGTCCAGGGCCGTTGGGTTCTGGCATGGTTGATGATTTTGTAGCCAGAAAACACGGTAAGCAGGCAATTACATACGCTCATCCGTTGCTTGAACCTGTATTAAAAGATACGTATGGAACAATTGTTTATCAGGAACAAATCATGCAGGTGTTCCAAGTTCTTGCTGATTATTCACTCGGTCAAGCCGACCAAGTTCGTCGTATGATGGGTAAAAAAGACCTTAAAACGATGGAAGAACAAAGAGGTAAATTTATTGCTGCATCAGCAAAGCACGATATGAAAAAAGAAGATGCAGAAAAACTCTTCAACCAAATTCTTGCATTTGCGTCATACTGTTTCAACAGGTCGCACTCTGCAGCGTATGCATTTGTAGCTTATCAAACTGCGTATTTAAAAACGCACTATCCTGTAGAGTATTTTTCAGCATTACTATCAAGTGTTGCTGACAATAAAGATCAAACCCAGCTTTATATAGAAGAAGCTCAAAGGTTAGGAAGTAAAGTTCTTGCACCGGATATTAATAAATCATATTTAGAATATGCTCCGGATGGTGAAAATATTCGCTTTGGTATGGCTGCGATTAAAGGAGTTGGTGCTCCTGTTGTTGAAGCTATTATTAAAGAAAGAGAAGAAAATGGTGATTTTAAAAATATTTTTGATTTCTGTAAACGAGTAGATGCAAAATATGTTAACAAAAAATCTCTTGAAGGTTTGATTAAAGCCGGAGCTTTTTCTAATATTGAAAAAAGCAGAAAACAATTATTTGATAATATGGAGCACATTTTAGATGTAACTTCCAAAGAAGCTAAAGACCGTGCGATGGGACAAGTGAGTCTTTTTGCTTCATTAGGTGGAGATAGCGAATTTGAAAATGTCCAGTATCAACTTGTTGGAAGTGATGCTGAGTATACTGATAAAGAAATTCAACTTTTTGAAAAAGAATTTTTAGGTTTCTATGTAACGTCGCACCCACTGTTTTCTATTCGTGATAAAATGCAATTCTTGATGACACATAGAGTTGCAGAACTTGCGGAACTTAAAGACGAAACAGAAGTTACAATTTGTGGACTTATTACTGCAACAAGACAAATTCCGACTAAAAAAGACCCATCAAAGTTCTTAAGATTTATAACGCTGGAAGATTTAACGGGTAAAGTTGATTGTGTTTGTTTTCACAAAAGATTGTTGGAGTATGGTGAAATTCTTGTAATGGATAACAAAGTTGTTATCACAGGTAAAGTTCAACATCGTGGTGAAGACCAGATTAGCGTTTTGATTGATAATGTTAAATCAGTTGATAATGCAAATATTGTTACGTTGAGTCTTAAACGTGATGTTAAGTACGAAGAATTATGCGGAATAAAGAATATTCTAGCTAAACACCATGGTGATGATCCTGTAATGTTTAAAATGCCACCGGTGAATGGATATAGTGCTAGAATTTTGACTTCACCGGTGTTCTGGGTGAATTCTACAAATGATTTGGTATCCCACATGAACCAGTTTTTCCCAAATGAAGTTGATGTTTCAATCCGCTCATTAGATCAACCATTGAATGTATAAACCTTATAATGACACTAAAATAGAAGCTTTGCGTCAAGTCATTCTGAACTCGATTAGTGTGAAGGATCCAGCTATTTATAAACTATAATTTTACTCTACCAAGTTGAAGACTGGTTTGCTTCGCTTCCGTTCGCAATGACGTAAAATTTTTTTATAACCTTTTTCCAATTTCCTAATTTTATGCTAAAATAAATACATTAATAATTAGGGAGGAATAAATGAAAGAGGCTTATTTTCCACAAGAAATAGAAAAAAGATGGCAGGAAAATTGGGAAAAAAATAATGTTTTCCACACTCCTGATAATAGTGATAAACCTAAATACTTTGCGTTATCAATGTTTCCGTACCCATCAGGAAAACTTCACATGGGACACGTTAGAAACTACACGATTACTGACGTAATAGCAAGATTTAAGAAGATGCAAGGTTTTAACGTTCTTCATCCAATGGGATGGGATAGCTTTGGTTTGCCTGCAGAAAATGCGGCTATGAAGCATGGTGCTGATCCTGCAAAATGGACTGACGAAAATATCGCATACATGACAAAACAATTAAAAATGCTTGGGCTTTCTTATGATTGGCAAAGAGAAGTTACAACTTGCAAGCCTGATTATTATAAATGGACGCAATGGCTATTTATTCAGCTATATAAAAAAGGCTTAGCATACAAAAAAGAAGCTGCCGTTAACTGGTGTGACAAATGCGGTACGGTTCTTGCTAATGAGCAAGTTATTGATGGCAAATGCTGGAGATGTGATAGCGTTGTAGAAAAGAAATATCTTTCTCAATGGTTTTTCAAAATTACGGATTATGCTGAAAGACTTCTTCAAGACTTAGATAAACTTCCAGGTTGGGGTGATAACGTTAAAACAATGCAGGCTAACTGGATTGGTAAATCTCAAGGTGCTATTTTTAGATTCAAAGTAAAAGAAATCGAAGGTATGGAAGTGCCTGTTTACACTACAAGACCGGATACAGTTCATGGTATCACTTATCTTGTTGTAGCACCGGAATATAAAGATATTGAAAAACTTACAACTCCAGAAAATAAAGATAAAGTTGAAGAATATAGAGCAAACGCTCGTAAGATGACAGAAATAGAAAGACTTTCAACTGATAGAGTTAAAACAGGTGTCCCTTTGGGAACCCACTGTATCAACCCATTTACTGGTGAAGAATTCCCATTATGGACCGCAGATTATGCTCTTGTTGAATATGGAACAGGTGCTGTAATGGCTGTTCCTACTCACGATTCCAGAGATTTTGATTTCGCTAAGAAATATAATTTACCATTAAAAGTTGTTATATCTCCGAAAGATACTGAGTTAAAACCAGATGAACTAACGGAGGCTTATACAGAGGAAGGTGTTTTAGTTAATTCTAATGAATTTAACGGTATGAAAAATACTGAAGCTAAAAAAGCTATTACGCAAAAAGCTGTAGATAATGGTTTTGGTGAATTTAAGACACAATACAGATTGAGAGATTGGTTGATTTCACGTCAAAGATATTGGGGTGCTCCAATTCCGATGGTTTATTGTGATAAGTGCGGAATTGTTCCTGAAAAAGAAGAAAATCTTCCGGTAATGCTTCCAACTGACGTTGATTTTTCAGTTGTTGGAAAATCACCAATTACCACTTCTAAAACTTTTGCTGAAACAACTTGTCCAATATGTGGCGGTAAAGCAAGAAGAGAATTGGATACAATGGATACATTTGTATGTTCAAGTTGGTATTATTTGAGATATTCTGATCCTAAGAATGCAAATTTGCCATTTTCAAAAGAATTGGTAGACCATTGGCTTCCGGTAGATCAATATGTTGGTGGTATTGAGCACGCAATTTTACACTTGTTATACTCAAGATTCTTTACAAAAGCTCTTAAAGACTTAGGATTGTTGAGCTTTGATGAACCTTTCAAAAACTTGTTAACTCAAGGTATGGTTCTTAAAGATGGTTCAAAGATGTCTAAATCTAAGGGCAATACTGTAGATCCTGATGAAATATTTGAAAATTATGGGGCGGATACCGCAAGATTGTTTATTCTTTCTGATTCACCTCCAGCAAGAGATTTTGACTGGTCTGATGCAGGTGTTGAAGGCTGCTACAAATTCTTAAATAGAGTTTGGAGATTGGTTAGCGAAAATCAAGAATATGTTACAAAAGATTACAAGATTACCTTCCCTCTTACAAGAGAAAATGATGACTTGGTAAGAATTGTGCATATGATGATAAAAGAAGTTACTAATGATATTGCAAATGATTTCCAATTTAATACAGTAATTTCAAAATATCGTGAACTTACAAACGCTATTTATGATTGGAAAAATAAGAAAACTGAACTAACTGAAGAAGATAAAAATGTGTTTAGTTTTGCTGTAGTTTCTTTGATTAAGTTGATGGCGCCTGTAACTGTTCATATGTCAGAAGAAATTTGGCATGACCTTGGCAATTCAACATCTATTCACAATGAAAAATGGTGTGAATGGGATGAAGACTTAGCAAAAGCAAGCAAAATCACTCTTGTTGTTCAAGTTAACGGTAAAGTTAAGGACAAAATAGAGGCTGATGAAGGCTTGGGTAACGATGAATTGAAAGAAGTTGCTTTGGCTAGTCAAAAAATCAAGGAATTAACTTCAGGAAAAGAAATTGTTAAGGTAATCGTTGTTCCTAAAAAGCTTGTTAACATTGTTGTTAAAGGTTAGAACTTTTATCTTAATATAATAACTGTAAAAATTGGGTGAGAAGATTTTCGAGCCCAATTTTTATTTATAATTTTTACATTATTTAACCTTATTTTTATATACAAATCAGGCTTTATATGATATGATAAATTTAGTAGTAGTATAAAAATTTTTGAAAATATATGCGATAGAAAAAATTATTGAAAATTGTTTAATAGTTGCAGGGTAGGTTATATGTACCCTGACGTCGTGTATATATAAAAAATAGAAAAGGAAAAGGTGCTAAATGATTGCATTATTAGCCGTTGCAGCGGTAATATTGGTAATACTTGCTGCTGTTATTGTTGTACAGAGAGTTAAGTACAAAAATTTAGTATTGCAGAGTGAGCAGTCTAAAAAAGATTTGGCGGAAAAAGAATTAATTTTACAAAAAGAAGCTATGATTAAAGCTAAAGAAGCTTTACATAATGAAAGAGAACAGCTTAATGCTGATGAAAGAGAACGTAGAAGAGAGTTTGCTGCTATTGAAAATAAGCTTTCTAAACGTGAAGACACATTAGAAGATAAAATCCAAGAAGTAACAGATAAAGAAGTTGAGCTTGATAAATTAAAAGACCAACTTATTGAAAAAGAAGACTTTCTTGCAGAAATCGTACAGAAACAAACTGTAGAATTGGAAAGAATTGCCGGAATGTCTACAGAAGATGCAAAAAGAATGCTTCTAGAACAATTAAAAAGCGATTTAGCTCAAGAACAAATGCAGCTTATAAGAGAAAATGAAGCAAAAATTAGGGAAGATGCGTTAGAAAAATCTAAAGAAATTTTAACAACTACAATGCAGAGATGCATGATGGAACAGGTTGTAGAATCTACCGTTTCTGTAGTATCTCTACCAAATGATGAGATGAAAGGTCGTATTATAGGTCGTGAAGGTCGTAATATTAGAACTTTAGAAACATTAACAGGCGTAGACTTAATTATTGATGATACTCCAGAGGCGGTTGTTCTTTCAGCATTTGACCCTGTAAGAAGAGAAATTGCAAAAATTGCATTAGAAAAACTTATTCAAGATGGTCGTATTCACCCTGTAAGAATTGAAGAAACAGTTGAAAAATCTCGTGAAGAGGTTGAAAAGAAAATTATGAAAGAGGGTGAAAATGCTGCTCTTGATATGGGAATTATGGGCTTAAATAAAGAACTTATCAAAAACTTGGGTAGATTGTACTATAGGACAAGTTACGGTCAAAATGTTCTTAAGCATTCACTTGAAGTAGGGCATATAGCCGGAATGTTAGCAGCAGAATTAGGTGCTAATGTTTATGTAGCAAAGCGTGCCGGACTTTTACATGATATAGGTAAAGCGGTTGACCAAACTCAGGAAGGTACTCATATTCAACTTGGTGTAGAATTAGCTTCAAGATATGGTGAAAAGCAGGAAGTTATTCATGCTATTGAAGCTCACCACGATGACGTTACAGCTAATACAATTGAAGCTGTTCTTGTAAAACTTGCTGATGCTATTTCAGCTGGACGCCCAGGAGCAAGACGTGATACATTGGAAATTTATATTAAACGTTTACAAAAAATTGAAGAAATTGTAAACAGTTACGAAGGTATAAAACAATCATTTGCAGTTCAGGCCGGCAGAGAAGTTCGTGTTATTGTTCAATCAGAAATGTTTGATGATTTGGCTTCTCAAAAATTGGCAAGAGATATTGCTAAAAAAATTGAGGATGAGCTTGATTATCCGGGACAAATTAAGGTTACTGTTGTAAGAGAATTCAGAACAACAGAAATTGCAAAGTAAACCTATAAAGGTAAATCAGTGTAGGGGAAATCTTTCCCCTACCTATTTAGGTATAAATTATATGAGTAGTAATACAGGTAATTTAAGAATATTATTTTTTGGAGATATTACGGGCAGACAAGGGAGGACGGCTGTTAAGTCTTATATTGCTTCTCTTGGCTCCAATAGACCTGATTTTATTATCGCTAATATTGAAAACGCATCACATGGTTTTGGTTTAACTAAGAAAAATTACACAGATTTATCCGCTTCAATTGATTGCTTTACGTCTGGAAATCATATTTGGGATAAGAAAGATATTTATGAATACATTGATGAAGCGCAAAATTTAACAAGACCAATAAACTATCCCGAAGGAACGAGGGGTTCAGGGTGTCAAGTTTTTGAAATTAACGGCAGAAAGCTTGCTGTAATTAACGCTCTTGGAAGAGTTTTTATGCCGCCGATTGATTCTCCTTGGGAAGTTGTAACTAAAAAAATAGATTCATTAATAGAACAAGGTATCGACAGCGTATTTATAGATTTTCATGCAGAAGCTACTGCAGAAAAAATCTGTTTTTCCAAATTTTTAGCAAAGAAGTATAATAATAGTAGCAAAGCTTTAATTAAAGGTTTTTGTGGTACTCATACGCACGTTCAGACTGCTGATGAAAAGATATATGAAGGAATGGCATATATCACTGACGCCGGATTTTGTGGCGCAGAGGAAAGTGTAATCGGAATGGAATTTCAAACTTCATTCAAACGATTAGCAACAAGTTTACCGGAACGTTATGAGATTGCTGAAACACCGCTTGCTCGAATTAATTGTGTTGAAATCCTGATTGAAGGTGATTCTGCAACACAGATAAAAAGAATTAGTTTAACAGTAGATAATAGTAATAATGAAAGCGAGGTTTGTGGTGAACACGACGGTGGCTAACTTTTTAGAAACTGCTCAATTCTATATCTCACTCCTTAATTCAAGGAGGCTTAGATGAGAGGTGATTATCATATTCACACCTATTATTCAGATGGTGTCTTTTCTCCTGAAAAAATTGTAGATTTAGCGCTTGATGCAGGTTTGCAAGTTATTGCGCTTACGGATCATGATAATGTTTTGTCTTATGATGTTGCAATGGAATATCTAAAGACTAAAGATGTTGATTTCAAGATTATTCGTGGTATTGAGGTTAATACTCTTTACAAAGATTATGAAGTTCATATCTTGGGATATTTCCCTGATGTTAATAAGAGCGATTTTAAGAACTTGTTAAAAGTTCAACAGCATGCACGTATTAAACAAACAAAAGAAATTTTGCACTTACTTGCTAAAAAAGAAGGCATTAAAATTAATTTTGAAGATGTAAAGAATATGGTTGCACCAGGGGGCAGTATCGGTCGACCGCATATTGCAAAAGCAATTACAAATGCAGGTGGTACAAGTAATGTTATGGAAGCTTATAGCAAATATATTCATAGAGCATCACCTGTGTATGTCGAAAGAAAAACCGTAACTCCGTTTGATGCTGTTGAAGTTATTTATGATGCTGGTGGTATTCCTGTTATAGCTCACCCATATGATATTGATATAGCTGAAAAATTGATAAAAGAACTTATGAACTGTGGCTTAAGAGGGATTGAAGCTTATCATAGAAAACATTCACCGGCTATTGTCGAATATTTCTCTTCTATGGCAGAAAATCTAGGGCTAATCGTTACAGGTGGTTCTGATTTCCATGCTCCTAATATAATGAATGGGCAAATTATTCTAGGTAAAAATTTTGTACCGGAATGGATTTATGAGTCATTATTAAACGAGAAAAAGCACTTAGACATGGCTCGGGGGTAAAGGGGTAAATGCAGGACATCGAAATTGTTCAAATGCTCCATTCTATTGCTGTAAAAATGTAACATTAAAAAGAAAGGTTATTATGAAGAAAAGAGGGTTTACACTTGTAGAGGTTTCAATACTATTTGTAATATTTTTGATAGTAGCCTTTCTTGTTGCTCCATTGTCAATGGATGATACTGTTCAGGCAAATTATACTTCTCGATGGAAAAACGTACAGTCTGATTTTTCTAATATTTTCTATTCGATTAATACGCAAAAAGATTCTAAGGACTTTGATTTACACACTGCATTTGCAGAAGTAATAACTGGACAGGTGAAGAATGATGTTGATGCGTATAAAATTAATTTCTTGAATGGCACTTATCCTAACATAACATATAGATTTTCTAATTTTATGCAAACACAAGCAAATTCATCTCTTGCTTACAAATTTTTCGATAAACCTCAAGATGGGGTGGTAGGTGTACTTTTGTATGACATAAATGGAACTCGAAAACCTAATATTTGGGGAAAAGACGTTTTTGGTTTTAATATTTATACAGATAGATTTGAACCATTTTGTAAGGAAAAACCTGTAAGTGAACAAAAACAAGATTGCTCAAAAAATGGTACCGGACTTTGCTGTTCTTCGTATTATTTGCAAGGCGGGAGTTTTGATTAATGATTAAAAATGTTTGCGTATTTGCTTCGTCTTCAAATAAGTTAAACAAAATTTATTACAAGGATGCAGCTGAATTAGGTGCAATGCTTGGTGCTAAAGGTATTAATGTTGTATATGGCGGCGGAAGACTTGGAGTTATGTATGCTTGCGCTTCTTCTGTTAAGGATAATGGTGGCAAGTTAATTGGTGTTATGCCACAAAAGTTTTATGACTTGGGTGTTGCAAATCCTTCTGATTGCGTAGAATTTCATAAAACAAGCGGTATGAGGGAAAGAAAAGCCAAGATGGATGAATTATCAGATGCTGTTGTAGCGCTTGCCGGAGGTTTTGGAACTTTAGAAGAAATCTCTGAGATGATAGTGCAAAAACAATTAGGGTACAACAAAAAGCCAATCGTCTTGTTGAATACAAATGGGTTTTACAATAAATTAATAGAATTTTTCAATACTATAATTAGTGAGAATTTTGCACCAGAGGCTTCAAAAGAACTTTATTACGTAGCATCTACTCCAAAAGAGGTTGTAGATTATTTAGTTTAAAATTTGTTTTACATTTATAACAGTATAAACTGCAGCTTGAACTTTATTATGCACACCAAGCTTTTTGTAGATGCTTTCAAGATGCGCCTTTACAGTATGAATTGAAAGTATCAATTCATTTGCTATCTGCGGATTACTTTTGCCTTGAATTATAAGCTCTAGTACTTCTTTTTCTCGTTCTGTAAGATTATTATATTTGTCCATATAATAATTTTAATACGTATTTGAAAAATAGGATTAATGTATTTTCCGATTTTAAAAATTTACAAAATTTTACGTATTAAAAATTCTATCTCCTGCATCGCCCATGCCTGGAACGATATATCCTCTTTCGTTCAAGTGAGAATCTACTGCTGCAACAATAAGTGTTATATTTGGGTATTTTGATAAAACGGCCTCTACACCTTGTGGAGCTGATATCATACAAATACAGCAAATATTTTTTTCCGGAATGCCTTTATCAATGTATAATTTTATGGCTTCAGTAAGAGAATTACCTGTAGCTAGCATTGGGTCTGTAATATAGATATAATAGTCGTTCGGATTATCAACAGGCATTGGAACTTTGTTATAATACCAAACCGGTTTTAAAGTTTTTTCATCACGATACATACCGATATGTCTAATTGCTGCTTGTGGTAAGATATCAACGGCTTCGTCAGTAAAAATTAAACCTGCTCTTAAAATAGGGGATATTATGATTTTAATATCAGGATCAATTGTCTGAGTATTAAATTTTACAAGCGGAGTTTCGATTTCAATATCCTTTTGCGGAAGGTTTTTTGTTGCTTCATACAGTAATATTCTGGTAAGTTTTCTTGCAGCTAAACGCACACCTTCCGTATCCGTATTTTTATTGCGCATCGTACATAGACTCTGATTTACTATCGGATTAGAAATTACTTTTAAATTTTTATACTCCATAACCACTCCTATTTTTGTCTTAATTTATTAATATCATTTCCTAATTTTTCTGCTTTAGCGTTAGATTCATTGACCATATCATCCGCAAATTTCAGAATATCATTCATATTTTGTTCATTGCTGTTTACTTTAGGTAAATCCATCTTTTGTATTTGATTACCAAATGAAGAAGAATTTGACAGTATTGAATTAAGCTTATCAAACATATCATTCAATAAACCGGCAGCGTCATGCAAACGTTTTGGCGGATTTACCGTAATCATTGGAACATTATTATCAATATACGTATTAGAATCCGGCAAGTATAACTCCAGTGACTTGGAACCTGCCATACCACTGAATTCTACAGTTGCTATTGTGCCTTGTGGTAATGTAAGGTTTTTATCAGTAATAAGAAATTTTATGTAAACTTCTCCATTTGTTGGTTTAATTTTCGTAACATGTCCGACTTCTATTCCCATCATTCTTACAGGAGAGCCAACAATAAGTCCGTCAACGTCACTCATAAAAATGTTATAATCATTGTCCTTTTGTGTATTTGAAACATATGTAATGGTCGACACAGCAACAATAATTAGAATTATAACGAGCCAAATAAGAAGTTCGCCACTATGAGTTATATAAAAAATATTGTCTCTTTTATCCCCTGACATATTACCTCTGTATTAGAAATATTATATAAAAAAATTTAGTAATTAACAAGGTTAGAATATTTCTCTAAAAAATTGTAACAGTTAAAAGTTGACTCAATATCGATGTGTTTAGTACTTATTCAGTTGCTTTTATAGCTCCCCATGCTCTAATAAATCCTTTTTCGTACATGATTAAATAGTACCCGCCTTCTTTTACATATTCTATTGTTGCATCCATATGTTCATATTCTTTTGGGGGTGTTGCGCCTGTTTTTGCATACTTAGCATCAATAATTTTTTGAAATTTTTCTTTTCTTTTTTGTTTGGCAATTATTTTTTTGTCGTTTTTGTCTAAATTTTTATTTTTTTCATAATATCTGCGTAATTCTTGTTCATTTTCTGCAATTTTAAACACAGGAATAACTGCAATCAAATCTTTAGATTCTATTAGATACATAAATTCTTTATCATTCGATAATGCAAGTTCATAGTGTCCGGGTTTGATGAAATTTCCGTTATAATCCGGAATATAGTTTAATATCGTTAGTGTTGGTTGTTCATCTGTCGGTATTGAGTAGCGATAAATAGATTTTTGATGTACTGTAAGTCCGGATGGTATTACCGGATAAGGAGCAGCTGGTGCTAAATAATCAATGTCACGCAATGCTGGTGTGATAATTCCATCTATCATAATTTATCAGCCAATTTGTTAATATGTGTATCAATATATTTAAAATCTTTTTCCAAAAGTTTAGAAGACGCAACAAATATTACGGACATGTACTGTTTTGAAAGAGTACGATTTTTTATTGCAAGTCTATAACTTTCACGCATTAGCCTTTTTATTCGATTCCTTTTAACAGCTCTTTTATGAATTTTTTTGCTTACAACAAAACCAATTTTTGTAGGGTAAGCATTATCTTTTTTTCTTCCGCAAAAAGCTGTAATTCCACCGGAATAAAGTGTATTCCCAGTCTTGTAGGTGGCTTTAAATGCGCTTCTTTTTTTTAGTCTGTATTCTTTTGGTAACATAATTTAATAATACACTCTTAAGAAACTAAAGTAAAGTTGAATACCCCACATTGATTAACGAGTTTTGGTAAGTACAAGTGAAAAATTGCTCTAGCGGATTACTGAAAATTGACTGTTTTTTATTTTTTAGAATGTACTACGTGGTTCAATAGAGAAGATTATTTCCACCCATTATAGTGGTATCACAAGGTGGTGCCACTATGAAAAAATTTCTTGCGACTTTATTAATATTAATGTATCTTGCGCTCGGAGTCCCATCTACATTAGCGACTTCAACGCAAGTCAGTACTATTTCGAAAATCGAAAATGAAATTTATGGTTTTGATTATAAGAATGACTCCACTCAAAATCGTGTTTCTCGTTTAGAGAAGACAATTTACGGTAAAGCTTCTACAGGTGATGTTAATAAACGTATTAAGCGCCTTTCAGGAGATATTTCTGCTGATGTTATCGGATTAGAAATAGAACCGACGGAAGATAGTTTTGCTGAAAAAGATAAAGTTGCAGCGGATAGTACTGTAAACTACCCAATTGTAGACGAAATTGAGAAAAAATTGTTTAATGTAACACACAAAGACAGAGATTTTCATACTCGTATAGTAACTATTGAAAAGAAACTTTTTGGTAAAGTGTATGATGTTGACGATTATTCGACTCGTATGGATAGAATAAAAGCAGAAGTCATGCCGGAAACACTTGCAGACTCTTCAAAATTTGATAATGAATATCGAGATAATCGTTCTAGTGATTTAAACTCAAATGATTTGGGCGGAACAAGATTTAGCCGTTTTGGAATGCCTTTCGGACAGAAAAATTATACAAGACCATATGCTAATTATGGTGACGCAATTACAGGAGCTGCAAGTCCGGCACAAACTTATAATCCAAATTTGAATGACGAATTATCCCAAATGGAATTCGAGACTTTTGGCACTGAATTTTCTAATGAAGACTCAGCAACAAGAATTAAACGCTTAAATAGCGTAAACAAAGCTAAAAAATCTGCATCAAAATATGATTCAAATAAATTCAGTCAAAGAATGTCCACCGCAATGGAAATTGGTGCAATGATACTTATGATTCTTGCAATGGTGCTATAGTTTACTTTCTACCGGTATTTGTATTTATAATATCTGATACCCAAGGAATGTAGCTATAAATTCCGCAAAATGCAGTTATTGCCAGATATAAAATAACTGCTGTTGTCAAACCTTGCAAAATTGATAAGCCGAATAAAAACGGTAGCGGCATATTTATAAAATAAGGAATTGCATTAATTAGAGGAATTCTATATAAAATCACATAAATTAAATCTGCAAAAGTTGCAATCAAAAAATACAAAATTGAAAGAAAAATTGATTGTAAAATGTGATATAACAAAAACGGAGTTACATGCTTTTTCATTAAAGCTGCAATAAGTAACCATACAAAACCTGCACCACCTGCAGTCAAGTATGATAATGCTGAAATTAATCTTTCAATCGGGTATATTTGTTTAGAAGGCTGCAACGATATCTTCCTTTCTATAATCTTCTACAAAATCGTCTAAAACTTGTATGAATACCAATTTGTACTCATCATTTTCAGGGCGCATATTTACTGCTGCTCTATAAGAGTAAATTGAACGCTCTATTTGACCGCTCATATAATATACGTTTGCAATAAGTACATAAATACTTGGATCAAGTTTATTGATTTTAAGTGCTTCTTTATACTGTTCTTCAGCTTCTTTGTATTTTTTAACGTTAGAATACAAATTACCTAATAAAATATAAGAGTTCGCTTCTTTAGGGTTGATTTTTATAGCTCGTTTATAAAGTTCAATAGCGTCCTCATAGTCTTTGAAATCTGATTTTGCAATTGCATAACATATATTTGCTTTATAGTTATCTCCGGGGAGCGCAATCGCCTTTTCAAAGTATTCATAACATTTTTCTTTGTCCTTGCAAACAGCTAAAGTGTTAGCTATGCACAATGCAACAGTCTTGTTATCAGGAGCAAGCGCAAAAACTTTGTAATAATATTCAAGTGCTTTATTATAATCAAATAATTTAAAACAAACATTGCCTAAATCAACCAATGCTGTTAAATTTTCAGGGTCAAGCGACAATGCTTTTTCATAATAGGCTCTAGCTTCTACAAAGTCCTCAAAATCGTGATAAAGAAGTGCTATTGCGTTATAAACTTCCGGATCTGAAGCATTGAAATCAAGTGTTCTGTTATAAAAATGTAAAGCTTTCGGGAAATTCTTAAGTTCTGCATAAGTATTGGCCATGTTATAGTAAACCAAATAGTTGCTAGGATTTACAAGCATTGCTTGGTTAAAATACTTCAAAGCTTTTTTGTATTCTTTTGAATAGAACCAAATACTACCTAAATTCAATAGTGTCTGTAAATCTTTAGGGTCAATTTCTAACAAGCTCTCATAAACTGATATAACTTTTTCGTACTGGTTATCCATTGCATAGTATTTAGCCAATTCATGGTAATGGTCAGTATTTTTAGGCTCAAGAGCCATTTTTAATACAGTTTTTTCAATTGCTTTATTTAATTCTTTTTTGTCCATCTTCTTATTATCTTTCAATATTTTCGTATTTTGAGTATTCTTTTGATTCATTCATCCAAGTTTCTTGAGGAATACTGAACGCATGATTCCAGAATTTTTCTATTGCGTAAGCTTCTCTTTCATCTTGTTGCAAAATGTGGATTACAACATCACCATAATCAATCAAATTCCAACGGTTTTTAACGTCATTTTCACGTCCGATTGGTAGTCTTGAGAATGTTGATTTTACTTTGTCTGATAAGTTTTCAGTCAACGCTTTTACTTGTGTACTGGTTTGTGCAGAACAGATTACAAAATAATCTGCAAAAGAAGACACATTGCTGATATTTAAAATAGAAATATCTTTTGCAATTCCTTCTTCCAAAAATCTTGCTACAATACAAGCAAATTTATAAGATGTTAATTCTTCTGTCATTTTTTTATCCTAATTCTAACATATCTACTCTTCGTTTGTGTCTTCCACCCTCAAATTCTGTAACAAGCCAAGTGTCAACAATATCAAGTGCAAGTCCATGTCCGACAACTCTTTCACCTAAACATAAAATATTTGAGTCGTTGTGTTTTCTTGTCATTCTGGCAGAATACGTATCAGAACATAAAGAAGCTCTTATCCCTTTGAATTTATTAGCAGAAATTGACATGCCAATACCTGTTCCACAAACGAGAATTCCTCTTGAACCTGTAAGCAAAACCTTTTCTGCAACAGCTTTTGCAATTGTCGGATAGTCACAAGAATCTTCAGAATAACAGCCCAAATCTTCAACTTCAATACCTTGTTGTTCTAAGTGAGCTATAATAATGTTTTTTAAATTATATCCTCCATGGTCGGAGCCCAAAATTATCTTCATATTTTAATTCCTTATTTTGTTAAAATTGTAACATTTTTGCAATAATTTATCAATAATTTACATTTTTTTACTTTAATATAAGTATGTTAGGTCGTATAAGTTCTGCAAATCCAAATTTTCGTGCGTCAATATCTGATAAAGATATTGATGGTTTTAAGAATGCAAAACAACATTTTAGCGATTGCTATCTCATGACGACGCTGGAAACATTATCTCACACGCCTAACGGATGCAAAGTTTTAAAAGAACACATTCAATATGATGATAAGAATCCTAAATTGATGAATTGCTATTTATACAACCCAATGGGAGAGAAAGAAAAGTTTGTAGTCCCGACAAATGCGGTTGTTAAAGGATATGACAAATTATACAAATATCAACCTAACGAAATTATAAGAAGCATGGATGTTTCTGTCGCTGAATATGAAGATAAATATAAAGCAAAACCTTGGATTTGCAGATTCACAGACAGTTTTAAGACTTATTCTTTTGAGAATAATTTGCCTTCACATTTCATGAAAATATTAACAGGTAAAAAACCTAGAATTATTGCAGAAACGGATTATAATATTGATTTGTCAGGATATAAAGATGAGGTTATGAAACTCTTTAAACAAATGGAAGAAGAGAAAAAATATAGCTTTGTAATTGGAACGGGTGTAAAAATGCTTGATAGCAGAACTTGGCATGTGTATGTTATTGAGAATGTAAACTTGGAAGACAATACAATTACTGTTAAAGAAAAGCATGCAAATAAACCTCGTACAATGAATATTGATACCGCATTGAATACATTTAAATTTATAGTCGGTTATTTTGATAGTGATTTGAAGGATAATGGGTGAAAACGTCATTGCGAGCGGGAGCGAAGCAATCCAGTCTTCTTTCTTGAAGGTTTTTCTTATAATAATGGCACTTAATTACTTACCTTATTAAAACGGTATTTCCACAATAAATGTTGACCCATTGTTAACTTCGCTGATTAACGAGATTTTGCCTTCGTGCAATTCCACCAGTTCTTTTGTGATTGTTAATCCAAGCCCCGTAGAGCTTTCTTTTTTTGTATAAGCACTATCCAGTTGAACAAACTTAGCAAAAATCTTGCCATGGTACTTTTTGTCAATCCCGATTCCATTATCGTGGATAGAAATTCTGTAAAACTCATCAAAAGCCTCAATTTTTATCTCGACATTATCATTTTCAGGAGAATATTTTATTGCATTGCTGACAAGATTATATAATATTTGTTGTATTTTTTGATAGTCGGCAAAAACTTCAAAATCCACTTTCATATTAAGATTAAGGTTGATATTCTTTTTTAAAGCCAGTGGCTTTAGAATGTTGCAAACTTCATTAACTGCTCTAGATATCCAAAACGCACTTTTTACAATCTTCATAGCATTAGCTTCAATTTTTGACATATCCAAAACTTCGTTAATCATGCCCAGAAGATGCGTAGCGGATACCTTGATATCATTGATGTACTCTTCTTGCTTAGAATTCAAATTTCCGTAAAGCTGCGTACTCAATATATCAGAAAAACCAAGAATCGAATTCAGCGGAGTTCTTAATTCGTGCGAAATATTCGCAAGAAATTCGTTTTTTACTTTATCTGCTTCTAAAATCTTTTCATTTTGTTCTTTTATAGTTTTATAAGCATTATTCTTTTCTAAAATTCCGTCTTTTAACGCTCTTAGCTGCATTCTAAAAACATTGGATAGTTCTAAATCTTTCAACTTATAGGATAAAATAGACGCTATAACATCCAAAGCGTTTAAATCCTCTTGTCTGTAGTAGTTTTCTTCTCTTTTAGAAAGTAGAATTATCCCAAAAACAGTAGATTTTATAGAAATTTTTGAGAGTAGGTATGATTTTTGCCTGCTTCCTTGAAGTTTAACCGCTTGTATAAGCTCGGAATTGTCATCAAGAATATTGCTATTGTTGGCAAAAACTAATTTTTTAAGGTCATTATCTATCTCAAAACAGGTATCCTGTTCGTAATTGTTGTGTTTTTTGTAAGAATATTTTAGTTGCAAACTTTCAGGATTTGCAAAATAGATGAAACATTCATCAAAAATAAGAACTTTTTCTAAAGCTCTAAATATCGTTTTCCCGTCACTACTAAGCTCTTTATTTAGCATAGCCGGTATGAGTTGCAGAATTTTATCAGAATCAATTAGCGCCATATATCCCTCTCTAGGGTATGATAGCATAAAAATATTAAACTGGTAATTGATGGAATAAATAGAATAATTATAGTACTAATCTCAGAAAACGAGGCGCACGTCCCCTCTCCTCGGGGGAGTTTTATGCTTTACTTACAAATTTGTATTGTCTACTACTGGCTAGTAAGTATAGTGTAAAGGGTGGGGGCTATCCCGCAAGGGCTTAATATAAAAACGAATAGAATTTTTTAAACTCTCGTGGGTATACAGTTATAAGATTTTGGAATAGTGATTTTGATAAAAATGTTGATGGTGTTTATAAGGTTTGGTTGCGTGAGTTTGGGGCTTGTAATGATTAGATAAGCCCCCACCCTAGCCCTCCCCCGAGGAGAGGGGATGCGCCAAACCCGTAGTTACACTACCAGTTATTATCACACTTTTTAACTTGTTATATATACAGCAACGCCTGCTCTTGTGGAGCAGGCGGAATCAATTATCATAATAATGATTATTAACCTAAGCCGAATTTTGGAGCGGAATCCTTGATTCCTTCGCTGCAAGCTTGTTCTATTGTTTGTAGTCTTTCTTTTGCGTATGCTAATTGAGTTTCTATAGATTCCTTTTCTAGTTCCATATCTGTTTGTTCTGCTTCTAATGGAGCCAATGCTGCATCTTGTTCCGCATTTAACTGAGCCATTTGTGCTTCTGTCCAAACTGAAATGTTTTGTTGGTAAGTACTGCTTATCTGTTGGCACATCATTTGTGCATTTGATTGATTTGTGTTAGCTTGATTCAATGCCATCATGAAGGCTTTGTAGTCTTTTTCATCAATGTCGCCGTTAGCACCATATTTGCCTTTTATAGCTGTACCATCTTCATTCGTAGCCTGTTTCAAAGTGCCAGACATATACTCGTTCATCATTTGTTGAGATTTTGCTTCTCCTGGAGAATATGTAACTTGTTTACCATTACTGTCTTTTTCTCCGGTTGGAACTCCACCTGATAACAATGAACCAATTTGATTAGCTACAAATGTAGTTACACCACCATACATAGGATTGAACATCTGATTTTGTGCTCCTAATCCCCATGCATTTTGTAATTGTGCAGTGAATGCACTTTGTAACATACGCGCTTGATTTTGTATTTGAGATTGTTTGCTTGAATACATCTTCTGTACCCGAGCAATGTTTTTAGTCATACGGTCAAGTCGGCTGCCGTATTGAGTTTGTTTCAACGTCAGTTTGTTTACTTGACGTTTCAACCTCATTTTTTCATGTAGTAATAACAAGAAAGCCATTTTTTATACCGTCTCCGTATGATTTATACTCTTATATATATAAAGTATAGTTCTTATCAAGAATTTCACATTTTTGAAGATATTGTTACAAATCTTTACATGTTTTTTTACGTATAAAGATTTACAAAAATTTACAAGAATTATTTTGAAATAATCTTTTATAGATAATAAAATAGAGATAAAGTAATGTTTCGGAATTTATATGAAAGGTAAAATTTGAAGTTCAAAAATTTAACAAAAGAACAAATCTTGATATCTATGGATAGACTGACAAGATTTAAGTATTCAAAAGAAAAATATCTACGTGTGTTTACGGATATTATTCTAAATAACATGATTGAACCAAAATTAAAAAAAAATGAATTATTGAATTTGCCGTTTTCTGAAATTAAAAATATTGCTGTAGAAATTTTTAATAGTTCGCTTGATGTGACAAACGATTTTTCTATTAATAAAAAGATATACGATTATGAAAATTCTGTATTTAATTTGGAAGATGAAACCAAGGAGCTTGTGAATAATCAACTTTATTATAAATCTGCTTTGAAATATATAGATTCTACGAGTCCAATAAATTTACAGTGGCTAAAGTCGTTAGAACAAGCATCTGATTTGGTAGCTAATCGTGAGCTGCATTATTTAAAATACCCAATTGAAAAAATTATTCTTGTGGAAGGTCTGACGGAAGAAATATTATTACCGGCATTTTCAAAATTCTTAGGCTATGATTTTTATCAAAAAGGTATTCAAGTTATAGGCGCAGGCGGCAAAAATCAGGTTGTAAAAATGTACTACATGCTTATTGAAGAAGTAAAGCTACCTATTTTCTTACTTTTGGATAGAGATGCTGAAGAAAATATCAAACAGATTCAACCACGTTTGCGTGATATTGATAAAATACATTTAGTAGCATGTGGTGAATTTGAGGACATGCTTCCGAAATCATTAATAATAAAGGCTATAAATAACCATTTAGAAAATTTTTCTTCTATTAGTGATGCAGATTTGGATGATTCACTTCCTGAAGTTAAAAACTTAGAATATATTTTTAAAACTAAAGGTTTGCATGAATTTAAGAAAGCTGATTTTGCAAAAATGATAAGAAATAATATAAGCGAAGCGTCAGACATATCTCCTGAAATAGCTGAAATAATTGAAGAAATATCAAATAAAAACAAAATGCTTGACAGTAAATTTTGTTCCTGATATCATAAATCTTGTGGTTGATACCACAGCCGAAGTATAAAGGTTTAATTGAAAAATAAATAGTGAATTTTAAATAATTTGCGCTTGTAGCTCAGCAGGTAGAGCACTCCCCTTTTAAGGGATAGGTCGCGCGTTCGAATCGCGCCAAGCGCAAATTTTTTTGTCTTTTTTTAGAGTATCAGCGCAAGCATTATTATATATCACCAGCTAGAGAGTCCCCTTTTTGAGAGATAGGTCGTGCTTTATACCGAATCACACCAAGCGCAAATTTTTTTTGTCTTTTTTAATCTATATCCACCCTCATCAGGGCTCCGCCCAGCTTCTCCCCTCAAGGGCGAAGCATGAAATGCGCTAACTCATGTTATACTAGGACTATGAAAAATCTTAAAAAGCTTGTAAAAGATTTACGAAAAAATCAAACATTACCTGAATAAATATTTTGGCACAAAATAAGAGCGAGAAGATTTAGTAATTATAAATTCAGGCGCCAAGTTCAAATAGGGAATTATATTGTTGATTTTGTTTGTTATGAAAAGAATTTAATTGTTGAATTAGATGGAAGAGAACATTTAACAGATGAAAGTTTAGAATATGACAAAACTAGAACAGTATATTTACAATCAAGAGGTTTTAGGGTTCTAAGATATTTTAACAAAGATGTTTTTAATAATATTGATAATGTTTTGTTAGATTTATGGAATAATTTGAACAAATGATATAGCGCGTTTCACGCTTCGCCCTTGAGGGGAGAAGCTGGGCGGAGCCCTGATGAGGGTGGATACTGATTCTTTATAAATTTATTCATCTTCATTTTAATATTTTCTTTATGTTATAATACTTTCAAGGAGTGTATGAATATGCCGTTTGAATTTGAAAAACAAAAAATTGAGGATGTAATACTAGTAAAACCAAAAGTTTTTGGTGATAATCGTGGTTTTTTTATGGAAACATATAAAAAATCAGATTTTTTTGCGAATGGGATAACTGTAGAATTTAATCAAGATAACCATTCTCGTTCTAGAAAAGGTGTTTTGAGAGGTCTGCATTATCAAGAAGCACCTTTTGGGCAAGCAAAGCTTGTGCGTTGCGCCAGAGGTCGCATTTATGATGTAGCGGTAGATATCAGAAAAGGTTCAAAAACTTTCGGACAATATGTAAAAGTAGAGTTAACTGAAGATAATAAGCACATGTTATTTATTCCCGAAGGTTTTGCACATGGTTTTGTAGTGCTTTCAGATGAGGCTGAACTTATTTACAAAGCATCAGGAGAATATGCTCCACAAGCAGATAGAGGCGTTTTGTGGTGTGATAAAGATATTAATATAGATTGGGAAATAGATTTTGAACCAATACTTTCTGAAAAAGATATGAAACAACCTACTTTAAAGGAGATATAGATGAAATTATTAGTAACCGGTGGCGCAGGTTTTATAGGAAGCTGTTTTGTAAGACACATATTAAATAAATATCCGGATTATCAGGTAATAAATATTGACGCATTGACATATTGCGGGAATTTAGAAAACCTTAAAGATGTTGAAAACAATCCAAACTATAGATTTGTACATGGTAATATTTGTGACAGAAAACTTGTGAGAGAACTTGTATCAGAAGTTGATTGTATAGTTAACTTTGCAGCAGAATCACACGTTGACAATTCTATTAAACATCCGGAAGTGTTTATAGAAACAAATGTTCAAGGTACGTTGAATTTGTTACAATCAGCAAAAGAAATCGGCATAGAACGTTATTTACAAGTTTCTACAGACGAAGTTTACGGAACATTAGGTAAAACAGGATATTTTTATGAAACAACTCCGCTTGCTCCGAATAGTCCTTATTCAGCAAGCAAAGCAAGTGCAGATATGTTGGTTAGAGCTTTTTATGAAACATATAAATTACCAGTCTTAACAACCAGATGTTCTAATAATTACGGACCTTATCAATATCCTGAAAAATTGATACCATTCTTTATTTCCAGATTATTAAATGGTGAAAAAGTACCTGTTTACGGTGATGGCTTGAATGTTCGTGATTGGTTATACGTTTATGACCATTGTGCTGCTATAGATACAGTGTTACATAAAGGTAAAATTGGTGAAGTTTATAATGTTGGTGGTCATAATGAAAAAACTAACATGGAAATTACTCGCTTAATCTTAGATGCAATGGGAAAAGATGAAAGTTCTATTGAATATGTGCAAGATAGACTTGGACATGATAGAAGATATGCTATCTCTAATGATAAGATTACATCAGAACTTGGCTGGGAACCTTCTGTAACATTCGAACAAGGTATCAAAATGACAATTGATTGGTACTTGAATAATCAAGAATGGATAGAACATTTGAGGAATAGATGCGTAGAGGCTTAGAGGCATTGCATGTATAAAGATTTAAAAGTTTGGCAAATGTCTATGGATTTAGTTCTTGAAATTTATGACCTTGCAGAAAAATTTCCTAAAAGTGAGGAGTATAATTTAAAATCTCAAATTAAAAGAGCAATTGTTTCTGTGCCATTAAATATAGCAGAAGGGAAAGCAAGAGCATCTGTAAAAGACTTTGGTCATTTTGTAAATATTGCTATTGGCTCTTTAACAGAAGTCGAAGTTGTAATTGAATTAGCCAAAAGATTGGGGTATATTAAACAAGTTGATCAAATTGATGAAAGAATTACAAATCTAAAGAAAATGCTAAATTCTTTACGCTCTAAATTAATAAAAGGATAAATGATAAAATGAATAGAGATAATATAAATGAATCTGCTAAGCATCAAAGCCTCAATGCATCTATGCCTCTACTCGTTACCGGTGCGAAGGGAATGCTTGGACAAGACTTATGTCCAATATTAGAAGATGCCGGTTATGAAGTCATTGAAACAGACGTTGATACACTTGATATTACAAACGCAGAACAAGTAAATCAAGTTTTAAAAGATAAAATGCCGGAAGTTGTTATACATTGTGCCGCTTATACAAATGTTGATAAAGCAGAAGAGGATTTAAAGACCGCTGAATTAATCAATGTAACAGGTACCGAAAATATTGCTGATGCTTGTGGAAAACTCGGTATAACTATGGTTTATATTTCGACTGACTACGTTTTTGATGGAACAAAGGATTCTCCTTATACTCCACAAGACAAGCCAAATCCGATTAATAATTATGGTATGACAAAGTATGAAGGTGAAGAAGCTGTAAGAAGTTTTTGCGAAAAGCATTATATAGCAAGAACCAGCTGGTTATATGGACATCATGGCAAAAACTTTGTAGAAACAATGTTATCACTAAAAGATAAAGAAGAACTTAAAGTTGTAGACGATCAAATCGGATGTCCTACTTGGACAGTTGAATTAGCTAACGGAATTTTGAAACTTTTAGATTCAAAACCTTATGGTACTTATCATGTTTGTGGAAGTGGGCATACAAGTTGGTATGGTTTCGCTAAAGAAATATTTAAACTTTCTGGTTTAGAAGTTAATTTAAAACCATGTACAACAGACGAATTTCCTCGTGCAGCTAAACGTCCAGCATTCAGTATAATGGAGAATGAAGGTATCTGTCGCAATTGGCAGTTTGCGTTAAAAGATTATTTAGATTTGAGGTGTGAATAATGAAAGGTATAGTTCTTGCAGGCGGAAGCGGTACACGATTGTTTCCTAGCACAATGGTTGTGTCTAAACAATTATTACCGGTTTATGATAAACCGATGATTTATTATCCGATTTCTGTATTAATGCTTGCAGGGATTAGAGAAATTTTAATTATATCAACTCCGCATGATTTACAAAATTTTGAAAAATTATTGGGTGATGGCTCACAATTTGGAGTAAAGTTCTCGTACAAAGTTCAACCTAGTCCGGATGGGCTTGCACAAGCTTTTATATTAGGTGAAGAATTTATTGGGCAGGATTCTGTTGCACTTGTTTTGGGTGATAATATATTTTATGGCCAAAGTTTCTCCCAAATGCTACATAAGGCGGTAAAATCAGCAGATGAAGGGTTCGCAACAGTTTTTGGATATATGGTAAAAGATCCGGAAAGATTTGGTGTTGTAGAATTCGATGATAAAGGAAAAGCTTTATCTATAGAAGAAAAACCGCAAAAACCAAAATCAAATTATGCTGTAACAGGTTTATATTTTTATGATAATAAAGTTGTTAATTATGCAAAAAATCTAAAACCATCTGCTCGTGGAGAGTTAGAAATAACTGATTTGAATAGAATTTATCTGGAAAAATCAAAATTAAATGTCGAATTATTCGGACGTGGTTTTGCTTGGCTAGATACCGGAACACATCGTTCTTTAATGCAAGCCGGACAGTATATTCAAACAATTGAAGAAAATCAAGGAATTAAAATTGCTTGTTTAGAAGAAATTGCTTGGAGAATGGGATATCTTACTAAAGATGAGATAATAAAAAATTCTGAAAAATACAAAAATAATGAATATTTTTCTTATGTGAGAGAATTAAGGTAGGTAATATGAAAAGAAAAATAAGTATATTAGGTTCAACAGGTTCAATCGGCAGACAAGCCTTAGAAGTTATCGAAAAACTTGGTGATAAGTTTGAAATTATAGCTTTAGCAGCCGGTGGGAACATTGATTTATTAAACGAGCAAATTAAGAAATTCAAACCTAAATATGCTTATGCTTCTGATATTTCTTCAATTGAGGGTGCAGAACCACTTAGCATGGAAGAAATTTGCTCTAATAAAGAAAATGATATAATTTTGGTAGCTGTATCCGGTAAAATAGGCTTAAGACCTACTATTACTGCTATTAAAAACGGTATTGATATTGCTTTAGCGAACAAAGAAACACTTGTTATGGCAGGTGATATTGTGATGCCTTTGGCTAAAAAATACGGAGTTAAAATTATTCCTGTTGATAGTGAACATTGTGCAATTCATCAATGTATAAAAAACATTGCAGATGTTTCAAAATTAATTATCACAGCTTCAGGCGGGCCATTTTTAAGAAAAACAACAGAAGATATGGCAAACGCTACTGTTGCACAAGCACTGGCACATCCTCGTTGGAATATGGGGAAAAAAATTACAGTCGATAGTGCAACCTTGATGAATAAAGGTTTGGAAGTCATTGAGGCACACCATTTATTTAGTATGGATTACGAGGATATTGAAGTTGTTGTGCATCCTCAAAGTATTGTACATTCTGCAATTGAGTACGTTGACGGAAGTGTAATTGCACAATTAGGGTTGCCTAGTATGCATATTCCTATTCAATATGCTATAACTTATCCGGAACGTTTTGAGGGAATTAAGTCTAAAAGTTTTAGTTTTTCTGAAATTGCAAGGCTTGATTTTGAGAAACCGGATTATGAAAAATTTAGAGCATTAAATTTGGCTTATAATGCAGGAAAAGTGGGGGGTACTGCTACAGCTTGCCTTAATGCGGCTAATGAAGAAGCTGTTTTTGAGTTTTTGGATGGCAAAATTAAATTGAATGACATAATTACAGCAGTAGAAAAAATGATGGATACACATAAAGTTATCCAAAATCCTACATTAGACGAGATTTTTGAAGTTGATAAAGAAATTAGATTAAAAACAAAAGAGCTTTTTTGTTCGTGTAAGTAGTTTCTGTCAGACATTGCCTAACCTACAACGACAATAACTATTCATCTAATTGGCGAGAAAAAATCCAGTAAATTAAGCCTATAAATGGACAAATAAATATGCCGGCAGTAGCTAATCCATTTATTCTAGTTGTTGCCATTGTATATGGCTGCCCTGCGAGATGGTAAAGAACAATTGAAGCAATAATTCCTAAAATTGTATAAATAATTAATTCTTTAGATGATTTTTTCATAAATATAATAAACCTATATATTATCTAAAACTCTTTCAAAATCGTTCAAATGACAATCAGAAGTCAAGGAAATTCTTAATCTTGAAGTTCCTTCCGGAACGGTTGGAGGGCGAATTGCAGGTATATAATACCCTAAAGATTTAAGTTTTTCTGAGACTTTAAGAGTATCTTCATTTGAACCAATAATAATCGGAATGATATGAGAGTCTGAAACTGTTTCTATTCCACGTTTTTTCAATAATAAATGCACATCATGAGTAAGGTTTTCTAACTTTTCTTTTTGATTAATTAAATAATCACGTTTTTCTGTAAGTAACCAATTAGACCAAGCTATATTAAGCGGTGGAATAGAGGTCGAGAATATAAACGAACGTGCTTTATTAATTAAATACGTAATAATATCATTTGATGATACACAAAAAGCTCCAAAAGAGCCTACAGCCTTCCCAAAAGTTGCTGTTATAATGTCGACATCTTTATTGTAAGAAGCTCCCGCCAGAGTTTTTCCATAACAACAAAATGCATGTGCTTCATCAATCATTAATAAACAGTTGTATTTATTTTTTAATTCTATCAACCTATCAATATCTGCAACATCGCCATCCATACTAAAAACCGATTCAGAAACGATTATTGCACGTTTGTATTTATCACGTTTTGTTTGTAAAAGTTTTTCCAGATTATCGTAATCAAAATGCTTGTATCTAAAGAATTCACCCTGTGAAAGTTGCATTCCATCAATAATACTTGCATGGTTAAGTTTATCAGAAAAAACAACATCGCCTTTTCTTATTAAAGCTGAGATTACCCCTAAATTACATTGATACCCCGTATTAAAGATTAGTGCAGCGTCTTTATTAAAAATACTCGCAACTGTTTTTTCTAATTCTTTATATTCAATAGAACTTCCACTAAGTAAACGTGCCGAAGCCGATGACAGCAAACTTGTCGTGTTCTCTAAAAATTCTTTTTCTAAATCACGTTTTGTACTTATTCCTAAGTAGTCATTAGAAGCAAAATTTATGTATTCCACTCCATCTATAACTATTTTACCGTCTGTTTTATTTTCTATATTAGGAATACGTCTAAGTTGTCCTTTATTTTTTAAGGCTTCTAGTTCTGTTTTTATCATTTAATATATCTTTCGCTTTTTCCAACTGTACATCATTTTTATTATTTGTAATTGTTTCATAATCATTGCCTATTTCAACGTCAGGCTTGATTCCTAATTTATTGATATCAGTTCCATTTGGAGTTAAATATCTGGCTATAGTAATATTTACACCGGTTTGGTTAGGTAAAGGGACAACTTTTTGAACAAGTCCTTTTCCAAAAGTTTTCTTCCCTACTAAAGTTGCTCTGTGGTAGTCTTTTAGGGCTCCGGAAAGTATTTCACTAGCACTAGCACTTGCGCCGTTAACAAGCACGACAACGGGCTTATCTATAGGTTGAATTCCATCTTGAGCTCTGATAGATTTTTTGTATCCATTTCTATAAATAATGTCGACAATAGTACCTTTTTGTAAGAAAATATCAGCAATAAATACTGCATTATCTAATAAACCACCTGTATTACCTCTCAAATCAAGAATTAAGGAGTCAGTATTTTTTGTATTATTAAGAGCGTCTACAAATTCATTAGGCGTAGAACCGCTCATGAAACTTAAAATCTGTATATAGCCAATATGATTATCAACGATAGAGCTTCTTACAGTTTTGATTTTGATTTCTTTACGTTTTATTTTCTTGGTGATTTTCTTATTATTTCTCAAAATAGTTAATTCAACGACACTATTTTCCGGACCTCTAACAAGAGAAGCTACTTCAGAAACGTTCATTCCATTAGTATCTTTGCCATTTACAGCAGTAATTATATCGCCCTGCTTCAGCTGAGCAAAATCAGCCGGAGTTGCCGGCATAACATTGAAAATTTCAATTTTTCCTGCGTTAGAATAAATATTTACACCGATACCATAGATTTTTGAAGTAATTGAAGTTGTTAAATCTTCATAGTCTTTTTTTGTCATAAATCTTGTATAAGGTTCATTTAGACTGGCAATCATTGTGTCTATAGCCACTCTTGCATCTTCATCTGTTTTTATCTTGCCTTGATAATGATATTTCCATCTTGCCCAATTCTGATGATTTAGTGTTGGCTCATAGTACTCTTTACTAATAATTCTCCAAGTTCTGTCAAACAGCTTTTGCGGAGCAACTTCTTCACTATTAATCATTGATTGTTTAGTGAAAAAATCATTAGTTTTGGTAAATGTTGACAAGAAAACCTTGTTAAATACTACCAATATCAAAACGGACATTATAAATATTAATACTTGTTTTTTACTCATATCATAATTTAACATCAAGGATAATGCTTAATCAATAGACAAAAGAATATAGAACATGATTATTATAATTTATTTATTGATTATTAAATCCGGGAGAAGTTAACGGTAAATTTTTATAGCCGTCATTCGCAAAAACAGTTTTTTTGATGTATTTATTAGTATAATTTCCTTTTTCAAGTAACTGTTTTAAGATATTTTCACGAGTTACAAGTGCTGATTCCAAGTTATTAGATTCCGGATATTTTTTTAATATTTCAGCCCAAACTACTGCTTCCATTGTCCAAGCGTAAGTTTCTTCGCTCAAAGAATTATATTCGTCTTGGTGAATAGCTTCATGCGATAAAAGAGCAGCTAAAGCTCCTGGAGGAGCGTATTCATGTTTAGGATTTATGTAGATATATAAATGTCCTCTTTTTTTCCAGCCAATAGCGTCAAATGTAGCGTAGGCTTCATTTATTTCAGATAAATCTTTAAACATAATTTTAACCGGATATTGTGTTACGTTATAACCTAATATTGCTTTTCTTGAAAAATCTCCGGATGTTCCTTTGAGCATATCCAAAGCAACATGAAAAATTTGTTCATCAGAAACATCTTTGTACTCTTCTGAAATGCTGTCTATATATTCTTGAGTATATTTTGCAGGCACTTTAACATTGGAAGGTACAGGTTGATAAGTTTTGGCTAATGTTATTTGCGCCGATAAAGCAAGTATAACTAGTAATCCAGCTATTTTTTTCATATTTCAATCCCCTATTCTTAGAGTAATAAATTGTAAGATATCATTGGATTGCTTCGCTCTCGCTCGCAATGACGTAGCACTCTTGATAATATACAGTGTTATTACGAGAAAGTCTTATTACTTCTTATATATATTATATACTTTTATTAACAAAAAAGTCAAAAAAGTCATTTTGAGGTATAATAAAGGCTATGAGGGATTATGAACCGTATTTTACTGAAGATGGCTCAGTAGGGCTATATTCTTATGCTGATAAAGATGTGTATCATTCGAAATTTGGTGCACTAACTGAAGCATGGGAAAAATTTATATTACCCGCCAATATTGAAATAGATAATATAAACGAATTGAAGGTTTTAGATATCTGTTATGGAATTGGATACAATACAAAAGCTTTGATGAGTTTTATCATTAATAATTTAAAAAGAAAAAAAGAAAATTTTATAAAAAAAATTTTCAAAAAAATATTTACAAAATGCTACAATATCGTTTCGATAGGTATCAAAAAATTCACAAAACAAAATATTGAATTATTAGTATATAACGACACGATAGATGGTAATAAAAGCATTCTCATTGACTGTTTAGATATCAATGAAGAACTTGTAAAATTATCGCCATTTTTCAAAACACTAAAAACTCCGGAAGAAATTTACGAAAGTTTAGTTCCAAATATTTTATCTTGTTTTGATACGTATTCTTCTTTAGAAAAACTTTTTGTAAAAGTAGCATCAAGTTTTTATCCTAAGAATAGGAAAGAAATTACTGAACTACTAGAACTCAAGTTTAAGAGTATGCATATTGAAAAAGAATACAAAATTAACCCTTATGTAAATTATATATTGTTAAATAGTTTGTACGAATATTATAAAAAGTTAGAAAATGAACACAATGAAAATGGTGATTCAAAAGAAGAAGTAGAAAAACTTCGATACATGAATAAAGAGCTTAAAAAAATATTAACTAATAAGAAAAATCGAAGATATTTTGATAAATCTTGCTTAAATTATGCAAAGTTTAATCAATTTTGGGGGTATAATAAGTCATCTAAGTATAGTTTATCAACCTTCTTACATAATATATATTATAACCATTTATCGAAACGGTATAAAAAGGTTAAATTTAAGACAGCTCAGAGCCTTTTTAACGTGAATTTCCACATAAAAGATGCTCGCAAGACCATTTTGAGCTTAAATAACGAATACGATTTAATATTCCTGGACGCTTTTACATATACAAAAGCGCCGCAGCTTTGGTCTATCGAATTCATTGCCGAATTATACAAACGCATATCGCCATCCGGCTTGCTTTTAACTTATTCTAATTCAGCTCAGGTCAGAAATACATTATTAGAAAATAAGTTTTATGTTGGAAAAATTATAGATAATAAAACTAATAAAGTAATTGGTACAATAGCATCGAAGGACAAATCTAAAATTAAAAATCCGCTAAGTACATATGATATTGGTTTATGTAATACAAAAGCCGGAATACCGTATCACGATCCAAATTTATCTTTTGATAGCAAAGATATAATTGAGCTTAGAGAATATGAATTTAGGCATAGTGATTTGATGTCATCTTCAAAATATATGAAAATCAGGAGTTTAAGAAATGATGAATAAATACGATATTATTGTTGTCGGTGGTGGTACTGCCGGTTGTTCTTGCGCTTACACAGCTGCTAAATTAGGCTTAAAGGTTCTGATAATTGAAAAAAACACATTTCTTGGTGGTTCAATCACTTCAGCTCTTGTTATTCCGGCTATGAAAACTTCTGATAATGCTATAAATACTGATTTTTTTGATATATTGTATGAAAAACTCCATGTACTCGGTGGAGCTATAACATATTCTGACGGGAATAAAGGATGGTTTAATCCGGAATTAACAAAAATTGTTTTGGATGAGATGTTAACATCCGTTGGAGTTGATATTTTATTTAACGCTAGTATAAAGAAAATAAAAGAAAATTTATCGTCATATATCGTTACGGTAGAAGATGATAACAATTGTTTCACTTATAAAGAATTATTATCATCAATCGAAACGAGATATCTTGTAGATGCAACAGGCGATGCAAAAATTTGTGAAAAATTAAATTGTGATTTTTTAGAAAAAAAATCACAGCCAATTAATTTAAGATTTATAATGTCAGGAATTGATGTAAAAGAATTTTCTGATTGGATAATGAAATTTGACAAAAATAGAAATGTAACTACCAGCTGTATAGTAGATGGCAAGACTTATTTATCAACAGCTTATACTTGGGATAATGGTGCTGTAAAATGGGCATTAGAGCCTTTGTTTAAAGCTGCCATCAAGGATGAAGTCATTACAGAGGATGATTCTAACTATTTTCAGCTATTTTCAGTCGCTGGAACTGTCGATTCCATTGCGTTTAACTGTCCTCGCTTAGTAAATATAAGCTCAAACGCTTATATAGAAGGGCGTCAGAGCATTTTAAGATTATCTAATTTCTGTAAGAAATATCTAAAAGGTTTTGAAAATGCTTACATATCATCTATCGCAAACACTCTTGGCATACGTGTTTCAAACCGTGTTAAGGGTAAATATGTTTACACGCAAAATGATTTGAGAAGTGGCAAAAAGTTTGAAAATCCGGTTGTAATATCGAATTATCCAATCGATATTCATTCGGACAAAAAAAATTCTTCTAAACTAGAAAAAGTTTATCAAGAATATCAATTACCAATAGAATCACTTATAGTAAATGACAAGCTTTTTGTTGTTGGAAGATGTATATCTGCTGACTTTGAATCACAAGCAGCGCTTAGGATAATCCCTTCTTGTTTTTCTATGGGCGAAGGGCTTGCAAAATATTTGGCAAAGAATATCTCTAATCACCATTAATGAAGCTGCCAATTATTTTTTTGAAATGCTTAGATACAATTTTTGTATTATTATAATTTTCACTAAAACTTGTTAATATTTTATCAATTTTGTGTTGCAACAAGCTCCAAGGCATAAAGAAAGATTTATTAGTAGCATTGATTTTGCCACTTTTATTATCAAATTTTAACTCTGTTTTGCCAATTATAAGTAATGATTCATTTTCTAATTGAAACTCTGGTTTTACTGGGGTTACATAATTTCTCTTGTCTAAAAAATGAGCATTTTTATGTTTTAAACGAACACAATCAGGAACAAATGCTCCAAAGCAACTTCCGGCATTGATAAAGCCAATATCAGAGTTCATCTTAGTCAACAATGATTCTAAATTCTTTTGTGATTTAGTTGATAAATAATGTTCTTTAGCTCTAAAATTTACAGGATTTATACACAGGTTTTGTCCCATAATCCTCCTTTAGTACCCCTATATTTGCAACACTAAGCTTCAAAATTATTTGTAATTGTGTGGATATATTCTAAAATTTGAGAGAAATAAGCTAAATTTGTATCACCATTAATAATAATATCTGCATCAGCTCTAAAAGGCTTTACATACTTTTCGCCCGCACCAAGAATATATTCCCAGTGTTTTTTAGCATTCTCTAAATCTTGGTTACGCTCTGTATAAGCTCTTGTCATAAAACGCTCTTTACGTAATTCCAAATCTGTTTCAACATATACTTTTATATCAAAAATATCCTTGTTATCACCAAACATTGACGCCATACCTTCTACAACAACAATTTTATTTGATGGAACGAATTTTGACTTAGGAACAGATACTCCTGTACCGTTTAATAAATATTCAGGAGAATAAACATCTTCACCAAGAGAAATTTTTTCTAAATCTTCTTTTAAAACATCTAATTGAAAGCTGTTTGGTGAATCAACATCATAGCCATTATCTCTCAAATTATCAAAAGTACCATATTCCTTAATTAATTCTGAAATATCATTGAAGTAATTGTCTGTAGTTAAGATAGTTACAGGCATATTAAAACGTTTAATTACATTTTGTATTTCTTTACAAATAGTTGATTTACCAGATGCAGATTCTCCGGTAATACCAATCATTATACGCTTATCAGGATTTTGAATAAGTCTTCTGGAAAACTTCTGAATAAAATCATACCGAACCTCAACAAAAATAGGTTCGGCAGCTTTATTGTCATATGCTAACACTTGTTTAAATTTTGACTGTAAATAGAACGCAAGTAATTCCCTTCCGGTTTTTTGGTTAAAATCCGGTTTTAATATCTTATCAGATGAATTTAATTCTTTTTCTATTAAATGGGAAATTCCGATTTTATCTTCTTCAGTCATTTTTATATTCCAATATTTTTATATTATACCCTTCTAAATTTAAAAGGTAAAGGGGGTAATTCTAAGATTCAAATAACTCACTTATTTTATCAGCAATATCACGAGGATCAATTTCTTGCGTAATCTTGTTTATGTCTTGCGCAGCTTGATAAAGTTTTGCAGCTTCTACCTTGTCACCAACAATAGATGTAGCTCTTGCAAGGTTAAAGAATGCCAATGCATAGTTTGGATTTGTTTCTACCGCTTTTTTAAATAATTCAATAGATTTATTTACCCTTCCTAAATCGTCCAGATAAATTACACCAAGGTTGTTATAAGCTATATCATAGTTTTGATTATATTTAATAGCCAATTCATATGATTTAATAGCTTCTTCGGTATCACCTTTACCCCAGTATAAAAATCCTAAGTTACAATGAATTTTAGGGTTATATGGTTGTAGCTCCAATGCTTGACGGTAAACTGCAAGGGCATTATTATAATCTTCTTTGTCATAAAATGCACTACCTAGGTTTACATATATATCAATATCATCAGGAGTTAGTACATATGCAGTTTGATATGCAGAAATTGCAGCATCAGGATCAGATTTATTTTCTTGATAAACAAATCCCATAGTTTGCGCAATAACGCTAGTCCAAGTTCTGTTTGGATTCAAAGTTATTGCGGTTTGATAATTTGAAATTGCTAAGTCAAATTCACCTTTTATATAGTAAATATTTGCCAAATTTGAATATAAATCAGGCATATTTGGCGCCATTGCAATTAATTTGTTGTAAACATCAATAGCTTGGTTATAATCACCTTGTTCTTCATACGCTCTGCAGAGGTGTCTATAAGCAGCAATATTAAATGAGTCTAGCCAAATTGCCATCTTATATTCTGTAATAGCATCTTCAAAATATCCGGTTGAAAGATAAATATCACCTAATACACAATAGAGTGGCGCAAATCCTGGAGCTGTTTCTATTGCATTTTTATATAATTGAATTGCCTTAGCATAATCCTTCACCTGAATAGCATAAAAACCCTGTAAAAACAGTGGTAAAAAGCGTAGATAAGAAACATTCTTTACTATGCTCAGTTGAGCATTTCTATCAAAAGGAACAAGAAGAGCGGATGCACATTTTTCTAAAAATGCTTTTGCTTTTGTTCTATTATCTTTAAATGATGATGCCTCATATAATTTGCATAGCAAATAATGAGCGCTGGAAGATTTAAGTGGTGCACACTGAATTGCAGCATCTGCCGCATCCATAGCATCCGTAAAATGTGCTTTCTTAACAAATGTTTCTGCTAACATATAATACGCATCATAGTAGTTGTTTTTCTTTTCCAAAGCCATCGTAAAATAGTTTATAGCTTTATCTAAGTCACCCTTATGATAAAAAGCAACACCTAATTTATAGTAAATTTCACAAGAGTCAATTAAAGATTCCATTGCAAGCTGATACTCTGTAATCGCTTCATCAATATATTGTCCTGCATTAAAAATATCCAAGTGCCATTTTAAGTATAAATCTCCAAGTCTAACGTGCAAAGACGCATTTGTCGGATCTTTTTGTAAATCAATTCTACAACGTTCAATTTGGTCGAACATTTTATTTTTTGATTTTTTTATATTTTTAATTTCTTCTTCTGCAGTTATTTTTTTCATCACGAATCCTAATTACCATCATCTACATCATTACTATATAAATACATATAGTATAACAAAGTCTGTCTATCTTCTTCGGTCATCATTGTATATGATACTGTGAATTCATTATCATATACAGGGTCTACAAATGAAATCTGACCCTTGAATTTAATTATACCACATTTTTCAGGCAAAATTAACCCGCACTCAATTTCATCGCCGACTTCAAAAGAATAATCACTATAAAATTTTACATATTTGGTTGCAATTTCAAATGTATTAACTCTAAATACTTGTTCCCCAAATATCACATTCATTACCTCAACAGCTTCAACCATCGGTATTTCTTCTGTTGGTGTAAGTTTCATTGCATTGTAATCCAATTCTACAGAGAATTCATCTTCTAAAGGTGAAGATATAACGATTGTATTAAAATCAACAGTTCCTATTTTAGAAAAGACTTTAATAGTCAATGGTTCACCAACCTCAAGATACTCAATATACCTCATAAAATATTGTGGCAATTCAATAACTAATCTATCATCATATATTCCGGAAATTGTTGCTGTTATTTCAACAATTTTATCCTCTTTAGGGAAGGATATATTTAATTTTTGACCAACTTTTATTAATTCCATAACTCTAATTATAATCTAAATATGTGTGGACTTGTAATCATATAAACATACTATATTTAATATGGCAAACTATCAATAAAATCCGGTACCTTCACATTAGTCATAGGTACGTCTTTTTGTCTATATGATTTTTGTGTATAAGAAATCCAGTTAAATAACAGAACTGAACTTGGTTTATCAATAATACCGTTTATTACACTTCTAAATTCTTTTGTATTTTTCATCGGCAATGGCGGTAAATTTTCAATATCTTGCGGCATTACATTGTATTTGTTGTCTTCACCAGTCAACATTACCATTAATTTATTTAATGAAAAATCTCCAAATGCGCCTAAACCAGACATTACTTCATCAGAAAGTCTTCCTAGAACAATAAGTTTTGCATAGTCATTTTCTGGATTATAAGTACCTTTAACAAATAATGACATCAAAGGACCTTGCGATTGAAGCATTTTTACTTGCGCAATACCGTTTTTCATATAAATATCACCACGCAAATATTTGAATAAGCCGGTATCTTTTAGTGTTATTGCTTTTGTAACTACGCTTAGAGATGTTCTTAGCATGTTATCAGCAATAACATTTTGTGCATACAATAAATGTTCTAATTTGCCAAACGTTCCCATTCTGCCATTATGAACAATAAATTTAACATTACCATTTAATGATTGCTTAGAACATAAACATCCCTTTAAATTTGTATCAAAGTCCATAATGCCGCTTACACTATCTTTTCTCACAGATATAACGTCAAATATTGGAGCTGCACTCACCCCTCTTGCCTGTAAATTTGTTTCGTAACATTCATCTTTTAAGTTGAATTTCATGTTACCTGCTAATTTACCGTTATATAATTCAGAAGATATATTTTTCATTGTTACAACATCATTTTTTAAGTTAAAATCTGCAGAAGCTGCTGTCATAAACAAAGATGAACCGTAAAGATTTGTAAGCAATTTTTCTGCAAAGAATTTGCCGTCTACTACATTTACAGGCATAATTTTCATAGCAGGACTATCTTTATACATCAAAAATGTATCTGTGTTTACGTATTTTGATTTAATATTTAATGATTTAACCAACAATTCTTTCGAAAAATCTGTAGATACTAAAGATGATATTCCGAGTGATGAATCACCAATTTTTACTTGTGGTGCATTTATAGCTGCAACAGTCTTATTAAAATCAACTGTCAAATTACCAACTGAAAGCTGTAAAAATTGATTGATAATATTTTGTGCACTAATTTGACCTACAATCTCAGGTTTATTAATACGGCCATTTACAAACACATCTCCTTTTAGTTGAGCGATTGTATCAAGATAAGTAACATTCAATTGTTGTGGAATAAATATACGCAAATTTTTAAATTCTGGCGCAGAAAGATTATCAATAATACCTGATATTATTAATTTTTTTTGACCTTTCATGTTTTGCTTAAAGTCATTAGAAAGTTTGCCACTAAAGGATGATACACTTAAATCTTCAATTTTTAGACTGTTGTTCTCCTGTTTTGAAGTCAAATTTACAATTGCAGGTTCATCGAGGATAAGAGCTTTATCCATAACTAATTGAGAATTTATATTTTGCGAATTCAAATTGCCGTATGACGCAAATTTTATCGGATACATTGCAAAATTAGATTTTATGCCTTTTATATCTCTTGAATTTACAAAGCCTGATAAGTTTAAATTATAAGTTAAATCTTTTGTATTATAGTTAGTAATCTCCGCTTTAGCAGTCATTTTTGAATTTGGCATAAAGATATTTGTGTCAGGAATCTTCACAGAATCTCTATCAATATGCAATTTTAAAAGCGGAAGCTTAACAGGATAAGTGTATTCACTATTTAGGATAATATTATTAATATATGCAACATTATCCTTATTTGTGTCAATTTTTAAATTAGAAAATGCTAAATCATAAGCTTTATTAGTAATTTTAAAGTTTTCTATTTGGATATTTTCTTTATGAGTAATATTATCCAGAGTTCCACTAATATTGGCAACCAATGATACTATACCGCTTTTAATTCCTAAATCAGCAGGACATAAGTGTTTTAAGTTCACCTTATTCATCAAAACTTCTATATCAATATTTTTGTTAATTTTACCCTTTACCATAATCGGCGCATTATTAACATATCCTACAGCATTCGTAATGTTTATAATATTGTTTGAAAAATCAATGTCGGAGCTAATGTTTTTGATATCAATTCCGTTTGCTTTAATTGAAGCATCAGAAATCTTTAAGAATCCTGAAGATTTTATCTTATTAATATCACCTTTTATGCTGAAGTCTGCTTTTAATAAGCCATTAACAGATTCAATACCTTTAAATCTGGATAAGTCAGCAAATAACTTAACCTTTTGATACAAGTCACTCAGCTTAATATCATCCGTTTTAACTTTTAAATCAACACTTTTCTTTTTAGAGTTGTTGATAACTCCGTCAATATAGACTTTTTTGTCAGTTGTAGCATAAATATTTGACAAAACACCAACTTTATCGCCCAAGAATGTTAAGTAAATAAAGCTTTTTGGCATTTTTGATGAAGAATCAAGTACAGAAATATTGTCAATATTTACCAAACCGGATATTTGCATATCGCCATTAATATTGCTGTACAGCTTTAAATCTGCAATTATATCAGAATGAAAGTCTAAATCTTCTATTTGTTTGATAAATGATTTTATATCAAAATTTTCAACTTTTTCTGGCATTTTAATATTTGGAAGAATTGAAACATCATAAGATAAGTATTTTTTGTCATTGATAAAGAATTCTCCAAGTGTTTTAATGCGTAAGTTTTCAAAACTTACTACTTTAGAGAGTTCCAAGTTGCTACCTGTTGTTTTATAAACTTTGTTTGTTTTATAGTCATTATATGAAATACTGTAACCCTTTAATGTCATGTCCGGAATTTCCGAAAAATCTTTGGCTTGCATTTTATTTAAAACATTATCAAGGTATTTATCATTAGAACTAACTTTAACGATTAATTTATTAGCATAAAGACGTTTTACGACAACATCATTTTTGAACAATGAAGACCAAGGTATGAAAAATTTCACACTATCAAACTGTCCAAATTTCTGTCCATCTTCATACATCATGTGCATTACCGGAGCTTTTACCTTTAATTGAGGTCCGAGGCGCAAAATCAGTTTTTCTATATGAATTTTAATCCCCAAGTCTTTTGTAACCTGAGATTCTATTGATGGAATAAAACGTGTTGCATCAATAGGTATAAAACAAATTGATATACAAAATGCTAATATTACAACAAAACTAATTATATAATTTCTATATTTTTTCATACTAAATTGCTTCTCCGCTCTCATTATTAAAGAAATACATATCATTAACAGATATGCTTAATTTTACATTTTCTCCAATTGGATAATCCAATGGAAGTTTTGCAGAACATTTATCACCATTCAAATAGAAATAAATTATTCTTTCTCCTCCGGTCATTTCAATAATATCAGGCTTTACCCAAATATCAACAGAACCATTTGTCATTTTTTCAGCCCTTATAGCTACTGTACAAACGCCTGAAATATTCTTACCGGTTCTAAACTCTTTATCTTCAATTTTAAATACACCATTGTTTACATTTACATTTATGAAATTCATCTGACCGATAAATCCAGCTACAAATTTGTTTTTAGGATTGTTATAAATCTCTTCCGGCGTATCAGCCTGCTGAATTTTACCTTTATCAAGAACTACAATTCTATCTCCCATTGTAAGAGCCTCAGTTTGGTCATGTGTAACATAAATAAATGTTGTCTTAAGTTTCTGATGTAAGCGTTTAATTTCAGAGCGCATTTGAACTCTTAAATTTGCATCCAAGTTAGATAGTGGTTCATCCATTAAAAATACCTTCGGATTTCTAACAATAGCCCTACCTAATGCAACTCTTTGTCTTTGACCACCTGATAAGTTCTTAGGCTTACGATCTAAATATTGAGTAATATCTAGAGTCTTTGCAGCCTCTTTTACCTTCTTATCAATTTCATCCTTTGGATACTTTTTAATAGTTAAAGGGAACGCAATATTATCATAAACAGTTAAATGTGGATAAAGCGCATAAGATTGGAAAACCATTGAAATATCTCTATCCTTTGGTTCAACATCATTACATAACTTACCATCAATATAAAGTTCACCACCAGAAATATCTTCAAGACCCGCAACCATTCTAAGTGTAGTAGACTTACCACAGCCTGATGGACCAACAAGAACGATGAATTCATTATCTTTAATATCAATATTGAAATCTTGAACAGCAACTACACCCTCATCAGTAATTTGAAGATTAGTAGGCTTCTTTGCTACATCCTTCTTCTTACCAAATAATCCCTTTTTATTTTCTTGAAGTGGATAAACCTTCTTAATATTTTTTAATACAACCTCTGCCATAATTATGCCCTTCCATATACATGCGTTAACTCTTTCAAACGCTCCTTAATCTCTTCAGTGAAACAACCATCTTCTGCCATCCATTGCCAGTTTCTTCCAACTGTACTAGGTGCATTCATTCTTGCATTCTCATCAAGACCCAATAAATCTTGTGCTTGCACAATAGCTGTATCACATACAGTAGCCATCAATTGTCTAATCATAGTCCAATTGAAGTCATCACCCTCTCTATAGCCAATATATTCTTTACAGAAATCTAAAGCCTCAGGTGACAATTCCTTAGTCCAACCCATAACAGTTTGATTATCATGAGTACCAACATAAGCAATCTGATTCTTCTTCAAATTATAAGGAATATTATCGTTGCCATTACTATCACGACTATCAAAACCAAACTCTAAGACACCCATGCCAGGATAAGTACTATATGCAAGTAAGTCTTTAACATCATCATCCATATAGCCTAAGTCTTCCGCAATAATATTAGAACCGACATGTTCTCTTATAGCCTTAACCAAAGCCTTACCAGGGCCTCTTACCCACTTACCATCCTTAGCAGTAGTAGCACCATAATCGATAGTATAGTAAGCACTCAAGCCTCTAAAATGATCTATTCTTACATAGTCATAAATACTACATAAGTGTTTTAATCTCTTTATCCACCAAGCATAATCAGTATCTAGATGATGATCCCAGTCATAAATAGGATTACCCCACAATTGACCATCAGCCGCAAAACCATCAGGTGGACAACCCGCAACCTTCTTAGGAACTAACTCTTCATCAACCAAGAACAATGAAGGATCAGAGAACACATCACATGAATCACTAGAAACATACAATGGGCAATCACCAATAATCTTAATTCCCTTAGAATTTGCATACTTTTTTAATTCAAATCCAAACTTATTTTTTATATATTCTGCTCTTTCTATAAATGGACCAGAATCATGCACATTTCCTTTTGTTACATAAGC
>OIYO01000113.1_pt1 | contig 81311 bp, 78 predicted proteins | sample 1588191 | NCBI WGS metagenome assembly OIYO01 (sample SAMN03283275) | human gut metagenome | biome: human-associated habitat; material: feces | host: Homo sapiens | place: Peru | collected 2012 | reverse complement strand
GCATTGAATCCTTTCATTCTGTTATCAAACGTGAATGGCTCAATCGCTTTAAAATCCGTGATTATAAGCAAGCATACCAGTTGATTTTTGAATATCTGGAAGCTTTCTATAATACGAAACGAATTCATAGCCATTGTAACTATATGTCACCAAATGAATTCGAACGATTGTATGAAAGAACACACACTGAGGCTGAGCTTCTGGCGGGTTAAAATGGGAAAAGTTTCTCATTTTAACTTGTACTAAATCTTGACATAGGATCAATATGAATGTGGAGACTAAGGAATACTATTCGAAGGAGACAATACAATGGGAGATTAAGGCGCACAATCGAACAGGGACTGTTGAACAGATGGACGCGAATGTCGAAGCTATGGCGAGGGATTTGCAGGAGATATTGAGGTTAAGTTCGGAACAGAAGAGATTGTGGGACAGGTATGAGAGGAGATAAGAAAAGCAGCGCCTGAAATAATCAGTCGCTGCTACACTAAATTAGTGACAAGTATCTTTTGGAGGACAAGGATCGTTTCCGTAGCTGTCTTTGTCGCGGATTTGGCCATTGCGTCCATGGATTACTAGTTCACTTTGTTGATTAATGGCAATATTACGAGCATAAGAAATAGCTTCTTTCTGGGTGTTGAAATTTTTGGTTGCTCTTGTGGAATTTTCGCGTTTTACTTGCCATTGTCCATTGTTTGGTACTACATGTTGATTTGCCATAATTCAAGTCCTTTCTCTGTTTAAGCAGCTTTGTAATGTTTCCAAGGAATTCTTGCGGGGTTAATATTTGCAAGAAAACGTACAATATCGCACCTACCATCATATGTAGGAATGCCACGAGAGTTTTGAGCCATTAATATAATAGGAATATTTCCGAAAAATGGTATAAAACTTGTACGTATTTGTTCTTTGGATGGACTGGTAAGAACATATGGCTTTACTACAACAATAGCAAAGGTTACACCTTGTTCTCTGATCTTTGCACCATCAAATTCCATCGGTTTATCCTCCTTTCCGTTTACTGGGAATTGAGATAAAACCTTTCAAAATGATTGAATTTTCTCACAAAATGTGTTATGATTCAAATGCAACTTTGAATTTGCGAGAGCAAGTTCATTTTGAAAGGGTGGTCATTATGACCATCTTTTTTTGTCTCAATATTAGCACTTGCTAAAATTGAGTGCTAATTCTCCTATGAATAAGATAGCATAAAAAAGATATTTGGTCAATACAAAAAGTGAAAAAATCACAAATGAAATATAAATACACAAAAAATACATGAAAAAATGTTGATTATTATTGACAAATGTGAATAAATCACATTATAATTGAATATATTATATACATATAAGAGAAAGAAGGTATGGGTATGTTAGTTGGATTTGCCGTAAGTAATTATAAATCTTTTAAAGATGAACAAAGAATTTCGTTTGAAGCGAGTAAGATTACAAGACATAAGGCTCATGTCGCGATTAAAAGAAATAAGAGAATATTAAAGAGTGGATTGATTTTTGGCGCTAATGCAGGAGGAAAAAGTAATTTAGTAAAGGCAATACGATTTTCTAGAGAAATAGTGCTAAGAGGGTTAGATAAAGTTAATTTAAGTAAAAGCCATTTTCGTATTGAAGGTGATATGTATAAACAACCGGGTATATTCGAATATAGGATTATTGTTGGAGATTTCGAGTACTCTTATGGAATAGCAATATCCTATTTAGATAAAACAATACTAAGTGAATGGTTGATAAGAATAGAAAATTCTGGGAAAGAAATATATCTTTTTAATCGTGAGGTCGATGACAATAATGTTAGTCATGCAGAGAGTGAAGCTGAATATACAAGTACAGAAGAAAAGTTTAAAATGGATTTCTATTTAGAAGGTTTTTCAGAAAATATGTCAGAAGCATATAAGCGAAAAACTATATTAAGTGATATAGCATTGCGTGCGAATGAAAAAACTGGTATATTTGCAGAAATTAGAAAGGTATATGAATGGTTTGAAGATATCATAATTTTGTTTCCTAGTTCAAAGTACAATGGATTAAATGAAGTTGCTGCAGATAAAGATAAAAAGATGTTTTTTTCTAGTATAATGAGTTATTTCGATACAGGAATTGAATCTGTTGAGGGTGAAAGTCAGCAGATGGACTTTGATAAAATTTTGGATAACATACCAAGAGATGAGGCAGAAAAAATAAAGATAGATATATCTAATGCAGCAAACGAGCATCCAATTATGTTTAAAGTAGATGAGCAGGTATTTGAGCTTCGAAAAGATGAGAATGGGAATATTGTATACAATAAATTAATGTTGAATCACGGAAATGCAAACGATATGTTTGATTATAATGATGAATCTGACGGTACAAAGAGATTATTTGATTTAATTCCGCTATTTTATGAAAATAGAAGAGTAAGTATGATTTTAATTGATGAAATTGATAGGAGTTTGCATACAAATCTTACTAGGAAATTCTTAGAACTCTTTTATGAAGTAGTCGAAGATAGAGATTGCCAATTAATTGCAACAACACATGATTCAAACTTGTTAGATTTGGAGTTATTAAGACAAGATGAAATATGGTTCGTTGAACGTCAGGATGATCATAGTTCAAAAGTATTTTCATTAAACAAATTTAAGGAAAGGTTTGATAAAAAAATTGATAAAGAATATCTGATAGGTAGATATGGGGCTATTCCAATATTTGATGATAATTTTGTATTGGAGGAAATTTATGAAGAATAGATATAGATTAAGTTCCAATGCATTTGAACGTGAGGATGAAGAAGACAAAGTAGAACCACAAAAGATTTTTTTCTTGTCTGTTGAAGGAAATGATACAGAAAAGGAATATTTTGATGGAATATCTGCAAATAGACGTCAATTGGGAATAAATGCAGTTGTAGATGTGCAAGTGTTGAATAGAAGACGAAAGGATACTAATAGTGCTCCGCAGCAGGTGGTTGAATTGTTGGAGGAATACTTAAGATTAAGAGAGAATGGAAAAGAATCACTGATTGAGGATATTCCGGAATCATTTATACAAAAATATGGTGTGGATTTTATAAAATGTTTTTTAGAAGATGAATCAGGAATTACTAAGCGACAAAGGAATGAGTTTGTAACAGATTTATTAAAGATAGGATATGATATAAATTACAGAAAGTATTTGCAGAAGTATAATAGTGATTTAGATGAATTTGGTATTCTTATTGATAGAGATGTGCAGACGCATTCAGAGTTGAATATGATAGAATGCATTAAGCACTGTAAACAGAATAATTATTCATGTTATATTGTTAACCCTTGTTTTGAATTTTGGTTACTCCTTCATCTTTCGGATGTTAAAAAGGAGTATGCTGATAAATTGAAGGATATAAGTGAAAATAAGAAAGTATCGGTTAGTCATACTTTTGTAAGTAAAGAGGTGTCGTTAAAAGCACATCATGGAAAGAGCGGTATAAATTTTAAGAAAAATTATTTGCCCAATATAGATCTTGCAATAGAAAGAGCTAAAGCATTTTCATCAGACGAACAAGAACTAATTGATAATATTGGTTGCAATATTTGGAAATTGATCGAAGCAATGAAAAATTATGGATTAAAATAATGAACTGTGTAATAGCGTAGTTGATATACTTTCTTTGTTAAAAGAAAGTAGCTACGCTTGTTTGCGTATGAAACAGTGTATTTGTACGAATAGAGAAGGAGGCTAATATGGCATTAATCAAAAATGAGATTCCTATACTTGAGTATGATACAGAAGAACATGCTGTATTGATGCCGGGAGAAAGATGGAATTATGAGTTTACTGAGAAAGCAGTTATGTTATTTATGGAACCAGAGATAGATGAATATGTTATAAATCATGAATGCGAGCTCGTTGGGAAATTTGAGAGTGTTACAAAAACATTTTTGGTTTATAAGACAGTACATAAAGGTGTTCCAATTACATTTTGTCAGGCACCATTAGGTGGTGCGGGAGCGGTCCAGGTTATGGAGCAGCTAATTAAAGGTGGTGCGAAGAAAATTATTGCAGCAGGCTGTTGTGGTTCTTTGGTTGAAGATACAGAAGGAGATTATTTTATACCAACATCCGCTTTGCGACAAGAAGGTACATCATATCATTATCTGCCACCATCAAGAGAAGTTAAGCTTGATGAAAAAGCTGTTGAAGCAATAGAGAGGGTGCTGATAAAAAATAACAGACTTTATCGTAAATGTAAGACATGGACAACAGATGGATTTTATCGTGAAACGAAGGAAATGATTTTGTACAGAAAAGAAGAAGGATGTTCAGTGGTTGAAATGGAATGTGCCTCTATGGTTGCATGTGCTAAGATGAGAAATGTTGTATTTGGACAACTTCTATTTACGGCGGATTCTTTGGCTGATATAGATAGTCATGATGGAAGAAACTGGGGAAATGAACATTTTGCATATGCTATGACGCTGGCATTTGATGCAGTTTTGGAGGTGTAATGGTGAGAACAGAAAAAGAAATGTATGATATGCTTCTGCAAATTGCAAGGGAAGATGAGCGAATTAAAGCTGTTTACATGAATGGCTCAAGAACAAATAAAAATGTACCCAAAGATATTTTTCAGGACTATGATATTGTATATGTTGTAACAGATACAAAACCATTTATTGATGATAAAGGGTGGATAAACCGGTTCGGCGAAATATGGTTTATGCAATATCCTGATGAACATCCGGATTATCCAAGTGATAAAGAAAACTTTTATGGTTGGCTTATGCAATTTAGGGATGGTAATAGGATTGATTTGCATGTGGAATCCATAACGCATGCAAAGGAACATATATCAGATGATAAATTATGTAAAATACTATTAGACAAAGATGGTATTTTGCCGGATATACCAGAAGCTACAGATAAGGATTATTTTGTTAAAAGACCTTCAAAAGAACAGTTTTTATGTACTTGTACAGAGTTTTGGTGGTGTTTGAATAATGTTGCCAAAGGACTTTGGAGAGAAGAACTGCCATATGTTAATGATATGATTAATTTTTGCGTGAGAAAACAGTTAGAAATGGTAATATCATGGAAAATTGGAATAAAAACAGACTTTACAGTAAGCGTTGGAAAGTCAGCGAAGTATATTTATAAATGGATACCAGAGGAGGAATATAAAGAATATCTTTCTACTTATTCATGTGGAACTGTAGATGAGTGTTGGAAATCTGTTTTTAAAATAGTAAATATGTTTGCTAATGTGGCAAGGAATGTTGCGGAAGGATTAGGATATCATTATAATTGTGAAGAAGAAAAGAATTGCATTGATTTTTTGAAAATCGTGCATGAGTTACCGAAAAATGCAGATGAAATATGTTGATTGTAGTAAGCAAAATGTATTTTCATAATGATTGTCCTTTCTTTGTTAAAATTATAAGTAGTTCTGGGAATGTGTGGGCAGTCCTCAGCATACAACACAAATGCAACACTGTTACCAACAAATCCCTTGTTTCAGGGCTTTTCAAGCTATCCAAACGTTAACAAAGAGATAATAATCGGGACACTCGAAACCCTTGTAAACTTTGGTTTGCAGGGGTTTCTTTTTATCCAATTCTAAGCATTTGGTGTTTATTTGGTGTTTGTTCTGTTAAAATCTGCTTCATGAAGTCAGCAGTTTTCTTTCTTGAACTATCTAAAACAGCGGCGTATGTGCCTGCTGTAATCTGAATATCAGCATGTCCTAAATGGTCTGATAATATTTTTAAACAGGAAAAGCAGTTATTGTTATATGGTTATCTTCCAGCAAGTATAGAGGTAGAGCATGAGTTATTAATGCAGGAAATGGATATATCCGACCATTTGTATCGTTATGAATTTTCTCTGCGCAGAAATGGGATTATTAAATTTTGTAACAGATATGTACAAGCTATAAATATGGAAACGATAATGAGTAAGCAGATAATTCCCCTGTAAACAAAAAGGAGATACCCCGGTCACAGAGTATCTCCCATATGTTACATTTTGATGTTAAATTATCTGATACATGATGGTAAAGCTGGTATTGCTCCTGTATCATGGATATTACTTTACAGTAACCTTAGTAGTTACTGTTTTCTTTGCTCCATTTTTTATCTGCATAGATATACTGATTTTGGATGTCCCCTTTTTCTTCCCGGTTACTTTGCCGCTGGATGATACAGCTGCAACTTTTGGATTGCTGGATTTGAATGTTACCTTTACATCAGCAGGACTGTCGCTGTACTTGGAAACTTTATTAAAACCAACAGGAAGAGAAATCTGCTAGGTTCTTTCTCCATTCGTCACCACTGGCATCTACCACTTTTCGTGCATCACTTACTCTGTCGTTATAATTTTTAACAAATGTTTCAGCGGAACTTCCCGTATATCCATAAACATTTTTCAAAGACGTTCCTCCGAACATTAGGATAAATGTATATGCTGATATTTCTTTTACACTCTTAGGGATAATAACTTGCTCTGCATGAGAACATGTAATGAAAGCCCATGCCCCTAAGCTTGTAACTCTATCTTGGATAACAATATTTTTTATCTGTTCGCCGTATTCAAACCACGGTGCATTAGAAGCATCATCTTTCATCCTGCCGTTCGTACCCTTTACAGCACTAAGCGTTAAAGTGTCACCTTTGATTTCCCAGTGGATTTCCCCATCATTTCCACTGGCTGTTTTTGCCTGTACGGTCTGTGGCATAATACCGATTCCAGTAAGTACCATGCAGACCATCAGCAAGCCACATAAAATTTTTTTTATTTGTTTCATAAGCATCCTCCTCGTTATGTAATGCTAGAATTTTTATAGTTGCGGATTATTATACTCTAACTAGATAAAATTATAATTACATCAAGTTCAAAATAGGCTTCGACTATATTTGCTCCTGTAAAATACTTTGGCATAATGCAACGACTCCTCTCATGTATGTAGATAAGCAGTTTTTTGTCATGCTTAGGATAAATTAGGGTAAAAAAAGAACCTTATATATAGAACTGTGGGGTTCATAACTAAAGATTGATTTCAAGAACCATTAACCAAGTGCCTCTCTGAATGTAGATAATTTTTTTACCTAGTAATATTACCATAATATGAATTTATTTTAAAAATTGGGAATAGACATACGGCGTATAAGTGTGATAATATATGCACATAATATTACCGTTAACTGAAAAAATATCAAAAAGTGGGAATAAGGTATGAAACATATTGAACGTATAAGCTATTTAGACAAGTTGAAGAAACTTAATAATACGCCTGATATTAAGGTTGTTACCGGTATTAGAAGAAGTGGAAAATCTGTATTAATGCAGGATTATATTGAATATATACTGACAAATGAGCCTGATGCAAATGTTATAATGATTAATCTTCAGGATTTGGAATATGATAATCTGTTGGATTATCATGCATTACATGAGTATGTGCTTTCAAAATATATTAAAAATGTTCATAATCTGGTTTTTATCGATGAAGTACAATTATGTAATAAATTTGAATTAGCGATTAATAGTCTTCATAGCAAAGCGATATTTGATATTTATATTACTGGTTCAAATGCATTCTTGTTAAGTTCTGATCTGGCAACATTATTTACTGGAAGAGTAATGCAGATAAAAGTATATCCGTTTTCTTTTTCTGAGTATATGGATTATAACGGAAATCTAGAAAATGTTGATGCAGCTTTTGAAGCATATTCGATTTATGGTGGCATGCCGGGTTCATATGTTTATGGAGAAAAGGAACAGAAACAGGATTATGTAAAAGAAGTATATAGAACTATTATTATAAGGGGTTTAGTGGATAAATATAAAATCCGTAATGAAACAGAATTTAAAAATATGGCTGAATTTATGATGGATAATATTGGTAATTTGCTGTCACCTAATAATGTATGCAATTGTTTAAATAATAGTAAAAGCTCAGTCACAAGAAAAACGGTATCTAGATATATAGAGTATCTTTGCAATGCTTTTTTATTTTACGAAGCAAAACGGTATGATTTGAAGGGGAAAAAATATCTTGAAAATAATTGTAAATATTATTTAAGTGATACATCTTTTCGTTTTGCAATTAATGGTACTAAAAATATGGACTATGGTCATGTATATGAAAATATAGTTTATTTAGAATTATTGCGTCGTGGATATGAGGTGTATGTAGGTAAGCTATACAAAAAAGAAATTGATTTTGTGGCAAAGAAAGGAGATGAAGTAATATATATTCAGGTAAGCGATTATATAGGAGAAGAAAAGACTTTTGAGAGAGAATACACACCACTATTAGCAATCAAAGATGCATATACAAAAATCATCATCGCACGAACTCATCATGAAATGTATAAGTATGAGGGTATTCTTATTTATGATATTGCAAGATGGCTTCTTAATGCATGATAGTTTAACATTCTATGCGAAAGCAATGAGTAACTCTACAAATATTATCAATAACTTTTGTTATATTTGGAGGAAAATATGGATGAATACGGATACACAGAGGAAGTTGCACGGAAGCGTCCCAATGTCTGACGGCGAGATTGAGGCATTGATGGAACGTATCGGATCTGACAACCTCCGCGTTGCCTACGGTGAAATGCTGGACGGCTGTAAACGTGATCCAGAGAGGGGAATCTGGTTTTTATCATCACATCCCTGTTAGCAGTTTGTTATGACTTGCTATTTGTGATGATGCCTTATAAGTGATAAATCCACTTTAGGATAATACATAGAAGGAGAAAAAAATTATGAAATTTAAACAATTTAGTGTTGCCGTGATGACAGGATGTATGGTATTGGCTTGTGCCGGATGTGGTACGTCTGGGGAAAATCAATCTACAAACATAACAAGCACACAGGTAGACATGCCGATAGAAACTTCTACTGAAGAAATATGCGTAGAACCGATCCAGAGCATGTATGATGTCAATGATCTGTCTAACAGTGAGTTTGCAGCGTCATTTGCCGCGGATGATGTAAAAACGCAGGAGAACCAGACGAGCATTCATCTGACAGCTTATGATTATGAGCAGTTTAACGCTTCAGAAATAGAAAATCTGAAAGTTGGTGATACTCTGGTGATTGACCAGAAAGAAATGAAAGTTGAATCGGTGGAGCCACAGAGTGATAGCTGGATTCAGATAAATGGCGGATTAGAGCAGGATGGATGCGATTTATACAAAGGCGAAGATGGATTGTATTATGAGATGCAGCTGGAATCTAAAAGCTACCAACCGATGACGGAGCTAGATTTACCACTGACAAAGAATTTCGTTTTTATGGATTCATCAGACCCGGATAAACAAGGGCAGAAATATAATACAGAAGAATTTTTGGATTTGTTAAAAGATGATGTTTATGGTTTTTATCCCAATAATTCCACAGTAACAGTGGAGAATGGAGAAATTACTCAGATTACAAGAAATTTTATACCGTAAAGCTACATCAAAGTACAATATAACAGTCATCAAATGATGCAGTATTCAATGTCAGAGTTTAACAGGAAACAGGATAAAAGTGAAATGGGGAAAAACTATGGACAACACAAAAAAACTTGCAATCGAAACCATTGTTGACCGGGAGATCAGGCGGTTCGCGGACAGCTACCGGACTCGTTTTACAAACGAGGTTGATGATCCGGATGGTGTCATAAACAGTAAAAAGAATAATTGTTTCGTGGCAGAGTTGGGAAAAGAATTTATGTTTTACAGCGCGTTTGTGAGAAGTTTTGACAGCTCTTTTGGCAAGGTATTGGAAAAAATCGGAAATGAAGTGGCGAAACTGTCTTATGATGTGAGAGGAAATATCGATTCCTTTTTACTGCCGCAGCAGTCACAGCATATGGACTATATCATATTAGAATATGAAAAACACCGTAAACCGAAAACAACGGATTATAGCGAATTTGTGTGTATGATACCGGATGATATCAGGAGCTTTCAGAAGTCACATGTGACGGATCATTATTTTTACAACGAAAAGAAAAAAGAACATTACCTGATCGAATTAAAAGCCGGTGGAGATCTGGATAACAAAAAAGCAAAGACAGAAAAACTGGCTTTGCTGCAGGAATATTTTATCCTGAAAAATGCGCTGCGAGACAGACCGGATGAAACCGTAAAGATCTATTTCGGCACGGCTTATAACAAATATGGCGAGGAAAGCGAGTGGCGGCAGGAGCGGGTAAAGCAGTTCTTTGCGGAGGAAGAACTGCTTATAGGAAAAGACTATTGGAACTTTGTCTGTGATGACCCGCAGGGATTTGAGATCGTGTTTGCGCAGTATGCGAAAAGCGCGGGGTACATCAAGGAGACTTTGGAGCAGATCAAAGGACTATATTTCAGAAGCTAATAACACACACAGGATCTGAAATTCAAGATCATAATCGACATCGAGCAGCTCTTTTAACTTGCCGATCCGGTAACGGATGGTGTTTGGGTGCTGAAAAAGAGCAGAAGCGGTCACATCAATGTCAAAATGATGTCGTACAAGCTGATCCAGAGTGTTTTTTAAAACATCGTTTTTCTGATTCGAAAGAGCAACGGTTTTTTCCTCTAAGAACGCACGCGAATAGCGGTCTTTATAGAGCGGGAAGATTAGATGGTAAAGCCCCAGTTCACTGTAGGTTAGCGTGGATTTATTGCGTTTAGCAGCTGTATGGCAGGTGTGGATGCTGCGTTCGATCGCGATATCGATGTCGGTTAAGGGAAGTGCGCGGTCACTGATGCCGGCAAAATACGAAGAAAGGTTCAGTTCGATCATAATATTGTTCCAGATACCGGAAATAGAGGATTCTTCTCCAAAGCATAAGAGAAGGATCCCTTTTTTATATTTTAAGATGCGCAGATTGGCGTTGGTTTTTAAGTGCCTGGAAGACAGCATAAGCTTATTGATGTTTCGTTCCAGGGAAAATTCATCAATATCGTTGTGGGAAAGCAGGTACAGGGCAGTGACCATTTCGTTGTTTTGCGTAGTTTCCTTGTCAGGAAAAAGGGAGCGGATCAGGTCTTTTCTCTGTGAAATATGAGAAGGATCCGACAGAAACGTGTCGATCAGGTCTTCATAATAATTATAGTTGGCGGAAGAGCGCAGATGATCCGTTATATTTAAAATAACATCCTCGATGTAAATATCATTGAAAAGAAAAACAGGAACCTCGGATCTTTCTGCCAGCGCGATGATATCATCCGGTAAGGACTCAAAAAATATCGTTTTGATGGCAAAGGCAGACACACCGATCTCGATCAGAGCTTCGAATGCCGGATAGATCTTGGACACATCATTTTTGGCAAAGAGGAGATTGGTAATGACGAAATCCCCTTCATGAAACCCACTGAAATCGCCTTCGATTCCTTCGTAATCCAAAATGACGACGTTTGATATATTGCGGTACAGACCTTTGGAACCTGCCACCAGAACCAGATTTTTTAAAAAATCAAATTTTTCAAGAGATGCTACATCAAGCATACCGTTCCCCTCCATTTCCAGAAAAAATCGTAAATCAATAGATCTACCATAACATAAATTTGTAAAAATTACAAAAAAATGAGAAGAAACTTTGTTTTTCATCCATTGAAAGAAAACGGATAACTTGGTATAAGTATAGCTATGGAAAGCGAAGGAGCTTGCAGAAGAGATTCTGCAGGCTCCTTTTTTGCTATTTGGAAATGGCAGAAGGAAGGATGACGGCAGTTATGAGAGACGAGATCCTGGCATTGACCAGAGAAATGGTAGCAATACCGAGTGTGAATACAACAGAGGGCGAAAAGGCGATCGCGGTTTTTATCGAACAGTATTTAAGAGAAATCCCATATTTCACAGAACATCCCGGGCAGGTCGTGATACAGAGACTGAAAAATGACGCCCTGGACCGCAGAAATGTGTTTGCACTGCTTCGGGGAGAAAAGAAGGAAAACACAAACACAGTCATTTTCCATGGACACACAGACACCGTTGGGGTTGAGGATTATGGAGAACTGCAGAAGGATGCGTTTGATACGCAGGCACTTGCAGAAAAACTTGGTCAGATAGAACTCCCAAAGGAAGTCAGAGAAGATCTGGAATCGGGGGATTACCTGTTTGGCAGAGGAGCCTGTGACATGAAGAGCGGGGATGCGGTATTTCTTGTACTGCTTAAGCACATAGCAGAGCACGTAAAAGAATTTTCCGGAAATATCCTTCTTTCCCTTAATCCGGTCGAGGAAAACCTGCATACAGGGATCATAGAGGGGATTGACGTGATCGAAAAACTGAAAGAGCAATACGGGCTTACCTATGTACTGGCGATCAACAATGATTACACCTGCCCGATGTATCCGGGAGATACGAGTCAGTATATCTACACAGGAGTGGGAGGAAAACTGCTTCCATGCTTTTATATCCAGGGAAGAGAAACTCATGTGGGACAGTGCTTTGAAGGGTATGATCCCACAACGGTGGCAGCCAACCTGACGTCAGCGATCAATTTAAATCCGGAATTTTGTGATTCTTACAAAGGAGAATATTCACTGCCGCCGGTCGCACTGAAATTAAAAGATTTAAAAGGCTGGTACAATGTGCAGACCGCAAAGGAAGCTTTTGTATATTTTAATTATTTTGTCCATGATACCGGAACGGATGAAGTGATACAAAAGTTTGTGAAAACGGCACAGCAGGTCGTGAAAGATACCATGAGATCGGTAAATGAGAACTATCAGAAATTTTGCCGGATATCGGGCAAGGAATACAGCCCGATCGCAGATGAATGGACGGTCATGACATATGAGCAGCTGTATCTGCTTGCAAAAGAAAGATGCAGCGATCTGGAGAAAGAATTAGAGCGGATCACGAAAGAACGGCTGGCGGAGCAGGAAGATAAAAGAGAGATCCCAATCCATCTGATCCGGATGATGCTTGCAAAGGCAAATCTGCACCACCCGGTCGTCGTACTCTATTTTGCCGCACCGTATTGTCCGCATAACACATTAAAAGAACAGGAGGAAGCGATCTTATCAAAACTCAGACAGATCACGGAAGAAATGAAGAAAGAGGAAGGCGTTTCCTATCAGATATGCCAGTTTTTCCCGAGTCTTTCGGACAGCAGTTATCTGGCAATCGATGACAGTGAGCAGGCGATCGAGGTACTTCGGAAAAATTTCCCGCAGATGGAACAGCTTTATCCACTGCCGTTTTCTCAGATGAAAAAACTGGGAATCAAGGCAGTAAACTTTGGTGTTCATGGAAAGGATGCCCACAAATGGACAGAACGGCTTTATATGCCGTACAGTTTTGAAGTTTTACCGAAACTGATCAGAAAGACATTAGAAAGTTTTTTATAGGAGGATGAGAAAATGTTTGTAAAGGATGGCACAGGTATATTGAAAAAAGTATTGGTTTCCAAACCGGAGTTTTTAAAACCGGCTCCCATCAATGAGATCGCCAGAAAGTGGAAAGATACGACAATGGATGTGGAAACCATGCTGCGGGAGCATCAGGGATTTGTGAACGCATATCAGAAAGCAGGGGTTGAGGTCGCATATTTAGAGCCGGATGCGCAACGACCGAATGCAGTATTTGCAAGGGATTTTGGCGGATGTGTCAAAGAGGGATACATCCTGGGACGGTTTAAACTCGATATGAGATACCGGGAACATGTTGATTATAAGAAACGGATGGAGGAGCTTGGGATCCCGATGATCGGCGAGGTGAAAGAAGGGCTTTTTGAGGGCGGCGATTTCATGTTTATGAATGAGCATTGGATCGCAGTCGGCATGGCAGACCGCACCAATGAAGCCGGATTAAGGGAATTAAAAGCGATACTGGAGCCGCTTGGATATGAAGTGACAGGGGTTCCGTTAAAACAGGAATACCTGCATCTGGATATGTGCTTTAACCTGGTGGATGAACATCTGGCGGTATCTTATCAGGATGGGCTGCCACAGGAGTTTCGGGAACTGTTAAAAAAGCGGGATATTGAGATCATAGATGTGCCGGAAGAGGCGATCTTTCTGCATGGCTGTAATCTACAGGCACTGGGAGGACACCGGGTGATGTCCTTAAAACGAAATGAGAGTGTCAACGAAAGACTGGCAGCAAAAGGAATGGACGTCATTGAAGTTGCAGTTACGGAGATCCTGAAAGCGGGAGGCGGACCGCATTGCATGACATTCCCACTCATACGGGAATAACAAAAAAACACACCTGATTGATGTAGAAACTAAGGGGAAATCTATAGAAAAAGGGTGAAAACATGAAAAAGAAACTTGGCGTATTATTTTTAGTGGCACTTTGTACGATCGCGATGGCAGCCTGCGGAAGCAGTAAGACATCGGATGAGACAAAAACGATCAGCACGGTAGAAGATCTGGAAGGAGCAAAGATCGGTGTTCAGCTTGGAACGACCGGAGATATTTATTCTTCCGATTATGAGGGCGATGAAGCCGGAACAACGGTAGAGCGTTACAACAAGATGGCGGATGCCATTCAGGCATTGAAGCAGGGCAAGATCGACTGTGTGATCGTGGATGAACAGCCGGCGATCGCGGTGACAAAAGACAGTGGCGACTTAAAGATCCTGGATGAGGAATTTGTCTCCGAAGATTATGCGATCTGTATTGCAAAAGGAAATGAGCAGCTGAAAGAGAAGATCAATGAGGCGCTTGGCGCGCTGAAAGAAGATGGCACCATAGCGGACATCATATCAAACTATATCGGCGAAGAGGCAGGAAAACATCCGTATGAAACCCCGGCGGGAATCAGTTATGACAACGGAACGCTGGTGGCAGCCACCAATGCAACATTCCCACCTTATGAGTATTACGAAAATGAAACCGTGACAGGAATTGACATTGATATCATAACAGCGATCGGTGACAGACTTGGGATGAAAGTCGAGATCTCGGATATGGAGTTTGATGCGATTATAAATTCCGTTAATTCAGGAAAAGCGGATGTCGGCATTGCCGGGCTTACGGTTACGGAGGACCGGCTGAAATCCATTGATTTTTCTGATACTTATACGACATCCAGGCAGGTCATTATCATAAAGGGAGACGGCATGGGAAACCAGCTTAGCCTCAGCGAGAAATTTAAAAATAACTTTATCAAGGACAGCAGATGGAAATACATTGCAAAAGGTCTGGAAAATACCTTGATCATTGCAGTCTGCTCGGCAGTGCTTGGTATTTTACTTGGATTTTTGGCAGCGTTTGTCCGGGTAACCCATGACAAAAATAAGAGTCTTGGATTTTTGAACCTGATCTGTAAAGTGTACCTTACGGTGGTAAGGGGAACGCCAATGATGATACAGCTTCTGATCATGTATTATGTGGTATTTAAGGCGGTCAATGTGGACAAAGTGCTGGTTGCAGTCATTGCATTTGCCATAAATTCAGGAGCCTATGTCGCAGAGATCTTAAGAAGCGGTATCATGTCGGTGGATCAGGGACAGTTTGAAGCAGGACGGAGCCTTGGACTGAGCTATCACGTTACCATGATCTATATTGTTCTGCCTCAGGCGATCAAAAACGTTCTGCCGGCACTGGGCAATGAGTTCATTACCCTGCTGAAAGAGACATCGATCTGTGGCTATATCGGACTCAACGACCTGACCCGTGGAGGCGATATCATACGAAGCAATACATTTGACGCATTTATGCCCCTTGTCTCCGTTGCTGTGATTTATCTGATCTTTGTGCAGCTTTTGACGATGGGAGTAGCAAAAATGGAAAGGAGCCTGAGAAAAAATGAACGCTGAGACATTATTACATGTAGAAGGACTGACTAAGGCATATGGAGACAATGTCGTACTGGAAAATATATCAACGGAAATAAAAAAAGGGGAGGTTGTGGCGATCATCGGACCCTCCGGTTGTGGAAAATCCACTTTTTTAAGAAGCCTGAATCAAATGGAGCAGATCACGTCGGGAAGCATCTATTTTGATGGCGTGGATATTACCGGAAGCAGTGTGGACATAAACCAGATCCGGAGCAGGATCGGGATGGTATTCCAGCAGTTTAACCTGTTCCCGCATATGACAATAAAAGAAAATATCATGTTTGCACCGGTAAAGTTAAAGATGATGTCAAAAACGCAGGCAGCGAAAAAGGCAGAGGAACTGATAGAGAGGGTCGGACTTTCCGACAAGGCGGAAGAATACCCGGATATGCTCTCCGGTGGACAGAAACAGCGGATCGCGATTGCAAGAACGCTTGCCATGAACCCGGATCTGATATTGTTTGATGAACCAACGTCAGCACTCGACCCGGAAATGGTAGGCGAGGTGTTATCCCTGATGCGGGAATTAGCGCAGGATGGAATGACCATGATCGTGGTGACACATGAGATGGGCTTTGCCAGAGAAGTGGCAAACCGGGTCATGTTTTTTGATGAAAGAAAGATCAGGGAAGAGGGAAGTCCAAAGGATATTTTTGAAGATCCAAAGAGCCCGAGATTAAAGGAATTTTTATCCAAAGTATTGTAAAAAAGGTAGCAGAGAGGAAGAAACGAAATGAGTATTTTTTTAGTAGATGAGTACAAAGATATGGAACCATATGTTCCGGGAGAACAGCCGAAAGATAAACCATATATCAAACTGAATGCAAATGAGACATCCATGCCGCCATCTCCAAAGGTCTTTGAAGCAATTTCCAAAGGGGAGATCTGGAACATGAGCTATTATGCAGATCCACATTGCCACGAATTTCGTCAGGCAGTGGCAGAAGTATATGGAGTGACAGAGGAAGAGGTGTTCGTCGGAAATGGAGCAGATGAGGTACTCAGTTTTGTACTGATGAGTTTCTTCCGCCGCGGCATGAAGATCTATTTCCCGGATATTACCTATGGATTTTACCGCACCTATGCCAAAACTTACGGGCTTGATATGGAGGAAATCCCGGTAAAAGAAGATTTTTCGATTGATATTGAAGATTACATGGATCTGGATGGGGATATCATCTTTGCAAATCCGAATAATCCGACCGGGCTTACGATACCGGTGGCAGATATCGAGCGGCTTGTACGGAAAAATCCAAACAGGATGGTCATTGTGGATGAGGCATATGCTGATTATTCGGGAGAAACCTGTCTTCCGCTTGCAGTGAAATATCCAAATCTTGTTGTAGTGAGGACGTTTTCAAAATCACGTAATATGGCAGGAACCCATATCGGATTTGCGGTGGCATCAAAAGAGATCATAGAGGACATGAACAAGATCAAATTTTCGTTTAACCCGTTCAACCTCAACTCCGTTACGATGGCAGCGGGGATCGCGGCAGTAAAAGACACAGAGTATCTGCATCACTGCGTAGACCGGATCGTAAAAAACAGAGAGCAGTTTAAAACAGATTTAGAGCAGCTTGGCTTTCATGTGGTACCATCAAAAGCGAATTTTGTATTCTGCTATCATGATGCGATCGCTTCGGATGTACTCTGCGACAAATTAAAGGAAGAGGGCATCCTGACCAGACATTTTGCCGATGAAAAGCTGACCAGATACTTAAGGATCACGATCGGAACCGAACAGGAGATGGCAGTTGTCCTGATCGCGATCCGTGAGATTTTAGAGGAACAGCCTGGGTTGCAGCAGGAAAAAGAGAGAGCAGGTGTTTGCCATGAAAAAGAAAATTTTAATATGCGATTATCCAAATGCGCTGGAATGTAATTATGAACCTACCATGCAGAGTGTAAAAACCGCATGGATGTCAAGAGGAAAACAGCAGGAAACAGAGCTTGAATTTGAGGTATATGCCTACGAAGGGGATGCTAAGTTGATACAGAAATTACATGGAGTAACCGGACTGATTACCGGATTTCTGGAAATCGGAGAGCACATACTGGCAGAGGCAGAGAGCCTTTCCTGCATCTCGGTAAGCGGAGTTGGATATTCCAATATTGATATGGAAGCGGCAAAACGGCATGGCGTGACGGTGTGCCACATCCGGGAATACTGTACGGAGGAAGTGGCAGAGCATGCGTTTGCCCTGATCGGAGCCTTAAACCGGAATTTAAAGTATTATACGAACAAAACAGAGCAGGAAAAAGAGTGGAAATACCATACGATTGCCGGCGGAAAAAATCTGTCAAGCCAGACCCTTGCGATCTTTGGCTATGGAAAAATCGGAAAGCGGGTGGCACAGATCGCGAACGCATACGGAATGGAAGTATTGGCAGTGGACCCCTATGCGGCATCCCATGAGGAACCAAAAAGACTGGCAGAACAGGCAGGGGTCACGCTCATAGGTACAGATGAGGCGTTGGAGCGGGCGGATATCCTGTCAAACCATATGAACCTGACTGCGGAAAACTATCATTTTTTTGATGACATGGCGTTTGAAAAAATGAAACAGCATCCGATCTTTATCAATGTGGGGCGGGGAAAAAGTGTGGATGAGGCGGCATTATTGCGCGCACTTGACACAGGAAAGATCCGGGCAGCAGGACTTGATGTGCTGGAAGCAGAAGAACCGGATTTAGAGAAGTGTGGACTTTTGGGGCGTGATAATGTTATAATCACACCGCACAGTGCATTTTACAGTAGCGAGTCGATTGAAAAGCTGCAGTTGATCAGCGGTGCAAATCTTGGATATTTTCTGGCGGGAAACCCAAAGAAGATCGATGAGATTGTAACAAAATAGAAGCTGGAGAAACAGAAAGTGAATCTTGTACTGGAATTAACCATAAAAATATTTGTGATCATGGCGATCGGATTTATAGCAAAAAAGATGGGCGTGATCGATGCGGGATGCAAACAGAAACTGTCCGGATTACTGGTCAACCTGCTGCTTCCGGTCAGCATGGTCGTATCCTCACAGCAGCCGTTTGGCGTGGAACATTTAAAGGGCGCGGGTCAGATCGCGCTCATTTCGTTTCTATATTATATCGTGGCATTTGCCTGTGGACTTGGAATTGGAAAACTGGTCAAAATGGAAACGAAAAAGACCGCAATGTTTACCATGCTGATCGCATTTGCCAACACCGGATTTGTAGGGATGCCGCTGTTAGGACAGATCATCGGGGAGACAGGCACACTGTATGGGGCGATCTATAACAGTGTTTTTGACGTGCTGTACTTTTCCTATGGGATCTATCTTATCAGTGGCGATGGCAGGGAGAAGATCGACTGGAAGGCACTGTTTGGCAATCCGATGATCTGGGTGGCATTTATCACGATCTTTTTCTATGTGATGCCATTCCGTTTCCCTGCGGTGCTCACGGATTCACTCGGGCTGGTCGGCAACTGCATGATGCCGGTGTCCATGCTGATCATCGGTGCAGAGATCGCCGGAATGGATGTAAAGAGTGTGTTAAGCGATAAGGCATCCTATGGAGTCAGTGCCATTCGGATGTTTCTGTTCCCACTTATCACGTTTGGTATCATGAAGATTCTCGATGCCGAATATGAGGTGGCAGCAACAACAGTCATCCTCTCCGCCATGCCGTCCGGTTCCTTAAATGTCATTATGGGGCAGAAATACGAAAACAATGCCCGCTTTGCGGCAACGGCGGTCATGCAGAACACGATCCTGATGATCATTACACTGCCGGTTTTTGCCTATCTGTGTGAAAGATATTTGCATTAAACGGAAAATGTGATACTCTAAAAGCATGATTCATACCATCATCTGGGTGTTACAATGGGAGGAAGAAATGGAGCAGGAGAGAAAAATTGCATTTTTTGACATAGATGGGACACTGACCTCAGAGCGGGACGGTTCCATTCCGGAGAGTGCTGTTCTTGCAATCCGCAAGGCGCGCGCCAATGGAAATCTTTTGTTTATCAATACAGGCCGCTGTTTTCAGAATGTGGAAGAACGGTTCCGGTCGATCGGATTTGATGGTTATGTCTGTGGCTGCGGTACCAATATCTATTATCATGACGAGGAATTGCTTTATGTGCATCAGACACATGAGACTGTGATGGAGCTTTTAGAACAGGCGAGAAAGACCGATGTGGATATTTTGTTTGAGTCCAGACAGGAGGTTGTGTTTGATCTTAGCAGACCGTTACATCACCCGGATGCAAAACGTCAGTATTATACGTTTCGGGAGCGTCATTACGACATGTCGCATGTACTGGAAGCGGAGGATTATTTCTGCGACAAGTTTGTCATCTGGTATCAGGAAGAAGAACAGTTACGCGAGTTTCGAAAAGTAAGTGACAAGCTGTTCGACTGCATCGACCGGGGCGGAACGTTCCGGGAATTTGTGCCACGGCCGTATACGAAGGCGACCGGCATCCAGTTTTTACTGGATTATTTTAAACTTCCACTGGACCGTACCTATGGGTTTGGAGACAGCAACAATGATCTTCCGATGCTTTCCTATGTGGCAAACAGCATTGTGATGGGCAATGCGGAAGCACCGGAGTTAAAGAAGATGGCATCCTATGTGACAGCCAATGCAAGTGAAAATGGAATAAGACAGGCGTTAGAACATTACCGGTTCCTTTAAGGAACCGGTTTTTTACTTTAATAGAATGTTCACGAATCCAGCATCCTGTTATTTGTGAAAATTTGACAAAATTTTCACAAATCGCTCTGGTATGACCAGTTTTCTTTGACATTGGATAGAATAGATGATAAAATGTATCATATAGTGAAACACGAGCACACAACAGGAGGATTAGGAATGGATAAGGTTAGAATCCTTGAGGTAAAACAGAGTGTTTTTGCGAATAACGACGAGCAGGCGCAGGCACTCCGTGATGAGCTTAAGGAACGAGGAATTTTTCTATTAAATCTGATGTCATCTCCGGGATCTGGTAAGACCACAACTTTGACCAGAACAATCGAGGCACTTCGGGATGAAATGAAGATTGGTGTTATGGAGGCAGACATCGATTCCGATGTGGATGCAAAGACGATCGCACAGACCGGAGCAAAAGCGATCCAGCTGCACACAGGCGGCATGTGCCATCTGGATGCCGAGATGACAAGACAGGGCTTAGAGGGACTGGAAGCACAGGATGTTGAACTTGCAATCCTCGAAAATGTAGGAAATCTGGTATGCCCGGCAGAGTTTGACACCGGGGCAGTGAAAAACGCCATGATTTTATCAGTTCCGGAGGGACATGATAAGCCGTTGAAATATCCGTTAATGTTTTCTATCTGTGACGTTGTCCTGATCAATAAAGTGGATGTTATGCCATATTTTGATTTTGACATGGAGCAGTGTAAAAAAAATATAGCATTGCGTAACCCAAACGCAAAAGTGATTCCAATCTGTGCCAGGACAGGGGAGGGCATAGAAGAATGGGCAGACTATCTTCGCAAAGAAGTTGCCGACTGGAAGAATAAAAAATAAGGAGTATGAAAATGGAAAAATTCGTTTACACCGCGCCGGAACAGCCGAGAGAAGCGATCTTAAAGCTGGCGCAGAAGATTACGGACCGTATTGGTCACAAAGTTACAGCAGAAGATCCGGAGTACTACGGACTGGCTGCGCTGGTAACAGACGAGATGGCAGAAGTTGCCCTCAAGATGAAAGTCCGCAAACCAATGACACTTGCACAGATGGTAAAACTGACTCATATGGAAGAGAAACAGTTAGAAGAGCTGTTGCAGGAGATGAGCAACATTGGTCTGCTCGAGTATAACTGGGAGAACCCGAAACACGAGAAACAGTATGTATTACCGATGTATGTACCGGGAAGTGCAGAGTTCTTCAACATGAAACTGGATCAGATCCAGAAAAATCCGGAACTGGCATCTTTCTTTGAACGCATGGCATTTTTACCACTGGAAAAAGTAACCCCTATGGTACCGCCGGGAGGTTCCGGAATCGGTATGCACGTTATCCCGGTTGAGAAAGCAATCGAGACCGAAAACGAGGCCATCGACATCGAGCACATTTCCCATTGGTTAGACAAATATGATGGCAAATATGCAGCAGGCCCATGTTCCTGCCGTTACTCCCGTGGTGTGCTTGGAGAGGGCTGCGCCGATGATCCGGAAGACTGGTGTATCGGTGTCGGTGATATGGCTGACTACCTCGTTGAGACCAATAAAGGTCATTATGTAACCCGTGAAAAAGTAATGGAGATCTTACAGCGTGCAGAGGACAACGGATTTGTTCATCAGATCACCAACATCGATGGTGAGGATAAGATTTTTGCGATCTGTAACTGTAATGTCAATATCTGTAACGCACTGCGTACTTCACAGCTCTTCAATACACCAAACATGTCACGTTCTGCATATGTGGCAAAGGTTGAGACAGAGAAATGTGTGGCATGTGGACGCTGCGTAGAGTACTGCCCGGCAGGAGCTGCCAAATTAGGACAGAAACTCTGCACCAATAACGGACCGATCGAATATCCACGCCATGAGCTCCCGGATGCAGTAAAATGGGGACCGGAGAAATGGGATGTCGATTACCGTGACAACAACCGTATTAACTGTTATGACACTGGTACAGCACCATGTAAGACCGCATGTCCTGCACATATCGCAGTACAGGGCTATCTGAAAATGGCTGCACAGGGACGTTACACCGATGCACTTGCCCTGATCAAAAAAGAAAATCCATTCCCGGCAGTCTGCGGACGTGTCTGCAACCATCGCTGTGAGACCGCATGTACCAGAGGAACGATCGATGAGGCAGTAGCGATCGATGATGTAAAGAAATTCATTGCACAGAAAGACTTAGATGCCGAGACAAGATACATTCCTCCGATCATCCAGCCATCCAACCGTGGAACATTTACGCAGAAGATCGCGATCATCGGTGGTGGTCCTGCCGGATTAAGCTGTGCATACTACCTTGCAACCAGAGGATACAAACCAGTTGTATTCGAGAAGAATGAGCGTCCTGGTGGAATGCTCGTATATGGTATTCCTTCTTTCAAACTGGAGAAAGACGTTGTTGACGCAGAGATCGATATCATCCGTGCACTGGGTGTTGAGATCAAATGTGGCGTAGAAGTCGGCAAAGACATTACCTTAGACCAGCTCCGTGCAGAAGGCTATGAGGCATTCTATCTTGCAATCGGATGTCAGGGAAGCCGTAAAGCAGGTATCCCGGGCGAGGATGCAGAGGGCGTAATGAGCGCAGTAGACTTCTTACATATCGTTTCCGGTGGAAATGAAGATTACAAAGTAAACGGAAGATCTGTAGTCATCGGTGGTGGAAATGTTGCGATCGATGTTGCACGTACCAGCAGCCGTTGTGGTTCTACCGAGGGATCTATGTTCTGCTTAGAGGACAGAGATCATATGCCGGCATCTGACGATGAGGTAACCGAGGCAGAAGAAGAAGGAATCCAGGTAAATTGTGGCTGGGGTCCAAAAGAAGTACTGGTAAAAGATGGAAAAGTATGCGGTATCGTATTAAAGAAATGTCTTTCTGTAAAAGACGAGACCGGACGTTTCAATCCACAGTTCGATGAAAATGACACCCGTACCGTAGAATGTGAGAACATATACTTAAGTATCGGACAGAGCATTCTCTGGGGCGACCTGCTGAAGGGTTCCAAGGTAGAGCTTGGAAGAGGAAACGGAGCTGTTGCTGACGAACTGACCTATCAGACCGCTGAGCCGGATATTTTCGTTGGTGGTGATGTTTATACAGGTCCAAACTTTGCAATCAGTGCGATCGCAGCAGGAAAAGAGGGAGCAGAATCCATCCACCGCTTTGTACATAAGAATGCAAGTATGACGATCGGAAGAAACCGTCGTCAGTTCATTGAACTGGATAAGACCAATCTGGCACCGATCCAGTATGACAATGCGTCCAGACAGAGACCGGCAAAAGATGAGAAGATCGATAGCCATAAATCCTTCAGAGATGCACATCTGACCCTGACAGAGGAGCAGATCAAGATCGAGACTGCACGTTGTCTCTCCTGTGGAGCATCTGTCGTAGATCCGAATAAGTGTATTGGATGTGGTGTCTGCACAACCAAGTGTGAATTTGATGCCATCCATCTGCACAGAGATTTACCGGAATGCAGTACAATGCGTAAAGCAGAAGACAAGATGAAAGGTATCCTTCCTTACATGTTAAAACGTGAAGTGAAGATCCGCTTTGGTAAGAAAGAAAAATAAGATTCCGATGATGGAGAAAAAAGATGCATGAACTTGGAATTGTGTTCCACGTGATCAAAAGCGTGGAACAGATTGCGAAAGAAAATCAGGTATCGCTCGTGTCCGCTGTTACGTTGGAGATCGGAGAGGTATCGGGGATCGTTCCCTCTTACCTTACCGATTGCTGGCGGTGGGCAGCCGACCGGACCGAGACCCTGAAGGGTTCTGAATTAAAAATCGAGGAACTTCATGCCATCACTCATTGTGAGGGATGCGGCGAAGACTACGACACGGTGGCACATGGAAAGATCTGCCCAAAGTGTGGTAGTGAACATACCTACCTTGTGACCGGAAATGAGGTCAGTATCAAGGAAATTGAAGTACCGGAAACCTAGACCCCGGGCTTGCATATGCAAGCCTGGGGTTTTTTGCTGAATCAATAAATCTTAAGTTTTATTTAAAATGAAAGAGATGCTATGAACACGATTTTTTTTGTGTTACAATAGTCCCAAATGATGAAAATATTATTTTGAACAAGAAAAATGGGAGGAAGAGCGTTATGATGAGGAAAAAGCTTGAATGGTTAAAGCGTGGTGCATGTCTTGTACTTGCAGGAACCTTGGTTTTGTGTTCTGAAAATGTGAGCTATGCAGCCATGACCACATCAGTACAGGCGGAAACGCAGGATTCATCCGAGACATCGGACCAGAGTGAAACTGAGACAGAAAATGCCGGGGAAACCGGTACGGATGAGAATACAGAACAGGAAAAAACAACGGAAACGACGGAGAATACCGAGGCAACCGAGACCACGGAGACGACTGAGGCAACCGAAACCACAGAGAATACCGAGGTGACCGAGACCACGGAAACCACAGAAACCACAGAGGAGACCGAGGCAACCGAAGAGACCGAGACTAAAGAAGAAAAGATACCAAACGGAGTAACCTTAAATACCGCAGTATTATATCGTGTGATTGCGATCGGCGAGCAGCTGACATTGCCGGAGTACACCATTTCCTACACTGATCCTTCAGCAACCGGAAGTGATGCAGAGGTAGTGTGGTCAGATGACGGACTTGGCATTATTTCTTTAGATGCAGCAGGCAATAAAGTGACCGGTGTCAAAGCAGGTGTTACAACTCTGACATTACAGGTAAAGGGCACCCAGTATGCGACTGAGTACCATGTGATCGTAACACCGGCGGCACCAGCCAGTGTCAATCAGACAGCAACGACTTATCAGTCAGCAGAGCTTTCCTGGAGTGCAGTAGAGGGAGCAAAAGGCTATCGCGTATACCGTAAGGGAGAGAGCGATGCAGAGTTTCAGATGGTTGCAGAGGTAGAGGGCAATACATCCTACAAAGACAGCGGACTGGAACTTGGAACCAAATACATCTATCGCATCAGATCCTATGTTACTTATAAAGATGCTTCGAACACACAGCAGTATGCAGAATCGGACAATTATGGACAGATCGGAGTTACTTTATCGCTTGGCAGGACAACGATAGAGAATGCCAGTGCGGTTGCATACAACAGTGTGCAGATCAGATGGAGAGCATTAGAGGGAGCAGAGGGCTACACCGTATACCGTGCAGAGGGAGCTTCCAATAGCTTTGCAGAGCTTTCTACAGTGACAGGAACCGATTATACAGATAACAATGTGGTAGCAGGAACAACCTATCGTTATCAGGTCAAAGGTTACCGCACCGTAAACGGAACCAGAGTTTACGGAACTGTGTCCGATGCAGCTACCGTAAAACCGATGCCGGGAACAACCAACTTAAGTTCAGAAGTAAAGAGTGTAACTTCCGTCAAATTAAGCTGGGACAAAGTCAGCGGGGTCAGCGGATATGAAGTATACCGTAAAGTCAGCGGAGATGATGATTTCAAGAAGATCAAAACCGTTGAGGGCGGAAATAAAACAAGCTATACCGATAAAAAGTTAAAGACCGGAACCAAATATGTTTATATCGTGCGCGCATACTGCGGAAGCGGCAGCAGCAAGGTATATGGAGAGTACTCCAACCAGACCGTAGCAACTCCGACGATCGCAGCACCGTCTGAGGTAAGCGTTGAAAATACAACTTATAACAGCATTACGGTCAAATGGGACAGCATGAAGGGAGCAGAGGGATATAAGGTACTTCGTGCAACCAGTATAGATGGAAAATATAAGACAGTAGCAACTGTAAAAGGAAAATCAAATCACAGTTATGTGAATAAAAAACTGTCTGCAGGAACCAAATACTACTATAAAGTATGTGCCTATAAGACTGTAAATGGAAAGAAAATCAATGGTCTGGCATCCGAGCCAATGCAGATCTCAGTAGTTGCACCAGCAACAACCATAAAGAGTGAAGCAGCAGGAGCAACGGCAATCAAATTGACCTGGACAAAGGTAGATCTGCCATCAAGCGGAAGTGGATATAACATTTATCTTATTTCCAATGGAACCACCAAAAAAGTTAAGACCTGCAACCGGAAAGCAACGTCTTATACGGTAAAAAATCTGACACCAGGCGAAAAATATACCTTTAAGGTAGTGCCATATACGAAAAATTCAAAGAAAAAAGTAGTGCTCGGTTTGGATTCGAATTTCCTTACCACAACACCAACTCTTCTTGCACCGACCATAGAAAGTGCAGCATCTGCATCTGACGGAACAATCCAGTTGACTTGGAAAGCAACCGGAGGCGGAGAGAGCGGATATGAAGTATACCGTTCTAATTCCAAGAGAAAAGGATATAAACTGATCGGAACCGTAGCTGTACAGAATGGTGTAAGTGAATATGCATTTGAAGATTCAGACATTACATTTGGTAAGAAATACTATTACAAAGTAAAATGTACCAGAACACTGGAAAACGGCACCGGAATGGCGTCTGCTTATTCTGCCGTAAAAGCAGTGACAGCAGGACCGGCAGCACCGACACTTACTGTGATGGCATCTGGTTCGGATCAGCTTAAATTGAGCTGGAAGAGAGTGAAAATGTCCTCCGGCAGTTATGTAGATGGTTATGTCATTTACCGCAGCACTACAGAAAAAGGAACCTATAAAAAGGTAACAACCATCAAAAACGGAAAGACAACATCTTATACCGACAAAGGACTGGTAACCGGAAATACCTATTATTACAAGATTCGCGCATACTATAAGTCAGGTGGAAAGAACGTATACAGTGCCGATTCCGCTGTGGTATCCAAACAGGTAACACCATCGAAACCAACGGTAACAGCAGCTTCCTTAGATTACCAGACCGTACGTGTCTCCTGGAAACAGGTAACAGGAGCAAGTGGATATCAGATCAAACGCTCAGAAACAGCAGACGGAACCTATAAATCCGTAAAGACGATCAATTCCGCATCCACACTATATTTTGATAACAGTAAACTGACAACTGGAAAGACATATTACTATAAGGTTCGTGCTTTTGTGAAAAAGAACGGTAAGAAAGTTTATGGTGAATATTCGGATGTACAATCAGCAGCACCGGTACTTGGAATGCCGACGAACTTAGCAGGAACCTCCATTGACAACAACCAGATTAAATTAACCTGGACTGCAGTAGCAGGAGCAAAGACTTATACGATCGTAAGAAGCACATCCCTGACCGGAACCTATAAGATCGCAAGTGAGATCTGTGATACGAACTCCTTCATCGACAGCAACGTATCCATCGGAAAGACCTATTACTATAAGGTGCAGGCGATCCGTGATAACCTGATCAGTGATTTTACAACACCGATTGCAGTAACTGCAGCAGCATTAGAGCTGAGTACAACAAGTGTTACGATGAAAACCGGAACCAATATGAAGATCACAGCAAAGGCAACACCAGATGCTTATGTGGCATGGTCTTCCGATAATGCGCAGATCGCAGTCGTTACCTCAGACGGAACCATCTATGCGTTGAAAGCAGGAACCACGACCATCAGTGCAACGGCCAACAACATGACAAAGAAAGTGACCGTTACCGTAAAAGATAAGCTCGGAACTGAGAATAAGGGACTCGAATTATCTGCTTCCAACGGAACGATTAACTTTAACAACATCAAGTCAGCAGGATACGAGTATGTCATGCTCCGTATCACAAATGGAACAACAGAGGATAAAAACTTTAAGACGAACCTGAAAAATGCGAAGGCAGCAGGATTAAAAGTCGGTGTTATCTGCTACTCTACTGCACAGACAAAGACAGGGGCAGAGAGCGAGGCAAAGAAAGTATTAAGCATCTTAAATGGAGAGAAACTGGATTACCCGGTTGTTTACGACTTAGAGTCAGAGAAACTGCTCTATAACAACGTGACCAAGACGGAGCGAGTAGAATTTGTAAAAGCATTCCAGAGCCAGATCGTAAATGCAGGAAAAGGATACAGCTTCATCTTAGGTATCAGCCAGAGCCTCTTAAAGGCATATCCGGAAAAATATCTGGATACCAGCCTGCTTACCGGAATGGATCTGTGGATCTATAACTGCCGTGCAGAGAATTTAGGACATGGCTATCAGGGCACCGGTAATGTCGTAATGTGGAGATACAGCGACAGTGCTACCGTAGACGGTGTGAGCGGAAAAGTAAGCATCAGTAACCGTTACAAAACCTATTAGATTTGAGGAAGTATGGAATGAATAAAAAAGTCAGAAAAATATGGAACTACTTGTTGGCAGGTGTGCTGACGGCAGGCATATTTGTAACAGGCATCCCGGCAGAGCAATACGTCTCTGCCGCGCAGATGCAGACGTTTGAGAGCGAAGTCACCGAGGGTGGACGGATCACGGAATTTGTTGCCCTGGACGATACAGTTTCCAGTATACATAGCAATAACAAGATCGCACTGAAAAAATTACTGGAACAGATGCCATCTACCATTCAGGCTTATGTGGAGGGAGAGGAGAAACCGGTAAAGATACCGGTTACCTGGAACTGTAGGGGTGATTACGAAAACACCAATTATTTTTATTATGAATTTGATCCGGAGTGGGACGAGGATTTATATCCGGTCAGCAAGAATGCGATGAAAAATATTCCGTACATCGGAGTATTTTTGACCAGAGCATACGGAAACAGCACGTTTAAGCTGGCATCCGCTTCGTCCAATGAGAAGACCGTTTACAACTTCTTAAAAAATGACCTCGGAGTCAATACGGCAGCGGCATGTGGTATCCTTGCCAATATCTACAGCGAGTCCTCTTTCAATCCGACCGCAAGCGTGATCGATACAAATGGAAAGACAAGCTATGGTATCTGCCAGTGGAATGGCGTACGTTTTGATGCGTTGAAGTCCTATTGCTCCCAGTATGGATACGACTATAAGACATTGAATGCACAGTTAAAATATTTGCAGTACGAGCTGACACACAGCGAAGCAAGTGCCTTTTCCAAAGTAAAAAATGTGGAAAACACTGCGCAGGGAGCTTATACTGCAGGTTATAACTGGGCACGTTATTTTGAGAGATGTGCCAGCGTTTATTTTGAATCAAGAGCAAAACTGGCACGTGATACTTACTGGGCAAAATACAAGTCAGATTCACCAGACCCGAATCCGACACCTGATCCGGAGGCAGAGTACAAGATCACTTACTATCTGTATGATGGTACCAATAATGATGAAAATCCGGACACTTACACCAAAGATGATGATACGATCACATTAAAGAAACCGAAAAAGACTGGATACAGCTTTGGCGGCTGGTATACAGACAGTACTCTGACGAACAAGATCACCCAGATTGCGGCAGGTTCTACCGGAGATATTTCTATCTATGCGAAATGGATTGCGAATAAATATACGATCTGTTTTTATGGAAATAAGGCAACCAGTGGTTCTGTTGCCAATATGAACTGTGAATATGACGGCTTATATACGTTACGGGCAAACAAATTTAAGCGTACCGGATACAAATTTAACGGATGGAATACGCAGACAAACGGCAAGGGAGACTCCTATAAGAACAAAGAAGAAATCGAAAATCTTGCAACCAAAGACGGATCGACCGTAAAACTGTATGCGCAGTGGAAACGGATCACTTATAAGATTAATTATCAGTTAAAAGGCGGTAAGCTTTCCGATGATGTGCGCACAAAGTACAACGTTGCAACCGGAACATTCAAACTGGAGAAACCGAAGCGGACGGGCTACACCTTCTTAGGCTGGTACAAAGAGAAAAATTATAAGACATCCATCACCCGGATCACAAAGGGAAGCACCGGAAATGTGACGGTCTATGCGAAGTGGAGCAAAAACAGTTACAAGGTAAGATACAAAGGAAACAAGGCGACCAGCGGTTCCATGAACAACATCATGACCTGTAATTACGGATCAAAATATACGCTGGCATCCAATAAATTCAAACGTACCGACTATATCTTTACCGGATGGAACACCAGAGCAGATGGAAGCGGAAAATCCTATGCCAACCGTGCGACGATCAAAAACCTGACCGCGAAGAACAACGCAACGATCACGTTGTATGCACAGTGGAAGAAAAAGTCATACCAGATCAACTATGAATTAAATGGCGGTATGATGTTAGATGAAAATCCGACAACCTACTATGCAGATACGAAGACATTTCAGTTAAAGGCACCGGCAAGAGAGGGCTACACCTTCGGCGGCTGGTATACAGAGCCAAACTTCAAACACAAGGTAACCCAGATCAAAAAGGGTACCAGAAAGAACTATACCCTGTATGCAAAATGGACGATCAACACCTATACGGTACAGTTTGACGGAAATGGAGCAACTGGCGGTACAACCGCAGCATTAAGCTGTGAATATGGAAAACCATACACCTTAACGGCGAACGGATTTGTCCGTGAAGGATACCGCTTCATTGGATGGAGCATGGCACCGGATGGAACCGGAACGTTCTATGGAGATCTCGTGCAGATCCAGAACTTAAGCACCGGGAATGGAACGGTCATTACCCTGTATGCACAGTGGGAAGCATTATAAAAACGTAAGAAAAGAGAGGCAGTGGACGTGCAGTTTTACATGGCACCGATGGAAGGCATCACCGGATATGTGTTCCGAAATGCATATCAGAAAAATTTTGGCGGGATAGACCGGTATTTCACACCGTTTATCACCAATAAAAAAATGAATTACAAAGAACTAAATGATATTGCACCGGAACACAATCGGGGGATGCAGGTCATCCCACAGATCTTAACCAATCGTGCAGATGACTTCTGCGAGATCGCGAGGGAATTAGAGCAGTATGGATATGGCATCGTTAATCTGAATTTAGGCTGTCCTTCCGGCACGGTTGCGGCAAAAAAGCGGGGCGCCGGATTTTTGTCAGAGCCCGATGCGCTCGACCGCTTTTTGGAAGAGATTTTTACAGACTGTCCACTGCAGATCTCCATTAAGACCAGGATCGGCATTGAGGAAGACGCCGAGTGGAAGCAGTTGCTTACGATCTATAACCGGTACCCGCTCGAAGAACTCATCGTTCATCCCAGAGTGTTAAAGGACTTTTACCGGAATACCCCCCGGGTGGAAGCATATCTTCTGGCAAGAGAACGCTGTTCTTATCCTGTATGCTATAACGGAGATATTCATTCTATGGAGGCATATAAGAGCCTCTGTGAAAAAGCGGGAGAGGTAGAACGTTTGATGCTTGGCAGAGGACTGTTGCAAAATCCAGGACTGATCCGAGAAATTCGTGGTGAGGAGAAACTGACAAAAGAGAAGCTAAAACAGTTTCATGATGATGTGTTAGAGGGGTATCTGGCAGTGATGTCCGGTGACCGGAATACCTTGTTTAAAATGAAAGAACTGTGGGCATATCTCGGCAAACAATTTGTGGAGCCGGAAAAATACTTAAAGAAAATAAAAAAAGTGACCTCCGTCGCGGAATATCGTGTGATCGCGGATACAATTTTTGATGAATTAAAATTTGTGGTTGCTTATTGAGAAAAATTATTATACAATAGCATTGTTATATGACTGACGGAACAAGTGGAGAACCACGTGAAGTATAACGATAGCATGCCGACCGTCTGGGCGAAGAACCCGGACTGTCGGTTTTTTGATTCTTATGACGATAAGCGTACGAAAAATAAAAAACCAGGCATATTTCCGGGAACATCAGCATTTTATAGTAATAGTGATGTTTTAAAGGAGGAAAAGCAATGGTACAACAGGAATGGAGAAACTTTAACGGTGGTGTATGGGAGAATGAGATCAATGTCAGAGATTTTATCCAGAGAAACTATACGCCTTATGAGGGCGACAGTTCTTTTTTGGAGGGCCCGACTGCAGACACAAAGGAACTGTGGGAGGAAGTGTTAGAACTTTCGAAACAGGAGCGTGAAGCAGGCGGAGTGCTTGATATGGATACAAAAACGATCTCTACGATCACATCACACGGACCTGCCTATCTGGACAAAGAGAAAGAAAAGATCGTAGGATTTCAGACCGACAAACCATTCAAACGTTCCTTACAGCCGTATGGAGGGATCCGTATGGCGGTTAAGGCATGTGAGGACAATGGCTATACCGTAGACCCGGAAGAGGTGGAATATTTTACCACGCACAGAAAAACACACAATGCAGGAGTATTTGATGCTTACACACCGGAAATGCGTGCCTGCAGAAGCGCACACATTATCACGGGACTGCCGGATGCCTATGGACGTGGACGTATCATCGGGGATTACCGCAGAGTGGCACTGTATGGCGTGGATCGTCTGATCGAGGATAAGAAAGAGCAGTTAAACAGTACCAGAACCATCATGTATTCTGATGTCATCCGGGAGAGAGAGGAACTTTCCGAGCAGATCCGGGCACTTGGCATGTTAAAAGAACTTGCTAATATCTATGGCTGTGATATTTCAAAACCGGCAAATAATGTCAAAGAGGCGGCACAGGCAGTTTACTTTGCTTATCTGGCAGCGGTCAAGGAGCAGAATGGTGCGGCAATGAGTCTGGGACGTACTTCCACATTTTTGGACATCTACGCGGAACGCGACTTAAAAGAGAACACCTTTACTGAAAAAGAGATCCAGGAAGTAATCGATCAGTTCGTGATGAAACTGCGTTGTATCAAATTTGCCCGGACACCGGAATACAACAGCATCTTTGCAGGCGATCCAACCTGGGTAACGGAAGCTATCGGTGGAATTGGCGTGGATGGAAGACATATGGTAACGAAGATGTCTTACCGTTATCTGAACACCTTAAACAACATCGGAGCAGCACCGGAGCCGAATATGACTGTGCTATATTCCGTCCGTCTGCCGGAAAACTTCAAGCATTTTTGTGCGGAGATATCTGTAAAACATTCTGCAATCCAGTATGAAAATGATGATATCATGCGTGTGGTACATGGGGATGATTATGGAATTGCATGCTGTGTATCCTCTATGCGTATTGGAAAAGAGATGCAGTTTTTCGGGGCAAGAGCTAATCTGGCAAAATGTCTGTTATATGCGATCAATGGCGGTGTCGATGAGATGAGCGGAAAACAGGTCGGACCGAAATACCGTCCGATCACTTCGGAATATTTAGATTACGAGGAAGTATGGGATAAATACAAAGATATGATGAAATGGCTGGCAGGGATCTATGTCAATGCATTAAATATCATCCACTATATGCACGACAAATACTGCTATGAGAAGATCCAGATGGCACTTCATGACAAGCAGGTAAAACGCTGGTTTGCAACCGGAATTGCAGGAATGTCCGTCGTAGCTGATTCGCTTTCCGCGATCAAATATGCGAAGGTAAAACCGATCCGTGATGAAAACGGCATTGCGATCGATTTTGAAATTGAGGGTGATTTCCCCAAATATGGAAATGATGACGACAGAGCCGACGAGATCGCAAAAGAGGTACTGCATACCTTTATCGGTTATGTAAAAGGAAATCATACCTACCGCGGCGGTATTCCGACTACTTCAATCCTTACGATCACATCCAATGTCTCTTATGGAAAGAATACCGGAGCAACACCGGATGGAAGAAAAAGAGGCGAGGCATTTGCGCCGGGAGCAAACCCGATGCATGGCCGCGACACACATGGAGCAGTCGCATCACTTGCCTCTGTTGCAAAATTGCCATTTATGGATGCACAGGATGGTATTTCCAATACTTTTACCATTGTGCCGGATGCGTTAGGAAAAGAAAAGGCTGCCCAGGAAGAGAATCTGGTGGCAATGTTAGACGGCTATGTCGAGCAGGGCGGACATCACTTAAATGTCAATGTATTAAACCGTGAGACTCTTTTAGATGCACAGAAGCATCCGGAGTTATATCCGCAGCTTACCATCCGTGTTTCCGGTTATGCGGTAAACTTTATCAAACTGACGAAAGAGCAGCAGGATGAGGTCATTGCAAGGACATTCCACGAAAGGATGTAAGACATATGGGAAAGATACATTCCATTGAAACGTTTGGCACGGTCGATGGGCCGGGCGTTCGGTTTGTGGTTTTTTTTCAAGGATGCCCGATGCGGTGTGCCTACTGCCACAACCCGGATACCTGGGAAATGGACGGCGGAACGGAAGTAAGCGCAGAGGAATTGATCGCGCGCTTAAACCGCAACCGTGCATTTTATAAGACAGGCGGGGTTACGGCAACAGGGGGAGAACCTTTGTTGCAGATCGATTTTTTGATCGAACTTTTTGAACTGGCAAAGAAAGAGGGCATTCATACCTGTCTGGATACCTCAGGAATCTTGTTTCCATTGGAACAGATTGACAGACTGCTAGCGGTAACTGATCTGGTCATGCTTGACATCAAACACATCCAGGATGAGGAACACCGGGCACTGACCGGACATTCCAACGCGAACGTGCTGGCATTTGCCAGATACCTGGCAGGGAAAAACATTCCAGTACGCATCCGGCATGTCGTCGTACCGGGGATCACATTTGAAGAAGAGGAACTGTTAGAGCTTGGAAGATTTTTAGGGACACTGCCCAATCTGGAAAAACTGGAAGTGCTTCCCTATCATTCCATGGGAAAGGTGAAATATGACAGCTTAGGCATCGATTACCGCTTAAAAGACACGCCGCAGCTGACAAAGGCAGAGGCAAAAGAGGCAGAGGAATTAATTTACCGCGGAATGAGAGAAAAAGACGAATAATCGGGATTTTTACGTTTGCATTTCTGGTCTAATCGTATTATGATAGGGGTATCAATAGAAAGGAGCAGATAGAAATGAAAATTAGAAATATCAAAGATATCGACGGATTTTTTCATGTAATTGATTCCTGTGACGGAAAAGTAGAGCTGATTACCGGAGAGGGCGACCGCCTGAACTTAAAATCAAAACTCTGCCAGTATGTTTCACTTGCTTCTATCTTTAATACGGATGTTGAGATACCGGAATTAGAGTTGGTTGCATACGAGCCGGAAGACACAGAGCGCATCATTAAGTTTTTGATGCAGAACTAACTGCTTACGATGTAACACACATTGTGGATAGGGATTGGTATGATATGACAAAAAAAGATTTGGACTTTCATCCGATCACATTAGCAGATAAAGAATGGATGGACCCGCTTCTGGCACAGGACGACAGAAATGCCTGTGAGTATACATTCGCCAACAATTTCATCTGGCGTAATGTCTATCAGGTGGAAGTTGCCAGAATAGAGGGTTGCGGAGTGATCCGCTTTCAGGAAAACGGAACATATGCCTACTCCTACCCAATCGGAGGAGGGGATAGAAAAGCAGTGATAGAAAAGCTGCTTTTTCTATGCTATAAAAACGGAGAAAAACTGCATATGAGTCCACTTACGGAGCGTGACAGAAAAGAGCTCATCCGTAATTTCCCGGACCAGTTTCTGCTATATGGGGACAGGGATGATTATGATTATATTTACGCCAGAGAAAAGCTGGCAGGGCTGGCTGGAAAGAAGCTGCATGGAAAGAGAAACCATATTGCACGGTTCAAAGATCAGGGAGAATGGTCTTATGAACCGATGACGTTGGAAAATATAGAAGAATGCCGCAAAATGACTTATGAGTGGATCAGGATGCGGGAGGAAAAATGGAACGAGGAGATGGAGCAGGAGATTGCTGTACTCCACGAGGCATTTGACCATTTTGAAGCACTCGGACTAACCGGAGGTATCTTACGGCAGGAGGGTGCGATCGTCGCATTTACGATGGGAGAGCCGCTTAACTCAGAAACGTTTGTGGTGCATTTTGAAAAGGCATTTCCACAGCTACAGGGAGCTTATCCGATGATCAACCAGCAGTTCGTACAGCATGCCTGTATGGATTATGCGTATGTGAACCGTGAGGAAGACACCGGAGATCCGGGACTTCGGAAGGCGAAACTCTCCTACTATCCTGAGATATTGCTGAAAAAATATATCGCAGAAGAAAGCGAGATCCTGTTTGCAGATAAAAAAGAAGACCGTGCAAAGATCCAGGAGATCTGGCAGAGGTGTTTTGGCGATGAAGAAGAATACGTCGATCTCTTTCTTCAAAACAGGATGACAGAGGAAACGATGCTTTTGTATTGTGTGGATCATAAGCCGGTTTCGATGGCAAGTTTTCTACCTGCAACGTATCAGCAGGGTGAGGAAAAAAGGGAGGCTTACTATGTTTATGCGGTGGCAACACTGCCGGAATACAGAAAGCATGGCTATGCGACAAAACTTCTGATGTTTGCGAGAGCGCATTATGCTGCACCTCTACTGTTATCGCCGGCGAGCGAGGAGCTGGAGGAATATTATTCCAAAATGGGCTTTGAACCTTTGACGGAAGGGAAAAATCTGGTCATGCTGGAAGCAGAAGAAGGATCGGACGAGCCTTTCACATTTTCCGAAGAGATTTCTCCGGCAGATTATGTAAAGATCCGGGATTCGCATTTCGCGCAGCAGGGCTATGTCGGATGGGATGAGGCGGCGATCCGTTATGCCATGGATGAAAACGCTTATTGTGGAGGAAAAACGCTTCTGATCTCACAGGGAACTGACCGGGAACTTCTGATGTACCGCGTGTCTGGGGAAAATCTGATCGTGGAGGAGACGACATTATCGGAGGTGCAATGGAAACAGATAGAACCGGAGCTGCTTACCAGATATCAGGCGACTTCTGTTACAAAAGAGGTGCACCGCGGGATGGTACTGTTTCCGGAGGGCGAGCAGACACCTGTGCAAAAAAGTGGCTATCTGGGGCTGACTTTAGGCTGATATTACAGCACCTTTACGACTGCTTTACAAAGAAAGATAAAATATTCTGAAAAAAGTGTAAAAAAATATATATTTTCTTGATATTTTTTGGGAATATGTTATAATAAAACCATGATATAAATCTTGTATCAAATAAACGGCAAAGGGGTTGGACATCATGAGAATTAAGATTACAGGAAGAAACATTGAACTGACAGAGGGTATCAAAACAGCAGTGGAGGACAAGTTAAACAAACTTGAAAAATACTTCACACCAGAGACAGATGTCTATGTAACACTTAGTGTTGAGAAGGAACGCCAGAAAGTCGAAGTTACCATTCCAACCAAAGGAAATTATATCCGCTCCGAGCAGGTGAGCAACGATATGTATGTTTCCATTGATCTGGTTGAGGAAGTGATCGAGCGCCAGTTAAAGAAATATCGGACGAAACTGGTAACCAAACAGCAGAATGCGGCATCCGTATTCAAAAAAGAATTCATTGATGCGGCATCAGATGAAGATGAAGAGATCAAGATTATTCGTAGCAAGAAGTTCGATATGAAACCGATGTATCCGGAAGATGCATGTGTACAGATGGAATTATTAGGACATGATTTCTTTGTATTCATCAATGCGGAGACCGAAGATGTCAACGTAGTTTATAAGAGAAAGGGAAATACCTACGGTTTGATCGAACCGGAATACTAAAATCCAGAAGTTTAAACGATAGAAAAAGTCCGCGGCAATATGCCGCGGACTTTTTCTATATACTAGATCCGAAATTCATTTACGGTTTTCTGAAGTGTCTGGATACTTTCGAGTACATTTCCGGTTTCGGCAGAAACATTAGTGCTTGCGCTTGTCATTTGCTGAAGTTGTTCGTTGATATTATCAATTGCAAGCTGAAGCTGCTTTTGTGCATCGTTAATGGCATCAAGCGTCTGCGTGATGTTTTGCACGGAAGCAGTAAGTTCTTCCGTTCCTGCACCGAGTGCGCTGCTGATATCTGCATAATATCCGGCATCGGAATGATAATTCTGTGCAACTTCTTCGAGTTTGTCATAATCCCTTAAAACTGTTTCATCGAGAAAGATAAGAATGCCATTGCTTTCGTCTGAGAGCTGTTGCACACTTGCAACTACATCAGAGGTAAGAGTGTTGACCTTGCCGATTTCCTCGCCAGTCAATTCACTTAATTTTTTGATTTCTTCGGCAACAACGGAAAAGCCTTTTCCAGCTTCGCCTGCGCGGGCAGCCTCGATAGAAGCATTCAGTGCAAGGAGATTGGTCTGTGCAGCAATCGACTGGATAGCAGAAGAAACATTTGTAATCTGTTCAATGACCTTGGTTCCCTCAATTGCCTGTGTTAAACGAATGCGGCTTTCTGCTACAAGGTTGGTGGCATTTTTTTTGCTGGCAATCAGTTCCGGAACAACGGTCTCTACGCTGGAGGCAACTTCATTTGCATGTTCCGCCATTTTCTGGGCTTCTTGGGCAAGGTGTTCTACAGCATCAGCTACAGTCAGGCAGGTATCATCAATCTGGAGAATACTCTGCGTCTGAGTTTCGACATTGGCGCTGGTTTCCTCCATGGTTGCACCGATTTCGGTAATATTTCCATTGATGGAAAGGATACGACTGCTGGTATCTTTCATTCTCGAATGGATGGTGTCAGACTCCTGCTTAGTCTTGCGGATTGTGAGAAGAAAGCGTTCTTTCAACTCGTCAATCAGGTAGCTGATTTCCTCCACCTCACTATGAAAAGATGTTTTGCCATCTTGTCCGATCACAGTTTCCCTTACAAAATTTTTCATTGTGTCCATTGGCTTTAACAGTTTGGAAATAATGTGATTAAGCAGTATACACATTACGACAAGAAGTATTACGCCAACTGTAATCATAATAGCAACATTTTTCAGAATACTGTTTTGGATGAATGAGGTCTTCTGCATGACGCCAAGTTTCCATCCGGTGCGTTCAATTGTTCCGATTGCGAGGTATTTGGTCTGCCCATCGTAATCAGTAAAGGTGGTTGTTTGTGCCTGTGTGTTATCCAGTGAAAGGTCTACCTTGTCAGACAAAATGGTATTGCCTTCTTCTTTTGGGAGAAAGTCTTCATTTTCATGTGTTATGACACTTCCATCGTTCGCAAGGAGAAATGTTTCTGTTGTGGAATTGCGGATACTCTGTGTCATTTCTACCAGTTTATCAATGGTAATATCAGCAAGAATGACCGCCCGGCCGCCTTCAAGAGTTAAAGGCTCGGCGAGTGAAACAATCATCTGACCGGTGGCGAAGTCGGTGTAAGGTGCAGTAAAAATAAGTGAGTCTTCAGCAACAGCCTGTTTCCACCAGTCGCGCTCAGTAGGATCAAGGTCAAGATTGGAATGGTTGGCAGGGAGTACACTTTTGTCCTTTTCCAGACAGCAGTAATACATCAGGGCGTTTTCATTTTCTGCAAGCTGTGTCTGAAGATAATTCATAATTGTTTCACCATCTGTTGTGTCCATGTAGGAGAGCGTGTCACGCATCGTATGCACAACCGAAGCCTGCTCTAAGAGCCATTGATTGATGACCTTGGCATTTGTTTCTGCATTGGATGAGAGCAGTTGTTTCTCATTGGACACCATCGTGTTTCGTGTCATGACTGCGCTGAAGATAACAATGCAGGCAATGATAAAGATGGTGCCGATGGTAATGACAAATTCGATGTGGCTTCGTATTGTGTTCCTTTTTCGCTTCATAAGTATTCTCCATAATTAAAGGTGTAAATTTCGGGGCATCTTTACTATATAATACAATACTTTAATATGGTAAACAAGTAAAATATAAGGAAGATTTATTGAAAGTTTCAGCTTCATATAAATAATTTTCCATTCTTTTTACAAAGACTTTACAGAAATGAGCAGTCAGAGTTTACCTGGTCATGCAACAATAACATCTGATAAAAAATGAAACAGATGGAGGATTTGTGAAATGAAAGAACGCAACAGATGGTGGACAGTGGCAGCACTTACTCTGGGGATCAGCATGATGGCAACCGGCTGTGGAAGTAATCAGAGTACTGCAAATGCGGGGGCAGATACAGATGTGCAGCAGGAGGTTGCCGATAATGGAACAGCAGATAGCAGCGTGGCAGAGAGCAGTGACAATACGGTTGATACGGTGGCAAGTGGAGCACTTGATTTAAACAGTCTGTCAATGGATGAGATTATCCAGAAAGCAAAAGAAGAGGGACATGTGGAGTCGGTTGGAATGCCGGATACCTGGGCAAACTGGGGATTGAGCTGGACTGCACTGGAAGATAACTATGGAATTACGCATGCGGACTCTGATATGTCTTCTGCAGAGGAACTTCAGATGTTTGCAACAGAGGGAGCAAACGGCACGAAAGATATCGGAGATGTCGGACAGGCATTTGGTGCACAGGCGATTGAGGAGGATCTTGTACAAGGATATAAGACTTCTTACTGGGACAGTGTCCCGGACTGGGCAAAGGGAGAGGACGGAAAATGGATGATTGCTTACACCGGAGCAACCACATTTTTAACGAATACAGATCTTGTGTCAGATGCACCAACTTCATGGGCAGACATCAGACAGGGTGATTACACGGTAGCGATCGGAGATATTAATGGAGGAAATGCACAGGCAGCCGTTGTTGCATCGGCATATGCCTTTGGTGGAGACTTAAATAACCTGGACCCGGCATTCGAGTTCTGGACAGAGTTGGCACAGGCAGGACGGATCAATACACTGGATATTTTACAGCAGAATTTTGAAACCGGAGAGGTGCCGGTCGGAGTGATCTGGAGTTTTACAGCCATTCCTTATAAAGATGCGATCAGCCAGTACAGGATGCAGACAAATATTCCGACCGATGGTTCAATCATGAGTGGTTATGCTTCTGTTATCAATAAATATGCACCGCATCCATACGCAGCAGCACTTGCAAGAGAGTATATTTTCAGCGATGAAGGACAGGCAAACCTTGCAGCAGCCGGAGCCATTCCGACAAGAACAGATGTGAAAATACCGGAAGAGATCCAGCAGGCAACCTTCACATCAGATGCTTATGCAAATGCAATTCCAATGGAAGATACGGACGCATACACAAAAGCATGTGAAGAAGTAGTAAACAGATGGCAGGAAGAGATCATTCCATTGTTAGTGCAGTAATATAGAAGACCTGGGACAGAATATACGATGGAAAAGGGAGCAACCGCGGTGGGGACTCCCTTTTTCCGTCGTGAAAAAGAAATCCGGGGATGGAGGAAAGAATGAAAAAGAAGAATTGGATTTATCTGGCTGCACTTTTGCCATTTGTGATCGTGACCGTGCTCTATGAACTGGTTCCACTTGTGATGGTTGTGGTGAGGAGCTTTTTGCCAGATGCAGGAGGCAGCTTTACATTGGAAAATTATGAAACCGTGTTTACAAAGCTGCTCTATCAGAAGGCAATCTTTAACAGTTTAAAAATATCGCTGTTGTCAGCGGCAATCGGGATGATCGTAGCATTTTTTGGCGCACGTGCCGTACAGGAAGAGCAGGGAAAAGCAGGACATTTCTTTATGATCATTTTAAATATGGTTTCCAATTTTGCAGGTATCCCGCTGGCATTTGCCTATATGATCCTGCTTGGAAATGCAGGGCTGATGGTTCACATCGGAGAAAAACTTTCTATTCGTGCTCTGGCGGATTACAATCTGTATACGTCAAACGGAATGAGCATGATCTATGTCTATTTTCAAATCCCGCTTGCAACGCTTTTGCTGATCCCGGCATTTTACGGAATCCGCAAAGAGTGGAAGGAGGCATCGGCCCTGCTGGGGAGTAAAGAGAGCTATTTCTGGCGCAAAGTCGGTATACCGGTTCTGATGCCGAGTATCCTTGGAACATTTTCGGTGTTGTTTGCCAATGCGCTTGCAGCATATGCGACCGTTTACGCGCTGATGATGAACAATATCTCCCTGCTGCCGGTTCAGATTGCCGGAAGTTATGTGGGAGAGGTAAAGACCAGACCGGGGCTTGGGGGAGCACTTTCTGTAGTGATGATGCTTCTGATGGTGCTTATGATCGGCTTTACTAACCGGGTGTCCGGTCATTTTGAGAAGGGAGGTGTGGAACATGCGAAAAAATAGCAGAGGGGCGCAGATTTTAATGTGCGTTATTATGGTCTATCTGTTACTCCCGCTTGTGGTAACGGTGGTGTATTCCCTGTTTGAAAAATGGACGGATGTTCTGCCACAACATTTTTCCCTGCAGAGTTATGCGGTTATCTTAAGTGACCCGGAATTTTTGTGGTGTATTGCGAGGACAATCCTTTTGTGTGTGGTTCCGATCGTATTTATGACGATCGCAATCCTTTTAGCACTGTTTGTTTCAACCGTCTGTTTCCCGGGACTGGAAAAGTGGATACAGGTGATCTGCATGATCCCATATACGATACAGGGCGTGATCTTATCGGTAAGCATTTTATCTCTTTATGTATCAAAACAGGGGATTTTGGGAAACCGTCTGATGATGCTGTTTGGAGCATACAGTATCATCATCATGCCATACATTTATCAGGGCATCCGAAACGGGATGCGTGCCATTCATGTCAAAATGCTCTTAGAGGCAGCAGAGATGTTAGGCGCTTCAAGACTATATACTTATTTTAAGATTATTGTGCCAAATATCCGGTCATCGATCCTGGTTTCTGCATTGCTTGCGGTCGGTATTATTTTTGGAGATTATGTCCTTGTGCGAAACCTGTGTGGAACATCATTTCAGAATATGCAGATCTATCTGTATCAGATGATGAAATCGGACAGTACAAAATCAAGTGCGGTGTTTGTGGTCATCATGGCAATTACCTGTCTCATTACGGCACTGGTGCTTCGCATGCAGAAAAAGGAAAAACAAAGGAGTAATGGATAATGGCATATATTCAGTTTGAACACTTAGTAAAAAATTATGGAACCAATGTAGTCTTAAAAAATATCAATCTGGAAATTGAAAAGGGGCAGTTTGTCACATTGCTCGGGCCGTCCGGCTGTGGAAAAAGTACGCTGTTGCGCTGTCTGGCAGGGCTTGAGAGCGTGACGGAAGGAAATATTTATCTGGAAGGGAAAAATATTACCAATACCAATCCGAGAGAACGTGAGATGGGCATGGTATTTCAGCAGTACAGCCTGTTTCCCAATATGACAGTGGAGCAGAATGTAGCGTTTGGTCTGAAATTAAAAAAAACAGAGAAAAAGGAACTTCAGGAACGGGTAGATCGCATGATCGAGATCGTTGGGTTAAAAGATAAAAAGGCATATTATCCGGCACAGTTGTCCGGCGGGCAGCAGCAGAGGGCAGCGCTGGCAAGAGCAATCGTGACAGAACCGAAGGTATTGCTGTTGGATGAGCCGCTTTCTGCGATCGATGCCCTTCTGCGCCGTTCCCTGCAGACGGAGATCCGCAGAATACAGAAAGAATTAAATATTACGGCTATTTTTGTAACACACGATCAGGAAGAAGCAATGGTGATGTCGGATGAGATCCATCTGCTGTATGAGGGAAAAATCGAACAGTCGGCGGCACCATCGACCCTGTATCAGAATCCGAAAACATTGTTTGCAGCATCCTTTATCGGAAACTATAACCTGCTTTCCGGGGAGGCATTTGCATCGCTGACAAAGGATAAAATAAAATGTGAGCATGTGGGCATCCGGCCGGAGATGATAAAGATTTCGAATACCGTATCGGAAGAAGAACCGGCTGATCAGATCCGTGGCATCATAGAAAATGCAGTTGTGCATGGCAATATCTTAAGGTATACGGTGCTGGCGGGAAAAGAGAGATTAAACGTGGATGTCTTGTTTGAACATCAGGAAATGCACATGCCGGGAAAAGAATGTTATCTGACGATCCGGAAAGAGGACTGTGTATTCCTTTGAGTATAGAAGGCATGTTTTGCGTGTATTCTATGATTACGAAGAAACGCCCCTGTTTTCTGCGCAAAAAGCGACTTTACAAAAGTCGTAAATATATTATACTAATAATAAATGACAAAAGACGAAAACAGGGGGATTATGAAAAATGAATGTAGCAAAAGAGAAGACCAAAACAGAGCAGGCAGGAACAGAGAAAGAACGAAAGGAAAAAGAACGCTCCGTGGAAGAGACGTTGGACCAGCTGTTAAATATGGTATGGAGAGATCCCATTCTGTGGGAGAGCATCTGTGCCTGTGAGTGGTGCAACCGGAGAAGGATCGAAGTTTTATGCGGTATTGTCAAACAGGCGTTGCAGGAGAACTGGGAGGTCACAGAAACGGATATTTTCCGGTACGGAAGTATGATACAGAAAGAGGATCTGGCTGCGCGGCAGATTTTCCAGTGGCTGTTGCGTATGTCCGGCAAAAAAACACCGTCTATCCCTTGCCACCATCAGGAAAAAGGTATACTATAAAGCAGAAATGTTTTAATAGTGGTAAGGAGATTTGATCATGAAGATAGTTGTTTTAGCAGGAGGCTTAAGTACAGAGAGAGATGTTTCCTTTAAGACAGGAGATATGGTAGCAAAGGCATTACGTGAGAATGGACATCAGGTCATCGTACTGGATGTTTTTATGGGATATAGCGATAAGAAAGAAGAGATCACAGGAATTTTTGACCGGAGCGAGGAAGTCAGTGTAAAAGTCGAGGGAATACCGGAAGTAGCACCGGATCTGGCAAAGGTAAAGGCTTCGAGAAAAGACCAGTCGGATAACTTCTTTGGACCAAACGTGATCGAGATCTGTCAGGAGGCAGACATTGTCTTTATGGCACTCCATGGAGAAAATGGAGAGAATGGTAAGATCCAGGCAGTATTTGATCTCTTTGGCGTAAAATATACAGGAACAGGATACCTGGGCAGTGCACTGGCAATGGACAAAGGCATGGCGAAAAAATTATTCGAGCACAGCCATATCCCATGTCCAAAGGGCGCAGCCATGAAAAAAGAAAACCGCACGGATGACGTAGAAACACTTGGCATTTCACTTCCATGCGTAGTAAAACCATGCTGTGGTGGTTCCAGCATCGGTGTTTCCATTGCACATACAAAGGAAGAGTTTAAGGCAGCACTTGATGAGGCATTCCGCTGGGAAAATGAATTGATCATCGAGGAATATGTAGAGGGCAGGGAGTTCTCCGTTGGTGTTATCGATTTTAAGGCACTTCCGGTCATCGAGATCGCACCGGTTGTCGGCTTTTATGATTACAAGAACAAATACAAAGCAGGCAGCGCAGTAGAGACTTGTCCTGCAGATCTGCCGGAAGAGATTTCCACAAAAATGCAGTATTATGCAGAGCAGGTGGCAAGAGTACTTGGACTGGACACCTATTCCCGTACAGATTTCCTGTTAAATAAAAAGAACGAGATCTTCTGTCTGGAAGCTAATACACTTCCGGGAATGACACCGACAAGCCTGCTGCCGCAGGAGGCAAATGTGGTCGGAATGAATTTCAACCAGCTGTGTGAGAAACTGATCGAGATCTCACTGCGAAAATACGAGCAGAACAAATAACAGGATGAATGGAGAATGTAATGCAGGATTCTATGAAAAATATGACTCTGGCGCATATTGCAGAAGTTTGTGACGGTACCTATATCGGATGTGAGGCGGACCGCGCGAAAGAGATCACCGGTGTTGTGATCGACAGCAGACAGGTGCAGCCGGGCAATCTGTTTATTCCAATCCGTGGGGAAAAGGTGGACGGACACCGCTTTATCCCGGATGTGTTTGAAAAGGGAGCTCTGGCAGTTTTTTCCGAGCAGGAACTGACCGATCCAAAGGGTGCATATATCCTTGTGCACGATGCGCAGGCAGCAATGAAAAAGCTTGCAGAAGACTACCGGGATTCCCTTGACATCAAAGTAGTCGGGATCACCGGAAGTGTCGGCAAGACCAGCACCAAGGAAATGATCGCTTCGGTTCTTTCCGAAAAATACCGGGTGTTAAAGACGGAAGGCAATTTCAATAATGAGATCGGTCTGCCGCTTACAATCTTTAAGATCAGACAGGAACATGAGGTCGCAGTACTTGAAATGGGCATCTCAGAGTTTGGCGAGATGGATCGTCTGGCAAAGATGGCACATCCGGATGTCTGCGTGATCACCAACATCGGACTTTGCCACCTGGAAAACCTGATCACCAGAGATGGCATCTTAAAGGCAAAAACAGAGAGCTTTGCACATCTGACACCGGACGGTGTTGCCGTGCTAAACGGGGATGACGATAAGCTCTGCGACAAAAAGATGGTAAATGGAAAGCCGGCAGTCTTTTATGGTATTGGAGCAGATCCAAAGCAGGTTGAGACGGAAGAGGGCGAAAAGACCCTGGCAGCCAAACAGATCTATGCAACCGATGTCAGTGCTGTTGGACTGACCGGAACCAATGCAGTGATCCATATCCGCCATGCAGACGGAACCGAGAGCAGCTTTGCGGTGACGATCCCGATCGCCGGAGAGCACAATGTTTATAACGCGCTTGCAGCAACGGCAGTTGGATTGCAGCTTGGATTAAACGAGAACGAGATCTGCCGTGGAATAGAGACCGTAGAGACAATCGGAGGCAGAAGCAACCTGATCCACAAAAACGGCAGGACCATTATCGATGACTGTTACAATGCCAATCCGGTTTCCATGAAAGCTTCCATTGATGTGCTCGCCAAGGCGGAGGGAAGAAAGATTGCTGTACTGGGCGATATGGGAGAGCTCGGACAGGACACCAAAGCACTGCACTATAGTGTGGGAGAGTATTTCAAAGGAAAAGGCATTGATGAGCTGTTCTGTGCAGGACCATTGTCCGCAGAGATCGCAAGGGCAGTAGAGATATGCAGCAAAGAGACAAAAGTCCATCAGTTTGCAACAAGAGAAGAGCTGGAGCAGGAACTTGTGCCGTATGTAAAAGCGGGCGATACCATTTTGGTAAAAGCTTCTCATTTTATGGGATTTCCGGCAGTTGTGGCTGCTTTACAGAAATAATAAAATAAAAAACGGTTACCGGACAGAAAATTCTGTTACGGTAACCGTTTTTTTATGCCATATCTTTATTTTTTTCTAACATTTCAGCAATGATCCCCTGGCAGTGACTGCCTAATTTCTTTTTCGTTTCCTTATCCAGATCTTTTGGATAGATCGGTTTTCCGTAGTCTAAGATCACATGGGTCTTTGCAACGCGTGGAAAATGGTTTTCCAGAATGTCGGCGGAGTTGGTCAGTGCCATCGGAACAATGGCGCAGCCTGTTTTTTCTGCCATCTTAAAACTTCCCTCTTTAAACGGAAGCAAAAGATCGTCGGTCTTGTTTCTGGTGCCCTCCGGGAAGATACACATGGAAATACCGTTTTTGATGTTGTCGATGCCGGCAAGAATGGTCTTTAACGCCTCCTTTACGTCTTCGCGGTTGATAAACAGGCAGTGAAGCCGTTTCATCCAGATCGAGAGCAGAGGAACTTTTTCCATATTGCTTTTGGCGACATAGCCGGTCAGCCCCGGACATCTTGCATAGGTAATGATGATGTCAAAATAACTTCTGTGGTTTCCGATGTAGAGGACTGGTTCGTCTTTTGGAACATTTTCCTCTCCGATCACGGTAACTTTGGTGCCGCAGATAAATAAGATAACACGAAACGCCCACTGTACCATTCGAAGCTGGGACAGATCAGCAGCTTTCGGGTTGAATTTGTGGATGATCCATTCTACAAAAAGAACCGGAATACCAAGGATCAGGTAGAGAATGGCAAACAGCAGAGCGAGAATAGCTCGTAACATAAAATATCCTTTCCGGGAAAAATCCCTTTCCTTATCATGTATTCATTATATATAGAAAAAATAAGAAAAACAACAAAAAGAGGAATGTTTTTTCGGAAACTGCATAGAATTAGATAGAAGCCAGAACTGGGGGTAGGTATGGGAAGAAAGATAGCAGCATTTATCCTGCTGGTCGGGATGGGGTGTCTTTTGTGCGCATGCAGTGTAGAGGAAACGAACGGAACGAAGATCAGTGACCTTACATATACGATCGTGGAAGAAAAACAGCTCCCCGAAGAACTGAAAAACCAGATTGAAGAGAAAAAGGCAGCAGATTTCAAGATGACATATGAACTGGATGATGATCTGTATCTGGTACACGGCTATGGAGAACAGGACACCGGGGGCTACAGCATCTGCATCAAGGATCTGTATCTGACTTCAAATGCGATCCTGTTTGATACGGAACTGGTCGGTCCGAGAAAGGGCGAGACTATAAACAAAAGCCCAAGTTACCCTTATATCGTGGTAAAGATTGAGAACCGGGAAGAGCATGTCATTTTTGAGTAAATGCTAAATTTTTTCGATATTATTGCAAAATGATGAAATTTATTTGACAAAAATTTAATGCAGTGCTATACTAAAGCGAGAAAATCCGGTAGCTATAACAAAAACCGGAATGAGGAGGTAAACCAAATGCAGCAGGCAGACATCGGTAAGGTTCGGGCTTCAGTGCATCAGCAGTGTGGCAGAAAAGTATTAATCCAGCTTGATAAGGGTCGCAATAAGGTTGACATCCAGGAGGGTGTGATCCAGAGTGCGTATCCAAGCGTATTTACCATCTTAGTAAAAGATGAGCGTGAGGAAAATCCGCCTCAGTTACTATCCTTTAGTTACTCAGATATCATTACAAGAGATATTCGCATGAAGTTATGTTAGCGTCAGAGCGATACAACTGAATATTTTTACTCGATGGAGTAGAATAAATTCCCCCATGTCCGAATAAGATAGATACAAATATTCGGTTCATGGGGGAATTTTTATGGAACTTTGCAAGGCAACCTTACATAGAAAACAGCAAAAAGGAGAGGCGGTCAGCCAGATCACATTGGATGATGATTACAATGTGCCGGATTACCGCCCGGATATCGTAAAGATCCTAAAAGAAAAGGGAGAACTCCGGTTTGATGAGGTAAAAGGCGAGAACGGTGCCGTCTGGCTAAAGGGCAGCCTGATCTTTAAAGTACTTTACCGCAACGACAAAGAAGAAGGAAAGATCAGCTCCCTGCGCGGCGAGATTCCGTTTCAGGAAAAACTGAATTTAGACGGTGTGATGGGAAATGAAGCACTGAAAGTAAAAGGGGAGATCGAGGATGTGACCGTTGGCGTTATCAATTCCAGAAAACTGAATGTGCGCGCGGTCGTCTTGTTAAAAGTGCAGGCAGAAGAGGAAGTGGATGAAGAACTGACCTGTGGTGTAAAGGATGCAGAGCAGTATGAACAGGATATCACACAAAAGGAGGCACTCCGTCTGCTGCTTTCCGGGAGAGATACCTGCCGCCAGAAAAGCGAAGTCGTTCTGCCATCGAGCAAGCCAAATGTCCGGGAGATCTTATGGAGAAGCCTCGAACTCCGCAATGTGGACGGAAGGCTAAAAGACGGCAATGTGGCGGTAACCGGGGAAATTTTACTCTCGGTCTTATACAGTGAAGAGGAGGGGGAACGTCTGCAGTGGTTTGAGACGACGATCCCGTTAGAGGGAGCAGTCGAGTGTGGGATCACGGAGGCAGATGTGATCTGTCAGGTAAAAGCGCGTCCGACGACGATGGAACTGGAAGTCAAACCGGATTACGACGGAGAGGAGCGCATTTTTGTACTGGAGTTGGTGCTGGAATTGGATATGTCTGTCTGGAAAGAGGAACAGTTTGAACTGCTCTCCGATATCTACTCGCTGCAAAAACAGGTAACACCGGTCTGGGAGATGGGAAGAGTGGAACATCTTCTGATCAAAAACAGTGCGAAGGGCAGGATCACAGAGCAGATGGAACTGACGGATGGGCAGGAGAAGATCTTACAGATCTGCGCCTGCGAAGGAAATATTGTGATCGAGAAAAAAGAAATGACCACAGAGGGACTGCAGGTCGAGGGAGTTGTGAATGTAGAGCTTCTCTATATCACAACCGAAGATGATATGCCAGTAGGAAATATCCGAGAAGTGTATCCGTTTTCACAGGTGGTTGAGGTGCCGGGGCAGGAGGGCGAGATCCGCATGGATGCAGAAGCCTCCTTAGAGCAGTTGTCCGCTGTCATGTTGGATCAGGAGCATATCGAAGTAAAAGCCGTGATCCGTATCGATCTGCTTGCGTTCCGGGAAGAGGAGATCCAAAACATTAAAAAGATCGAGGAAGAACCGCTTGATATGGAGAAATTACAGGAAGCACCGGGGCTGATCGGGTATATTGCAAGAGAGGGCGACAGCCTGTTTCGGATCGCGCGGGAAAATCATACGACTATCCGTGATATCATGGAGGCAAACGGACTAAAAGAAGAGAAACTAAATGCCGGGGATAAACTTCTGATCGTAAAGCGGATATTTTCTTAAGGAATTGTGAATTTATGGAAATGGGAACAAATTTTATATAAATTATGCTATAATGAACGCGAGTAGGTCAAAGTGCTTACATAGAAAAACCAAAGGAACGATTCGGATGATAAATACCAATACATATAAAAAGAAATACCGCAGAGCAAAAGTGCTGTCTCTTTGCATGGCAGGACTGATGATGGTGGGAGTTTTCTGCAATGCAGAAGCTTCCACCATTAAAGATGCGCAGAAAAAGAAGGCAGCAGCACAGGAAAATCTGGATGAAGTAAACAAACAGATCCAGAGCATTCAGAATACGCAGAGCAAATTGCAGGGAGAGATGCAGGAATACGACAATCAACTGATGTCTTTGCTTACCGATATGGAGCTGCTCAAAGCAGATATTGAAAACCAGAAAGTAGCGATCGACCAGGCAAAGACAGACCTTGCGATCGCAGAGCAGGAAGAACAGCAGCAGTATGATGCGATGAAACTCCGTATCCAGTATATGTATGAAAACGGAAATGACAGCTTCTTAGACGTCATCATAGAGGCAGACGATATCTCGGAAATGTTAAACCGGGTAGAGTATGTTTCCGAAGTGTATGACTATGACAGAAATCTTCTGACGGCATATCAGGAGACCGTAAAGCAGGTAGAGGAGCTGACGGCACAGTTAGAGCAGGATATGCGCGATATGGAAGAACTTGAGTTAAGTTACGAGGAGCAGGAGCAGTCGTTAAATCAGGTCATTGCAGAAAAGAGTGCGCAGATCGCAGACTTTGACAAACAGCTCTCCAGTGCAAAATCACTGGCAAACCAATATGCGACCACCATCCGCCAGCAGAACGATGTCATTGCTAAAGAGCAGGAACGACAGGCAAAGGAAGAGGCAGAGCGAAAGAAAAAAGAGCAGGAAAAAGCTAAAAAGGCAAAAGCGGACAGTGCCACTACAGCAAGTACGACAGACAGCAGTACCTCAGGAAGTACAAATACAGCAAGTACAGGTACAACGGACAGCAGCAGTACCGCCACGACCGATACGTCAGGCAGCAATGGGCTGACCGGAGGACAGAACCCGTCCTATACGACCGGAGTGAGTGGCAGTGATGTGGTATCCTATGCCGGCAATTTTGTCGGAAATCCTTATGTATATGGAGGAAACAGCTTAACATCGGGAACGGACTGTTCCGGTTTCGTATCGCTTGTCTATCAGCATTTTGGTGTGAGTCTTCCGAGAAGTTCCTATGCTTTACAGTCGAGTGGACAGGCTGTCAGCTATGAAAATGCACAGCCGGGCGATATCATATGCTATCCGGGACATGTGGCGATCTACATCGGAGGCGGCAGGATCGTACATGCTTCTACACCCACCAGTGGTATCTGTTATGGCAGTGCGACATATCGTACGATCACAGCGGTGCGCAGGGTACTTTAAGAAGAGGATTGTTGAGCAATTTTACCGATAATTTTTTTGTAATTTAGGAATGATAGTGGTATGATAGCAAAAGAGGTAAAATTAGGAGGAAGAGACAATGCAGTTTGAACAGTTACAAAAAGATATGATCGCAGCAATGAAAGCAAGAGATAAAGTCAGAAAAGATGCGATCTCAAGTCTGGTTTCTGCTGCCAAAAAAGTAGCGATCGACGAGGGATGCAGAGACGATATCAAAGAAGACCTGGTAGATCGTGTTATCTTAAAAGAGATGAAAACAGTCAAAGAGCAGATAGACAGCTGCCCGGCAGACAGAACAGATCTGATGGAAGAATATCAGGCCAGATATGACATTTTCAAAGAGTATGCCCCACAGATGATGAGTGCAGAGGAAGTAGAAGCATTTATCACAGAGAAATACGCAGACGTGGTTGCCGGAAAGAACAAAGGCATGATCATGAAGACAGTAATGCCAGAGTTAAAGGGCAAAGCAGACGGAAGCGTTATCAATCAGGTTGTGGCTAAATTATGTCAGTCATAGAAAACTGGTCAGCTTTCAAAAATCAGAAAATCCGTTTTTCTACACTCCTTTTGATGATCGTCATTGTGGTTGCTTTTATCTCGATGCGTTCAGGAGAACAGAAGAAGTCGCTTGATTTTGCAGCTTCGCTGGATGAAGTGGCGGTTACGGTAGACGGCACAGACCTAGCCCTTCGTGATGTGGCGTTTTATGTCGCATACGAGGAGAAGGTTGTCGAGGACGAAGCCTATATCTACAATCCGCAGGATACCGGTGAATACTGGAATATCCATCCCAATGGGACGTTTATCCGGGAAACTGCCAAACAGAGTGCACTTGATATGGCAGTCCATGACAGAATCTTTTATGCCATGGCAGAAAAAGAGGGTATCACGCTGGAGGAAGAGGAAGAAAAACGACTTTCCAATTCCCAGTATGACTTTAACAGCGATCTGGAAGAGGAGCAGAAAGAATGGCTGGGAGTTTCGGAAGATGAACTGAACGAAAGTATGAGAAAACTTGCACTGGCGGAAAAATACCAGTCTATTTATGCGCAGATAAAAAATGGCAGCACAGAGGATTATTCCGTGAGCGGTGAAGCATATCAGAAGATGCTGGAAGGGCATGAAGTGATAGTGAATGAAGATGTCTGGGATCGTGTCGATTTCGGACATATCACGGTACATCATAAGGCATCTTAATATTATAAATGGGGTTTATAAATCGTATGTCAATAAAAATAAACAGAAATGACCCATGCTGGTGTGGGAGTGGAAAGAAATATAAAGCATGTCACCAGGCATTTGATGAGAAGATTGCATTAGCAGCAGCGCAGGGACATATCGTTCCGACTCATGATCTCATCAAAAATCCGGATCAGATCGCAGGGATCAAAGAAAGCTGCAAGATCAATATTGCAGTGTTAGATTATATTGCAGAGCATATCCATGAGGGAATGAACACGGCAGAGATCGATAAGATCGTTTATGATCTTACAACACAGATGGGCGGGATTCCTGCACCATTAAATTATGAGGGATATCCATACAGTGTATGTACCTCAGTCAACGATCAGGTCTGCCACGGGTTTCCGTCCAAGGATGTGATCTTAAAGTCAGGAGATATTATCAACGTAGATGTCTCAACGATCTTAAACGGATATTTTTCAGATTCTTCCCGTATGTTCTGCATCGGGGATGTAAGTCCGGAAAAGAAAAAACTGGTTCAGGTAACAAAAGAGTGTGTAGAACTTGGTTTAAAAGAAGTAAAACCATGGGGATTTTTAGGTGACATGGGGCAGGCAGTCCATGATCATGCGTTTGCAAACGGTTATACGGTTGTCCGTGAGATTGGCGGTCATGGAGTCGGACTGGAATTTCATGAGGAGCCATGGGTCGGCTATAACAGCAAGCGAGGACAGGAGATGCTGTTAGTTCCCGGTATGATATTTACCATTGAACCGATGGTAAACATGGGAAAAGTAGATATTTATGTAGATGATGAGAATGACTGGGAAGTTTATACCGCAGATGGCAAGCCATCTGCACAGTGGGAGATCATGGTACTCGTAACAGAAGATGGCAATGAAGTGCTTTGCTGGTAGCTTGATATAAAAACTTTACATTTTCTTCAAAGAGTATTCAAAAATTAGACAATTAGATTTCACATATGGGGGATATATTATTAGTATCACATAAGTGATGAAACTTTTTTTCATAAATTCTCCCCCCTTTTAAAAATCCACCATTCCCCGATGGTGGATTTTTTGTTATATCGATGATAAGGAGGTATCGTAAGATGAAGAAGGAAACGGTTCCATGTGAATGGATTTATTTTGCACCGGAGCACACAACAGTAAATACACTTGCAGATTGCGCAAAGGCGCATGGCGCAGAGGTAGAACTCTGGGAGGAAGCCGGTGTACTGGAGATCCTGTTACAGGAAAAAGAGAGCATGGATGTCGAACTGGCAAAACTGTCTCCCAAGGACGAACTGGCATGTGCAGTGGCAGAAAAAGAAAACTGTCCGGTACTTTTTCTGATTACCTATTGTGAGGGAGTGCAGGAAGTGGCACAGCAGATGATGCGGCATATGTTAAAAGAAAACGGTGGTATCTTCTGCGCGGATACAGAAAATTTAGAGCCGGTGATAAAACGATAAGAGAGCAAAACAGAGAGGACTGTGTGGATAAAATGGAAACAACAAAAAAGTTATATGATCTGGATGCGTATCAGACCGAATTTGACGGAGAGGTGCTCTCTTGTGAACCACTTGAGAAAAAAGAGGGAACCGTATATCAGGTGATCTTAGATCAGACCCTTTTCTTCCCGGAAGAAGGGGGACAGAGCCCGGATCAGGGAACAATGAATGGCATTGACGTGTCAGATGTCCAGATCAAAAAGGATGTTATTACGCATACGCTGCCACAACCGATCGCACCGGGAACGAAGGTACATGGGATCTTAAATTGGGAACATCGTTTTTCCAATATGCAGCAGCACACCGGAGAACATATATTTTCCGGACTGGTGCACGGAAAATATGGATATAACAATGTTGGATTTCATCTCAGCGACAATATCGTGACGATGGACTTTGACGGTGTGTTAAATCAGGCGCAGGTCGAGGAGATCGAGGATGAAGTAAACCGTGTCATCAGCTCCAACCGGGAAGTGGAAGTGACTTATCCGACGAAGGAAGAACTGGAAAAATTAGAATACCGCAGCAAGATCGAAATAGAGGGTCAGGTGCGTATCGTGACGATCCCGGGCGTGGATGTCTGCGCCTGCTGTGCACCACACGTGGCACGCACAGGAGAGATTGGCATGCTTAAAGTGATGACACTTTCCAATTACAAAGGAGGTGTCCGCATCAGCATTTTATGTGGCTTCCGTGCACTGCGGGCATTCCGGGAAAAGGCACAGATCATAAACACACTGACCGGAAGTTTGTCTGCTAATCAGGAGATGCTGCCGGAATTAGTCGAAAAATTAAAAACAGCCAATCAGGATTTAAGCTATAAACTGGCAGCGGTAAAACAGAAACTGATGGCAGAAAAGATTGCAGAGATCCCGGTGGAGCAGGAGAATGTCATTTTATTTGAGACAGACCTCGATACACCGGTGATCCGCAACGTGGTAAATGAACTTACCACTGTTCATACCGGAGTCTGTGGTGTTTTTGTGGGAGAGGAAGCAGAAGGATATCAGTTTATCATCGGAAGCAGCACAAAAGACTGCAGGGAGATCGCAGCGAAACTGCGGGAAGCAGCCGGAGCCAGAGGAGGCGGAAGTGCCGCAATGATCCAGGGCTCGGTAAAGGAGCACGAAGAGAAGCTCAGGGAACTTCTTGAACAAATCTAAAGAAAGGTATTTATTTCTCCGAAGTTTGCTGTTATAATATCACATATTATTAGTTTAAAGTGATAAAGTAAAGGAGAAATTATGGAACAGCTTGCATATAACATTTTTCTGATTGGATTTATGGGGGCAGGAAAATCCACGGTATCTGATTATTTAAACAGGGCATATGGTATGGATGTTGTAGAGATGGACCGGATTATTGCGCAGAGACAGGGCATGAGTATTTCTGATATCTTTGAGAACTATGGAGAGCAGTATTTCCGCGATCTGGAGACCAATCTTCTGATTGAAATGCAGTCGAAGTCAAATGTTGTCGTATCCTGTGGCGGTGGTACACCGATGCGTGAAAATAATGTTGCCGAGATGAAGAAAAACGGACGAGTGGTACTTTTAACCGCGAAACCAGAGACCATTCTTGATCGTGTCAAGGACAGCCATGACCGTCCGTTGATCGAGAATAATAAGACGGTACCATTTATTGCAGATCTGATGGAAAAACGCCGCGAAAAATACGAGGCGGCTGCAGATATTATAATAGAGACTGATGGCAAGAATAAAGAGCAGATCTGCGAAGAAATATTATGTAGACTTCACACTATGGACAAAGAGGCTTAGGAGGGCAGCAAAATGGAACAGAGAATTAAAGGAACAACAGGTTTACTTGCATTGATCGGAAGCCCGGTCGGACATTCCGGTTCACCGGCTATGTACAATTTCAGTTTCCAGTATCATAATCTGGATTATGCATATATGGCGTTTGACATTAAAGAGGATGAGGTACCGGCTGCACTGGATGCAATGCGCCTGTTTAAAATGAGGGGCTGTAACGTAACCATGCCTTGCAAAAACAAGGCTGCACAGTGTGTAGATGAACTTTCTCCAGCTGCAAGGATCGTTGGAGCTGTTAATACAATTGTAAATGAGAATGGAAAACTTGTTGGACATATCACGGATGGTACTGGCTTTGTGCGTAACTTAAAAGAGCATGGCGTTGATGTAAAGGGGAAAAAAATGGTTGTTCTTGGTGCTGGTGGAGCGGCAACCGCACTTCAGGTACAGTGTGCACTGGACGGGGCAGCACGGATCTCAATCTTCAACCCGAATGATGTATTTTTAGATCGTGCAAAATCTACTGCAGAGAAGCTGGAAAAAGAGGTTCCGGAGTGCAAAGTCAATGTATACTGTATTGAGGATCAGGATAAGCTGAGAGAAGAAATCGCAAATACAGATATTCTTGTAAATGGTACGCTTGCCGGTATGAAACCGCATGATGACATTTCATTGGTAGACAAGTCCATGTTTCATAAGAACCTGGTGGTTGCAGACGTTGTTTACAATCCTGAGGAGACCAGAATGTTAAGAGAGGCAAAAGAAGCTGGATGTAAGACGGTTGGTGGTAAAGGAATGCTTTTATGGCAGGGAGCGGCTGCTTATAAATTATACACCGGGCTTGAGATGCCGACAGAGGAATATCAGAAATTTCAGACGAAACAGGAAGGAAAATAAAGAACGGACAGGGCAGATGCCGGGGATGAGGAATACGATGAATTTTTCATTTATGATGGAGTATGAATTTACAGATGAAAAAATGAAAGAGGCTTACCAGCAGATCACAGATCTGTTGGAGCAGGCAGAGAATTTTTACTGGAAGCAGCCGAGGGAGTGTGGCATGACACTCCGCGATGCTGCGGAGCGGATCTGCTATTTTTATAATGAACATTATGAAGTTGGTTTTCCGGATGGAACGACATTGGAGCAGTTTTTGTGTTATACGGAAAGTGAAGCACATAATGCGATGGTAAGCCACTTCCTAAGCAGTGTGCGAAAGGAACAGCGTGACCGCCTGAACCGCTTACGGGTGATCGGGGATGACTGCATCCTTGGCGTAGACGGACCGGACCGTGGCATGCGTTATGAAGACCGGATGGCGCAGAATGCCGGAAAAATGCTTGATACGATGATGGAAGTCGTCAAAGAGATGTGTCGGAAATTAAACGGCAGGACCGATGTGGAGGACTGTTGGGTTTACGAGGACAGGCTGCCGGGCTATTCTGAAACAGAGGAACGTTTTCCGGAGGATAAGAAGGAAGAAAAAGAAAAAAAATCGTTTTTTGCAAAGCTTTTTTCTACGAAATCGGAAAAGAGGGACTAGGCAAAGAAAGGGGAATGTGTTATATTGTACCCGTAAGTTAGATAAAACTAACAAAAGTAAGCTATGGAATATATTGATTTAGACGAAAGAAAGGAAGAGAAAGAAGGGGAGCTTATGTCAGAGGAAGAAAGAAAATTTTTGGAAATTGTGGACTTGAAGAAAGCCTTTGGAAGTGGAGAGACCAGACAGGAAGTGCTGCGTGGAATGAATTTTTCCGTCGCAAAAGGAGAATTTTGTGTGCTGCTTGGACCGTCCGGTTCCGGTAAATCGACACTGTTAAATATCATCGGAGGTATCGACAGCGCAGACTCCGGTTACATTTCCATTGATGGAGACAAATTAGAAGAGCTTGGGGAAAAGAAACTGACACAGTATCGTAGAAAGCATCTCGGTTATGTATTTCAGATGTATAACCTGATCGCAAATCTGAATGTAAAGGAGAACATCGAGGTAGGAGCGTATCTGTCCGACAGCCCGTTGGATATTGATGATCTGCTACATACATTAGGACTTTACGAGCACCGTTATAAACTGCCGAACCAGCTCTCCGGTGGTCAGCAGCAGAGGGTTTCCATTGGCCGTGCGATCGTGAAAAATCCGGATATCCTGCTCTGTGATGAGCCGACCGGTGCACTGGATTACAATACTTCAAAGGAAATCTTAAAGCTGATCGAGGATGTCAATGTAAAATACGGCAACACCATTATCATGGTAACGCATAACGAAGAGATCAGACATATGGCAGACCATGTGATCAAACTCCGTGATGGGAAGGTACGCCGCAATGAAATCAATGAACATAAGGTTTCTGCAGAAGAGTTAGAATGGTAAGGGGCGTGCGGTTATGAAAAAGAAAAAGATAAGAAATCCGCTGATCAGGCGGATCCCCAGAGAACTACTCGGGGACTGGAGCAAATATCTTGTTGTGAGCCTGTTTCTGATCCTTACGATCGGATTTGTATCCGGTATGTATGTGGCAAATGAAAGCATGATGACTTCTGCCAGTGAGGGAAAGAGTCTTTATAAGCTGGAGGACGGTCATTTTGAGTTAAAGAAACAGGCAGACGAGAAATTACTGAAAGCGGTCACATCCGGCGAAAAGGCGGATGTCAAAGAATACTATACGGACAAAGCCAAAAAGGAACTGGATGAGAAATTTGCGGATGAATTTGATGAAAAGTTCCAGAAGGAATTTGATGCGAAATTCGAGGACTCATTCAAAGAAGGCTTTGACGGACAGTTTACGCCGGAGTTTGACAGGGCATTTGCCGCGCAGATAAAACAGTCATTGCTGGCACAGGGTGCCGATGAAGCAACGGCATCTGCCATGTTAGAGACTGCGATTGCACAGGCAAAACAGGCAGGAACCTATCAGAGTGCTTATGATAAAGCCTACAAAGAGGCATACCAGTCGGCATATGATGAGGCATATGACAAAGCCTACGACGAGGCTTACGACAAAGCGTATGAGGAAGCCTACGATGAGGCATGGGATAAGGTTCAGAAAGAGATCGATGAAAAATATGCCGATGCCGAGGAAAACTATAAGTTAAATGATCCGGATTTTATAGTGACTCCGGTCAGCCTGTATGAAAATTTCTTCCGAAACGAAGAGGAAGATTATAATAATGATGGAACTGCTGACGGAACCATCCGTGTTTTTGCCAGAACAGATGAGATCAATGAGGCATGTCTGATGGACGGAAGTTTCCCGGAAGCGGAGGATGAGATCGCGATAGACCGTATGCACGCGGACAACGTCGGCATCAAGGTTGGCGATACGGTCAAGGTGGGAGGTCAGCCCTATCAGGTAACAGGTCTTATTGCCTATGTCAATTATGCAACGCTGCATGAAAAGAGTACGGACCTGATGTTTGATGCGTTGAAATTTGACGTGGCAATGGTAACGAATGCGGGATTTGACAGATTGCATGAAAGCATCCATTATTCCTATGCATGGAAGTATGAGACGTCACCTGCGGATGAAAAAGAAGAAAAGAAATGCTCGGATGATTTTATGCGTGCACTTCTGACACAGACTGTTGTAGCAGACAATGAGATTGAGGATTATGTTCCGGCATATGCAAACCCTGCCATCCATTTTGCTACGGATGATATGGGTTCCGATGAAGCGATGGGCGGCGTGCTGCTCGATATTCTGATCGTCATCATTGCATTTATTTTTGCCATTACGATCAGCAATACGATTACGAAGGAGGCATCTGCGATCGGTACACTGCGTGCATCCGGTTACACAAGGGGCGAACTGATACGCCACTACATTTCCATGCCGGTAATCGTGACACTGCTTGCTGCCCTCATTGGAAATATACTGGGCTATACGGTATTTAAAAATGTTGTCGTGTCCATGTACTATAACAGCTACAGCCTGCCGACCTATAAAACAATCTGGAATCCGGATGCGTTTTATAAGACAACCATGATCCCGATCGTGCTGATGTTCGTGGTAAACCTGATCGTCATTGTCCGCATGATGCACCACACACCATTGCAGTTCCTGCGGCATGATCTGAAGAAGACAAAACGGAAAAAAGCGATCCGTCTGCCGAGATGGAACTTCTTTCATCGTTTTCGTCTGCGTATCATGTTCCAGAATATGGCAAACTATCTGGTGCTGTTTGTTGGTATCTTCTTTATCATGGTAATGCTCGCGATGGCAGTCGGTATGCCGGATACATTAAGTTATTACAAGTCGCATGCGAAAGATATGATGTTTGCAGATTACCAGTATGTCTTAACTTCCTACAAGGATGAAGAGAATGAGATCATTAAGACAAAGAACCAGGATGCAGAACCGTTTAATATGACATCCCTGCTTCGAAAGAGTGATGTGTTGGATGAAGAAGTTTCGGTCTATGGTGTTGCGGCGGACAGCAATTATGTCAAGATCACAGGGCTGGATCAGTTAAGCGATAAGGAAGCTTATATTACAGAGTCGTTCAGCCAGAAGTATGACTTACAGACCGGTGACAGTGTTACGTTGGAAGAAAAATACGAGAACAAGTCATACACTTTTACGGTAGCAGGTATTTATGCTGGATATCAGAGCATTGCAGTGTTCCTTTCCAATGAAAATTACCGCAAGGTGTTTGATCTGGATGATGAGGCATTTACCGGATATTTTTCAAACGAGGTACTGACCGATCTTGACGATGATATGATCGCAACGGTCATTACCGAGAGGGATATCACAAAGATGTGTGATCAGCTCGATCATTCCATGGGATCTTATATGAACTATTTCCAGATCTTATGTATCCTGCTGTCAGCAGTTATGATCTATCTGCTGACCAAACTTATCATCGAGAAAAATGAAAATGCGATCTCCATGACCAAGATCTTAGGCTATGAAAACAGAGAGATTGCAAGCTTATATCTGTTGTCAACAACAATTGTGGTAGTGATCGCAGATGCCATCAGCGTGGTACTCGGAACGATCGTGATGAATATTGTATGGAAAGCAATCCTATTTGAGTACAGCGGCTGGTTTGCATTTGTAATAGAACCGGTCGGATATTTAAAGATGTTTGGTTTCGTGCTGATTGGATATCTGATCGTGCTGTTCTTTGATTTCAGAAGGATCAAGAAAGTACCGATGGATCAGGCATTAAAAAACGTAGAATAAGAGAACGTGCGAGGCACTCCAGGGTGGAAACCCGGGAGTGTTTTTGCTATACTGAAACGAGGAAAAAGCGCAGATCGCATTGCGGCAGGATAATAAAACAGTGGAGAAGCGAAGACGGGGGAGAAAAATGAAAATAAAATGTATCTGGGAGCATAATGGAAATGATAGCTTATTATACGCAGAAAACTGTGTTGGAGCGTTTACCAGAGGTGCTTCCGTGGAACAGGCACTAAAAAAGATGCCAGGGGAAATACAATCTTATTTTGAATGGACGGGAGAAGAGATCCCAGAGGTGATCGAACCAGTGATCGTACAGGAAAAAAATTCAGATCTTGAGATCAAAGATGCAGACAGCGATGTATTGTTTGAGACAGAGGCGCAGCTGCTTACAATGGAGGAATATAAAAAACTTAAACAGCTGGCATTAAGATCCGCAGCAGATTTTCTGGCGTTATATGAGTCGATACCGGATAAAACGGTCAGCGCGCTGCCGGTCCGCAAGACCTTTTACGGACAGATCCCGCGCACAGCGGAAGAAATGTATTTGCATACAAAGAATGTCAATCAGTATTATTTTGGAGAGATTGGAATCGATGTCGATAACGAGGGTACTATTTTAGAGTGCCGTAAACGAGGGCTTGAACTTCTGGAAAAGACACCGGATTTTCTGGATGGGTTACTGCGTCAGGGGAGCTATGATGAAATGTGGTCGGTTCGCAAGGTATTGCGGCGTTTTGTCTGGCATGACAGGATCCATGCGAAAGCGATGTGGCGGATGGGGAAGAAGACGTTTGAGGAAGGGATAAGGGATGTGTTTGGGTTTGAGTGAAAAGGAGAAGAGAGAGATGATGTGTATCCATTTGCAGTCTATAATGATGATGAGCCGGTAGGATTTATGTTATTAGATGAAGATTTAGAGGAAAGATTTCTAGTGATTTGGCGCATTATGTTTCCGGTAGAACATCAAAATAAGGGGTATGGTTTTAAGGCGGTTGAAAAGATTGTTCAGATGGCGAAAGAACCAGGAAAATATGATTATATGATCATTGATTATGTACCGGAGAATAAAATTGCGGGACATGTTTATGAAAAAGCAGGATTTAAACCTACAGGCGAAATCAATCATGGAGAGATTGAGATGAGACTGGATTTTAAATAGGGGGAGTTGGGAAATAAATATAATTAGGGCATAAACTTATCTCCCCTGCATACAATGTAAAAACAAGTATGGCAGGGGATTTTTTTGAAAAGCTATATAGAGGAAAGAGCGATGGAAATCGCCAGATATATCATTGATAATAATACGACGGTGCGGCAGGCGGCAAAACATTTTGGCATCAGCAAGAGTACAGTACATATAGACGTAACAATGTAGAACGATTTAAAGGCAAGATTGTTTGGGTGATTGAATAGGGATAAAGTAGGACGATGGAATTAAACTTTGCAATTTTTAAGGGATAAAGTAGGATCACTCTCAGGTGGAAATCTGAGAGTGATTTTGATATAATATGTATGAGATGGAAGTGTGAATTTTAGAAGACAATGAGTAAAAAATATGAGGAGGGTGAAAACGTATGAAGAAAACGGCAGTATTATTATATGATTCTTTTTGCAATTTTGAAATAAGTGTTGCGATGGAAGTATTGGTCTTGGGGGGAAAGAAAGTAGTTGTTTTTGGAGCAACGAAAGAACCTATAAGAAGTGAAGATGGTTTGCTTGTTATACCACAAAAAGAATTGAGCGAATTAGATATTGAAGAATATGATAGTTTACTTCTTCCGGGGGCTATGGATATTCGGGAGGCAATAGAAAATCCGAGAGTTATTGATTTCATTAAGCAGTTCGATAACAAAATTATTGGTGCTATTTCTATTGCACCGATTATGCTTGTGAGAGCAGGAATATTATTAGGAAAAGCATTTATGGCCGGCGTAAATAAAGAGGAGATTATGGGAGAAGGATTTTCAGAAGAAGAATTATCTCAGATGATAGGTTGGGATGATAATTTAAAAAATCCAGTGCAAATGGGTTTTGTGGTAACAGATAATGTTGTCACATCTGTTTCATACAACTTTGTGAGATTTGGTCTTAAATTTGGAGCGATGTTAGGAATTGATTTGCCTCCTGAAACATTTGGAATATAATTTTCGGATGAAATTGAAAAAAGAATTATATGGTTCAATCAGATTTCTGATTGATTTTGAGGGATTGGGAGATATTCTCAACAAGTAAAAACGCATTGTGTGTGTACAAATGCACTGCTTGCCAAGTTGTGAATATAGAATTAAAATTAAATTTGAAATTAGAAAGAACAAGGCAAAGAAGCGGATGCTAATCATAAAATTGTATATTGGATTGGTATAGAAACGTTTGAAAAAGATTAGTAACATAAAAACTTTTTCAAGCGTTTTCTTTCACCTTTACGGCTTTGAATGAAATAGGGTGTAGCCGGGAACGGTGTGATTTTTGAAAATGTATGGTGGAAATGGACAAAAGTCTAGTATTTGGGGAACGTAAATTGATTTCAAGTAGGTTATGCTTAACTTAGATTAAAAGGTCTGGTCTAATCTAAGAATCTTTCTCATAGTATGGGAGAGAAGGACAGGTGAGGTAAGGGGGTGTAGCTTTCGCTTGAAACGGACAAAATTAAATTATCGTTTTCATAATCCAAATTCAGCGGAAGACACTGCAGATTTCCTGTGCAAACTTTTAATAGAAGTAAATGCCGGGAAGGTAGAACGGGCAATAGAGGATGCTGCATTGTATGCAGAGAGTGAGGGTTACATACTAGAAAATTTATCGGGAAACACGGAAAAGTTATGTGTGGGATAAGAGGAGCAAGGTGAGAGCCTTGTTTTTCTTATTATAGTAGTAGATGAAACGCAATCAAGTACAGTTCTATAAATGTTATGAGGTTATAGACTATAACCGACAGAAATTTACAAAATGCGATACTACAAACAAATATATGAGATAAAAACTCAAATATTACTTGCAAATATTTATGTCAGGGATATAATAAAGGTATAACGGAGGGTAAAAGATATGTTATGCCAGTTTACAGTAAAAAATTTCAAAAGTATAAGAGATGAAGTGACATTTGATATGCAGGCGGCTGCAATATCGGAGCATGAGGATAGAATCATTATAGATAAAGATGAGGAAAAATATTTACCGGTGTCAGCTATTTATGGGCCGAATGGCGGAGGAAAATCTAATGTTTTGGCTGCATTGCATACCTTGGTGGCAAAAGTGTTACGTCCCCTTTTTGCGACAGAGGATAGCGAGGAAAAGGTATTACTTCAAAAGAAAATAATTGTGGAGCCATTTGTATTTTCGGAGAGTAAGGACGAGCCTACAGAATTTGAATTATTCTTTCGAACGACAGCGTCAGAGTATAGGTACATTTTGTATGTGAAACGTGATATCGTTTTATATGAGAGTTTGGATAGAATCAAACTCGAAACAGGCAGAAAATCGGCTCTTTTTACCAGAGATGAAAAAGGAATTGCTTTGAAGGGAGCTTTTGCAAAACTGAAAGTAAGTGATGAATTATCTAGAACACTTACACTACTTTCATATTTAGGAATTGCTTATAAGGGAAATGCGGTGGTTAAGGATGTATTGAGTTGGTTTGAATATGGAATTGAGTTCCTGAATTATGGAAATCCAATACAGGAACTTAAAATGGCTGTGTCCACATCGGAAGAGGTGAAACAGTTAATGCTTCAGATGATTCAGGAGATGGACCTAGATATTGTAGATTTCAGAGTGGAAGAAAAAGAGAATGACAGAATAGATATATTCACGAAGCATTGCGTAGATGATGTGGAAACAGAAATCAATTTGTTTGATGAATCCAGTGGAACACAGAAATTATTTGGATTACTTCCATTTATTGCAGAAAGCCTGATTACAGGAAGGGTGCTTGTGATTGACGAGCTGGACGCAAAAATTCATCCGGTTTTACTTCGCCATATTATTATGATGTTTAATGATAGGAGTATCAATAGACATAAAGCACAGTTGATTTTCACATCTCATGATCTGTCAACGATGAACAGCGAAGTGTTCCGTAGAGATGAAATCTGGTTCGTGGCAAAAGGAAATGCACAGAATTCTAAACTTTATTCTCTGGTAGAGTTCAAGAATGAAAAAGGGGAATCTGTCAGAAAGGATGCCAAGTTCGACAAGCAATATCTGGAAGGTAAGTACGGCGCTGATCCGTACCTCAGAAGAATTATAGATTGGGGGAAAGTGAATGCCTAAAAAAGCCGGAACTGAAAAATGGAAGAAGAAGCGTCGCCAGGAATATTTGGAGATGAAACAGTATAGGTACTATATCTTTTGCGAAGGACAGCAGACGGAACCAAATTATTTCTTAGGGTTTAAGAAGCTGATAGAGGAAAATCCGATTTATAAAGATATGGTATTGATTGAAATTGAACCATGTCAGGCAGAAACTATGCGAGTGATTGGAATGGCTGAGGATTATGTTAAGAAAAACAAGATTCAGAAGGGACAAGTCTGGTGTGTGTACGATAAAGATAGCTTTCCGGCAGAACATTTCAATGGTGTTGAGGAGCGAGCCAATAGTCTGAATAAGATTAATCCGGAATTACAGTATCATGCGGCGTGGAGTAATGAATGTATTGAGTTCTGGTTTCTTCTTCATTTTGCGTATTATACTGCGAATAACCACAGGGCAGAGTATATTTCATTTTTGAATGATAAGTTCAAAGAACTTGGAATTGGAAAATATCAAAAGAACATGAATGATATTTTTACGATTCTGATGGAAGCTGGGAATCCTAAACTGGCGATTCGATATGCAAAGAGGATTATGAAAGACGGAGAGGGAAAAACACCAACAGAGATTGTGCCGGGAACAAAGGTGTATGAGTTGGTGGAGAAACTGGTAAAGTATTTGCCGGAAGAATTCAAATATAAGTTTATAGATGATGTGAAAAACTACTTATAGTTTTTCGATAGTTCAATGAATATATATTACAGTTTTAATTACGAAGGAGACGAATTGACATGGGTGGTTATAAAGATACGATTACATGGAGAAAAATATATGGAAATGCTATAGATAATAAAGAAGAGTGCGAATTTTTAAGGATTGAATATGAGAAATTTAGAGATAATGCTAGATTATTAGCCGGTGAGATTGCATCAATTTTACCAGAATACACGGTGCATGATATTACACATATAGATGCATTATGGGATATGACAGATGTATTTCTCTCTAGAGATTATTTCTTGTCACCAATTGAATGTTTTGTCTTAGGTGGGGCATTTATTTTACATGATTTAGGAATGTTACTTGCAGCATATCCAGAAGGTCGAAAAGGTATTCAAAAGCAAAATATTTGGAAAGATACTGTTGCAAATTTGTGTAAACAGAGAGGGCTGTCTTATAATTTTGAAGAATTAGATAATATAGATAGGGATGTAGAAAAAATTGCTACTGAAAAAACCTTAAGGCTGTTACATGGCCAAAAAGCAAAGGAATTGGCAATGATTTCGTGGAAAGATAGTAATGAAAAAGATATGTATCTAATTGATGACAAGAATTTAAGAGATGCTTATGGCACAATAATCGGAAAAATAGCACAAAGTCATTGGTTGTATTGTGAAGATTTGCCCCAAGAATTTCCCACAGTTTTAGGGGCACTTTCTATATTCCCAGAAGCATGGACTGTTGATCCATTAAAATTGGCTTGTATTCTTAGAATAGCGGATGCTATGCATATTGATGATAGAAGAGCTCCATCAATGTTAAAAGCAGTAAGAGAACTTAATAGAGAATCTGAATTACATTGGGTATTTCAAGAAAAACTTTATAAGCCAAGAATTGAAAATAATAGGGTTGTATATACCTCTAAATCTGCGTTCGGCTTATCTGAGATAGATGCTTGGTGGTTATGTTATGACACATTAAGAATGATTGATACAGAATTAAAGAATGTTGATTCACTTTTGCTTGAACAAAGACGTGAGAGCTTTGGAGTCATTGGCGTATATGGAATTGATAGTTTGGAACAAATTCAAAAATTTATAACGGTTGATAATTGGAAACCGGTAGATACATGTATTAGAGTTAATAATGTTGCAAAGTTAGTCAATACTTTGGGTGGAGTGCAATTATATGGAGATAATAAGTGGGTACCACTTAGAGAATTGATACAAAATGCGGCAGATGCAATAAGAGCAAGAAGATGCATAGATGGAGAGTCGGAGGATTATGGTGATATATATTTAAGTTGGGGTGAAGAAGATGGAAGGGAGTTTGTCCAGATAGAAGATAATGGGATAGGAATGTCTCAAAATGTAATGATTAATGTATTATTAGATTTCGGACAATCATTCTGGAGTACACCTCAGATGCATATCGAATTTCCTGGATTAGAACAGAAATCATTTAAATCTACAGGAAAATTTGGAATAGGATTTTTTTCTGTATTTATGTGGGGGGAGAACGTAAAAGTAATTAGTAATCGATATGACAAAGCCCGAGATAATACAATGGTATTGGAATTTGTAAATGGAGTAAATAGTAGACCAATATTACGAAAAGCAAATGCTGAGGAAGTGATAAAAAACGGTGGAACTCGTATAAAAATCTATCTATCTAAAATAAGTGTTGGTGAGATATTTGAATCTAATTTGCACTCAATGATGGATGTAGAAGAAACGCTTTCAAAGCTGTGTTTTTCATTAGACTGTAATTTATATATTAATAACAATAGTAAAAAGTTACTTGTACGAGCAAATGATTGGCTGAGTATGGGAACAGAAGAGTTTCTAAGTAGATTACTTGGCAAAAAATGTTTAGAGCAATTAGCAAAAGAAAAGTTGGATATGTACGAATTATTGCGTAATAATATAACAATTATAAAAGAGGAAGATGGTACCGTTGTTGGTAGAGCGTGTCTTCTAAGAATAGAAGAGAAGTGGAAAATACGGAACACTATTAAGGGAATAGTTACTATTGATGGATTTGAAACAACAGCATTAAGTGGAATAATTGGTGTTCTAAAAGGCAGTACAGAAAAGGCCTCGAGAGATGTCGCAATACCGATTTTGTCACAGACTGCTTTGGATAGATGGATAGAAGAGCAAACAAAACTGATTGTTTCATCAGATTTAACTAACGAAAGACAAATAGAAATCGCATCATTTGCATGTGCTCTTTCTCCGAAAATAACAGAATTAAAAATAGCTAGATGGAAAGATACATATGTAAATTATAGTCAAATAGTTGAGATTGTAAGAAAGCAAAAATTTACACAGTATTATTTGGTACAGGATGCAGCAGTTGACAATTGGGAGCATGACGAGAAAAAAAAGTTAAATATGCGAGACAATGTATTTGTATGTGCAATGGGATGCCCAGGAATTTTACAAACGGGAACTGTGCATGCATATATAACCTGGCCAAGATTTAGAAGAAAAAATTCGAGAGGCTTTTGGTGCGCTGTAGTAGAAAAGCAGATTGTGGAAGCTATTGCAGAAGCTAGTAATAGTTCAGTTGATTCTATACTAGATGCAATGCAATTTTCAGATGATGATACTAAATATAATGCGGTTGTTGGAGAGGCTGATAATAATGTTGAAATGCGAGTTGATGTTGATATTGTAAATTTAAATAATAAAGAGAAAAAGAAATATAGATTTTGTTCGTAATTATTCAAAAGTATGAAAACTCTTGTCCTTTTCTTTGCTGCGCAATAAAGTAGTAGATGTAACAGAATGAGTATGAAAAATAGGAAGGTAACAGCCATGAATATTGCCGCATATTGCCGGGTATCTACAGATAAATCCGATCAGCTCAACAGTCTCGAGACTCAAAAAGAGTTCTTCTTAGAATATACCAAGCGTACCGGGGACAACCTTGTTAAATTATATGCAGACGAAGGCATTTCCGGGACTAAAATCAAGAATCGTAAAGAATTTCAACGTATGCTTGCAGATGCGGAAAAGGACTTGTTCGATATGGTTGTAGTCAAGGACATTTCCCGTTTTGCCAGAAATACCGTTGATTTACTACAAAGTGTCCGCAAACTGAAATCTCTCGGTATCGAGACACAATTTCTGACTGCCAACATGACAAGCATGGGGAACAGCGAATTTGTTTTAACTATCTTTGGTGCATTAGCCCAGGAGGAAAGTGCCAACACGTCCAAGCGTATTAAATTTGGTAAGAAGATGAATGCAGAAAAGGGGCGTGTTCCTAACATTGTCTTTGGCTATGATAAGACGATTGGTGACTATTTTAACCTTTCTATCAATGAGAACGAGGCAAAAGCGATTCGTCAGATTTTTCAGTGGTATACAGAAGAAGGATATGGCGGATCGAAGATTGCGAATATGCTCAATGAACGAGGCATCAAGACCAAGCGTGGCAACAACTGGAGCCAGAATGCTGTCTGTCGAATCCTGACCAACGAGATATACATGGGAAAGATTATCAACGGCAAAGAAGAGATTGCAGATTTTCTGACCGGTCAGAGAAAAGAAAAGGATGAATCAGAATGGTTTGTTACGATTCGACCGGAACTTCGGATTATTGAGGATGAAGTCTTTGATAAAGCACAGGATATCTTAAAAGGTCGTCATGATTCCTTTAAGATTACTCATGAGAGACAGAGTAACAAATATTTATTCTCGACATTGATTAAATGCAAGGAGTGCGGTTGGTCATTCCGGCGAACTGTCCGCACGTACAAAAATACCTATGTGCGTTGGGTGTGTTCCGGGCATAATGGAAAAGGTGCAGATAGCTGCCCGAATGCAGTCACGGTAGATGAGGAAGAATTGATCCAGGCGCTGCAGGAGTATTTTCAAGAGATTCTTAGTAAGAAGAAAAAAGTAATCAATTATGTGATTAAAGAATTTCAGCGAGTATACAAAGCAAAAGATGAAAATATTGAGTACGAAAAGCAGCTAAATGCAGAATTGAACAAGCTTCGTAAATCCCGTGAAAAATACATGGATATGTATACCGATGATCTGATTTCCAGAGAGGAATTAAATGAGAAAATCGGTGGGATGCGTAAAGAGATTGAACGGTTGGAGAATGAACTGAAAATGGTCTCTTATCATCTGACCAAGGGAGAACAACTGGAAGCGATTCTGAACAGTACATTCAAGCAACTGCAAGATATTACGGATGTTCATGATATGACGAATGCACAGTTGAAGCGACTGATCAATAAAATTGAAGTGGACAAGGAGGGCAATGTAGATATTTACCTGCGTCTTATTGGTGATTTGGGATTGGATGAAACGGTCTTAATTGAAGGAGACGAAAGCATAGAGGAAAAAGACGATAAAACAGCTCTAAAATGTAACGACCATACATAAGGATGTCACCGACCGCCTGGTGCAGATCCAGCCCGCGCTTGCGGCAGAAGCCAGGAAGGTGCTCGATGTCAATAAATCGGAGCGGCACATCCGCGGCGGACTGGCGACCAGAGAGAAATATCTGCATCAACATTCCGGGCAGACGAACGCCTGATGTGATGTCAGATCATGAAAAAACCTTGCATTTCCACAGTGGGCGTGTATAATAAAATTATTGTTGTTGAAAACAATAGCTTATCACAGAAGTGATGTGGAAAATGAAAAAATAATGCAGCGAGAGCTGTGAGAAATGAAAATGGGGTGCTCGCATGGGCGGGCTGAGAGTAAGCGGATGCTTTAACCCGGAACCTGATTTGGATAATGCCAACGTAGGGAGATAAGGAATTGCAAGTGTTTTTGTGCAGGAATCTTTCGTTGGATTCCTGCATTTTTTATTTGGGAGGAAAGTTCTCTGCCCGTTGCAGTCGCATTTTCTTTCAGAAAACAAGGAGGACTATATGTATACAGCATTAACGATCGCTGGGAGCGATTCCAGCGGAGGTGCCGGTATTCAGGCGGATATCAAGACAATGACAGCAAACCGCGTTTACGCGATGAGTGCGATCACGGCTTTGACGGCGCAGAATACGACTGGCGTAACGGATATTATGGAGGTAACTCCAAAATTTTTGGCAGAGCAGCTGGACAGCATTTTTACGGATATTGTTCCGGATGCGGTCAAGACCGGAATGGTTGCATCTGCGGAACTGATCGAGACGATCGCGGAAAAACTGACGGAATATCATGCAAAAAATATCGTCGTGGATCCGGTGATGGTGGCGACCAGCGGAGCGAGGCTGATCAGCGAGGATGCCATAAGTACATTGAAAAACAGATTATTGCCGCTTGCGACAGTTATCACGCCAAATATTCCGGAAGCGGAAGTGCTTTCCGAAATGGAGATCAAAACAGAGGCAGATATGGAAAAAGCAGCGGAACTCATTTGCAACACGTTAGGGTGTGCCGTTTTGTTAAAAGGCGGACACAAGTTAAATGATGCCAACGATCTTTTATTCCAGAAGGGAAAAGAGCCGGTATGGTTTCAGGGAAAGAGGATCAATAACCCGAATACGCATGGGACGGGCTGTACGCTTTCTTCCGCGATCGCGTCCAATCTCGCAAAAGGAAGAGATTTGGAAACATCCGTTCAGTATGCGAAAAACTATATTTCCGGTGCGCTTGCAGCCATGTTAGATCTTGGAAAAGGAAGCGGACCGATGAACCACGCATTTGCAATCGAAGGGGAGTACAGAGAATAAATGAAAAAATCAAATTTAAAGAAATTGACCGTAACAGCAATCTTAGCAGCAGTGGCAGTGGTAGGAAGCTTATTTTCCTTCCCGGTATTTGGCTCCAAATGTGCGCCGGTACAGCATCTGGTAAATATTTTATGCGCCGTGACCGTAGGACCATGGTGGGCACTGGCACAGGCGTTTATCGCATCCTTGATCCGTAACCTGTTAGGACTTGGAAGTCCGCTGGCATTTCCGGGCAGTATGTGTGGTGCCCTGCTTGGCGGACTCCTTTATAAATATGGGAAAAAACTTCCGTTTGCCTACGTGGGAGAAGTGGTCGGAACCGGAATCATTGGCGGAATGCTTTCCTATCCGGTGGCGTATCTTATGATGGGAAATCAGGCGGCAGCATTGTTCACATTTGTTGTACCGTTTTTGATCAGTACCTGCGGCGGAACGATCATCGCTATTATCATCACAATTCCTTTGAAAAAATCAGGCATGCTTGGTAAAATGAAAGACAGCCTGGCGGAATAAAAGAGACGGAGTACAGGAAAATGACCGGAAATACGATTGCAGAGATTTACAACAGAATACAGCTGGAACGTCCCATCATTCACTGCATTACCAACGCGGTGACCGTGAATGACTGTGCCAATATTTTGCTGGCGGCAGGGGCATCCCCAACGATGGCACATCATCCGATGGAAGTCGAAGAGATCACGGCGGGGACAAAAGCCCTAATCTGCAATTTTGGTGCGATCGCCGAGTATGAAGCAATGGAAAAGGCAGGACGGGTGGCAGAAAAACTGGGACATGCCATTGTCATTGATCCGGTTGGGGTGTCGGGTTCTGGCTACCGTCGGGAAAAATGTCAGGCACTGATCGAACAGATCCATCCGACCTGTGTTCGCGGAAATTATTCAGAGATCCGTGCCTTAATGGAGCATTGCAGTACGGTAACGGGTGTGGATGCGGGCGATAAGAGTCTGGACATAGATGCGTTAAAAATGTATGCAGAGACGTATCATGTCATTGCCTTGGCTTCCGGGGAAACAGATATCATTACGGACGGAACAACAACGTATTTCTGTGAAAATGGTGATGCGAAAATGGCAAGAATCACCGGCAGCGGGTGTATGTCATCGGTTATGCTAGGGGCATTTTTGGGAACGGAACCTTCGGTGCAGAGTGCCGCAGCGTGTTGTGCCTTTGTTGGCATTGCGGGAGAACTTGCAGCGGAAAAAACAGATGCCTGCGGTGGTGGAACCATGACATTCCGCAATCTTTTGATTGATGAGGTTTCGCTCATGACACCGGAAAAAATGAAAAGATGTAACGTGCACGCATAAGTTTGAAAAGTCATACAAAGAATTGCACTAATTGCATGAAAAATTCGTTAAAATTAAACTATTATACAGAAGAAAATAATATGCTATAGTAATCACACGACGTGCAGCAGAGATAGCGATCGCAAAGCTATCTCTGCTGTTTTTTCGTGAGAAAAACTGATTTGATAAGGAGAAAACATTATGCCAAAAACAAAATTTCAGGAAATTATTTTTACCATTCTGATGGTATTCGTTATGGTCTATGCCATGATCTGCTACAACATCGCGCTCAACACGGGTGGAATGAGCAATGCAGCATTTTTGAACGCATTCCATGAACTTGTCATTATGGGACCGATCGCTTTTATTTTAGACTTCTTTCTCTATGGAAGCCTTTCCAAAAAGCTTGCATTTCGCATTGTGACACCTGGCGTGGATAAGCCGATCATGCTGATCTTAGCAATCTCATCGATTACGGTATGCCTGATGTGTCCGACCATGAGCTTTTTTGCAACGTTATTATTTAAACATGCGGGAAGTGAGTTTGTAGCAGTATGGTTTGAGACAACTGCGCTGAATTTCCCAATGGCATTTTTCTGGCAGATCTTCTTTGCAGGCCCGCTCGTACGAGCTGTTTTCGGATTAATTTTTAAAGAAAAGGAAACACAGGTCATGGAAGAAGAGGCAGCATTTTTAGAGGGCGGAGAAGCGAGATAACCGTTAAAAGGTGATCCCGCGCCCGATATTTGGGAAAATAAGTGCAGCGGCACAGTCAACGCAAAAGAAAAGGGAACACAGCGTGTTAAAAGCCATGCGGAAACTGCGGGGGAGAGAAAACCAGAATTTTTCCAGAAGAACGGAAAAAATACAGATCCATAAAACGCCCGCAACGCCAAATCCGATGGCGGACCACAGGCAGATATAGCCATGGTATTGAAGAAAACAGCTTCTGTAATCCCAGTAGCGGAGGTGCCATACGGTATCTAAAAGCCATCCGATCACGAGCTCCAATCCCGTTCCAAGCAAGGCGGTGGTTAGGAAGATCGTGAGAGGGTGGCGTTTCTTTTTTTCCCGGAAAGAAAGCAGCAGGGAAAATCCTACCGCACCGATGCCATAGACCGGAAGCCAGGGACCATAGAGAAATCCGCGGTTGCGGAACGCATCTTCTTTGAAGAAAAAAATCAGAACCTCCCACAGATAGCCAGTGAGGGAGGCTGCAAAAAAGAAGAATACGAAAAGTGACACGGTATCGGCTATGGGAGTCTGCTCCGGTTTGCAGAGTTTGTGAAAATCCGGAAGGAAAGTTTTCTTTTTCATAAGAATAGTATGGACGGATCGGGAAAATTATATGTAGGGAAACGAATTTGTGCAAAGCCACCTTTTTTTATAAGAAAAAGAAATAAATTTATAATGAATTATCACTTGTTATTATGAAAGCCGTATCTTATAATGTTAGATAAGTATGAGCAATTCTAGTAAATCACAAGAGGAGGAAATGGGCTGATTATGGAAAATATTTTTTCCCAGGAAAAAGTAATCGTCATTGATTTCGGCGGTCAGTACAACCAGCTGGTTGCACGGCGTGTCAGAGAATGTAACGTTTACTGTGAAATCTATTCCTATCGGACAGACATTGAACAGATTAAGGCGATGAACCCGAAGGGTATCATTTTAACCGGTGGTCCAAACAGCTGCTATGAGCCGGATTCACCGACTTATACAAAGGAATTATTTGAACTTGGTATTCCGGTATTAGGACTTTGCTATGGCGCACAGCTTATGATGCATGTGCTCGGCGGTAAAGTGGAGAAGGCTCCAGTGCGCGAGTACGGCAAAACAGAGGTTATGGTGGATACGACTTCCCCATTATTTGGAAACGTTGCACCGACGACCATCTGCTGGATGAGCCATTTTGATTATATTTCCAAAACGGCACCGGGATTTGAGATCAGTGCACACACAGCAGACTGCCCGGTTGCAGCAGCGGAAAACAGAGAAAAGAACCTGTATGCGATCCAGTTCCATCCGGAGGTTCTCCATACGGCAGAGGGAAGCAAGATGCTCCACAATTTCGTGCGCGGTGTCTGCGGATGTGCCGGTAGCTGGAGAATGGATTCTTTTGTAGAGCACACCGTGAAGGAGATCCGTGAGAAAGTTGGCGACGGCAAAGTGCTTTTAGCTTTGTCCGGTGGCGTGGATTCTTCTGTTGCCGCAGGTCTTTTATCCCGTGCGATCGGAAAACAGCTTACCTGTGTTTTCGTTGATCACGGTCTTCTCCGGAAAGACGAGGGGGACGAGGTTGAGCAGGTATTTGGCCCGAATGGTCAGTTTGACTTAAATTTTATCCGCGTTAATGCGCAGGAGCGTTACTATAAGAAATTAGCAGGCGTTACCGAGCCGGAGCAGAAACGTAAGATCATCGGCGAGGAGTTTATCCGTGTGTTCGAGGAAGAGGCGAAGAAGATCGGTGCCGTTGATTTCCTGGCACAGGGTACGATCTATCCGGATGTGGTTGAGAGTGGTCTTGGCGGTGAGTCTGCTGTGATCAAGTCCCACCACAACGTTGGCGGTCTCCCGGATTTCGTTGATTTCAAGGAGATCATTGAGCCGCTCCGCAACCTCTTCAAAGACGAGGTCAGAAAAGCAGGTCTGGAACTTGGTATTCCGGAGAAACTTGTATTCCGTCAGCCATTCCCCGGACCGGGGCTTGGTATCCGTATCATCGGAGAGGTCACTGGCGAGAAAGTCAAGATCGTGCAGGATGCAGATGCGATCTACCGCGAGGAAGTGGACAAGGCAGTTGAGAATTATACAAAGGAGCACGGCGAGGCACCTTCCTGGATGCCAAACCAGTACTTCGCAGCATTAACCAATATGCGCTCCGTTGGAGTTATGGGTGACGAGAGAACCTACGACTACGCAGTTGCACTTCGTGCAGTCAGCACCGTGGACTTTATGACTGCGGAGTCAGCAGAGATCCCATTTGAAGTGCTTCAGACGGTAATGAGCAGAATTATAAATGAGGTGCGTGGAGTCAATCGGGTATTCTATGATCTGACGAGTAAGCCACCAGGAACGATAGAGTTTGAATAACGGATTAAAATGCCGAAAGCCTGTATTTATGCGGGTTTCCGGCATTTGTTTTATCAAATGGCTCTAGTTTGGCTCTATTTGTGGGAACAATAAATGATAAATAGAAGAAATTTAATAAGGAGCATTATATGACCAAAGTGAATTTTTATGATAGCATTGATGATTCAATGCTAAAGTTTGCAGTTATTATTGCAAAACATAATGGAAAATGGGTATTCTGTAAGCATAGAGAAAGAAGTACATGGGAAGTGCCAGGAGGACATAGAGAACAAGGTGAGGATATTCTTGAAACAGCAAAGAGAGAATTGTATGAGGAAACAGGAGCCATTAATTTTGAGATAAATCCGATATGTATTTATTCTGTGACGGCGCCAGACAACTTTAATGGGAAAGAAACCTTTGGAAAGTTATTTTTCGCGGAGATACATACGTTTGAAAAAGATTTACATAGTGAGATAGAGAAAATAGCAATTATGAATGAACTACCGCTTAATTGGACATATCCGGAAATTCAACCAAGACTGCTAGAAGAAGCGAGACAAAGAGGATTTTTGCCTAAGAAGGATGAAATAAAATGGTTATTTTTTGATGTTGGTTCGACGCTGGTTGATGAAAGTAGAGTTTATGAAGATAGGATGAAAAAAATAGCTGAATTATCTGGTATAACTCCGCAACAAATTTATGAACATGCGATATCATTATACAGGAGAAATAAAAAAGGTGATTTAGAGATAGCAAAACAATTGGGGATAGAACTACATAAATGGGAATCACAATATGAAAAGCTGTATACAGATTCTGAAAATTGCCTGAAAAGGTTAAGCAGAAATTATGAAATTGGTATAATTGCAAACCAACCATTAGGAACTTCTGAAAGATTAGAAAATCTCGGAGTGCGAAAATATATTGATTTAGTCATTGCATCAGCAGAAGAAGGTGTATCAAAACCGGACAGACGTATATTTGAAATTGCTTTGGAAAGAAGTGGCTGTAAGCCGGAAAATGCTGTAATGATTGGTGACCGCATTGATAATGATATTGTACCAGCAAAACAGTTAGGAATGAAAACGATATGGATAAAACAGGGATTTGGAAGTTTGTGGACTGTAATGGACGAGAGTGAAAAAGCCGATATTGAAGTTAATAACTTATCTGACATTTTGAATTATCTATAGGAGCATTCCTGTTAAGTAACAAATAACCGGTTTGCAAAAAATGAGTGCCACCCATAGAATAATGATTGTTAACTGGCAGGTTAATTAATCATCGTTCAAAGGAGACACCCACAAATGAATTATAAGCAGAATGAAAAAATCAATCAAGTAAAAGAATCAACTTTGGTAGTCGGAATCGATATCGGAAGTACAACACAGTACGCCAGGGCATTTGACTGGAGAGGCATTGAGCTTGGAAAAGTCTTTACATTTAGCAACAGCAGAGAAGGTTTTGAATCTTTCAAAGCATGGATGCAGCATTTGCAGGACAAGTACAGAAAGTCAAATGTGATCGTAGGTATCGAGCCGACAGGTCATTACTGGTTTGACCTCGGCGCTTATCTTGAGGATGAGGGCATCCTCTTGGTTATGGTTAACCCTTATGCGGTAAAGCAGACCAAGGAACTGGATGACAACAGTCAAAGCAAAAATGACAGGAAGGATCCGAAGGTAATCGCAAAGCTGGTTACCGAAGGCCGGTATTCTGCACCGTATACACCGGATGGTGTGTATGCTGATTTAAGAATTATGGTGGCCAATCGTAAGAGACTCATCAGGGAGATGACCCAGATCAAAAACAGATTTGCCAGATGGTTCGCCATATATTTCCCCGAGTACACAGATGTGTTTGGGGACTATGAAGCACAGAGCAGTATGCTGCTTCTAAAGAAAACCTGTACTCCGGAAGCAATCGTGGAACTGGGAGCCGAGAAAATCAATCAAATCTGGCGTGATGCAAAGCTAAGGGCTGTAGGGATGAAAAGGGCAACGACCCTGTGTGAGACAGCAAAACGCAGCATCGGCTTAAAGAAAGGTTCTTCGGCTGCCCAGTATGAAATGAAACTGTTGCTCGAGGATTACGAATACAAAAAGGCACAGCTGGATGCCGTTATGGAGGAAATAGAAAAGCTGTGCAGGAAGATACCCGAAAGCGAGCAGATGCTTGCCATCAAAGGTATAGGAGTAATCACGGTAGCCGGATTTCTGGCAGAAGTGGGTGATGTGAGGCGTTTCGAATCACCCAGACAGATACAAAAGCTGGCAGGACTCTCATTACGGGAGAACAGCTCAGGAAAGCACAAAGGACAGACGACCATAAGCAAAAGAGGTCGAAGTAAGCTACGAGCAGTACTGTTCAATGCAGCGATTCCGCTGATAGCGAAGAACCCGGAGTTTAAGTCATTGCATGAGTATTACACGACAAGAGCGAACAATCCGCTCAAGAAGAAACAGTCCGTGATTGCCATCAGCTGTAAGCTGATACGGGTCTTTTATGCCATCCTGGCAAAAGGAGTGACCTATGATGCACAGAAGTTGATTTCTGACATTCACAGGCAGCCGCAGGTAGCGTAAGAAGACCAACTGTGAGATTCAGGAGACGTCCGCCGTAAGGCGCTGAAAGGAACAGAAGAATTTCATAAACATAGAGAGCCAAGTCAGATTTATTTCCATCAGAGCAGAGACTCAGCGAAGGAGCATCATGACGCCCCTTTATGGATAAGCAGAACGAAGGAATTAAGGACCCAGAAGTAAAGGAGATCCTGTATGACATGGGAGGTTGGGCTGCCGTAAGGAGTAGGGGAAAGAAAGGCCGATCATAGCAGAATGAGACGACGTCTTGTTTTGTGCACCCTAAACATCCGAATATCCATGATTCATGGCCAAGGGGAATGACATAGACTTAGAAAATATCTCTATGAAGAAATGAAAATGTGAGAAAAAGCGAGTTAACAAGAGAAAAACAAAGATTATTATGGGAGGTTTTGAAGTGCATTTTACAGGTAGAACATGGAGGCCACCCTACGAAGCCAATTCTTATATTATTCAGCTCACATCGGGATGTACTTATGGAAAATGTCGGTTTTGTAATTTATTAAAGATGAGCCATTTTGCTTGTCTCCGTTATCAGAATTTGAAGAAGATTTAGCAGAAATAAAAAGGTATCAGCCTGGAGCAAGGCGCATCTTTTTGACAGGAGCAAATCCGTTTGCGCTTAGTTATGAAAAATTGAAACCATATGTACTGACAGTAAGGGACTATCTGATTAAGTGTCAGACCATTGCAATGTTCGCAAGTATTAGAGATATTAAGAATAAAGAAGTATGGTAGCTAAAGAAATTGCGGGCAATGGGAGTAAATGGGCTTAGTATTGGTACGGAGAGTGGAGATGATTATACACTTGCCTTAGCTAACAAAGGATATACTTCGGAAGATATTATAGAGCAGTGCCGAAAGCTAGATGAAGCTGGAATTGAATATTATTTTGTATATATGGCAGGGGTAGCAGGAGCAGGTGGAGGCTATCGTAATGCCATAAATAGTGCAAAGGTGTTTAGCCAGCTTAATCCCTATTTTATTCATGTAGATGCTTTGACACTTTTTCCAGAGACAGAACTATATACACTTGCAAAAGAGGGAAAATATATTCCAGCAGGAGAGAAGGAACGACTTTTGGAGATGCAGAAATTTATTAGGAATTTGCAGATACGCACACACCTTTTTGCGAATACAGTATCAAATTTTTATCCTGTTTCTGCATACCTTCCAAAAGAAAGAGAAAAGATAGTGGCAGAGCTGCAACAGGTTATGGATACCTTTAGTGAGGAAGAAATGCAGGAATATAGAAGTAACTTAAAGTCGTTAGGATAGGTGTGTAATGGGAAAAGTGATGGTTTTATCATTTTCTGATGAGGAAGAAGATATATATCAGAGGATGATGCAGATAATAAGTAATAGCAAAAACTTTGAATGGTGTAATATGCTTCAGGAAACAAAAAATATTCATATAGGCGAATTGATAGTAGATTTATCGAAAAGAAGTGTTATAACGGGGAATACAGAAGTTACGCTTACAAATCGAGAATTTGAAATACTTTATTTGTTAGCAAGTAGTCCAGGCAGGGTGTTCAGCAAAGAGCAAATCTACGATCTTGTCTGGGAAGAATCCTATTCCGGCGATTACAACATCGTCATGAGCCACATCCGAAATATTAGGGAAAAAATAGAAGATAACCCAAGCAAGCCAGTTTACATTCAAACGGTCTGGGGAGTTGGCTATCGTTTCAACAAAAATTTAAGCAGCGGTCTGTAATGAAGAAATACAGAACACTGCTTATTTTTCGGTTTTAACACCTAAGAGATATTCACAAGATACATGGAAAAATTCAGCAAGGGCAACCACTTCATAATCCGGTACAAAGCGTGTCCCTTGTTCTATTCGTAATACGGTCAAATCGCTAAATTCATATCCGGCAAGCTGGAGCTGTTCTGCCAGTGCTTTTTGCGATAGCTGCCTTTCAGTTCGCAATTCCTTTACTCTCTGACCTATCAGATTTTTGGAATTGCTTTCTTTATTCCAGTGTAAGTACGTAATCATCTGTACCTTGCCTTTTTAAAAATGCCGCCCGATGGGCGG
>OIYO01000112.1_pt1 | contig 82797 bp, 69 predicted proteins | sample 1588191 | NCBI WGS metagenome assembly OIYO01 (sample SAMN03283275) | human gut metagenome | biome: human-associated habitat; material: feces | host: Homo sapiens | place: Peru | collected 2012 | reverse complement strand
TCTGTCTGTCTGTCTGTCTGTCTGTCTGTCTGTCTGTCTGTCTGTCTGTCTGTCTAAGGATAGACTTTATTTTTCTTAATGTCAACATCTTATCACCATCTTTAGTATTTTTATCTGTATTGATTATACTAATTTTTTTTGGTTTCTTCAATATTTTTTATTGGACATTTTACGTAGATATGAATATTAAAGTAAAATTATCATTCTAATTAGTTGGATAATAGTTGATAGAATAAAAACTTTTGATATAAATATTATATTATTTAAGTATTTAGTTATGTATTTGTTATCATCTTTTACTAAGTCTATAGCTTTAGTATTTAGATTAGATAAGATATTTTGATATATTAAAATTATTATGAATATAATAATACCAATTTTCGCATCCATACTTGTTTTTATTACTAAAGTTATAACAAGTGAAATTATAGGAGTAAAACTTAAATAGTAAAAATATGGTATTACTTTACTTAGATATTCAAGAGATGATTCTTTTAATTTAGAATAACCTGATAATAAATAAGCGATACTTAGAGAAAAATATGATTTAGAAGAATAAGTTTTTTCTTTTAATTTTATTATTTTTCTTTTTAGTTGGTACTTATTTAAAATATTGTCTTTACTTTCTACTAGACGAAGACCATTATCATCTTTAGTTAATCTTATTACGGTTTCAGAAGCTGTTTCTTGACCATTTTTACTAGTTAGAGATGATATAAATATCAAGATATAACATAAGAGTGTTAGAACGATGCTTATGATTAATAAAATAGTAGACATATTACTTTCTCCTTTCAACGATTAATAAAGATATAAAACTAATTAGACCTAGGAAACTTAGGATTAGTCCTTCTTTTTGTAATGGAGACTTATATACTATTTTTATATTATGATTGCCTTTAGATAATTTAAATCCTAAGAAAGATTTATTTACTATTTGTTTTTCTACTGCTTTGTTATCAACATATACTTTGAAGCCTTCATCATATGGTATACTTGTAACGAAGTAACCAGATTCTTTCATATCTATAGTTCCTTCTATGTTATCTCCTAGACTTTTATCTTTGTTAGCTATAAAAGTACTTTGTTTATCTATTACTTTAGAGATATCTTTGTAGTTTAGTTTGTATGTTTCAATGTTTCCTATTTTATAAGTTCCTTTATTAAATTTTAGAACTAGACTATTTAGATCATTATTACTTGATATAACATAATGAAAGATATTGTTGTTGTTTTTATAGGTCCATGTTTTACAAGTCCTTACGTTACTAATATTGTTGATAGTTATACGTAAATCTCCTTCACTACAACTTTGTTCATTTAGAAGTTCAATATTTAAAATTAAGATATCATCTTTTAGAGGAGAAGATAAATCTAAGATTAATTTACCATTTTCTTTACTTTTAATTAAAAGATAATCTTTCTTTTGTTTTATAGTTAGATTTTCTTGTTTAGAGATAGTTGATTCTAAATTGATCTTTTTAGTTATTTTAGACTTAGTGTAATTTGTTTTATCTTTGGTTACTACTCCAGATAAAAGTTTTTCAATATTTTCTGGATATGATAATTTGTCAAACTCTTCTTCATTAGTTATTTTATTAGTACCGTAAAACAGTGGTAAGACATTATCATTTTTATAGAAGTTCTTAGCTATTTTTTCATAACCTACTGGAGTATTATCTTCAGAATAGATATATTTAATGCCCATAAATGTTTGGAATAAAATATCGTTATTTTGGGCTAACATTAAATTATTTCTATAAGATAGTGCATTTTTAAAAGTATTTTTATAAAACTCTGTATAAAGAGGATTTGATACTGATGAATATACTGAGTTTTGATTATAACCTATTTCATATATTTCATTTATATTTTGAAGAGTGTTGTTTAAATTATTAAAACGAACTATGTCTTTTTCTTGTGATAGAATCTTTTTTATATTGGTTGTTATTTCAGTATTTTGATTTTGAACAGAAACATAAGTATCGTTGTAATTTGAAACGTTGAAGGTAATAATCGGTACTAGTATTAGTAAGAATATAGTTAGTTTTTCTTTTATTTTTGAAGTGTTATATAAGTAGATTGTGATGTTAAATAAAAGTAAGTCTAAGTAAATTGCTGGATTATCATATCTTGTGATTATAGATAATATGACTAGTATTATAGATATGATTAAAATATTCTTTTGAGGTATTTTTTTAGATAATAATGCCTCAATAAATTGATATAGTAAAAGACATACTATTGGGATAAAGGGAATAAATACTTTATTTCTAAAATATAAGTTACCATTTAAAAGATAGACAACTATAGGTATATTTAGTAATACTATTAAAGTAATACTTAGAAATAAGTTATGTTTCTTTTTGGATAATAGTCCTAGTATAACTGAGATGACACTTATAATAGTTAGTCCCATTGTATAGTTACTATATAAGTAGGCATCAACGTTAAATTTAGGAATTAATCTTGATAAAAAATAGATGTTTGTTGTGGTGGGAAGTTTTGTAGTACGTCCAGTTTTTAAAGTATAGAAAGTTGGTAAAAGTAAGACTGAAGCTGATACTATAGCAATTATGATTGGAATTAAAAATAGAGATCCTTTCTTTAGAAAGTCTTTTAGATTGACTGTAGGATTTAATTCTAAGTAGCGGTATACTGCATAGATACAGATTACTAAAATACTTGGTATTGAGTAATAGTAACTAATCATAATTATCATAAAAATAGAAAAAGCTACTAGAGACATCTTTCCTTTTTCTAAATATTTATCTACTCCAATTAGGGCTAAAAATAAAAATGGTAAATAGTTTACAAACATAAAGTGTTTATGTAAGTGAAATAATATTGGAGCAGAAAAAATAATAAACATAGTTGTTAGAAAAGCTACTTTTTTAGTAGTTTTTGTTTTAAAAAAATAATATGATATTAAACCAGTACTTATAAAAATAATACCATTTAGAGTTATTATATAATCTTTCATACTTACGAATGGTAATAAGTAAGATATTAAAAGTAAGGGGTTTAAAAGACCATAATAAGAAAAGTTATAAATATTTTGACCGGCTCCGATAGAGAGAGCAAAACTTGGAAATAAGTTTAGAGTTTTATAAAAGAGTTTTCTAAAGTAGTCTGGAAATATTATATGTTGAGTAGACCAATCGATACTACTTCCAAAAATAGAATTATCTGGTATTACTAAGAGTATTAAAAGTATAGAGAGAATAGTTATTATAAGATAGTTATAATCAAAATCTTTATTTTTTCTTTTATTCACTTTTAGTCTTAACACTTTCTAAAGCTTTAGAAAATTGATCAGCACATGATGTGTTTCTAAAGCCACATTTTATTCCAGATAATTTTTTTATAACATCCTCTACTTTTTCTCCTTCTACTAGTTTGCTTACGGCTTTTAAGTTACCGTTGCAACCACCAGTGAAGGTTACATTATAGATGTGATCGTTTTTAATATCAAAATCTATATTAGTAGAACATGTACCTTTTGTTTTATAACTGTATTTCATATTAACACTCCTCTTATTCTGTTTTTGGTTTAGTATATTTTTTTAAGACATCATCAATTATATCATCAACATCATCTACTATTTTGTCTTTATCAAAAATAGTAAATACAAATAGTCCTAGTAGGACAAAAATTAGTAATAGTATTATAAATAATGGAACAGAGAAAGTATCAGTTCTAGCAATTGTTGTATCTAGATAACTATTTGTTAAGTAGTTGTCAAAGTTTTCTTCATTTATAACTATTTCATTTTCAGCTGGCATAAAGTTAGGAAGGTTTTTGATTGCTAGAGCTTTTAACTCAGAATTTATAACGACTGGGTAACCATATACTTTTATAGGTGCAGGTTCTTTAGTTGTTCTTTCATAAGTATAATCAATTATGTCTTTGAATTTAGAATAGTCACTATCATTTATAGATATTAAGTATGTATGCCAAGCACCGGTATTTTCTTTTTCAATTACAAAGTGAATTGATTTTTTATTTGTGGAATAGTAAGCAAACTTTTCAGACATTCTTGATACTTCAATGTATGAATATTCATCAGCTTTAGTTATTTTTTCCCAAGGCTTTATCTCTTCTTTTTCTTGGAATATTTTATAGGCACATACTGATAAGACTGTCATGGCAATTAGGTAGACTAAACATAAAAACAGTTTTATGAATATTCTTTTTTCACTCTTTTTCTTTTTGTTCTTTTTTTTACTCATTTAACTACACCTCGATATGTATTAACTCTTCTGTTCTTTCTTTTTAGGACTTAGGATAAACTTTTCAGCTAATTTGTATTGGTCTCTATTTTTGATATATAGATATCCTATTATTGAAAATACGATTGCTCCAACAAAATTTACGAATAGGTCTTTCATTGTATCTATTAGGCCTATATCTAAATAGCCATTTTCTATTACTGTTTCTCTGGTATTATTATCACTATAAATAATTGTTTTGTTTATATTGTCAACTACTATGGGGATATTGGCACCTGATGGGTTTAATGCTACTGATGAGACGGTTGTTACGATGCGGTCTTTTTGCATATCTTTGTTTAGGACTCTATCGATTGAAAACTCAGCAAATTCCCAAAGTATACCGATTGTCATAGAAAAACAAATTGATACTAAGGCTACAAATGATGCGGACATATCCATGTGAACATATTTATTTCTATTTAAAATATCAATTAGAGAAAAACCAATAGCAGCACAGATAAAACCATTTATAGTATGAAGCATACTATCCCACTCTTTAATAAGTCCATAGAAATTAGAAATCTCACCTAATATTTCAGAGGCAAAGATAAACATATAAACTATTATTTCTAGAGTTGATGGTAATTCAATATTAAATTTTTCAGATATTAGACCAGGTAATGTAAATAATACTAAAGTTAGAACACACAGTAAAACGTTTTCCCAGTTACCTTTCATACCTTGAGCAACCATACAAACAATTACTAAAAATCTTAATAATAGATAAGTTATAAGAGTTTGTTTTGGTTTATTAATTTTCTTTTTTAACTTCATATTACTTCCTACTCTTCCTTAAATAATCTATTTATATTTTCTTTGGGTAATAACATTTTCATTTTTCCTGTTACATTAAAGTTTAAAACATGCTTTGAAGTTTTATACTCTTCTCCATCTATACACCATGACACTTTAGGTGGATCAAGAAATTCTAACTCAAAATTATCTGTTTGATAATATGTAACATTAGAAATATTTTTTAGACCATAACGACTTAATTCAAAGAAGGCTTTTAACATATCTTTTTTATTTTTTAGTGGTACTAAGGCTACTTCAAACATGCCATCATTTAGTTTTATATCTTCACAATAAATATCATTCATACCAGCAACACGTGATGAGTTTGTTATAAAAAAGTAAGCATAATTTCCAGTGTACTCTTTACCATCTATTCGATATTTAATATTATAAGTATGAATACTATTACGAAGTTGTTTTAAACCATATATGATATAGGCTATTTTTCCATACTTCTTTTTTAATTCTCTTGGAGTATTATAAGACATATCAATATAGTCTCCTAGACAGCAAACGTAAATAAATGGTTCATCATTCATGTAGCAGATATCAATTGTTTTTATAGTTCCTGATAAAATTAATTCTAAATTTTTTATATAATCACTATTTAGTCCATACATGTGACCTACATCGTTTGTTGTTCCCATAGGAAGATTTGCTAAAGTTAGTTTTTTAGTTCTAGCCATATTTCCAGTAACAACTTCATTTAACGTACCATCGCCACCGGCGCTTATTACTAGATCTATGTCATTCGGAAGATTCTTTACTATTTCTGTAGCATCTTTAGGTTGTTTTGTGTATTTTATTTCGGCATCATAACCATATTTTCGTAAAATATCATAAAAGTTCTTTTTACTACCAATGCTTTTTATTTTACCTGATTCAGGATTCATAATAATAGCACATTTTTTCATGAATAGGTTCATCTCCCTTCGATAGATATATTATACCATTTATTTAAAAATTTACTAGTGGTATAAGAAAGTTGAGGCTTTTGAAGAAAGTATTGGTTAGTTGAATGTTCTAATATGTTAAGTTTTTGACGTTTTTTAACATATTAGTTTGATATGTTAAGTTTTTGATACTTTTTTAACATATTGGTTTTGTTTTATACTTATTTATATTTATTATTTATGGTGGATTGCTAAGGAATTTTTACTTAATATATTTTAGTATTTTAATTATAGTTTTTGTTTGATATACTTTATTATAGAGGGTGGTTTGTTATGATAAATAAAAATAATAGTCAAAGGGACTATAATATGGACTTACTTAGAATACTTGCTTCTCTTATGGTTATTGTTATTCATGTTTCTGCTTACAATTTCCTTGATACACCAACTAAAAGTATAGAATGGCTTAGTTATGATATGTATGATAGTATAGTTAGAAGCGCGGTTCCTATATTTTTAATGATTTCTGGGGCATTCTTTTTAAATGATAAAATACAAAATAATTTGAAAAAATTATATACTAAAAATATTTTTAAACTGGTTTTGGTATTTGTTATTTGGTCTTTTATATATGCTACATTTTGTGTTTTTACTAAAAGAATTGATAGTAATAACTTTTTAGGTTCTATTATAGCAGGACATTTTCATTTATGGTTTATACCTATTATAATAGGCATTTATATTATTTCACCCTTTATATATAGATTTGTAAAAAATAGTGATGAGAAAATTTTTAAGTACTTTTTAATTATCTTTATTAGTGCTACTTTATTAAAGACTATTTCATATTTACAATTTTTGCCTTGTTATGAATATATTACACTGTTTTTAGGGTTATTACCTATAGATATCATTTGTAAGCATTATAGTTATTTTATATTAGGATATTTCTTATACAATTATGATGTTTCAAAAAAATTTACTAAAACTATTTATATTCTTTCTGTAATTAGTATTTTTCTATGTTTTATAGGATGTTACATATTATCTAGATATTTGGGTTATAATAATTCTGATTTAATGAGTGGATTTTCTATATTTACAGTTATTGAAGCAATAGGACTATTCTTATTTTTTAAGAATCATAGTTTTGATAGTAAAAGTGTTTTTAGTAAAAGAGTCGCAGATATTGCGAATTGTACGTTAGGTATTTATATGATTCATATGTTAGTATTGTATATATTATTTGATTGTAATCTTATTCAAATTAGATCTTTTAATACAATTTTATCTGTACCTATTATTTCTATATTGATATTTGTTATATCTTTAGTAATTGTTTACTTAATTAAGAAAATAAAATTTATTGGAAAATGGTTGTTTTAAAATGAATTTATATATATAAATTTAGCTATAAAGATAATAAAAGAATGACTTTTGTCATTCTTTTAGGTTGTATTAAAGTACTTAAACTTTTTATTTATATTGGTTTCCTCTTATTAATTTATAGATTAGTTTTAGACCTGCTGGTATTGATTTAAAGAACATTTTTATAGAACAGATTAGTTCTTTAAACATTCTTTTTATAGCTCTTAGAAAATCAAGTATAACTTTAGCATCTTCTTTTGCATAACATCTATTTAACATTATACTTATTTTCATTCTTCTTTCTGACCAATTACTTTTCTTTTTAACTTTATCTTTACCTTCATAATTAATACCAAATTTTGATTCTATATAGGCTTTACAATAGTAATAATAAGCATCATTCATTGTTTCTACTGCAAAGTTATAGTCTATATAACCATTATCTATAGGCTTAGTATTTTCTTCTTTCTTTATACCTTCATCAATAATCTTTTCAAATTTTTTAACCATTATATCTAGAGTAAAGCCTTCTTCTATTCTTTTACGACAATTCTTTTTAATTTCTTTTAAATTATTTAAGACTCTATCTATTTCATTTACATATTCTTCTACTTCTTTATTATGTACTTCAGGAGTAGCATCTATATTACAATGAACTATACCACCTACTTTATCATTGATTAGTTCAGTTTGACCACCGACATCAGTTGATACTACTGGTACTCCCATTGAAAGAGATTCATATGATGTTAAAGCAAGCCCTTCTAATGTTGAACAGTTTACAGTTACATCACTTATTGCATATACTTCTTCTGTTTCTTTTACCATTCCAAGAAGTTTGAAATTTTCATCTACAACAGAAGCTACATTATTCATTAATGGTCCATCTCCAGCAATAACAAAGAAGACATCGTTTCGTACTTTTAAAAGCTCTTTACATATTTCTACAAACATTTCTGGACGTTTTTCTTCTGATAGTCTGGCTATAAAAGTTATAATTTTTTTATCCATCGGTAATTGATATTTTTCTTTTAAGTTGTTTTTATTAAACTTTTTAGGATCATATCTTTTTTCATCAGTACCAATATATAAAGTTTCAGCAGTTTTCTTATTATAATTATTTACTAATTGACTCTTTGTAAAGTTATTACAGCAATATGTTCCAGTTAGGTACTTATCTACATCCATTGAACATCTAGCAAATCCTTCTCTTGGATCTTTTAAATCTATTGAGTGAATATAATCTATAAATGGTATTTGTGGATATTTTCCCTTTAAATATGGAACCATGTAATAACCATATTGTGTATTACTTACAACTACAGCATCTACTTTTCTGGAAGAAATCATGTAATCTGTAAAGTTAATATAATCAACTGTTTCTAGGAAAGTTGACATATCATATAGTTCTGTTGCAGCCTCTTCAAATTGTTGTCTTAATGGATTATCATTTGGTAGAGTTGTTAGAACTATAGCTTCATACTTTTCCTTATCTAGACGTTTTATTAATTCTAGATTAAATAAGTCTGCTCCTCCTACTACCATCCAAGTTAATAGGAATAAGATTTTTTTCTTTTTTGACTTTTTATATTCTGGTAAAACCATATCTTTATAAGTTTTAACGGTTGCGTACTTATTACATTCATGTGGAAATTGAATTATTTCAACATCTTTTTTTATAGTTGCGGCAGTTTCATTAACGTAGCGCATAGCGTTGGTATTATTCTTTTTAGCTCTTGATAATTCTCCAGTTGAACTTGTTCTATACCAGAATATAGGAGCATCTACTCTAATTGGTTTTTTACCTTTTGCTAGAAGTTTTAACCAAAGATTCCAGTCTTCATACATAGCTTTTTCTTTTATGCCAAAGCAACCTACTTCTAGTAAATCTTCTTTTCTTACCATAGAAGCAATACAAATTAAGTTTTCTATTACTTGTTGTTCAACAGTTAGGTATCTTTCCCAGATGAATTCTCTATCACCAAAGTTTACCATTGTTGTATAAGCAAATGAGGCATCTGGATGAGTTTCTAGTGTCCAATATAGACACTCCACCATGGTCTTATCTGGAATATCATCACAATCTAGGAAGAAAACATATTTTGTATCTTTACTGGCTTTTTCAATACCAAAGTCTCTGGCCATAGATGGTCCTCCATTTTCCTTATGAAAGACTCTTATTCTATCATCCATTTTTTCTAATTCAGCTAGTTTTTTTAGTGATTCTTTATCTTTTGAACCATCGTCTACTATTATCCATTCAAAATAAGGATATGTTTGGCTAAATAGTCCATTGGCTGTTTCTATTAAAGTTTTTCCACCATTATAAAATGGAGTTACAATACTAATTGTTGGTTTGCTTTTCTTTACTAATTCCCCTATTTTTTCTATTTTATCTCCTGGTCTTTTACTATAATCCATTATTTCACTCTCCTTATTTTCTTTGTTATTCTATCTAGTTTTCTATTTACTTTTTTAGGTATATTAAGTTCAAGTTCTTTATATAATCTTTGATTATCTTCATACAATGCCTTATTTTCTTGTTCTAACTTCTTAATTTGTTTTATATAAGCATTGGCACTATCAATTATCCCAATTGGATTTAAATCATCTTTAGTCATTTCTGGTATATCTAAAAAGATACTATTTTCAATTGATAAATTTTCTTTAATATATTTGTAATTTTCTTCTACAATTTCTACTAATTCTTGTTCACTATATTTAAATAATTCATTCTCATTACTATCAACATTTAGTCCCGAAAAGTTTTCCTCCACTATCTTCTTTATATTTTCAGGTGTAACAAAAATCATATTTCCTTTATATCCAGATATAATTGTTGGCTTTTTAGATGCTACTGATTCTAAGGCACAACGATCGACTCCTAATAAAATGTCTGCTTTTTCTATATATGGTTTTACATTGGAAACGGCTCCTATAAATTCGATATTTTCCTCTTTAAACATTTCCTTTATTTCAGAAAGTATTTCTCCATCGCCAAGTATAGTCAGTCTGACATCTTTATTATGTGTTTCTTTTATATGCTTAAAGATTTTAACTGCAGTATATATTGATTCTCTTTTATGTTCACATACTCTTCCAAACCAGAGTAAGTTATCAAACTTCATATTTATTGTTTTAACTTTTTTATCCTTATAATCTGAAAAGTCTAAACTATTGCTGACTACCATATATTTGGAATCTGGTAATTCAAATAAATATTGATGTTCTTCTTTAACATTTTTTGTTATAGCAATTATTTTTGATGCACATTGAAAATATATTGGAAATAATGTTAAAAAAATTCTGTAATGAGCCATAAACCACTCGCAACTTCCTGGAATTATATTATGTAAATAAGCCACATATCTAATATTATTTCTTAAGGCGATAGGAAGAATATATGGTATGCATGGAAATTGATGTACATATATAAAATCAATCTTTTTAGAAAGTATTATTCTTTCTAATTTCAATATTTCTTCCCAATCAACAGCAGTATCTTGAAGTTTAAAGTCAAATTCAATCCATTCAATGTTTTTCTTTCCTTTTAGTTTCTCACGTAATATACCATCTCTTGAGAGAATATAACATTTTATTCCTCTTCTATTAAATTCATTAACTTGCGTTAAGGTAAAAGTTTCAACGCCACCAATTCCTAATTGCTCTAAGCAAACAAGTGCATTTTTCATTTTTTTCTCCTTTTTCTAATATCTAACTTACTTTTTATATTGGCTAGTTTATTTATAAACCTATATCTTTTACTATTACTTATATTTGTTAATTTTTGTTCTGCACTTTGTAATTTTTGAGATAGCATCATGATTTTTTCATTTGCTAATTCTAATTTCTGGGTATTATATGCTTGTTCTAACAATTTAAATGTATTTTCATTTATTTCACTAAAAATTATATTTCTTTCTATTGGTCTTTTCACTGAGGTTTTTAAAGCTTGATTATATTCTTCTATAGACTTATATTTTGTTTCTTGTAATAAGAACTTATTTTTAACTTTTTTAAATAATTTACTTCCTTTTTCACTGTTGATAATTACTGCTGAAGTTCCTTTTTTGTCAAAAAACTCTGGGTGTACATGGTATATTCCCCAATAATCACCAAGTATTATGTCAGCAACATTATTTTTACCTTTAGATGGACAATCATAACAACTTTCTCTTAATATGTAATTGTCTACAAATAAAGACATCATTGGATCGTCTGCAAACTTGTAGGCCTTATTTATTCTTTTTGTTTTGTATTCAATACTAGCTACATCCCAACCATTAACTTTACTTTTAAAATTTATTTCTTCTATTTCTGTTTCAAAATTTTTTTCTATTTCTTTTACTCTTTTTTCTACAATATTATCGTTAATTACACCGTGACAAATAACACTTACTGTATATAATTTAGGATATTCTTTGGCCAAGTAAGTTTTTAGTGCAAGTATTTGACATGGAGTTCCTGAGAATAATACCTTTTTATTTTCTCCTAAGTCTTTTTTTACATCATTAAAAATTGTTTTGACGTTACTTTGTGAATACTTTGAGCCTTGTATTTTTTTGATATCATTAACATTGTCTATTCTAATATGTTCAACTTTTAAAGATGATATTGTTGCTCCATAGACGATACCTTGATGAGTTAGTATTTCTTTAGCTAAATAGTAGAATACTCCACCAGATGAACTTGATTGTAAAATATCTTTTTCTTTTGACTTTGCTGCATAACACTCTAAAGCTTTTGTTTGCTGGATATTTTCAATATTACGGCAGCATTTTTTTCTACATAGACCACAATTTATACATTTTTTTAAATCTATTTTTGGATATAAAAATCCTTCTTCATTTTTAACCATTGTAATAGCATTTTTAGGACAGACATTTGCACAAACTTGGCAACCTACACAATCTGTTTTTTTACAAATTTTTTCTTTTTCTAGTGTTTCTAGTCTCGAACACATATTCTCATATAGCTGTTCTGATTCTTTAATAATTATTAGCATCTTCTCTTTTAGAATTTTTCTAATGTTATTTTGATTTTTGTTTAGATAATCGAATTTTTCAATTAATGAATCTTTATTTATATCTTCTATTGGTAAAACATAATCTTTGTAGTTTCCAAAGATGTCTTCAGCAATTCCTCTTGATTTTACGCTATATCCAAGTACTAAGGTTGGGACACATGTTGAATAAGCGGCAATTGAGGCATGAGTTCTAGCTGCTATTAGTAAACTACATTTAGAGATAATGTATTTAAGTTCTTTACAATCGTAATTACCTCTTTCTAAATATAATCTTTTTTCGTTTTTATAATCTTCTGCTATTCTATCTAGAATTTTATAGTCACTTACTTCTTCTACCATAACGTGGGGTATTAAGCATATTGAATAGTCAGTGTTTTTTAAAATGTAATTTATTAATTCCTTTATATCGTTATAATTTTCTTCTGACTTTATTGTTAAAGGACTTAAGTTCAGACCAACTATCTTTCTATTTTTATACCATGAGTTTAATTTTACTTCTTTCTTTTTTAGAGAAAAAGCAGGGTCTGGTATTAACATAAGTTTTTCTTCTGGTATATATTTCTTTATAGCATTATAGCTAATCTTTTCTCTAAGCATCAATAAATCGTATTTTTTTAAGTTTGTTATAAGATCTAAATCCGTTATTTCATCAAATAGTGAGGCACCAAATAGTACTGTTTTTTTACCTAGTTGTTTTGCTTTGGTGTTAATAGAATACATCCACTCATTAACACCATAACAGTAGTTATCACCACCTACATGAATTGCAAGATCTGACTTTTCTAATTTCTTTTTTTCGCTCTCAGTGAACTCATCATAATTTTGTCTATGATGGTTTATGTATTTTTTAATTTTTTCTTTTTTTATTTTCTTATCATTTTCGTAGTCAAATGTTGCTAAAACAATTTCTGCTTCATTAATTTGCTCTATGACAGAGTCAACAATAGCTTCACAACCTTTATTTTGCAGTGAACCTATTCCATATAATAATATTTTTTTCTTTTCTTTATTCATACCTTGCCCAACCTTTATTATTATTTATAAATTAATTATAACAAATTAGTTTATTTAATACAAATTTTTGGACTAAATTGTTGATTTTTAGGAGAAAAAGTAAAAAAAAAGAATTTTTTACAATTCTTCTACAAATGACTTTTCTAATTTTTTAAATATTAGATAGCCAATTACTAGTATTACTACTGATAATAAGCCCCATAATAATATCATCATCATATCAGGAAGTGTATGATAATAAAGAATGGAACGATATCCTTCTATTAATTGGGCCATAGGATTTATCTTTAGTACCCATTGGAATTTTTCTGGTAACATATCAGCTTTATAAATTACTGGAGTTGCATAGAATGCTAACATCATTACTACACTTACAAAGTGATCTACATCTCTTACAAATACTGTGATTGCTGATAAGATGAAGTTAAATCCTAAAGTTATGATATATTGAATTAATATTAATAATGGTAATAGTAGAACGTGTACTGAGAAGCCTACTCCTGAGAATATTATAAATATAAAAACGATTATCATTGTTATTAAAAAGTTTATTAATTGACTTGTTGTTATTGAGATTGGAATTATTTCTCTTGGAAAATAAACTTTCTTTAAGATGTTACCATTAGCAACAACACAACCTGTACCAGTTTGGATAGCAGTTGTAAAGAAGTTCCATGGTATTAAGGCTACTATCATAAAAATAGTATAATTATCTACATCTACTCTTAAGATATATGGAAATACAAATGAGTATACAGCTAACATTAGTAATGGATTTAAGAATGTCCAAATTACTCCTAGCCATGAACCTTTATATTTACCTCTTATTTCTTTTTTAATATTTGTTTTTAATAATTCTCTATAGTTATATAATTCTTTAAATACGTTCATTATAATCACCCGCACACTTTCAAGTACTCTTCAAGTACTTCTTTGACTTGACCATCTCTATGAACTTCTCCTTCATATAGCCAAATTGCTCTATCACAGAATCTTCTAACTTGGTCCATACTATGAGTAACAATAACGATTGTCTTACCAGCATTTTTTAATTCTATTAGTTTATTGAAACATTTATCTTGGAAATGTTGATCTCCAACTGCTAGTATTTCATCAATCAATAGGATATCTGCTTCAACGTTTATAGCAACAGAGAAAGCAAGTCGCATATACATTCCTGATGAGTATGTTCTAACTGGATTATCAATAAATTCTTCTAATTCAGAAAATTCAATTATTTGATCTAGTTTTTTATCTATCTCTTCTTTTGTTAACCCAAAGATAGAGGCATTGAAATAAATATTTTCTCTACCAGTAAAGTCATCATGGAATCCAGCACCTAATTCAAGTAAGGATGTTAATTTACCATCTTTGGTTATTTTTCCTTTTGTTGGATAAATGATTCTATTCATTAACTTTAGTAATGTTGATTTACCTGAACCATTTGTTCCTATTAACGCTACACTTTCACCCTTTTTTATTTCTATATTAATGTCCTTTAAAACATGTAATACATTATTTTTACTTCTATTTTTCTTAGAAAAGAATAATATTTTTTCTTTTAAAGTATTAGCTTTATCATAATAAAGTTTGAAGTCTTTTGAAACATGTGTAACTTTTATCGCTACGTCTTTTTCCACAGTTCTACCTCATTTCTTGTTATATTTCAAACATCTATATTATACATAAGTATTGCATTTTTATCAATATTCTTTCACTTTGATGGTTGTACAATGTACTTCATTCTTTTAGCTGTAACGACTTTATAACCTTCAGGGGACAAGTGTAGACCATCTATTGTGTACTCTAAGTTTAGATTGCCATCAGAGTCGGTTAATTCATCATACATATCAATGTATTCATAGTTATATGCTTTAGCATTTATTTCTAATTCTTTATTTATTTCCATTATTTTTTTATTTTCTCTTTTACCAACCATCCAATCTATAACTACATCATTATCTGTTTTATTATTTACAGGATAAATTGACTCAATATATAGTTTAGCATTTGGTCTGTTTTTATGTATTTCTCTAGCTATTTTTAATATTCCATATACAATTTCATCACTACTTGAACCAGTTAGATTATTAGTTCCTATCAATAGGAATACTTTAGTAGGATTGTATTTATATAAGTCATCTTCAAGATTACCATATACTCCGCCTACAGAGTTTCCACTATGTCCAGAATTTACAACTGGTAAGTCAGGATAAAAAGTATTTACATTATAAAAGTCAGTAATAGAATCACCAATAAAGACAATATTTTCATATTTATAATCTATCTTTTTATCTTTATCTGTTTTATTACTCTTTGGATTTTCTATACCTGTATATGGTTCCATTCTTTCTATTAATATTAGTCCTAGAGATATGATTGTTATAACTATTAAAAAAATAACTAACCTGATAATTATTTTGTAGTTTTTATCTGTTGTATCGGTTATCATTTTTAATCAATCTCCTTTTTTATTTTGTTAAGAATTGTACTGTTTTTTAATTTACTTGTAACATAGGCATAACTTTTTTCTAGGAAAATTGCTATAATGGTTGCTAAGACAAAGTTTGTTACTAACATACAAATAAACTTTATTATACTATTATGTAGTGGAAAACGGGCAATTATTACGTATAGTAATGATGATGATATTCCTTGAGCAAAATAGTAAAATATAGCATTTTTACCTATATAGTTTATTTTATTATTATCAATTATTTTTAGTTTATCTTTTAAATACCAAGTTAGCATAATAGAAAGATTTGAAAAGATTAGATATGGAACACTTGGTGGGAATTTTATATTTTGAATACTATTTATACCAATGTTTAGGAAATAAAATGTAAGTAATAATATGAGAATGTTACCGGTTTCTAAAATAATTAATTTTTTAGATGAGGTTATCTTTTTCTCATGTGAGATATATCCTAGTAAATATATAAATGAATAGAATGTTATATATTGTAAACGTACCATTGAACCATTTTGGGCACTTACGTATAAAAATAACATAAGGGTAAATGGAAGTATTATTTTAGTTAAAGTTTTGTAGGCATCTTTCTTTAAATAGTAGTTGACGCTACAGATTACTATTGAACATATTACAGATACTGCAATATACATTTTCATAAACCAAATTGAACCAGCTACGATTGGTAATTCTTTTGGTTCTTTAAATGTATAAGCTAGCCATGATATTACTTCCGATAGATTTATATGACTTTTGAAAAAGACTAGTAGTATGATTGTAAAAAATACTAAAAAGTATAACCACTTTTTCCATTGACCTATTATTCCTTTTATATTTTTAATTATAGAGTTAACATAATTAAATGATAATCCGGCTAAAAACATAAACACTGGAACATCAACTAGTAAGGTTAGACTACTAAACCATCTTGGTAGATATCCTTCTCCAGACCACCAAGCAGTATGAATTATAATTATAGAGATGGTTGCTAAACCTCTTAAAAAATCAATATTATTATTTCTAGTTGCTTTTTTCATTTTAACTCTCCTACTACTATTTTACATTTATTTCTTCTACACTTTCTTTTTTTACAAGATAAGCATGTTCTGCTATTTTCATAAGTGGCAAATCAGACATTGAATCTGAGTAAAAGCCCGTTATTTTTTTATTATTAAATTCTTCATTAAAGCGATGAACTTTTTCTTCACCATAGCAATTTTTACCTAAGAATGTGCCTGTTTTCTTACTTACTTTACTAGCAATAACTTTTATTTTTAATTTTTTCTCTAATGGTTTTAGTAAAAACTCAGGAGATGCAGATATAATTACATCACTTGTTTTACTTTGTTTTTTATACCAAGTTTTTATTTTTACTATTTTTTGTTTCCAAAATACTTCTACAGTCTTATCAATATTATCTATTTTTTTTACAAATGAAAAGAATTGTGATTTAAAATATTCTTTATCTTTTATTTTTAATTTATATAAAATCATAGCAAATACTTGTTTTGGTAATAGTAAAATAATTGATTTTTTTCTTTTTAAACAAAATAGGTAAAAATCAATTGACGAATCTCCATCATATATTGTTTTATCAAAATCATAAACATTTAGCATAATAAATTTTTTTCCTCCTATAAGTTCTATCTTTGTATTTATCGACGACTTATTTATTTCTTTGGTAGTTCGATATAACTATTTACAATTATAGCATATTAAGTAATTATTTCATAAAAAAATGTCGTTTCTTTGACCTTTTTTAAGCTATTTAACATAGTATTTTGACAAAGTTATAGGCTTATTATAACAAGTACAATAAGCCTCCCATTACTAAAACATATAAAATTACGATCGCTATTAGTTTTTTGTCTGATAAAACCACTTCGATAGGATCACCGTGTGAGTTTCCTTCAATGTTTAGACTATATAGCTGTAATATTATCATTACTAGTGGTATAGTCCAGAATAAGTAATCGTTACCTATTCTTGCTACTGTTGCTGGATCAACACACCATAATGTATAAGATACTATAGCTAGTCCTAAGCAAACGTACATATTCTTGTCTAAGAATTCTTTATTGTATAAACTTAGAACTTTTCTACTCTTGTTACCATTTTTAATAATTTCATTTCTTCTTTTACCAAAGCCTAAGTAGAATGATCCAAAGATAATCATTAAGTATAAGAATTTAGAAACTTCTACATCTACAACTACTCCACCATACATAACACGTAAAACGAAACCTGATACTAGTATTACGACATCGATGATAGGTTCATTCTTTAACTTTTTACTATATAAAATATTTAGAATTAAGTAAATTAATGGAATTAATATTACAAAGATATTTTTAGTAGTCTTGAAGAAGAAGACCATTATAATAGCAATTACGATAGCTAGTAAAAGCATTACTATATAGGCTTGCTTTTTACTAACCTCTCCTGATGCTAGAGGTCTAAATTTCTTTACAGGATGTAATTTATCTTTTTCAATATCACTCATATCATTTAGAATATATACTATTGATGATGTAAAACAGAATACTATAAAGGCAAGTAAACATGTTAAGAAATAATTTAGATTAAAAAGATTTAAACTAAAGAAGATTGGTAAGAAAATTAAACCATTTTTTAACCAATGTTTTGCTCTAATAAGTTTAATGTACTTTTTCATTTGTTTCAACTCCTATTCTCCAGCTATATTTATAGCGCATATTTTCTGTGGTAATGTCTTCTTTGATGGTATAGTTTACACCATTGTCATTTAAGGTATAGTAATAACCATATAAGTCATGCATACCAGTAAGTTTTAATTTTAAGTCTTTTGTATTTTTCATTTCTTTTATATCTTTTGATATCTGGCTAAATGTTTCTAGTTGTTTTACATTAATATAAGCATAAACTAAAGTGTTAAGACATAGTAGTAATAATGATAAAATAGTTATGGCTTTATTTACTTTTGTTTCATTATATTTTCTTATATATACTAAGGAAAGAATTGCTCCTACTGGGAATAAGTATAGTTGAGGAACATATCTTGCCCACCAGTTTTCACCTACTAAAATTGAACTTATGATAATTGCTATTGCTGGTAAATAAATGTATGGAGCAAAAGATTTTTCTTTTCTTATTATTTTTACAACCGAATATATAAGTATTGGGGTTGTAATTATTACAATTAAGGCAAATAATGGACCAAATCCACCTATTCTTACATCTGGGGCATATAATTCACCAATTTCTGATTTGTATACTTTTATTGGTAATTTTAATTGAGGTTTCCTATCTCCATAGACAACATTTTCTGTTTTAGAAAATAAAGATACAACAAATTTTTCGACCATATTTTTATTTTTAAAAGATTTAGGTTGCATTGTAGTTATAATATCAACTTTATCTTTACCAATGATTGGATATAATGGATTATGATGATCTATAGTGTTTTTTACATAAGAGTTTGAACCTACAAAGAAGATTGCTGTTACAAAGACAATTATAAAGTTAATAGTAACTCTTTTAAAGATTGTAACAAAGTCTTTATCTTTACGATATTTTATTAACCAGTAAAAATAGAATGTTGCGGCTATAACACCTGAACATAATAGACCGGTATATTTAATATTAGTAAAGATTGTACAAATTGATACTAGACATAACCAAATCCAAATATTTGTCTTTTCTTTAGGATTTACTAGGAATAATAGTAAGATTTCTATTAGGAATAAAATTCCCATAATACCATCAACATAGTATGTAAAGAATTGAGCTAAAACAATAGGATTTAATACTACTAAACTGGATATTATATAAGACCATTTTTTATCTAGAATTTTTCTTAGAATGTTAAAATTAATAATGAATAACATAATAGATAAAATTAGGGTTATACATTTACCACTTTCAATATTTCCTGTCATATTATAAATTGTTGCTGCTACAATCCAAGTGGTTTTTGGATAATGTTCAATCCATAAATCTATTTTTACGCCTTTTTCTATTTTTACAACATTATCATTATTTTCTTGGAACTTTCTACTAGTTTCATACATTGGATTCCAACCATTTTTTATAAAAGCTATAGCAGTTTTATGATAAGAATTACCATCAACTGTTAAATCGTAAGTCTTATTATAAATAAATGGTACAACTAATAATATGAATAAATATATTCCAATTACAATTAGGATATCTTTTGTCTTTTCACTCTTTTTATATAGTAATACGATAATTGGAATTGTTATACTTAATATTTGAATAAGGCTTAAAGTATTTGCTAGTTTTAATAATTCAAATGCTGTAAATAGTGATAAAACTAGTAAAAAATAACCAGCCAACATTACAAATAAAAGCATAGAGTTATTTAATTTGAACTCTTTATTCTTCTTTTCTTTTTCTCTTTTTATTTTCATGTTTTTCCTACTTTCTATATATTTTACAATATAATTTTGTCAAGAATTTACTTTTTTCTATTGTTCTTTTTAAGATACTTCTATTTTTAAAATATTTATTATTTTTATAATCTGGTACTTCTTTTTCTAGATAAGAAAATGCTTCATCAATGAAGTCCAAGCCAACATTTTTATCTTTTTGATTTCTTTGTTGAATTGTGTAATTAGTAATTATTCTAACTGTTAATTTATTTATTTCTTCTTGTAAATAGGCTTCATTTTTAGTATTTTTTCTAATTAAATCAATTATTTTTAAAATATCGAAGCAACGTTTATCTCTAACTGTTGTTTCACTATTACCATGAATTAAATAATAATTTAGATACTCATCAACTTTAATTATTTTTCCTGCTTTAGAGAATGCCTCTATTACAAATGGAGCATCTTCATATTTTAAGTTTTCAACAAATTTAATCTTATTTTTGGTAATTAGTTCTTTCTTATATAATTTGTTCCATGGTGCTAGATTTATTTCATTAACTAGACTTGGAGTTTTTCTAAGTGTTGTTGGTTTAAAACTTAGTAACTTTATTTTTTCTTCTACTCCAGAATCATATATTTTATAAAAATCACAGATTGCTAAATCAGCATCAGTTTTTTCAACGCTTTTATAAAGAATTTCACAAGCATTATTTTTAAGGTAATCGTCACTATCTAAGAACATAATGTACTTACCTGTTGCTTTTTCAATACCAAAGTTTCTTGTTTTACCAATACCTTGATTTTTATTTTTGAAATACTTGATCCGGCTATCTTTATATGACTTTATTATTTCTTCGGTTTTATCCGTTGAACCATCATTTACTAGGATAAACTCTAACTCTTTTTTTGTTTGATTAATTAGTGAATCAACACACTTGTTTAAATACTTTTCAGCATTATAAATTGGAACAATAACACTTATATCTACCATAAAACTTACCTCTTTATTAATTTATAATAAATCTTTGGACTTATTTTTAATAATACTCTCTTTACTTTTCTAGGAAGTGTATCTGTTAAAAGATTATCGAATACTTTGTTGTTTTTTAGTTTTTTTAGATATATTCGATAGTCTTTATTGTTTAGTTCAGTTATTTTTAATATCATACAGTTAGCAATATAGCTTTTGAAGATTTTCAAATCACCTTTTATTTTTTTTGACTCTTCTAGTAGATTGTTGTAGTGATAATACATATCGTCTACTTTTCTTTTTGTCCAGTCATAGTTTTTATTATTCATAATACTACCACTACGTCTATAGTAATCATAACCAATATATTTGATTGAGTTTACTTTTTTAGCTTTTAGAATTATTAAAGGCACTAAGCCAAAATCTTCATGAACAGTTCCTTTCTTAAAGGCAAACTTTTCTTTTTTGTAATAACTCATTTTATATGTGTAACACCAACAACTATCTATGAAATGAAATTTTACTATTTTTTCAAAAGCTTTTTTACCAGTTAAATTTTCAAATGTTTCTTCTTCATATTTTGTAATTTCTTTGTTATCATTAACAGTTTGAATTTGAAATCTTATTACGTCCGGATTATTTTCAGTTGATTTATCTAGTTCTTTAAGCAAATCTTTTTCCCAGTAATCATCACTATCTAGAAAAAGTAAGTATTGTCCGTGAGCTTTTTTTACGCCAATATTTCTAGCTTCACTTACACCTTCATGGGCAGATTTGATTATAGTTAGATCGTATTTTTTGGCTTTTTCAATACTTTTATCTGTACAACCATCATCTACTAGTATTACCTCAAAATCTTTAAACGATTGATTAAAAACACTATCTAGGCATCTTTCTATGTATTCTTCAACATTGTATACAGGTATTATTATACTGAACTTTGGCATTATATCACCCCATCAAATATTTTTTCAAATTCAACTATTCTTGATTTTTGAATTTCTTTAATATCTATAGTTTTTGTTTTTCTAGGATTTTTTAACTCATTTTCAACATCTTTTAACATTTTTTTCTCATCTGTAGAGATTATTGTAGCATAGTCTTTTCCTATATTAATAGAATCATCTGAAACATCTATCGTCGTTAGAATTTTTTTGTTTAGAGTAATTGCTTCTAGATAAGTAACCGGAAATCCTTCATAATCAGATGTTAAAATTATATAGTCGGCTAGACCGATGTATGGATAGGGGTTTTTCTTTTGCCCTACGAATATCACTTGTTTTGATAAGTTACTTTTGATGGTTAGATCCTCATACATTTTTCTATCTGGTCCATCACCTACTATTAATAAATTTACATCAGGTAGATTTTTTACTAAGTTTATTGCTCTTGATACTTTCTTAGAAGAGTCATCTAAGCGACCAATAAAGACAAATAACTTTTTATTTTTAGGATGTTTTTCAGATATTTTTTCAGTACTTAGTTTTAGTATTTTATCTGGGTTAATAAAGTTATTTAGAACTAGACATTTGTCTTTTAGATTTGGATATATTTTTAAGAAGTCTTTCATAGCTTCATTAGCAACAAAGATTATTTTTCTATATTCAGTTATATGTCTATTATCAAAGAAATTCATAAACTCTTTCTTATCCTTATATATATACTTGTAATTACTATGAACATAAAAAGCATTATTAGTTGATGCAGTCCTTGCAATTTTATCAGATGACAAACTATATGTTGTGTAGCAACAACTAAAATCATAATTATGATAGTTTAGTATAGAATAATTTAACTTACGTAAGAAGTTTAGTGCTTTTCGAATAATAACATTATTATTAGTAGAAACTTTTAACTCCTCTACTTTAACACTTTTATTTACATCTTTTAGAAGTACGCCTTCTTTTTTCTCCATAATTAAAGTTACATTATATTTATTGTAATTAATATTATTTAATAAATTAATAATAGCAGTTTCTATTCCACCTATTTTTAAGTTGTTTATAGCAAATAATAAGTCTTTCTTTTCTCTTGGAAATAAATAAAGAAGTAAAATTATTATTAAAAGACTTACTGATGGAGATGTTATTATATGACCAGTAAATAGTGATAAGAATAATACTAGTAAGATACTTACATTTAACATGTAAGAGTTAAAATCTAGGCTCTTTTTAGTAGTAGTTGACTTTATTAAGATATAAATATATACAGAGAAGAAAATTATAAAACCAATAAGACCATGATTAAAATAAATATCTAGATAGTCCATTTCTATTAGTTTAGCTTGTTTATTACTATCATAATAACCTATTCCAAATAATTTATTAGTTATATTAGAATTATCGTAAGTATATTTTCGATCAGTAAAGAAAGTTACACGTTGACTAAAGATAAAATGATCAATTAAATTACCATTATCAATAATATCAGTTACATCTTTTATTTTTAAGTAATCTAGATGGACTTTGATATTTTTATAAAAGTTAGTTTTAGGTATTGCTACTAAAAGAGATACTATACCAATTACTATTACTAAAAAAGAGGTAAAAATAGTTTTATACTTTTTATTTTTAAAGGACTTGATAATAATCCAAATAAAAGTCATAGCGATTGTGATTAATAAAGATAGTAATGGTGTTTTAGTACCAATAGTTAGTATTACTACTAAGTATAATAATGTATAAATAGTTTTTAAAATAATACCTTTTTTATCAGTAGTTTTATTCATAAATATAATAAATATTATAGGAGTTAAAATAGAAATAATACCAGATATTTCATTAGCAGAATTATAGTAACCTAGAGTACCTGACTTAGTTATTTCATAACTTTTAAAACCAACATGTAAAATCATTGGAATAAAAATACAAATTAAATAAAGAGATAAAGTTGTAAATAAAGTTAATTTACTTATTCTTATTTCATCTTTTAATTCATATAAAGATATTAATAATAATGGAAAATAAAATACTCTTAGAAGACCTTGTACTTCACCAAATAAATTACTTTTACCAAGTACTAGTAAATAAATAATACTATAGATAAAAAATACTAAGTAATATATTAGGGGTACTTTCTTCTTATATATAAAAGTAGTTACTAAGACTATAAAGAATAAAAATAACATTCTAATAATAATACCTAGAGTTAAATTTAGGTTAAATTCATGTAAACAAATACCAGTAATAAGATCTAATATTGGTTGAATTAAAATAAAGATACTTATTATTTTACTTAAATTATTTTTTATTGTTTTACTCATTTTAATATACCTCTTACCGTATGTGGATTTTTATACTTATTGATGTAAATAGATTAATGTATTAAACATCCTCTATTTACATAATATCATTTATGAATTGGTTAGTCAAATATTGATATATAGACATTCTTTGACATATTAAGGGTTTGTTAGTGTTTGTATTTTACAATATTTATTATATAATTATATAAGAAGATGAGGTGGTTTATTTGGCTAAAAGTAATAAGAAGAATGTTCCTTTAAAGGATGTTAATATTAGAGAAGAAATACGTAAGAAAAAAGATGAAGACTTTGTTAAAAAAATTGAGAAACCTAGTAATAAGAGAAATAGTTGTTTAATTAATATATTATCTATCGCTACAATGATTAGTTGTTTAGGATATTTTGGAAGTACTATTTTTAAGGGTGAAGGTTTAAAAGATATAGTATTTGCTCTACTTTTACTTTTATTTACAGTGTTCTTTATATCTTCTAGTATTACTAATTCTAGTAAGAAGAAAGGTAGTAATATTTTAGCGTTAGTTGTACTTTTTATTTATCAAGTTTTTGGTATTTTAGTTATGTTTAATATAATTAGCTTACCTACTCTTAAAGTAATGGAAAACTTGGTTGATAAGAGTTTAAGTAGTGCTATTAAATGGACTACGGATAATGATGTTACTTTGGAACAAGTTTATGAGTACAGTGATGTTGTTTCTGAGTATCACGTTATTTATCAGAGTGTTAAACCTGGTACTAAGTTGAAGAATGTTAAGAAGTTAGTTCTTTCTATTAGTGAAGGTCCTAATCCAGATAAGGAAATTGTTATTCCTAGTATGATTGGTTGGGAAAGTGAAGATGTATTAAAGTATATTGAAGAGAATCATTTAAGTAATGTAGTTTTTGAATTTGTTCAATCTTCTTCTAAAGAAAATACTTTGATTGAGCAAAGTAAATCTGGTAATGTTAAGAGAAGTGATGAGATTAAGTTTACTTTCTCATATGGAGAAGAACGTGGCTATACTGAAGTTAAAATGAGTGATTTAACTAATAAGAGTAAGACTGAAACTATATTTTATTTAAAACAACATGGTATTAAATATGAGATTGAATATGAATTTTCTGATAAGATTAGTAGAAATAAGGTAATTAGTCAAAATGTTAAGCCAGGTGAAATGGTTACTATAACTGGTGATAATGTTACTACTGTTAAGATTGTTATTAGTAAGGGGCCTAAGATTATAATTCCTGATTTTAAGAAGATGAGTGTTGATGAAGTTACTGAATGGATTATTAAAAATAAGTTAAAAGTTGAATTTAAGGATTCATATGATGAGGCTATTAAAGAAAATGCTGTTATTTCGGCTAGTCATAGTAAGGGAGATGCAGTTGAGGAAGGTACTATTATTACAATTACTCTTTCTAAGGGAAAATTAACAATGCCTAGTTTTAATAATTTGAATGAGTTTAGAGAATGGGCAGATAAATATAATATTAAATATGAAGAACAACATGAGTTTAGTGATGATGTTGCTGCTGGTGACGTTATTAGATATTCTTATAAAAAAGGTGAAACTATTAAGAATGGAGACACAATAATTGCTACTATTTCTGATGGTAAAAAGATGAGTGTTCCTAATGTTAAAGGATTAAGTAAAAATGATGCAGCTAATAAATTAAAGAGTGCTGGACTTAACTATAGTTTTGTATATAAATATAGTAGTTCTGTTGAAAAAGGTAAAGTTATAAGTCAATCTATTAGTGCTGGTTCTGAGGTATCTAATGGTACAACTGTTACGCTTACTATAAGTAATGGTAAGGCTCCAAGTAATAGTAATGGTGGCGGTAACAATAATAATGGCGGTGGTAATAATAATCAGCCTTCTACTCCAGCTTGTGAAAATAAAGAATTCTATATTCTTACTGGTAATACAGGAGCTCAAACATTAAGTGCTACTAAAGCTGCTTATCCAATGTTTACAATAGTTGCTAACTACGTTGATAGTTGTAGTAATGGAGATTCAGTATCTGGTACAGTATGTAATGCTGGTAGTTATGATGGTAGAACACTTTCTACTTGTAATACAATTAGTTTAACTATTGTTAAATAAGTATTTTAGAAGTATTTGATTTGGTAATTTGATAAATTCAATTAGTAAATTAAAAAGGTTCATACTTTGGATGGTATGAATCTTTATTTTTGGTCGTTTGCTTTAGTTTTTATAATTATATATACTCTCCTTCGGAACATTTCATTTGAGTGTCGCCTCTTGTTCTTTTTTTAGGAAGGAGGTAGATATTATGAGGACTAAAACTTTTATTATCAAAGTTTTACGATACATTAGTATCATTTTATTACTTTCTACCTTGTTGGTGTTAGCGATAAAAAAATAGACACTCTAAGATAGAGTGTCACAAACCCATTATTGGAGGTGACATTCACTTACGAAATGTTCCTCTTTTTTTGTGCAAGTTTCCTTGACAAGTTTATAGTAACACAAAATATATACTTTTACAATCTTATTATTTTTCTTTTTAAATAAAATAAAATTAGTTTAAATATTGGTAAACAAATGTTTTGAAGAGACTAAATTAAGTGATTTAATAAATTCAATTAGTAAATTTAGAAGGTTCATACTTTTCATGGTATGAATCTTTATTTTTGGTCGTTTGCCTTAGTTTCTATAATAATATATACTCTCATTCGGAACATTTCATTTGAGTGTCGCCTCTTTTTTTAGGAAGGAGGTAGATATTATGAAGACTAAGACTTTTATTATCAAAGTTTTACGATACATCAGTATCATTTTATTACTTTCTACCTTATTGGTGTTAGCAATAAAAAAATAGACACTCTAAATCAGAGTGTCACCAGACATTTTTTGAGGTGACATTCACTTACGAAATGTTCCTCTTTTTTTGTACAAGTTTCCTTGACAAGTTTATAGTAACACAAAATATATACTTTTACAATCTTATTTTTTTGATCAAAGGACAAAACAAAAAGAGCCTTAGGCTCTAGCTTACTATTAATTCGATATTGTTACCATTTTTAGTATCTAGTTTTAGTTGGTAATCTTTCTTATTTATAGTAGTTTTTCTAGCACTTAAGTCTCTTCTTAAATTATCAGTTAACTCTGATATATCAGTTTTATTAGATGTTGTTGTTACATAGATTGAGTATGTTCCTTTTTCTAATTCACTTATATCGATATTGGCATCATACCAAGCTCTTGTCTTATCTAGATTATCAGGCTCTGGTAAAGCTACTTGATATAGACCTTTTGTTATACTTCCTAAATCAAATGTATATAGCTTTAGGGTATCTTTATTTTCAAATATTATTTTTCTTTCTACTTTAGCATTTGTAGATAAGTCCATACCATATGAATATGAAACTCCTTTTATATGTAGTTTTCCATTTGTAAATTCTAGAGTTCTCCAAGTATCGAATTGGTTATAGTAACTACCTACTGTTTTATTAGGAAACTCATCTCTTATATATAATGTTACAGCAGATGTTTTATTACCATAATTATTTTTTATAGTTGTTGTTGTTTTTGTTGTTTTATAACCAGTTATTTCTGTTTTATATAGTTTATTTGTTATTAATACTTTACTATATGTTTTGTTAGATTCTGCAACTGCATACATTGTATAAGTACCTCTTGGAAGAGAATCTGTATCGATATTAATATAGAACCAAGGATGAGTATATTTATGTCCGTCAGGGGATGGAATCGGTCTTGTTATACCAGTTAAATCGGTTATTCTTGTTGCTTTTTGTTCATATGTTGTACCATCAGTACTAACAAATTGAATTTTATAACTAATCTTTTCATTTAAAGTATTATCCATACCTTCTACTGTTAAATAACCTCTTAATTGAAGATTATTACCTACTTCTTTTAAATAGTCAAAATAGAAGTTTCCTGTTGTTTTAATTAGTTTCTTTTCTGTAACAATTACTTTTATTTCTTTAGTTACTTTATTACCATAACTATCTGCTACTTCGTAAGTTATTTTATACTCACCTATTTTTGTTATATCAACAATATCAGTAATTACTTTTACATTTTTTGTAATATCTCCATCTTCTGGATCAGTTGCGGTTACTCCATCAAGTCTATTGAAGTCTTCATTTTGATAAACTGTTTTATCAGAAGCAATTATAGTTGGCAATTGATTAGCAACCACTGTTACATTTATTGTTTTTACTACTTGTTGATTATAACTATCTGTTGCTTGATATGTTACTTGATATGTTCCTACTTTATCAATATCAACTTTATTATCTACAGCTACTACTTCTAGTACGCCATCTTCTTCATCTGTTGCACTTACTCCTTTTTTAGGATCGAATGGTAGACCTTGAGTTATTACCATATCGTTAGCAGTTATTACTGGTTTTTTATTTTCTGTTACTGTTATTGTTATTGTTAACTCAGTTGATTTATTCTTACTATCTGTTGCTTGATATGTTACTTGGTATGTTCCTACTTTATCAATGTCTAGGTTTGAATTTAATACTTTTACAGCAACAGTACCATCTTCTTTATCAGTTGCACTTACTCCTTCTAATAAATCTATTTTAGTACCTTGAACAATGGTTCTGTTAGAAGCAGTTATGACTGGAGCATTATTTTCAGTTGTATAAGTTGTAAGATTTAGAGTAAAGTCACTAGTTTGAGCAAGTACCCAACCATAAGAATTAGATGTTCCTGATAAATTTAGAGGAACTTTATACCATAGACGACCATCTACTGTTTTATGTTCCATTACTGGGATATAAGTCTTATGGAATAAACAAGATACTACATTAGTTGATAATTCGATAGGTTCAGAGTTTACTTCATTACAATATAGACCAGTTAAATTAGTATAGACATTAGCGTAATCAAATGTCATAAAGTCTAATGTATCTGCACTTACCCAGTCTTTTTGATCATATCTATAATCAGAAGAGATAAGGTAAGAGACTGCTTTACCATTATTATAAGCTGCTGCATAGACCATTACATATTTATCTTTTAAAATACTAATTCCTTTTTTGGTTTGAAGAGATGAGTCATAATAATAGTCTGAGTTTTTTGTAGTTTTTGCAACTTTAGGACTTAGAGTATTACCTGCATCATATAAGTCATAAATATAATTTTTATCTTGATATTCAGTTACATCATTTGGAGATGTATAACCATTTTTACCGGTATTAATCTTTTTTACATAAGCTGCTGGTACATAGACATAGCTATTCCAATTATAATTTCCTGATGTTATTTCATTAAAGTTAGCATCAATATTTAAATCACTTGTTACTTTATACCAAGTTGTATTACCATTAACATTTTCACCAGTTTTTTCACCTAGAATTATTAAGGCATCTCCGGCTTCTGTATAAGTATAGACAAATTTTGAGGTGTTTGAAGCATCACTCATAGCATTTACTGATGCTGTTACTACTCCTAACTGATAGTAATTATAGTCTTGCATACCTTTAGCTTTATCAAAACTATAATAGTTAGCAGCCATTTTTTCACTCCAGTATGGGTCTGATGCATATTTTACATTCATACCTAGGCGTTTATTACCAAACTGCGAACCAAAGTATTTCCAGCTACGGGGATGAGCGAAACCATAAGTTACATAAGTAGAACTATACCCTAGGATACTACTAGCAAAAGCTGCATAATATCTAGCTCCTTCTATTGGATTTGAATCTACAGCGTCTAGGCCAAAACCATTATTTTTATTGATTGCTAATTTACTACGGCCATTACCAGATTCATTTCTACTTAAACTAAATGTTAATAAGGCATTGGTACCATACTTTTCTTGAGCATAATAGAAAAACTGTCCTTTACCATATAATCTTGAACTACCTTTATTAGTTGCTTTACCATATGCATCTTGAGTAATACCTAAATTGTTACGAATATATTCATCAATATTTGCTGATGAGTAAGTTGTTCTACTATGATTTGATAAATACATGTAGTAATTATAATATGGGTTATTTTTATTTACAGAGTTATTTCTGTTATTAGCTTTATAATCTTTAATTAGAGTTTGTAAATCTTTGTAGAAGTAATTTCCATCATAACTATAATAAGTACCGGCACTTAACATATCTGGTTTAGGACCAATTGTTGTACCTAGGGAACCATTATAATACTCTTGAATTTTTGTTATATAATTATGTCTTATATAATCATTAGTTATAGTATATGAACTACTTGATTTTACCCAAGTTATTGGGACTATTTCATAATTTCCATATGTAATCCAACCTGTAAAATTAGCAATAGTAACTTTACCAGCCCAAACATTTTTAGCTTGAGAATAAGCTACATCTACTAAGACTCCATCACTACCACCATAAGAACCATAGTTATTCATGTATGTATAATCATATTTTAAATCAATAGTATCATAATAACTAACTGTTCTGTTACCCGAAATACTTAAATCTACTAACGCCATGTTGGCATCAAGTATTCTAGTTATACCATCAAGTTTTGTCATAATAGCAAGTTCAATTGCTCCATTAGAAGTCATAGCAGCTTTTGCTTCTTCATACGTGTTGTAGCAACCTACATTGGTAATGTTACCATCAGAGGCAAAACTGGCTAATTCAAAATTACCACATAAGTTACGATTTTTATAATTTTCTGATGAAAAGGCAGAAACATTAATTGTATTTAGAAAAAATAAAGATGTTATAAAAAGTGTTAAATAAAAAATTCTTTTCATGATATTCTACCTCCATTATATTAATTCTATTATATTATAGCATTTTTAGAGTGATAACTTTATTTCTTTGAAGTTATTTATTATATTTTGACATTATTTTACAGTGTTTTTAGTATTGTAAAGTTTAGAGATTACATAGTATATAACTTGATATATTGTAAAATTTTGAGTATAATAATAGTTGTATAATTTGGATATTTGGAGGCTTATATGACTAAAGAAAAAGATACTAAAAAGAAACCAATATTAAAGATCATTATTTTGATACTATCTATTATTGCAGTACTGAGTAGTTGTTTTGCAATATATGAAATTTTTATGTTGGCGTCGGTTGAAAATACAATTAGATATATAATTATGGGAATCTTGGTATTGTTGGATATATTAATAATTTTTAAGACTAAGGGTATTTTAAAGAGACGACCTAAGAATAAACATTCTAAGAGAATTGGTTATATTACATTTATGATTTTATATACTATTATTTGTATTATAGTTGGTTCTATTATATTTTACTTATATGGTAAGTTAAGTAATATGAATAAAAATACTGTTATCTACTCTTCTAGTGTTGTTGTTATGGCTAGTAATGAGGCTAGTAGTATTAATGATATTAAAAGTTATAAGATTGGTGTTTTAGATAAGAGTAATAAAAAATCTCCTGATGGTTATATAATTCCTCAAGAAATTATTAAAGAAAATAAGTTGTATGATGATAATGAATTAGTTGATTATAGTGATTATCAAACTATGGTTACTGATTTATATGCTAAGAGTATTGATGCTATTATCTTACCTACTAATTATCCTTCAATGTTTTCTACTATTAGTGGATATGAAGGTATTGGTACGGATACTAAGATTATTTTAACAAAAGAAAAGAAGATGAAGAAGACTGAGACTAGTGAAGTTGAAAGGGAATCTACTGGTAAGTTAGTTACTGAACCATTTACTATGTTACTTATGGGTATTGATTCTACTGATGAAGTACTTCAAAAGAATGCCGTTGCGAATGGTGATACATTAATAGTTGTTACATTTAATCCTAAGACTTTGAATGCTACAATGTTATCTATACCAAGAGATAGTTATGTACCTATTGCTTGTTGGTCTAATAAAGCGGAAAATAAAATTACACATGCTGCTGGATATGGTAATGATTGTATGATGAATACTATTGAACAATACTTAGGTATTAATATTGATTATTATGCAAAAATTAATTTTAAAGGATTGGTTAAATTAGTCGATGCTGTTGGTGGTGTTGATATAAATGTTGAACAAACTCTTTGTACTGATGATTCTTCTCGTGGTGGAGAGATTTGTATTAATCCAGGTTATCAAACTTTAAATGGTGAACAAGCTTTAGTTTATGCTAGAAATAGAAAGGCTTTAGTTAATGGTGACTTTGGTCGTAATCAACATCAACAAGAAATTGTTATTGCTTTAGCTAATAAGATTAAAACAGTTAATAGTGTTTCTAAGTTTATGGAGATTTTAGATACAGTTTCTAATAGTTTAGATACTAATTTAACTACTCAACAAATGTTATCTTTCTATAATATAATAAAAGATATAATTAAGAAGAGTTTATCTTCAGATGAAGCTGATTTAATTAATATTCAACAATTATATTTATCTGGTAATGGTCAAATGATTTATGATGAGAGAATGAGAATGGTTTTATATGATTTCATTCCTAATGAAAATAGTCGTAAAGATATAGTTCAAGCTATGAAAGAAAACTTAGAATTAGTTGAACATACTCCTATTACAGAATTTAGTTTTTCAATTAATAGTCCTTATGAAAAAGAAGTTATTGGTAAAGGACCTTATAGAAGTTCTAGTTTATATAATTTAGTTCCTAACTTTATAGGTGTTACAGAAGCTCAAGCAAGAACTATGGCTAGTAGAGTTGGATTATCTGTTAAGTTTGATGGAGATTCAACTGGTGTAGTTACAGCTCAAAGTTATCCTGCTTCTAAACGTGTTGATTTAATCAAGGGTAGTATTACATTAACATTAACTAATAGTAGTAAAAAACCTACTGTTAAAGATGATGATAAAAAAGACGATGACAAGAAAGATGATGATGGTACTACTGGTGATGATAAAGATAATGATGGTAAGAAAGATGATCCTGGTAAAGATAATACCGGAGGTACCGGTGGAGATTCAGGAGGAAGTACTGGTGGAGGTACCGGAGGAGATTCAGAAGGTACTGGAGAATAATAAAAATAAAGAACATTTCAAACTATACGAAATGTTCTTTTATTGTGTAATAAAAACCTACTAAGAATATATCATTACTTCATCGTTAATAGATAAATTAAAAGACATCTGATAGAGATGCCCTTTTTTTGTTACTTTAATTCTACTAAGTATAATTTTTTATCTTGATTAACAAATATTAGTGTTGCTTCATTTTGGTAATTAGCAAACTCACTATCTGTATAATCCCATTTTACTTTTACTTCATATGCATTTTCATCGATAGTATCATTATAAGTAAATGTTGTCTTTTCTACACTTTCTACTTCTACTGTATTTACTTCTGGTAGATTTTGTTTTCTATTATTATAAATATTACTTTCTACATATTTATAAAAAGTATTTTCAGCATTTTCTAGAAAGTTATTTAAGATATCTGGTTGAACTATATCTACTCCACCAACATCTGTTTTAGCTGTTTTATCTGATAGTGAATAGAAGTCTACTATGAACATTTCAGCTAGTTTAGATGCATATGCTTCATAATCTACTTTATCACTTTCAAGGATTTTTGCTAAGTCTTTAAATAGTTCTTGATACTTTTTACTTTTATTATCCTTTAAGACATAACCATAGTCTTTTATTTCTTTTAGGACTTTAGCTTCTTTTATTACTGGTTTACTAAAAAATGTTTTATAAGTAAATATTCCTGCTACTGCAACTACTAATATTACTATTATGGCGATAAGGGTTATTTTTACTTTCTTTTTTAATTTCATATTAACTTCCTTTCTCTACTTGTTCTATTGTAACTTTGTTTTCTTCATTCTTTTCTAATAAATTGAAGACAATTATGTCATTTGAAACATCTAGTAAGTTATTAGTGTATTCAGTATTTTTCTTTATTTCTTCTTCACTTATAGCTTCACCATTTAATGATAAGTACTCTACTTTTTGACTATTGTAATAAGCTTTATTTGTTACCCAGTTACCATTAGGAAAGCATACTATATTACTACCTATTACATTAAATATGTCATGTCCTAGTTGATATTCATTATAGAAGCCAAACATATTACCAAGGGTTGGCATAGCATCATACATACCCATAACTTCTGTTACTTCCATGTTATACTTTGTTCCAGCCATATCTTTTGTCCAAATTATGAATGGTACTTTTCTACCTAATTCATATTGGTATGAATCATATTCTTTATAGTTTGGATCATCTTTACTTAGAATAGAATTTGTTTTCTTATCATAATTATATAATAAATCATAATCTTTTCTAGGAAGTCTAGCATCATGGTCACCATATAATACTACTACGGTATTATCTAATAGACCATTAGCATCTAGGTCTTCAAATAATTGACCTAGAGCACTATCAGCATAATGAACTGATTTAAAGTAATTTCCTAATTTGGTTCCTTCCATATATGGATGAACAACTTCTACTGTTGTACCATCTTCATTAGTGATTGTTTCTTTCATGTCAACGGCAAACTCACCATACTTTTCAGTATCTGAGAATGGTGTATGGTTAGTTAACATTATCATTAGACCATACCAGTTATCATACTTTTCATTTATCTTTACTAGTTTTGGAATTGATTGTTTAAAGAATTCTTTGTCTGATAGTCCTAAACCAATAGTAGTTTCTGGAGTTACAGTATAATCTTTTTTACTATAGAATCTTTGATAACCTAAACTGTTATGCATAGTTCGACGATTCCAGAAATCTGCATTATTAGCATGCATACTAAATGTGTAATAGCCTTGTTCACTTAATAATTTTGGAATAGAATTATAAGTTCTGTCAGAGTATGAAACAAATGCTGTACCAGACTTAGTTGGCATTAATGATGTAGAGAAAGTTAGTTCTGTATCACTACTTGTACCAACACTAACTTGTGAGAAATAATTTGAAAAATACATTCCTTCACTAGCTAGTTTGTTTAAGTTTGGACTTACCTCTTCACCATTAAATTCTAGACCTATTACATTATTTTGCATACTTTCAGCATGAATTACTAAAATATTTTTATTTTTAAATATACCAGTATATTCATTAGTTTTAGGTGTTTCTCTATTAGCAAAGTAATCATTAAATGTTTTCTTAGCTTTATCATAACCAAACATTGAATTTAATTTTGGTTGAAGTGATGTTACTAAGTCGTTACTTTGATAAATATAAATACCAAATCTTGTAACTATATATTCTTTATTCCATTGTTTTACAAATCTTGAAACATCTAGAGATGTTAGAGTTACAATAAATAGACCTAATATTGCTGATCCTGAAATTAAAGTCCTAGTCATTTTCTTTTTACGGGTTGACTTTGACTCAATCTTTTTATAGTAGTTTTTCTTTTTTAGTTTAACATGGACAAAAATTAAAACAAGTGGTCCAATAACGTATACTAAGTCTTTTAACTGTAAAACATTTTCTACAACTGCATCTCCTACATCACCAATATATTGTGTTAGTGATAACATTGATACTGATGCAAAAGATGAATAGAATGTATAATATACAGAGTTAATCATACATATAGCACTTAGGAATATATCCATTATTAGGTAATATGTAAACCTATTTTTAGGATGGCATAAGTAACCAAATGAACCTAAAATTACTATTACAGCTAAGTCTCCCATAATAGCTTTTATTGACAAATAATTAGCCATTGAATGAATACAGAAGAATCTTAACATAGTAGCATTTACTAAACAAGTTATTACATATACTAAGAATAATTGATTGTTCTTTATATATTCCCTAATAATATGATTTTCCTTGGCTTTAGTTATTGAGTTTTTTACTTTTTTCATTGTATTTTTTAATCTAAATTTAATTCTCTTCATATTTCAACCTCGCTAGTATATATTATAGCATTATGATTAGTTTTTTTCAATCTATGTAATTATATTAGGCAACAGAGTTGATATTTTTGTATTAAAGAAGAAAAAGTACTGTTTTTTAGTCAGTACTCTCTTTTAAATAATTTTTTTCATTTTGATAACTACCAGCATTTATTACTAATCCTAAGACAAATATATAAGATAGCATATATACCCATAGTAATAAAATTATAATATTAGAAATACTTCCATAAAAAATATCATATTTAGTAAATGTATCTAGGTAAAATGAATATATTTCTGAACATAATATCCAACTTATTGTAGTAAAGATTGAACCTTTAGTAGTGGTTCTACTTCCTATCTCTTCATCTGGTGCTATTACGTATATTAGTTTAATATTAAAATAAATTATAATGATACTTATTGGATACTTTAATAGTTTGTATATTCTATATAATAGTTCTACTGTTACAGAATTATCAAATGATGTACGTAATAAATTAAATATACTATCTCCAAATACTGGTATTACTAGTAAGAAGAACATTACTTCTACTAGGATTAGAGTCATTAGAATAGCTTTTACTCGGCGACTTATAACATCTTTTGGTTTTATTTTATATATTTCATTTGACGCTACTATGATTGAATGAGTACCATTTGATGCTAATAAGAATGCCGAGAAAAAGAAGACTCCTATGTTAAAACTTAATCCTTTACCAGATATTATTCCTTTGATAAAGTCTTCTACTCCTGAAGGAATAGAGATGTTTAGAGCATTTTTTACTATTTCTAGGGAGATAGAAAATTTAGTTGCTAGAGCTCCTAGAAGAGCTACTATTGGAATAAGGGATAAGACAAAGAAAAAAGCGAGATTTCCAGGTAAAATTCTCATCTCAGGCTTTTTAATTAAATTAATTACTTTCCTTAAGAAACCTTTTGCTCGCTCCATTCTTATCAACCTCTTATTTTAAATCTTCTTTATTTGCTATCATTTGGATTGTTGCTTCATTTATAGCGTCATCTAGAGTTTTGATTTTATCTAGAATCATACTATAACCTACTGCTCCACCAAATTCATGTGGTAAACCTTTCATTTCTTTAGCAATTTTCTTAGTATAAGTTTCTACTTGTCTTTCACTATAACCAACTAAGTAAATTAAGAATTCATTACCATCGGTACGCATGATTTCGCTGTTTTCTAATTGAGTATTTACTAAAATTCCTGCGGCTTTTATGATTAATTGGTCTCCTTCTTCATGACCAAAATTATCATTAACATATTTTACATTATTTAAATCTACCATTACTATTGCTTGTGGGAATACATTACATTCTTCCCATTCAGGCATTTTAGCATTTAAGTAGTTTCTATTCTTTAATGATGTAAGCATATCAGTATATTTGTGTCTTTCACTTGTCTTTACTTTCTTTACTTTTCTCTTTTTCTTTAGAATTAAGTAAGCAACTAAAAGTACTGCTAGTGGAATAAAGACAATTGCTAAGACTATAGTGTATACTTGTTGGAATGTTGAACCTTCTAGAATTGAAGCATGTAAGTTTTCAATTCCAGCATTTCTATAATTATAATATGAATTAGTATTAATAATGTAATTAAATAAGTCATAGAAGGCTTCATTATTCTTTTTAACCATGAATTTATAATCATTTAACATATTATCTAAATATAATAAGTTAAAGTCTTTAAACTTAGTTGTTTGATAATTATTATAAATTTCTCTATCTAAAACTATTAGTTTATTACCAGCATTCTTTAATAATTTATCAATAGTGTCGTAACCTTTTATATTAGCACGTGAATTAGTTGAGAAATAGTTATATAGTGAATCTTCTTTTAACATAACTATGTCTTGACCTTTTAGACTTTCAAATGAGTTAACAATATGATTATCTTTTTGGTATCCTAATACAACGTATTGTTCTATAAATGTTGATAAGGTTGCATAGTATTTATCGTTGTTGTAGTTATAATAATCAAAGTAAACATCTATTTCACCTTTATCAATAGCTTTTTGTAATTCTTCTTTTGTTTTATATTCTTTATACTTAAAGTTAATATCAGCTAAACGAGCAATACGTTCGATGTATTCTCCAGCTATACCAGCTAATTTTCCATTTACTAATACTTCATATGGAGTATTAGAAACAAAACCATAAGTATAGTTTTTAGATATTAGGGAAGATTTTTCTTTAGCACTTAGATTATTCTTTAATAAGTAATAGTCTAAGTAAGCTTTATTATATTCTTTTGTGTAGGCAGTTAAACGCCATTTGTTATAATACTTTGTTACAATTTTGTTTAGTTCTTTATTATCATCACTTAGAGTTAGAACTATTTGTTTTTTCATCTCTGTTAAGTAATAATTAATGAAGTACTTGTCTTTTTCAATTGTATAATCTAAGTACATAATGTTTGGTACTACTATCATATTTACTTCATCATTATCTAAAGCTGTATATAGGCTTGTAATATCTTTATAAGATTTATATGATAAGTTGTTTCCACCTTTTAAGTAGTAACTTATTTCATCGGCGTCTTCTTCAAAAACTCCAAAGATAGTATTACGCATATCTTTAGTACTATTAATTCTTTCGTATGTTTTTCCAACTACAATATAATTATCATTAAATAAGAATAAGTTATTTTCTTTTAAAGTTGCATCATTATTTAATATTTCAATGCGATAACTATTAGTTGAAGGTGTAGATGTTTTTAAGTATGGAATTTTATTGAATTCAATACCAACATTTTTTTGGAAGTCATCTAAGAAGTTAAAAACTACTCCTTCACCATTCATTCCATATAATGGATAGTCATTTACTACTTCAAAATCATAAGTTTTATCTTTATTTTTTTGAACCCATCTTTTCTCAGATACAGTTAGAGTTGTAGTTTTATCTTCTTTATTATAATGACGGTAAACTACAACGAATAGAAGACTTGCGATTAGAAGTGGAATTAGAATTATTAAAAATTTCTTTTTCATTCGGCACTTCCTGTTCTATCTTTTGTCCATGTAATACTGTCCTTGCTATGATGACGGTATCCAATAATTGGAAATTCTTCTGATTCTGAATCTTTAGTTATGAATACTTGGAAATCATAGTACTTCTTTTCTGCATCACTAAATACTTCTAAAGCTTTATCTCCGTAACCTTTAGCTACTTCTAGAGATACATCTGATGAAACCGTAAGTATTATTTCAACAGTTTTTCCAGAAATACGAGAAGATACTTTAGTAACAGATTCTTCCTTTAATTTATCTTCAATACTTGCTAGTGTTTTATTGGATATTTTTACTTTATCAATACCATCTAGACGATCTCCATAGATTGCTTTACCTGTATTTGGAAATAAAGCATTTTTTACTGGAATTAATAATATTACAAGTAATAGAAAAATTCCTATCGCTATAAACATCTTTTTATTTTTCTTAATATATTTCATATCATCACATCCTAGTATTTTAATTATACATCATATATGTACCTTTTTCAATTAGCAAATTATTGTTAGGTACTTTGACTTTTAATTAATAATTATTGTAATTCTTCTATTAGTATATTCATGGCTAGTTTAGGATTTGCACTACCCTTTGTTTCTTTCATTACTTGACCCATTAAGAATTTAATGGCACGGTCATGACCATTTTTGTAGTCAGTAACACTTTCACTATTTTCAGAAACAATCTTTTTAATTATTTCTCTTAGAGCAGTATCATCTGTTATATTTTCAATACCTGATTCTTTAATAATTTCAGAGATTGATTTATCTTCTTCTAGAACTTTATCTAAAATATCTTTTAAGTTTTTACTAGTTAAAGTATTATCAGATATTTTATTTACTAACTCTACCATACGTTCTTTAGTTAGAGTGGTATCTGTAATTGATTTTTCGGCTTTATTTAAGTATGCAGAAATATCTCCTAGAAGTAAGTTACTAGCAATTTTAAAATTTATATCTTCAGTTAATAGAGTATTAAAATAGTCACTTAATGGCTTGTTTTGAACAAGTTTTTTGGCATTAATTTCAGATACATTCTTTTCTATGTAAAGACTTCTTCTTTCATCAGGTAACATTTCGATAGTATTTCTTACCTCTTCAATCATGTCATCTGTTAAATATAAGTATGGAATGTCTGGTTCTGGGAAATAACGATAGTCATTACCAGTTTCCTTAATACGCATTAGGACTGTATCGCCAAGTTTATCATCATAACGTCTAGTTTGTTCTTTAAAAGTTTCACCTTTTTCTAATAATTCAGTTTGACGGATAATTTCTTTTTCAATACTTATACCAACATTAGAAATTGAACCAATATTTTTGATTTCACATTTAGTTCCTAATGGATCTGTTTCATTTTTTCTAATTGAGACATTGGCCTCACAGCGCATTGAACCTTCTTCCATTTTACAATCACTTATATCAGTATAGAATAGTAGTTCTTTTAGTTTTTCTAGATATAGTTTGGCTTCAGTACTACTACTGATACATGGTTTAGTTACTATTTCAATTAGTGGAACTCCGGCTCTATTGAAGTCTAGAAGAGTTTTGTCGCCTCGATGAGTACTCTTACAAGTATCTTCTTCAATATGCATTTCTTCTATTTCAATTTTCTTTTTTGTACCATCAACTTCTATTTCTACATAACCATCATAGCCTATTGGAGTTCGGCCTTGAGTAATCTGAAAGTTTTTTGGATTATCTGGATAGAAGTAATTTTTTCTATCAAAGTGCATTTCTTTTCTTATTTTACAATTTAAAACACAAGCTGCTTTTATAGCTAGATTTACGACTTCTTTATTTAATGTTGGTAATGTACCTGGATAACCTAAGTCAACTACATTAGTCAAAGAATTAGCCATTTGACCATATCCGTTTAGGGAGTTTGAAAATATTTTAGTATTTGTCTTTAATTCTACATGGACTTCGATACCAATTGTTGGAATGTAATTAGTCATGTTTTTCACCTCCATTAGGATTTAAGTCTAAATTTAGTTCTTTTTCTACGAAACTAGCTAGTTGATACATCTTTGCTTCTTCAAATGGAGCACCAATTATTTGCATACCGATTGGTAAGTTTTCACTGTTAAAGCCGATTGGAACACTCATTCCTGGAAGGCCTGCCATATTAACAGGAATAGTTAGGACATCATCCATGAATGATTTTATAGCATCATCTAGACCTTTATCTAGTTCATAAGCAACGGTTGTGTTGTTTGGACCAATGACTAAGTCGTAGTTTTTAAATGTTTCTAAGAAACTCTTACGCATATCATCTCTTATTTCTAGGGCTTTGTTGTAATATAGTTTAGCATTTTTACCAGATAATAAATAACTACCAATCATGATACGTCTTTTTACTTCTTCACCAAAACCAATTTTTCTAGTTTTTAGATATAAGTCTTCGATATCTTTAGGATTTTCATAACTGTAACCGTAACGAATACCGTCAAATCTGGCTAAGTTAGAACTAGCCTCACCCATAGCAATAATTTGATATAGGGGAACGGCTTTATCAATATAATTTATATCAACATAGTCGATTGTACAGTTATGTTTCTTTAGTATTTTGATTACGTCATTTAATTTGTCTTTTATTTCTTTGTCAATAGCATCACTTACATAGAAGTTTGGAATGGCTATTTTCATACCATCTATTTTTTCACCAATTAGTCTTGTAAAATCTTCATTAGTTTCAACAGATGTTAAGTCTTTTTCACTTTTTCCACAGATTGTGTTTAAAAGTACGGCATTTTCATAGACATTTTTAGTCATAGGACCAATTTGGTCTAGACTTGAACCAAAGGCAATTAGTCCATAACGTGATACACGTCCATAAGTTGGCTTTAGTCCTACTATGCCACAGAAAGAGGCTGGTTGTCTAATTGATCCACCGGTGTCTGATCCTAAGGCAAAAGGTATAATTCTCTTACTTACAGCAGCAGCACTTCCTCCAGATGAGCCACCTGGTACTCTTGTATCATTCCAAGGATTTTTTACTGGTCCAAAGAAAGAGGTTCTATTGGAGGAACCCATGGCGAATTCATCCATGTTAGTCTTACCAATAATAATCATATTAGCAGCTTTTATTTTTTCGACAACATCAGCATCATAGATTGGATCAAAGTTTTCTAGTATTTTAGAAGCAGCAGTTGTACGTAGTCCTTTAGTTAGAATATTATCTTTTAGAGCTATTGGAATACCAAATGTTAGAGAGTCTACTTCTTTACCTTCTAATTCTTCAGCTTGTTTTAAGGCTTCTTCTTTATTTAGAGTAATAAAACAGTTTAGGTCTTTATTACTTTCAATTTTTTCAAAAGCTTCTTCTACTAAGTCTTTAGGTGTAATCTTTTTTTCTTTTAACAATTTATTAATTTCAATTAATGATAAATCTAAATAATTATGCACTCATACCACCCTTTTCACTTATTACTACTGGAACAGAAATATAGTTTCCACTATGACGAGGAGCATTTTTTAGAACCTCTTTAGGATTTAACATTTCTCCTTCTACATCGTCACGTAAAACACATTTATTTTCAGTTGGACAAATTAACATATCTTCGTCGTATACTTTTACTTCATTTATTTTTTCTATTTCGTTTAAAAGTTGTTTTAATTTTACTTGATACATGGCTAGCTCTTCTTCATCTATTTCAATTCTAGCTAGATGAGCAACATGTAAGACTTCTTCTCTTGATAATTTATCTTCCATACAGAAAGACCTCCTTTAACTTTATTATTATATCATGGATATTTTAAGATGTAAATTTTTAGTAAGTAAGAAAAACAAATGCTAGAGGTAGCATTTGTAGAATTTAGATTATTCAGCAAAACAGTCATTTATATATAGTGTATTAGGATTGGTATCATCCTTTTGTTTATAGTCATTTGCAGTACCAATGATTGTAATTTCTTGATTTTCAGTAAATTCTTTTACTTCGGCATCTTTAGACATTTTACAAATGATGTTTAGAGTATAAGCTCCATCTGGATCGATATAGCCAAACGTTAATTCATTTTTAGATTTATCATAATTTTGAAAATCTCCACTTATACGCAAGAATTTTTTATTATATTTTTGATAAGTCTTTAAAGTATCATTTTTATAAGCAATGGCTAAATCTAGAGCTTGGACATCTGTTGGTTCTACATTATATGGCATAGACCAGGAACCAAGCTCGATGTCTCTTCTTCCTTGTGATTGATGATATTTTATTACCTTGTAGCCTATTCCATAGTATACTTTAGTTCCCCCATCTTTTAAAGTGGCAGTTTTAACAGCAAAGTATGGTCCTTTATTGTATCGTGCTACGGAAATAATATCTATTGTTATCATAAGCATTAGAATTATTAATACATAGAAAATGATATTGAAAATCTTCATAGCTTTATTCTTTGATGAAGGTGTTTTCTCTTCTGATATTTCATCTTCTTCATCAGCCAATAAGTCTGTAGTTGATAAATCATCTTCTGCTTGCTCTTCATCTATTATTTCATACTCGTCAGAATCTAAATCAAGAGAGTCTTCATCTACAAATTCTATTTGTTCTGGATCTTCGAATTGATCAAATTCATGATATTCTTCTGCTTTTATTCCTTTTTTTCTCATATACCCACCTCTTCAGTTTCGTGGACATATAATACCATTTTTTTGTGAAATAGTCAAATTTAAGGAACTATAGACCTGGTATAGTTGTTTGTTATTATTTACTTTAGTATTTAAAAAGGACTATTTTATGTTCTATTTTATTACTTTTTATTTTATTAGAAATTGTTTTACCATATATAACTTCAAAACATTTCTTTGCTTCTTCTAGTGAGTTGAAGAAAAAGTAAGTATCAAGTTCTTTTTCGGTTATAAAGCCGTTTTCTAAAATCCAGGTGTTGTAATCTTTTGTTCTATTATCACTAGTTCTATTTCTTAATTCTTCAAATTCACTATTTTCAGCATTTTCTACAAGGATAATTTGACCATTTGGTTTTAGAACTCTTTTTAATTCAGCGAGGCACTTTTCTCTTTCTGTTAAGTCAGTGATTGTTCCAAGAACCCAAGTTGATATTATTAGATCGATTGAATTATCTTCTAAAGGAATGCTTGCTAAAGAGGCATTTATAAATAGAGAGCTTTCTTTTTTGGACTTTGCTTTGGCTTTTTCTAGTTGATTACTAGATAAGTCTACTCCAATATATTTGGCAGATGTTGATTCTAGTATTGGCAAAAATTTCCCTGTACCACAACCAGCATCTAGAACTATTTTATTATTTACTAAAGATTCTAGGTAATTGGCAACTTTATTTTCACCATCTTCAGCTATACTAAATATTTCATAGTAATCATTATCTTCATAGTAAGCTTTAGAATCTTTTAAGAGATTTTTGTATTCCATGTTCTTCACTCTTTTCTTTTGTTTCTGGAAAGATTAAATCAACCATATACTTGGCAATATTTTGAGATTTACCGATAGCTGGTCTAAAATGCATATGAACTCCTGGGACAGTATTGATTTCAATTATACGGTAACTATCATCATCCTGTTGCTTTTCGATGGTATTTGTCATGTAGTCGATACCAACATATGGTAATCCTGGAAAAGCAGCTAATACTTGCATACCAACATCTATGACACTTGGGTGAACTTTATCAGTATAATCTTCACATATACCACCCATCGCAACATTAGAATTTGGTCTTAAATAGACTTTTTCGCCAGATGTTGGAATAGTATTCATATCTATTCCTTGTTTAGCCATATAATTATACATTTCTTCATCAACAAGTATTTCACATAAGGCATTAGTACGCGGATGCATACGGCGATAGTTTTCTGTTTCTATTAATTCTTTAATGGTACTATTTCCATTACCAAAGACATGAGCAGGATCTCTATGTAAAACAGCAAAGTCTTTATTTTTAGTTACAAAGACACGGTATTCTTTGGCAGGAAAATATTCTTCTATTAATACTTTTGTCTTTGGACCTCTACTTCTAATAATCTTATCTAGGGACTCTACAATTTGATCTTCTGTTTTTAGATTAGTATAAACATCGAAGCCATGCGAACCATGAACTGGTTTTATTACAGCTGGAGTATCAAGAATTTGAAAGGCTTTTAGAAGAAAATCATAGTCTGTAACATCAAAAACTTCTCCTAAAGGGACAGTGATACCATTACTTTGTAAGATTTTTTTGGTAATTCCTTTGTCACCGGCTAAGATAGAAACATTATAGGGCATGATTGAAGAATCACGATCATAAAGCAATTCATCATGTCCATTATATGAAGCTTTTATTAGTTCTAGTTTTTCATCTAAAACTTCAACAGAAATTCCTCTTTTTAGCATTTCATAAATTAATATTTTTTGATTTGAATGCAAAGCACTATAAATATTTGGCATTTTACCATCTACTTTCGTCGCCGTCGTCGCAACTTCTACTTTCACCATCATCATAATAGTAACAACCTGAACTTTGTTTTTTAGGTGTTGGATTTCTTCTCTTTATAAGTTTTTTTACATCAGCAATTGCTTCATCTAATTTATCGTTTTCTGCTTCTAGTTGTTTGATTTGGTTTTCCTCTTCTATTTGTTTTATAGCTTCTTCTCTCAATTGTTTTAGTTGAGTAATTTTTTTCTGTCTTTTTTCTAAAGCTTGATTATATTTAGCGCTATTATTTTGTTTTGGAGTAAAACCATTTTCTAAATTTTCTATTAATCTATCAATATCGGCAAGTTGATTATATTGTTGTTGATTAGAATTATTTATTGAAGGAGAACCTCCAACTGTAGGGCATCTACTTTCACTTGGTTGGCTTTGATAACTTCTGCTTTCACTTGGCTGACTTCGATAACTTCTACTTTCACTTGAAGTATTTAAAGTTATTGGAGCGTGTCCATAACTTCTACTTTCACTACTTTTTCTGCTTTCTGACATTTTTAATTCCTCCCTAATATAAGCACACCATCTTTTCTATTTTCTTCAGTTTCTAGTGCACTTTTAAATATTTTTACTTTAAGTCCTTTAAATTCTTTTTCAACCTTACTTAAATTGTCAATATCACATCGAGGATTACTATTGCCTATATCATATAAATAAGCAAAATATATTTCCTTAACATTATTTAAAAAGGTATATACTAAATCTCGATATTTAGTTAAGGCATCTTTATTATACATTAAATTTATATAATCCGATATATTTGACAAAAACATATAATCATATTGTTCAGTGAGTTTTAGGTCTTGAAGACTTTTACTAATGAACTCTATCTTAACGTGATTAAGTCTTTGTTTAACTAACTCATAATTTTCTTTACTTAAATACATATTCTGCCATAATTTACTCTTAGGATTAAAATATTTAGTATTGAATAGCTTTGATTTCTTTAGAGCTAAACCATCTTTATTATAAAGCTGTAGTTGATTGTTCCAAAACTTCTTACTATCTTCAGTCATATTTAAACTAGAAATGATGTTATAGGCTAAAGATTTTTTTGTATCATATAGGAACACTTCCAAGAATTCTTCGTAGGATAGTTCTTTTAGAGCAGCCAGTTTTAAATCCATGTATTCTTTAGTTAGTGGATTAACATCAAAAGTTACTATATGGGTTGTGCCAAGAAGAATAGCATTAATAATATGATCTGCTGATCCAGTAACAGTTATTATCTTTTTATTGGTTAAATCTAAACCCTTCATGTAACCAGAAATATTTTCTGTTGTAAAGGGATAAATACTAGCAAATCTTTCCATAACATTGGCCCTCACTTTTGGTTGCTAAGAATTTTTCTAAAGCTTTATCTTTTAATATTTCATTTAAGCTTTTATCTCGTAAGGAAGATGTTGAAATACAAGATTTATTAACTTCATGTACCCATGGACAAGGACTTACTTGTCCCAAATTATTTATATATAAGAACTTATCTCCTGCAGGACATTTATGGACAAAGTTAGGTTGTTTACCAAAATTATAATTAACAATTATTTGATTATGATATTTATCTTTTAACTGCTCTAATTGTTTTAGTAATTCTTCATTAGAAAGTGTTCTTACTAAGGATTTATCTTGTCCTTCTACTGGTTCCATAATGGAAAATATTATTTCATCGGCTTTTACTTTTTGGGAATCAATTATTAAATTTTCTAAATCAGCTTGATTATTAAAATGAATAACGGAACCTATGCGAACTTTGTTTTTTGATTTTTCGAGAGCTTTTAAACCTCTTATAGTTCTATCATAAGTGTTTTTTCCGCGGACAGATTCATGTTCATCTTTATTACCATCTAGGCTGACATGAATCATTTTTAAATTTATTTCGTTTAACTTTTCGACAGTTGAGGATGTAATCAAAGAAGCATTGGTAGAAATATCTGTTGTTAGTTTGTCACTAGCATACTTTAATATTTCAATTATATCTTTTCTAATAAATGGTTCTCCTCCAGTTATTTTTAAATGTTTAAATCCATGTAGTACTAGTTCATCAATAACATGAAAGCACTCTTCAGTGGTAAGTTCGTTAGTAATTTTTTTATTGTTACAAGAAAAGATACAATAAGAACAGCCATAATTACATTGATGCGTAATTTCCCAGATGGCTTTGCCTTCATTATTTGGTAAAGTAAATTTACATTCCATACTATTAATAAAGTCATTGATACTTGCTAGATCGAAGGCTTTTTCGGCATCTACAATCATAAAATTAGGAGAAGCATATGAAGCAAGATTAGGAAGTTCTTGAAGTTTAAATCTTTTAAGAATTTCTTCTTTTGGTAAGTCAGCATCTTTTAAGCGGCTTAATCTTGTTTCTTCACTAGCTTTTAAATATATTATTTTGCTGAAGGAGGCTTGGAGGTTGTCATTTAAAATGAGAGCCCAGTCAACTAGAATGGTTTTATTTTTAAAAGTATTTATGTAGTTAAATAAGTATTTATATAGAATACTTTTATATTGTTCCATATAGGTTTTATTTGAATATATGTATTTATTTAATATGATTGAATTAATTTTTGGATATTGTTTTAATTCTTTTATATGTAATTTTAGTTCATTTACGTAAGTAGCATTTTCATATAAACTTCTTCTAAAGGTATCAACATCGATGTATATAAAAGTTGGATTTGCTTTTAGGAGAAGATTTGCTAGAGTTGTCTTGCCTGATGACATACCACCAGTTATACCTATTAATCTATTCATACCAACACATCCCATACTTTATTGGTGTAAATGCTACTATTCTTGTTTCTTTAGAAGAATTGTTATAAATATTCCAGTCAACATCATTGGTAACTATATTGTAGTTATTTTTCTTTAACTCTGTTAATAAAGAATCTATTTCAGCTGTTAGGTTAGTGTTTTCAACATTGGGTTTATTATTATGAATATATTGTGATTTATTGGGAATATTTTTATTTTCTTCAAAAACAGGAGTTGAAACTCTATAAGCTAAGTAATGAAGTCTTAATTCATGTGGCTTAATTGTTAGAATTAGCTCTTTAGTCTTTTCTAAGTCTTCTTTGGTTGTTGAAGGATAATCTAGAATGAAACTGGCTCTTACTCTATAACCCATTTGTTTTACTTCTAGAATTATTTGTTTTACTTTCTCAATGTCCATTTCTTTGTGCATGGCTTTTAGTATTTTTTCACTTCCTGATTCTAATCCAAAGTGAATCCATCTAAAACCTACACTATACATTTCTGCTAACATTTCTTTGTCATAACATTTAATACTGCATAAGGCACCATATAAGCATTTAATTTTTTTTGTTTTGAGTAAGGTGCAAATTTCATGCATTCTTTTTTTATCAACAGTAGCGTTGTCATCTAAAAACATGATTTTCTTAGCATTGTATTTAGTTATCAACATTTCTATTTCAGCTACAACGTCTTCTGCACTTTTACCATTCCATTTTTTAAAGTAATATGGTGTTGTACAAAATTTACATGTCCCAATGCAACCTCTTGAGGAGATTAAGGTTCTTGTATCCATATATTTGGTAATATCAACAAAATCACGATTAATAATAGGTAATTTATTAAAGGTATTTTCAATATTTACTTGGTCTGTTACTACTACTTCGTTACTGGATTTAAAAGCAATATTAGGAATCTTTTTAAGAGAGGTTATATCATATATATTTTCAACTACAGTGTTAATTACGTTATCAGCAATCCCTCTTATTACGACATCAATACCATTATTTAAAAATTTCTCGTAATAATAAGTTGATGTTTTTCCTATTATAATAAATTTAGTTTCTTTTTTTACGTTTTTGATGATTTCAAAAATATTAGTTATAGTGTCAGAGGTGTGTAATGGCAATTGATAATCGTAAACGAAGATAACTATATTTTTATCTTCTAAATATTTATTTATATTGTTATCCATCCTATTAACATCCATGTCGATGACTTTTACATTAGAATGCTTTTCTTTTATTATTGTCGCTACTTGAAGAACATCTAAGGGTTCTGCCAAGATAGTGGCATTAGTAAAAGGTTTATTAGGAGGATTGATAATTAGAATATTCATAATACCACCTACAAATTTTTTCTATTTACTATACAACAAAATGTAGATAATATCTAGGTATTTTGGTTATTTTGAGTATTTTTTTAGATGTTTTTATATTTTTAGTTGATTGGTAAATTTTGGTAATTTATTGTTTGCGTTTAAAGTTTTCACTATGAAATTATTTTTTCTTCTTTTTAGTGTATAAATAGACACCACCTGATATTACGCCAAGTCCTATGGCAGTATCTAATATTCCATTATCATTAGTTTTATCAGATGATGTTTTAACAGTAGAATCATCTTCGGTTGGTAAGATGCAACTGTTGTCATCTTTTTCGGCTTTAGGATTATAGTTGTTGGCTTTAGGATCAGTACAGCCTAAGACATAGTATTCACAACTATTATCTTCTTTTTCAGCAGAAGGATTATAATTCTTGGCATTCTTATCCATACAACCATATACATAATAAATACAACTACCATCATCTTTATTGGCAGATGAATTATAATTTTTAGCAGTCCTATCAATACAGCCATAAGTATCAGTTACTTCAGGTATACAGGTACAAGAAGGACTTAGGCTTCCATCTTTACAAATTTGTCTACCAGAACTATCACAACCTACTACCCCACCATGTGATGAACAACAACCTTTTCCAGCATTGACACTTATTGGAATCACTACCATAGTAATGATTATTATCTTTACTACTTTTTTCATTTTACTTATACCTCTTTACTTCATTATTTTTTATACAAAAAAACGCCAATACAAAAACTTATAAATAAGCCTGTACTAGCGCTTTTCTTTATTAGATTCATTATACTATAATTTTTCAGTTTTTGGAATAGATATGGTTTGCTTTACAAATTAAAACTAGAACTAAAGTAGTTCTAGTTAATCTTTATGTAATTGGTAAATACTTTTGACTTTATCCTAATTTTTCTTTGAACTCTTCTTCTGTCCAAATTGGTATACCTAGTTCTTTCGCTTTTTCATATTTACTACCAGGATTTGCTCCAACAATTACAGCACTAGTCTTTTTAGAAACGGAGCTTGAGGCTTTGCCACCTAGTTGTTCTATTTTCTCTTCGGCTTCTTCTCGAGTGAATAATTGAAGAGATCCTGTTAAGACAAAGGTCTTGCCATTAAATTCAGAATTTTCTTCTACTTCTTGACCTAAATATTTTGTATTAAGACCAATTTCTTTTAGTTCTTCAACAACACTTCGATGATGATTATCATTAAAATATTCAACTACACTTTTAGCAATGATTTCACCTATATCTGGAATTGTAGTTAATTCTTCAACAGTTGCATTCATTAAATTATCAAGATCTTTATATTTCTTAGCTAATATTTTAGCAGTTTTAGCTCCAACATGAGGAATTCCTAAGCCAAATAATAATCTTTCTAGGGAGTTTCTTTTGCTTTCTTCGATAGCATTTAAAAGATTGGTTACAGACTTGTCGCCATAGCCTTCTAGTCTAGTTAAATCTTGTTCATGATTTTTTAGTGAATAGATATCAGCTATTGTTCCTATAAAGTGGAAGTTATAGAAGTCTTCCATTATTCTATCACCTAGTCCGTCTATATTCATGGCATCACGTGAGGCAAAGTGAATTAGAGATTCAATACTTCTAGCAGGACATTTTTTATTAGGACAATAGTAGTCTACTTGGCCTTCTTTTTTGACTAGATTAGTATTACACATTGGACAAGTTGTAATCATTTCAAAGTCTTTTTCTTTACCAGTACGTCTTTCTTTTTTTACTTCGACTACTTCTGGAATAACGTCTCCGGCTTTTCTTATAGAAACTATATCGCCTATTTTTAAATCTTTTTCTTTTACGTAATCTTCATTGTGAAGAGTTGCTCGTGAGATAGTCGAACCGGCTACTATTACTGGTTCTAGAACGGCATTTGGAGTAATTTGACCAGTTCTTCCAACCGTAAAGATTATATCTGTTAGTTTTGTTAATACTTCTTCAGCTGGGAATTTATAAGCAGTTGCCCATTTTGGATATTTGGCAGTATAGCCTAGTTTTTGTTGTTGCTCGATACTATTTACTTTTATAACAATACCATCTATATCATAAGGAAGAGTTGGTCTTTGTTTAGCCTTTTCTTCAATATATTCGATTACTTCAGAAATATTTTTAACTAGGCGATTATTTGGATTAGTTTTAAAACCTAGTCTTGTCATATAATCTATGGCTTCAGCATGAGTATGTAGATTATAATCTAGGGGATTTGGTAAATGATAAATAAAGTTATCTAGTTTTCTAGAGGCTGCTACTTTGGAATCTAGTTGTCTAATTGATCCAGCGGCAGCATTACGACAATTTTGAAGTAATGGCTGATTATGTTTTTTTCTCTCTTCATTTAATTTTACTAGAGTTTCTTTATTCATGAAGATTTCTCCACGAACTTCAATATTTACTTTTTCTTTTAACTTTAGAGGGATAACTTTAATAGTTTTAGCATTATGAGTAATATCTTCACCTGTTGTTCCATCTCCTCTTGTTGCAGCTCTTACTAGTTTTCCGTCTTCATATAATAATGATACAGAAAGACCATCTATTTTTAATTCGCACATATATTCAGGAGTTATACCTTCTTTTTTTATTCTTTCATCAAAGGCTATAACTTCACTTTCAGAAAAGACATCGCTTAAGGACATCATAGGAATCTTATGAGTAACTTTATTAAAGCCTTCTATTATTTTGCCACCGGCATGTTGAGTTGGAGAATCTTCTCTTACCCAATCTGGATGGGCTTCTTCTATTTCAAATAATTCACGTAAGTATTTATCATATTCTTGATCAGTAATTGTTGGATTATCTAGAGTGTGATAATTATAATCAGCTTCATTAATAATCTCAATTAACTCTTCCATTCTTTCTTTCATAACTAGTCTCCTTACAAATGTTTTAACTATATTTATTATATCATATATTGGTAGTATTTTTAGAAAAGAAAACAAACTATTTTTAGTAGTTTGTCTCTTTCATTTTTGCTTTTTATTAATTATTCTTCCCAAAGATTACTTGGATATTCTCCACTATCTACTAAGTCTTTTAGAGCTTTCTTAACAGCTTCAGCATCTTCTTTATAAGTTACTCCGTACCAAGCAGCAGTTGTTTCTAAAACTTCTACGTTTGCGTAGCCGTCTTCTATTGTTTCAAATAAAACATCTGGTATTAAATATTCACATTTTTCTAAATTATCTTTATTTCTATCAAAGAACTCTGGGAACTTTTCTTCAATGTATGAGAATATACTTGGTGAGAAAAGCATTAAGTTCATAGACACTTTATCAGTTGGTGATACTTCGAATGGCTCTTTACCGCTCAATGGTGAAGCAATTAATTTGCCATCTACTCTTTCAATAACACTTTCAGTTATTTTTGTTAGTTTACCATCTGTTACTTCACAGACACCTCTTTTTACAGAACCATTTTCAGTTAACGTATTTTTTACAAGATAACTTACTAGACCATATTTATATGGCTTTTCATTATTCATACCTTCTAAGAAACCAGCTGACTTTAAATAAGCATCTCTTCCATAGAAGTCATCAGCATTAATGATTGCGAATGGTTCATTGATTTTGTCTTTACAACAAAGTATAGCATGAGCTGTTCCTAAAGGTTTTACTCGGTCTTCTGGAACTGAGTAACCTTCTGGAATGTTGTCATTTTTTTGGAAACAGTATTCAACATTGATGTATGGCTCTACTCTTTTTCCAATTGTTTCTTTAAATACATCATAGTTTTCTTCTTTGATTAGAAAAACTATTTTGTTGAAACCGGCTTTGATGGCATCATATACTGAGTAATCAATAATGAACTCACCATTTGGTCCTAGTGGAGCAATTTGTTTTAGTCCTCCAAAACGACTACCCATACCAGCAGCCAAAATTAATAATGTTTTATCTTTCATTTTACCCTCCTAAAATCTATTATTAATTATTAATTTTTGATAATTTTTTGTGGTTTTTCATTAATTTTTTAATACCATGTGGATGTTTAAAAGCAACACTAACAAGAGTATTAGTAACTTCGACAACTTTACCAGTACCAAATGTTTCATGGTAAACAAAGTCACCAACTTTATAGTCAACGTCTTCTTCTCTAAACATTTCTTTTGTATCAATTTTTTCTTCTTTTTTAGGTATTTCATCTTTAACATTTGTCTCTAGTAAATCTGGATTAATTTCACTTATGAAACGACTTACAGGATTAACTTGTTCTTTTCCGAATAAAGTTCTACGACGAGCATTTACTAAATGTAGATCGTCTCTTGCTCTTGTAATAGCAACATAACAAAGACGTCTTTCTTCTTCTAAAGCAACATTTTCCATAAGAGAATTCATGTGTGGGAATAATCCTTCTTCCATACCAATTACAAAGACATGATCAAACTCTAGTCCTTTTACAGAGTGAACGGTCATTAGGCTTATACGATTTGGATCGTCTTTATATTCTTCAACGTCACTTACTAAACTAATTTCTAATAAGAAATCCTCTAGAGAGATTAATCCCTCTTTTTCTTCGAAGGCTTTAGTTATTGACTTGAATTCTTCTAGGTTTTCTAGTCTTACTTCGGCTTCTAAAGTTTGTTCACTCTCTAATTCTTTTTTCATACCAGAAGCATCTAATACTTTGTCAATTAATTCAGTTAAAGTTAAGTCTTCGGCGACATTTTTTAATTTTTCAATTGTTTTTTTGAAATCTAATTCTTTTCCTGATTCGATTGCATCATAGATACTTATACCTTCAGTATCAGCTTTTGTAGTTAAGTTTTCAATTGTCTTTAAACCGATTCCACGTTTTGGGGTGTTTATTACTCTAAGTAAACTGATATTATCTTTAGAGTTATGAATTAATCTTAAGTATGCAATCAAGTCTTTAATTTCTTTTCTAGAATAGAAATAGAAACTTCCAATTACACGATATGGTAAATTTTCTTTTAGCATTTCTTCTTCAACAACACGAGACTGAGCATTAGTTCTATAAAGAACAGCAATATCTTTATATTCAACATTTCTATTAACTAGTTCTTTTATTTTTCTAATAACGTACTGTGCCTCGTCTCTTTCATTATATGCACGATAATATTTAATCTTTTCTCCAGGTCCTTTATTAGTCCATAGATTTTTATCTTTTCGATCTCTATTATTTTTAATTACTTGATTGGCTGCGTCTAGAATGTTACCTGTTGAACGATAGTTTTGTTCCAAAAGAATTGTTTTAGCATCTTTATAATCGTTTTCAAAGTTTAAGATATTTTTATAATTTGCTCCTCTAAAACTATAAATACTTTGAGAGTCATCTCCAACACAAGTTATACGTCTATTTTTCTCACTAATCATCTTAGTTAAAATATATTGGGCTTGATTTGTATCTTGGTACTCGTCTATTAAAACATACTGATATAAGTTTTGATACTTTTCTAGGACGTCTTGGTGTTCTCTAAATAGTTTTATAGGAAGAATTAATAAGTCATCAAAGTCTACGGAGTTATTTTGTTGTAGTTTTTTCTCATATTTTTCATATACTTTTTGAATTACTTGTTCGTAGTCGCTTACAGCATATTTTTCATAGGCTTTGGCAGATATTAATTCATTTTTACAACTACTTATTTTATTTCTTATAGCTTTAGGATTATATACTTTTGGATCATAATCTAAGTCTTTTATTATTTTTTTTACTACTGTTAAGGAATCATCACTATCCATAATAACAAAGTTACGATCGTACCCTAATAGTTCATAGTTTTCTCTTAAAAGTTTTAAACCAAAACTATGGAATGTTGATACTTGTAGTTTTCTAGCCTCATCACCAATTAGTAAGTATAGTCTGTCACGCATTTCTTTGGCAGCTTTGTTGGTGAAAGTAATTGCTAGAATGTTGTATGGTGTTGCTAGATGTTCATCTATTATGTATGCGATTTTACTTGTTAGAGTTTTAGTCTTACCAGCACCAGCACCTGCTATTATAAGAAGTGGTCCATCATTATATAGTACGGCTTCTTTTTGCTTGTCATTCAAATTATCTAAATTCATTTTCTTACCTACTTCCATTTTTATTATATCTTATATTTTAGGTTTAGGCAAAGAAAAAGAAGTGTTATTGGACACTTCTATATAATTCTTGTAATTCTCTATATTTTGCTTGTTCTTTATCTATTCTTTCTTGTCTTTCTTTTTCTTGACGTTCTTTTTCTTTTTGTTCTTTTAAGATATTTAATAATAATTTATAGTCATCAATTGTTAATAAGTCATCATATTTAGTAGTCTTTTCTTTTGGTTCTTTTTCTACTTTGATTGTATTATTAACAGCTTTTACTTGATATGGTGCCTCAATTGGTTTATAGTTTGCCGGTTTTTTTACGACCTTTTTAACTATAACTTTTGTAGGTACCTTTTCTTTAAAGAAGTATGGTTTGATGATTTTATAAATTATTAGGAAACAAATCCAAGCTATAAATATAGTACTTGTTAATTCGATTAAGGCTTGTGCTGTTGTATTTCCATAAACTGATGATTGATTAAAAACATCTAGATTGTTTTCATTAATTATATTTAAAATTAGGATTAAGATATAACTAATTACACAGTACATTAAAATATTTATTTTCTTTATTATCTTAGGCATTTTCTTACCAAAAACAGTTACTAAGCAAATTACATTAGAGATGAGTATGGCTGCTAGATAGATTGCTAAGTTTGGAAAATAGATGATTATAAATAAATTATTCATCATATAATCCATCATGTTACTTAGATTATCTTTATATACATATAGTACTATACCTATCAGTATCATATAAATTAAAACGTAGAAAAATTTAACTGGCTTTGCACTTTTTCTATTACTTGTTAAAAGTATTAGTCCTAACGCAATTACTGCTAAAAGGATAACAAGATATAGTTTTGATGATTTTGTTAAATTGAATAAGACACTTAGTTTTTCTACAAATGACAATCTTGCCATAACCTCACCCTCTTTTTATTTTTTTAATTATCTGTTACTTCTTGAAGTTCTGCGATGTATACAGTCTGTGTTGTTGATTCATAGTTAGTACAAGTTACTAGTGTTAAGGTTGTTTTATTATAATCACGATAGATTCCTATTGTACCAACTTTATCTTGTTTATAGATATTAACTATCTTATAAGCATATTTTTTATTTTTGTATGTTACGTAAGCATAGTCACCTTTTGATAATTTGTATAAGTCGTTGAAGAAGGCTCTCCAACTATTACCTGAGTGACCAGCTATTATTAGGTTCCCTTTTTCTACATCTGGATAAGATGATTCTTTTATTACTAAAATATTTTTATCTATATCGTTTTCTTTAGAATTTTTACTGTAGAAACCTTTTGTTAAATTTATCTTTGGTATATTTAAGTAACCAATGTATTCATCTGTTACTTCTTCTTCTACTGTTTCTTCTTCATTATTACGAGTTCCGTCATCTACTATTATGTTATTAGTATTACTTGTGTAGAAGACGTTGGCCATATAATCGTAGGCCATAATTTTTTTTGCTTGAATATAGTTATAAGAAAGAAAGAATCCCCCAATTAGTATGACTAACGCACAAATTGTAGTAGTTACACTAGGAGAGATTCTTGATTTCTTCTTTTTATTTTTTAGCATTCTTATATACAAATCCAACAGTAGAACCTATTAATAATATACCTATTATAGTCATAATAATTGAACTTGTTGCTGCTGTGTCTGGTACAGGTACTTCTGGATAGTTATAGAATGTAACTTGATGAGTTGCATGATCTTCATCAATTGTTATTGTAATAACATCATTACTTTTCTTATAACCAGATGGTGCTTGTACTTCTTCAATTGTATATGTACCATCAGCTAAATCTGTAAATACTTTTGGATCTTCTGTAGTTTCGAATCTTGCTACTTCTTCTCCTTTAGCATTTTTAACTACTAGTACGGCTCCTGCTAAAGCCTTTCCAGTTGAACCATCAATCTTTGTAATTGTTACAACATTTGATTTAGCATCATTGTATACTTTTACAGTAATATTTCTGTTACTATCTGTAACTTTAAATGATATTGGTTCTTTTAATTTTTTATAACCTGTTGGAGCTTCTATTTCTTCAACTGTATAACTACCATTTTTTAAGTTTCTAATCACGTGTGCATTTGTTGTTGATTTCCATCTAGTTATTTCATTACCATTAGAATCTTTTAATACTAATGTTGCTCCGGCTAAGGATTTATCTGTTGCTCTATCTAATTTAATAATTGTAATTTTTGATGTTGATAAAGTTAACTTAGCTGTTGCTGAAACATTTTGTGTTTCTGGAGTTAAAACTGATGGATAACAGTTTTGCATCTTACTATTTGTTGGTTTATATTCATATGCTTTATTAACTGTTCCTGTTGCACTTACAGTAACTGTCATATTTAAGTTTGTATCTTTTACACTTGATGCTGGAATTCTTATTTTAAAACTTTCTGATTTATTGAATGTTGTTTTTGAATTTCCTTTAGCATCTGTTACGATTGTTCCTGTTGGAGCATTACTTACTGAAACTTTGTAAGTACTAATATTTGTAGAAGATACTGTAAAACTTTCTGATTCAAAATATTTTGAATTGCTAGATAATTTCATTTCACTATTTGATGTTGATAACGAAATACTTGTTTTAGCATATCCATTAGCTTTTGCTTGTTTAGCTCCAGCAACTAATTCTTTTACATATTTACGAATATTGTTAGGGTCACTTGCTGTTTCCTTAAATGCTCTTGTTAAGTTTGATGAACCAGTAGTATCATCTAAATACCACCAAACAGCAGTTTGTGTTATATAATAATCTTTTGATGAGTCTCCTGTTATACTTGCTTTAGGATAACCATGTTCCATTAAATAAGCAAATCCAGCATCTAGTTCTCCAACTAATGTTGCTGTTACATTTTGACTTGTTGATTTGTGATAATCTAAGCAATATACATATTCACCAGATGATAATAATTTTGTTTTGAATGATAAATCAGCTAAGTATGCAGGTAATTTAGTTCCTGAACCTAGTGAAATAGTTTGTGCTACGGCACTAACATTTAAAATGCCTGTTGCCATTATAATTCCAGAGAAAACTATAACAGCTAATAATTTTAACTTTTTCAATATTGATTTCATAATTTTCACCTTTCCCCTCAAATGTGGCTATATTATACCACATTTGTTAATTTTTTGCAAGTTTATCTTGCCTATAATATTTCTTTTTCATAGATAATACGATCATTAATATCAGCAATTGTAAATTTATTGTCATCAATAACCATATAACTTGCCGGTTCTTTACCTAAAGGTAGTGAAATAGAACCAGGATTAATATAGGTAGTTGTACCAATAGTTGTAATTTCAGCAATATGAGTATGACCTAGAAGTAAAATAGAATCTTCTTTAGACCAGTGATTTTTATTATATATATGTCCATGAGTTAAGTAAATAGTTTTATCATTTATTTTTGTACTAAAATAACCAGGAATAATATCAAACGGCTCATCATGAACATCTATATACTCATCACAATTTCCTTTCATGCAAATCATTTTATCAGAAAAAGAGTCTAAAAATTCTCTTACATATTCAGGATCATAATCCTTAGCATCTTCTCTTCCGTAGTTGTAATATAAATCCCCTAATACTATTAAAAGTTCACATTTTAATTCAATAAATCTATCTTTAATTAAAGGCAAATTTGTCTTGATACCATGTATATCTGAAATTACTAATACTTTCATATTTTCTCCTTTCTTTCTACTTAATAATATAACACAAAAGAACTATTATTCATATAATATTTTAGTTGAAAGGAGATTTATGAAAAAGAATATTTTATATTATTGTTTGTTTTTTGCTTTAGTTTTTCTAATGGTAGGTTCCCTATTTTTAGATTTTAACCATTCTAAGAAAAATGAGAATAAAAGAACAAAAGTGACGTTGGCAGAGGTTGCCCATACAATTTTCTATGCTCCACAGTATGTTGCTATTGAAAAAGGTTATTTTAAGGAAGTTGGAATTGATATAGATCTTATCTTAACTGCTGGTGCTGATAAGGTTACAGCGGCTGTATTATCAGGTGATGCTGATATTGGTTTTTGTGGAAGTGAAGGAACAATTTATGTTTATAATGCAAAAGAAAAAGACTATTTAAAGACTTTTGCACAACTTACACAAAAAGATGGATCATTCTTAGTATCTAGAGAAAAAATTGATAATTTTACTTTGAATGATTTAAAGGGAAAAAGTGTTATTGGAGGACGTGCTGGTGGTATGCCAGAGATGACTTTTGAATGGGCACTTAAACAGAATGGAATTGATCCAAAAAATGATTTAGAGATAGATACTTCTATTGCTTTTGCAGCAATGGGTGGAGCATTTATTTCTGGTCAAGGAGACTTTGTTACATTATTTGAGCCTAATGCCTTAGAAATAGAACAACAAGGATATGGATATGTTGTTGCTAGTATCGGAGAACTTGGTGGAGTTGTGCCTTATACATCTTATTCAGCAAGAGGAAGTTATATTGAGAAAAATAGTGAATTGATTAGTAATTTTACAAAGGCAATTCAAAAAGGATTAGACTTTGTACATAATAGTTCTGACAAAGAAGTAGCAGAAGCAATACTTAGTCAATTTCCTGATACTTCACTAAATGATTTAGAAAAAGTAGTTGCTAGATATAGAAAGATAGATGCTTGGCCTAAGACTACTAAATTTAGTGAAGAATCATTTGATCATTTACAAGATATTATGATAGATAATGGTGTTTTAAATAGTAAAGTTTCATACGATAAATTGATTTATAGTGAGAAGTAAGAAAAGTTAGATTGATTTATAAATAGAAAAGCTCGTTTCTAAAACATGGAGACGGGCTTTTTAGTTAGGTGATGTTTTTTGCTATATTGGCTTGTACCAATATTTTTTAAATGCATAGAAATTTATTTTAAACAATATTAGTGCCTTCTTATATTTACCTATTTTGACCTAATGCTTTAGAAATAGAAAAGCTCAACTTGATTGATTCAGGTTGAATTTTATTTATGTTTTTTCTTAACATCAACTATTTGTATAGTATTATTCTCAAACTTGTAGACAATGTCAGCTAACTTTTCAAGGTCTTCTTTATCATGAGTTGCAATTAGTATGATTTTATTTTTCTTTTTTAGTTCTAATAATAATTTTCTTATTTTATCCACAGTACTTTCTTCTATACCTCTGAATGGTTCATCTAAAATTATTAGTTCTGGATTCTCCATAAGAACTTGAGCAAGACCTAGTTTCTGCTTCATACCTAAAGAATAAGTCCTATACTTTTTATCTTTGTCTTCATATTTTTCTCCTTATGCTATTTTATAAGTTTACTATACCATTTTTCTTACAAATAAAAAAGCCCAAGTTTTTTGAGCCTTTTTGTTAACTACTAAAATATTAGTGTGAATAATGTTAATAGGATAATATTAGCAATAGCAATTGTTAAAACTACTTTTCCTGCCCATTTTACCCATGTACTATATTCTACTTTAGCAAGTGCTAAACCACCCATGATTGCTCCACAAGTTGGAGTAATTAAGTTTACTAGTCCATTTGCTGCTACTAAAGTCATTATTGTAGCTTCAACACTATGTCCAAGTTGACCAGCTAATGGTCCAATGATTGGAGCAGATAGTGCTGCTAGACCAGATGATGATGGCACTAATACTGATAATATAATATGAATTATATAATTCATTGGTGCGAATAAGAATCCAGGTACATCTTTTAATAATTCAGCAGCATTGTAAATAATATAATTATCTAAGTAAGTTGTTTTCATTAATACACTAGCACCACGAGCAACAGCAATAATTAAGATAACTCCTACCATGTCATCTGCTCCATCTACGAATGTATCAACGAATTTTTTCTCTTTCATTCCGTTAACAACGCCAATGATAATTGCCATTATTAAGAACCATAAAGCTGATTCATTGAAGTACCAGTTTCCTAATGAACTACCAGTTAACCAACCAGTGAATCCATCAAAGAAAGTTACACCAAATTCACCCCATGGAATGAATCCAATAATCATGATTAAGAAAGTAAGTGCAAATAAGATTAATGTTACTTTTTGCTTTCCAGTTAATTTAACATCATCTGCAATTTCTGTTTTGCCATACTTCTTTTCCATTTTTTGTTGTTCTCTTAAACTTAGGATAGTTGATCCTTTATCTTTTTTAACTTTTCTGGCATATTTCATTACAAAGTAAATTGAAATTGCTAAAGTTGATAACCATAAGATTGTACCGATTAAGATAATAATACCTTGGTTAACCTTTGTACCTTCAGGTAATGAAGATATTGCAGCACCTACTGCAAATGGGTTGATAGTTGAACCTAAGCAACCAGATCCAGCACCTAATAATACGATTGCTGAAGATACGATTGTATCCATACCAGCAGCTACCATAGTAGCAGCAAGTAAAGCATAGAAACCAACTGTTTCTTCAAGCATACCATATGTACTACCACATGCTGAGAATATGAACATTAATATTGGAATTAATGCTAATTCATTTCCTTTTAATTTTTTGATTAAAACTTGTATTCCTGTTTCAAGGGCTCCTGTTGAATTGATTACAGCAAGGAAACCACCTAAAATCATTACGAATACACTTACATCTACTGCATCAGCAAATCCTAAGATTGGTGATAGTAACACTTCTGATAATTTGGCTCCTACTACACCTGAACCATTTACGATTGTATCATTAACAAACTTAGCACCTGGCAATAAATGTGAAATTATTCCTAATACGAATATTAGTAAGATAATTATTGTGAATGAAGATAGTGCAAGACTAAATTTCTTCTTTCGCTTTGCCATTTTTTTACTCTCCTTTTATTTCTTTATAATTGTACCTGTTTGACCTGCTAAAGCTGCTTTGGCTTTTTCTAATGAAGTTATTAGAGCATAACCGTTTGAATCTTTAGCAAATTCACAACAAGCCTCAACTTTTGGTAACATACTACCTTCTGCTACCTCTTTATTTTTGATTAAATCCATAGCTTCTTCAATTGTTAAACTACTTAGACCTTGTTCATTTTCTTGTTTATAGTTAATATAAACTTGCTCTACAGCAGTTAGTATTAGAAGAACGTCTGCATTTAATTCAAGAGCTAATCTAGCACTAGTGCGATCTTTATCAATAACAGCATCAACACCTTCATAGCCATCTTTCCCTTTTACTACTGGTATCCCACCTCCTCCACACGCAATAACTATATTGCCTTTTTCTATTAAATCATGAATAGTCATGATTTCAACAATTTTAATAGGCTTTGGACTTGCTACAACACGGCGATAACCTCTACCGGCATCTTCTTTCATAACATATCCTTTTTCTTCAGAAATCGCTTTAGCCTCTTCTTCCGTATAAAAACTTCCAATTGGCTTAGTTGGATTTTCAAAAGCCTTATCATTTTTATCTACTTCAACCTGTGTAATTATTGTTGCACAGTTTTTATTAATATTTCTTTTGGCTAATTCTTTTTGAATTGATTGTTGTAGATGATAACCAATGTAACCTTGACTCATAGCTCCACATTCAGCAAATGGCATTTCTGGAGAGTTTATATTTTTATGAGATTCTTCCATTGCTAAATTGATCATTCCTACTTGAGGACCATTACCATGAGAAACAACTACATTGTTTCCTTCTTCTACTAAGTCAACTATACTTTTAGCTGTTTCTTTTACTAACTCTAATTGTTCTTTCGGACTTTTTCCTAGAGCATTTCCCCCTAGAGCAATAACGATTGTTTTCATTATTTTAATGTCTCATATACTACAGCTTTAATAGTATGAAGTCTGTTTTCGGCTTGATCAAATACTTTTGATTGACTTGATTCAAATACTTCATCAGTTACTTCCATTTCTTTTAAGCCATATTTTTCATATATTTGTTTTCCAATTGTTGTACCAGTATTGTGGAATGATGGTAAGCAATGTAAGAATATTGCATTAGAGTTAGCATTAGCCATGATTTCACTATTTACTTGGTATGGACGAAGTTGATTAATTCTTTGTTCCCAAAGTTCTTCTTTTTCACCCATTGATACCCAAACATCTGTATATAATACATCAGCATTTTTAGTACCTTCAATAGCATCTTCAGTTAAAGTAATTGTTGCGCCTGATTCTTCAGCAAAACCTTTACAAGTTTCTACTAAGTCTGCAGATGGAAATAGTTCTTTTGGTGAACAACAAGTAAAGTTTACACCTAGTTTTGAACAAATAACCATTAGAGAGTTAGCAACATTATTTCTAGCATCACCTAAGAATACCAGTTTTAAACCTTTTAATTTACTGAAGTTTTCATAAACAGTCATTAAATCGGCTAACATTTGTGTTGGATGAAACTCATTAGTTAGTCCATTCCATACTGGTACTGTAGCATAACGTGCTATTTCTTCAACTATTTCTTGATCGAAGCCACGGTATTCAATACCATCATACATTCTTGTTAGAACTCTTGCTGTATCAGCAATTGTTTCTTTCTTACCCATTTGGGAACCTGTTGGTCCTAGATAAGTTACACCCATACCTAAATCTAATCCTGCTACTTCAAAAGCACAGCGAGTTCTTGTTGAGTCTTTTTCAAATAATAAAACAATATTTTTTCCTCTTAATTCATCATGAGGAATACCGGCATGTTTTTTCTTTTTTAAATCAATAGCAACATCGATTAGATATTTTATTTCTTCTGGAGTATAATCTATTAATTTTAAGAAATCTCTACCATGTAAATTCATTAAATGTCCTCCCTTACTAATGGCATACTCATACATCTTGGACCTCCACGTCCACGAGATAATTCTGCTCCATGAATTTCAATTACTTTTAATCCATATGAACGAAGTACAGCATTTGTTAGGTTGTTACGATCATAAACAACTACTACACCTGGAGCAATACATAATGTGTTGCTACCATCATTCCATTGTTCACGTTCTGCTGAAACTTTGTCTCCTCCTGCACATGGAATTAAGGTTACTTTACGTCCAACATATTTTGTTAGAATTTCTTCTAATGGAGCATTGATTTCAGTTACTGTTAGGTCTTCATCACTATTAGGATCATCTCCTTCAGTAATTTCAAATACTTGTAATGTTCCCATTATTCCAGGATGGTATGTAAACTTATCATAATCAACTTGTGTAAACACTGTGTCAAGGTGCATGAAAGCACGACTCTCTGGGATATTGAATGCTAAAATAGTGTCTATTTTACATTCTGGATCTTTAAATAGGTTTTTAGCAATTTGATCAATTGCTTCGGCAGTTGTACGTTGTGAAATACCAATTGCTAAAACATGGTCATTGATATTTAAAACGTCACCACCCTCAATATGATATGGATTATAACGATCATAATATAATCTTGCTTGGTCTTTATAATCTGGATGATATTTAAAAATGTATTCAGCATAGATTGTTTCTCTGTTACGAGTTACAGAATACATTTTATTTAAACTTATACCTTCACCAACGCTTGCAAATGGATCTCTTGTAAAATATAAATTTGGCATTGGATCAGCAATGAACTCATCCTCTGTTTCAATTAAGTCAACTAGCGATTTTTCAATTTCTCTTTTTCTTCTTGGAATATCACTAATTTGAATACCTTCCATTGTCTTTAATACTAATTTTTTACTATTAGTTATTTGATCTAGATAATCAAAAACTAAATATTTGTACTTTGGTGTACGAATACCTGCTTCGTAAATAAATTGTTTAATAAATTTATCACGAATTTCATCACTTAGGTCTAGAACGTCGGCCATTAGATTTTCCAAATATACTACTTCTACACCATTTGCTCTTAGGGCATCAGCAAATTCATCATGCTCCTTAATTGCATCTGGTAAATATGGAATATCATCAAAAAGAAGTCTAGATAATGTTTCTGGTGTTAAATTTAATAATTCGTTACCAGGACGATGCAATAGAACTTTTTTTAATGGTCCAATTTCACTTGTTACATGTATTTTTTCCATTTCTTCTCCTCCTTATTTGACGATTTTTTTACGAGATCTCGAGAAACTCGTTTATTTCTATGGATTACTCCATGAATAACCTATTTTATTTTTGACAAAAACTCTTTTAAGCGTTCTGTTTTTGGATGATTAAATATTTCATCTGGGGTTCCTTCTTCTAGAATTACACCTTTATCCATAAATAAAACTTTTGTTGCTATATCTTTAGCAAAATCTAATTCATGAGTTACTACTATCATAGTCATACCTTCTGTTGCTACTTTTTTCATTAGATTTAAAACATCTTCAATCATTTCTGGATCTAGTGCTGATGTTGGTTCATCGAAAAGAATAATATCAGGATTCATCATTAGAGATCTTGCTATGGCAACACGTTGTTGTTGACCACCTGATAAGTTACTTGGATAGGCATCTCTTTTGTCGTGCAAAGATATTTCCTTTAGTAGTTCAGCAGCTTTTTTATTAGCTTCTTTTTCAGTAAGAATTTTTTCTTTTACTGGAGCTAAAGTTAAATTTTCTAGAACGGTTAAATTTTTAAATAAATTGAAACTTTGGAAAACCATACCGATTTTTTTGCGCATTTCTAATTTATTATTATCAGTTATAACTTTGCCATTATAAATTACTTCTCCTTTGTTTGGCTTTTCTAGTAAATTTAAGCAACGTAAGAACGTACTTTTTCCAGAGCCTGATGGTCCGATGATTACTACTCGCTCACCCTTTTCGACTGTTAAGTTTATTTTGTTTAAAACTTTTAGTTTACCGAAACTCTTTTCAATATTTTTAGCCTCTAGCATGATTTAACACCTTCTTTTCAAATATTGTTAATAGTTTTGATAAACCTATTGTTAATATTAAATATATTATAGCAATGATAATTAGTGGGAAGAAATAATTATATGTTCCAGAAGCAATTATATCGGCTGCTTTTACTAAATCAACAATACCAATGTATCCAGCTACTGATGTTTCCTTTAATAAAGTTATAAATTCATTACCTAATGCTGGCAAGACATTTCTTATAGCTTGAGGTAGGATTATTGACTTCATTGTTTCTCTATAGGTTAATCCTAGAGAAGAAGCAGCCTCTTTTTGACCTTTATCAATAGAATTAATTCCGGATCGTATTATTTCTGATACATAAGCTCCAGAGTTTATACCAAATGCAATTATACCTACTAAAACGGGATTTATATCTACTGTTTTAAAAATAATATAATAAATTATCATTAATTGTAGAACAGCTGGTGTTCCTCTGATAATTGTTACATATAATTCAGCTAGTTTGTTTAGAAACTTACCTTTACCAGTTTCTTCATGATAGTTTCTAATTAAAGCAAGTAATACACCTAGGACAACACCAATTACTACAGCAAATATAGCAATTATTACTGTACGTCCTAGACCTTCTAAAATGAACTTATAGCGATCTTGCTCGATAATTGATTGATAAAAATCTTCGGATAAGTTATTAAAAAATTGTATTAACCATTTGATAAATTTCATTTTGTACCTCTTTACTTACTATGATTTATAACGTATTCTTCAATTTTTCCTTCTGACATTAAACGTTCTAGTACTGTGTTGATTTTTTCTAATAATTCTGTGTTACCTTTTTTTACAGCCATACCATAAGTATCAGTAAATAAGATACCATCTAATATTTTTAATTCACTATTTTCGCTTACTAATTGTTCAGCAGGTATTTGATCCATGATGATACAATCAGCTTTATTATTTTTTACTGCTTCTGCTGCTACTAAGAATTTCTTTTGACGATTAATTTCAGAATCTTTAAAATTCTCGGTTGCATATAAGTCAGCAACTGTACCTAGTTGAACAGCAATTCTTTTTCCATTTAGAGAATTTATATCTGTTATTTGACTATCTTTTTTTACAACTACAACTTGATTAGATGTGGTGTATTCGACAGTAAAATCTACTTGTTTTTTTCTATCTTCTGTAATACTTAACCCAGCTGCTGCAAAATCGGCTTTGCCTGATTTTAATTCATTTATAATTGAATCGAAAGCAATATCTTTTACAACTAATTTCTTTCCAAGCTCTTTTGCTATTTCATTTGCTATATCAATGTCTACTCCAACTACTTTGCCATCTTTGTAATACTCGTATGGAGCAAAGCCTGCTTCTGTTACCATTACTAGCTCATTTTCATTCTTTCCACAACCGGTAAAAAGTAGTGTTGTTATTGCTGTTAAAAGTAATAGTATTTTTAATTTTTTCATATTCTCCCACCTTACTATCTATTATATTTTGAGTATACCACAATCAAATTTATAAGTAAAGTTTATTGATTGTTAAAGTCGTTTTTTGTCACCAGCACTATTTGGAAAAGAACAAATTAAAATGGCAATACTTTTAAATACTGCCATTTTTATATATTTATCAAGTGCTAGGAATTATTTGTATGAAATTTCCTCTTTAGAAACTTCAATTACAGGACGAACACCAACCAAAACATCTGTTCTTTGCACTTCTATACTATGAATACGTCTTGCTGTAGCATAAATTATCCAACTATGGTTTGACATAGTGTTTCTTGGAGTTTCTAACCAATATCCATCAAATTTAGAATTATCTTTTTTTGAAAAATTAGTATTTTCAACAAGGTAAAGGTGATCATCTAATTCTCCATTTTTCCAAGTTGGAATATAAAAATCAACAAGTTTTTTTACTTCTGCCATTGTTAAAAATCGCGCTGCATAATTTGAATAACTAAATACTTCAGGAAAAGTATGACCATCTTTGGTGCTGGTAGTATTATATTCATTAACTATCTTTCTCTCTGTGTTTGATAGACGTACATTACTCCATTGGCTAGTAGTGGGAAGCTGTTCTATTGCATTTCTAGGTCCGTGCCAATTTTCTTTAGAACTATCATATGGATAATATTTTTCGTTGTCGGGCTTTCCAGCACTAACATTATTATAATAAATTAAAACAGCTATATTACTATTTTTTTCCATATCAGTAACATAATAAAATCTTTCTGTATTTGAATCATAAATCCCATCACCATTAACGTCACAGTCAAATGCATCACCAGGTGAAAGTATATTAGCTGTTCCTAACGAACCATATGTAATGGTAGAAGAGCCTTTTTTACCATTTTCTTTATAACCCATCCCAGAACAAATTCCACCTAAACATTCCTCTGTATGAAGAAGGGTTGCTCTTTGACATATCGGCATTTTATAATGGACTTGAATATCACCTAACACATTTGGAATGATTAAATTATCGTTTGTATATTGATAATCACTGCCACTGTATAATAATTTATTATTCATAAATATCTTTATAAGATAATCCTCTTTACTTGGAATATTCAAATTTAATGTGTCGCCTTCTATTATCTCTGTAGGAAATATATCGCTGTTAGAAATATTATAATAAGTAATATTAAAAATTCTTCCAAATTTAAAATTTAGCACAAATTTGTTTTCAACATTATTGATATTTGTGCCATCTTTATATGACACTTTTATTTTGAATGTTTTTTTAACTCCCAAAGAGCATTGATTATTATCACAAATTTTATCTTTTAAATTATAATCTAAAAATTCAAATTTTAAATTTTCATTATCAATTGTTGCATCACTTATTCCCATAATAACATTACCTAAATTATAAACTTCAACATCGTAAATAACATAGGAATTACTATTATTTAATTCAATACTACTAGAAATATTAGAAACATTATAATCTTCATAGTAACTAGTAGCATCTTTTACGCTTTCAACCCAAACTTTTGTCACTCTTACATCTTTATCTATTCGCACAGCAGCACTTATATCTTCTATTGCTAATTCATTCTGAAAAGCAGAAAATCCAATACTTAAGAATATAACAATTAAAACAACTATTATGGAACCAAAATAAATTAAATTATTATTTTTTTGAAGTTTTCTTAGTTTCATACTTCTTATCACCACCATTAATGTCCTTTGAATTTACTATATACAAATATAAATTATTATCATTAAGAATATAAAACTTTGACATTTTATGGTCTTTAACATTATAGAACATAATTGGAGAGTGTAAATTATCCCGAACATCTACTAATTCATTAAAGTTATTAATTATTAGAACATTGTAATCTTTTTCATCAGGAAATGTTGCTGTTTCTACTATTAAACGATCATACTCTTTTAATATTTTATTAATAAACTTATCATACTTACTTATTGTTTTGGTATATTTTTTTATTATTACAAAAATGAATGATAGGAAAACAAGTGATAGGAAAAGAAAAATTATACCAACAATAAATTTTAGATTTTCATTAATAGCAATATATTTTGATGAAATATATTTATCTATACTTTTATTTATTTCTTGTGTATTAAATTTTATTTCAATAGCTTTTTGTGATAGTGGTATTCGAACTGATATTTGTGCAGAGGTTGGAATATCTTTGTATTTGGAATTAACATTATTATAAGTGTTTAAATACACTTCCAAATAACTTTGTGAATCAATACCATATTGGGATTTAAAATTAGTTGCAATACTATTATAGTATTCATAATCAATATTTACTTTTTTATCTAAATTATATAATGTTCCGTTATTTTTTACGGAATCAGTGGTTTTAGGAACTAAAACATATTTTTTTTCATAATACTTTGTTTTAGTATCATTATTTTCAATAATAAGTTTAGCCACAATTTCATAATCAGTGGAACTAACTAAATTATTAGAGTTACCATTAAATTGATAATTAAATTCTAGTGGAATATTCTTAATTAAACTAGCTACATAAGACATATCGGAATCTAAGCATTCATCCTCAAAGAAATCATTATCCTTTAAGCACACTGAATATTTAACATTGCCCTTTTCTTGAAAGTGTAATTTTTCATCATTGTTAATACTTAATGAGTTAGTAATAAATTTAAAGCCTATTATAATAAATAAGCAAAAAAAGAATATAAATAGGCTAAATTTCAATAAGAGATTTTCTTTTTTTATATTTTTACTATTTTTTTTATTTTCAGTACAATGTACATTTTTTGTCATTTTTACCACCTCTCATTAAGTAGTACAGTAGGATATCCTATTAGTGGAATCTTAAGCTTAACAGTTCCAATAAACATATCCTCTGTAACTTTGTATTTATCATAATCGCTATTAGCATCACCTTTAGTATATATAAAATATTCGTTATTATTTTTTACAATTTTATAAATTCTATGAATAATCATTTTTCCATCATGCTTATATGCTAGTACATCCCCAACTTTAATTTCATCATATTTTTTATCAACAATAACTACATCACCTTTTGAGATTTTAGGTTCCATAGAACCACTAGCAACTGCAATTGCATAATATCTAAAATATCCAGATACTACATAAATTAAAACACAGCTTAAAATAGTTAAAGGAATAAAAAATAGAATCTCCTTTTTTTTATGACTATAATTGTCAAGTGCAACTTCTTCAGTTCTATCTTTTTTAAACCAATTTTTTATCTTTATAAGGACAATCAATGGAAAAATAAGAAAAATCAAAGAATAAAGGTATTCATTAGGGTTTGGAATTATAGGAAGAAGATATTTATATAGGCCCATAATTAATAAGTATACAATTCCAGGTTTATAACCAAGATTTAAAGATAAGTATGAACACAAAATATTTTCTGAGATTGATGGTAAAAATGTTAATGCAATTAACAAAAAAGTATCCTTATTAAAACCAATTGAATGAGCTGAAAAAGGTATAACATTATCAATTATAATAAAGAAAACGTATGTAATTATAATCAAAGTTTTTGACTCACTAGACTTCATTAAAAGTTGATATCTCAAAAACTCTTTTATAAAAATATAAAATATTATAGGAAAGATTATGTTTTGGAAAGAATTTATTGTAAAATAATTGATATTTTTGGCAAAGCCTATTAAAATGCCGGATAAATAATAAAGCAGAAAAAAAGCTATTAAAATAATAATAATCTCTAAAATGATATCTTTACTGTAGCGATGTTTATCTTTTTCAAATCCAAAAGCAAAATATACAATAACTAAGGATAATAAAAGTACAATATCTAACTCAATTTGTCCTATCATTTTAAATTTTAAATTATTTAAAAGTAAAATAAAACTGAAAGTAAAGATAAATAATATTATTTTAATATAGCTTTTCTTCATTATTATCTCCCATCTTTAAAGAGACAAAGCTGTTTTAACATGCTATTTTTAATCAACAGAACTGTAATTTAAAGTTATATTGCCAAATGCAACAGTAAAGTCTCCATCTGCTCTATCAGCACCAGCTTCATATTCTAAAGTAACTGTAACTAATTCTCCGTTACCTTTAGATAAAATATGACCTGTAATAGAAGCCTTGCCAGTTGTTGTTTCAATTTCATTTCCAACTTTTACTTTTACAGAAATTTTTTCACAAGCTTTTTGAACTAGAGCATCAGTAGTTCCTTGACCTGCTGTACAGATTTTAGTAGCATTTTGATTAGCAACATTACTAAAAACTATACTTTTTAGGTAAGCATTCAATTCTCCTGCATTATACGCATAGAATTTGTACACAACTGATTGTCCAGGTTCAGTAAATGTTGCACTTAACTTTGAGATAGTTGGATCAACGCTATTATCAATAACACCATTGGTTGTTACTAGTGAGTTAGGTGTAGCAGTTGGTATAATTTCGGCAACTTCTACTTTATCTTCAGCACTAGAAAAATCAACATTCATTGTACTACTATCTGGTTTAACATTCGCACTAGTTTGAATATTTAAAACACTAGAAAAAGCAGCAAATCCAATTGATAATCCAACGATACCAACAACTAAGGCAACTATTGCTATTATCTGTACTTTTCTATTTTTCTCCATTTTTTTATCCTCCTATGTTTATGATTATATCATAGCTATTATATTTAAACAAGATTTCATCTTGACTTTTATCTTCATCTCAATTGTAAAAGTAAATTTTTATTTAAATGTCTATTTTTAACGAAGTTTAGTCTAAAATTTTACGGTTTAAAATACAATTGTTTCTTTCATTTTACATCTTTTGCTAGTAGTTGGACTTGGTTATTTGCCATTTTAACTCTTACACTACTGAGATAGACAAAACTTTATTACAAAAATATGATATAAACTTACTTTGCTATTTAATTTTATAATTTCAAGTATAAATATCTATACCATTTATAGTTATTAGTCATAAAATACTTTAGATTGGAGAAATATATGAAAAAGATTTTACTTGAGATTAAAAATTTAAAAAAAATTTATCATAATAAACAGGGAGAAACTTTGGCTGTTGATAATGTTAATTTTGATGTGTATCAACAAGAGATTCTAGCAATTGTTGGTCCTTCTGGTTGTGGCAAATCTACAATTCTTTCTATTCTATCTGATCTTAATAAAAAAAGTGATGGGAAAATAGTTTTTCATGATAAAGAAGAGATTGGCTATATGCTACAAACTGATTCTCTGTTTCCTTGGTTAACAATACTAGATAATTGTTTATTAGGACTAGAAATTAAAAAAAGAAAAAATCAAGAATCTATAAAAAATGTTATTAGACTCTTAGATAAATATGGGCTTGCTGAATTTAAATATAAATATCCAGATAGTTTATCCGGTGGTATGAAGCAAAGAGTTGGATGAATATAGTATAGACACAGGTAGTAATTAAGAAAAGTTGCTTATAGCCCATAAAATAAGGAAAAAATCAATATTTAATCTTTTTGATTTTTCTAAAAAATAGAATTTTAAATTAAAAATTTTATTCAAGATTTAAGTTAATTTTAAAAGTATAAACAAAGAAAAGAGGTATAATATGTTGTTAGATAATAATACTAAAAAGGTTTTTGATTTAATAGATATGTATGATAATTTAAATATTGTTGATAAAGTTAGGTTAGCTATTTATTTATTAGAAAATAAAAGTTTCTACATCAATTTTAATATTAAAGATATAATTATATTATTAAAAGAAGTATTAAATAAACTAGATTCTAGTAATAGTAAAAATATTGTTAATTTTGCTAAATATAAGCATCTATTACTTTTTTCAGCCAAGTATTTAGAACTAACTGAAAAAGAAAAGAAAAATTTTACAATAGAAATGCTATTTAATCTTTTTGAAACTGATTTTAAAGATAAAATTATTAATAAAAAAATTAATAAACATTTAAATGTATATGATTATTGTTATGCAATATTAAATAATTAAAATTAAACCCTAGTAGCTTTAATAGTTACTAGGGTTTTTAATATAACCAAATATATTTTTCTTCTAATTTGTTTGTTTTTTTCTATAAACAATTAATGAAGCTCCAGCTATTCCAATTATTGAAAGAACAGATGTTACAATATAAAATCCTACATTATCTCCTGTTTTTGGATTTTCTATTATATTCGTATTTAATGATTTTTCTGTTGCTACTATTCCATAATGACTTAAATGAGTTGTTTCAAATACTATGTATCCATCTTCTATTGTTGCTGGTATAGTTTCTTGTATTTGGTTATCTTTAATATAAACTACTTCATATTTTTTATAACCTTTTAAATCTTCTGGTAAAGCAATTCTTATTTTCATTTTAGTATCATTAATTTCAACTATGTGTCCATTTTCTAATACATTAATATCAACTACATACTTAACATTTTTATCAGCAAGTTCTTTTTTAACTTCAACTTTTTTAATATCCAAAGTATAGTTTTTACTTACTTCTTTCTCAAATGTAATACTACCATTTATTACTCCTGTACTTTTAATTTCCTTTATAGTATTTTGTTCAGAAGATATAGGTGTCATTGTTAGCTCTGGGTACATTCTCCATGTTGTTGGAAATTCATCAACATTTGTTTCTGTTTCCCAATCCGATACCCTATAATTATAATATTTACCATTTATTTTTAATTTAGTATCTCTTGTAAAAGCATATCCTTCTTTAGCTTTAAAATATAAAATGTATTGATAATCTTTTTCACTTTCAAAAGTAGTGATAAGATTTTCATAACCTTTATTAAAGAATTCAGCTGAAGTTATACCTGCACCATCTTTAGTTTGCCAACCTTCAAACTGATATACATACGATGAATCATCAGGTGTTTTTCCAGTAAATACTGGTTTATCATTTACATTAAAACTGATTGTTGCATTATTTAATTCTATGATGTCGATGTGTTTTAATTGAACTGGTTTTGTTGGTTTTATTGTTTTCACAGCAGTTACAAAAAGTGTTGTTTCAAAACTTTTCACATTTGCACTATTTATTTCTGTATTGTTTACTCTTACTGAAGTATTACTTCCAAATTTATTCTCATCTTTTGCTTTAAGAGAAATACTATACATATAAGTTTTTCCTTCTTCAAAAGTAGTTATTTTTTTATCTTGTGATAACTCATTGTTTTTTGCTTCATCAGAATACCAAAACTTAACTGGAACAGACTCTCCACTTGCATTAGTTTCCATCTCTTCCCAGTATTCATACTCTATATCATATAGTTCATCCCAGGGATCACATTTATAAGCTTTTGCTTCTGGCTTATCACCGGGATTATAATTAAATTTTACACCCTCAATATCTATATTAGCTGTGCTCAAATCTAAATCCTCTGCAAATGTTGTTATCGGAGCAATACAAAGTGTAAACAGAAATATTAATATAGTAGTAATAAATAATTTTTTCTTCTTATTTTTCATATTCTTTCTCCTCTTAATTTTATTTGATTTTTTTATTATTAATCTTTATAGTCATAACAATTTTTTAATATAGTTCTATCATCTGTAATCTAATTATTTTCCTCTATGTTACTCTCCTTTCTTTATTCCTCATATCTAACCTCATTCATACTATTAAATCTACTTAAGTAATAATCATCCGGATAATCTCTTACTCTATTTTCCATAACATCATTTATAGGTATAATAGTTAAATCCTTTAAAATGACATATTTATAAGTAAATGTTAATACTTCATCATAATATTTAGTAAGTAAATTTATTTTTACTGTAGTAGTAACTGTTTTATTTTCTTTAGTATCAAAATAACTCATTATTTCATAAAAACCTTTATCCGTTTTAAGTATTCTTTCATTATAAATTCTAATTACTTTTTCACCTTTATAATTACCACTTACTTTCTCAATATTTGGATATTTTTCATTTCCATAGTTTTTACTATATAAAACATTATCTTTTACATAAATATAATTTGACATAAAGTCATAATTAGTTTTCTTCCCAAGAAACTGCGTAGAATATTCCCATTTTAGATAATCACTTAAACTATAGTTAGCATTTAAATATATATCATAACTATCTCTAACTTTATTATCAGTATTATTATCATGTAATGTATATAATGTATCATTATAGTCATAAAATTGAATATCACTTCCAGAGTTTGGAGCTATATTCATAACTTTAATATTTTTATCAACATCATACACTTTTTTATAAACAAACTCTCCTTCATCAAGTTTATTTGGATTAAAAATATAAATAGAATTATCATTTATAAATGAATATTTACTAAATGAAGTATCTTCATTTAAAAACTTTCCATCATTTAATTTTTTATAATCTTTATCTGGATATTTCTTTTTTAGTGCTTCCATAATAGACTGTGCTTCTGGAGGCGTATGGTCTATTAACATTGGTTTATTACTTATAATGGCAATAATAACTATAATCGCTACTAATACAATAATTCCTATTATGGCATAAATAATTTTTTTGCTTTTCATATAACATCTACTTTTCTATATATCCACTTGTTTTTTTTGAATACATATCATCAGTTATAGGCTTATATCTTTCTCCATCATAATCATCAGTAAATCCATTGTATGCTTTATATACTTCATTAGTTTCAGTATCATATACTCTTTCATAACCAAGCGTTGCATCACTTTGCTTTTGACTCATAATATCAAAAGATGCGTTTCTCTTATTCCATGAATCCATTATTCCATCACTTATCTCGTTACCGATTTCTCTAATTTTATTAAAGTTTTTCATTCCTTCAGTTTGTACTTTATTAAATTCATTAATAAAGGAATCTGTAAATGTAAGTGAGCTAAAAATAGTAGTTAAAGTTTCTTCCCAATCAATAAACTTATCTTTGGGGGTTGTAATCATAATTGTATCATATACATTTAAATAGTACATATCTATTTGTTTACCATAATAAACATGTTCATAAATATAATAAGGTCCTGGATCAAATACATAAGCCGTAAATATTCCTTCCCCTTCTTTACCATTTACATCTTTAAATGTTGCTCTTAGTATGTCTCCACCAAAAACACTTTTTCCTAAATTTTCACTTATTTGAAAATTCTTTATCATTGGTAAAACGACTACATCCGTAGTTTCAGGTTCACACATTTCGGTATACATTTTGAAAAATCCTTCAGTTGTTTTTTCTTCTATATAAGGTAGTTGAGCCATAGGACTGTTTGGCATAGAATTTTGCCAATATTTCTTACTATCTGCAGATTTTGTATAACCTGATGTCTTTAAATTCAAAAATACTTGATACATAGAATTATTAGGATCATATACTCTAATTGCATATTGGTCTTTACTTCCGGCTGTAATAACTTTCCATCCCTTTGGCTTTTTAAGAGTAATATCACCATTACTAAAATCTTCAAATTCTATTTGACTTGCCTCTGATTTAACTATTTTAATATTTTTATCTGGATTGTATAGTATTCCTTTACCTTTACTACCACCCTTAGTAAGTAAAATAGTTCCTCCAATAACAGCAAGTGCAACGGCACCAATTACAATAAGAATTTTTTTGGAAATATTTAATTTTCCAATCTTCATAGAATCGCACTCCTCCTTCCTATTTATTAGTATAAGTTAAAAATATAAACAAGGCAACATAGTTGCCTTAAAAAGCAATGTTTTTAATGGAAACATATTTTTGTTATTAAAAAAATATAGTATAATATTTTTTGAGGAAGTGGTAAATTGTGAAATTTAATGAAGTTTTAAACAGATATTTAGAAGAATTAGACTGCACTGCAAAAAAATTATCAATAGAATCAGGATTAACTAGATCAGTTATATGTAGATATAGAAGTGGTGAAAGAACACCTATAAAAAATAGCGAGCAACTTAAAAAATTAACAACTGCTCTTTTTAATATTGCCAAAGAAAAAGGAAAAAGCAAATATACTCTTGATAAAATAGTAGATGACTTTAATAGTACATTTCCAAATGATAACTTTGACTATACTAGTTTTAGTAATAATCTAAATACTTTAATAACATCACTTAATATAAATACTCATGAAATGTCAAAATATATTGTATTTGATGCCTCACATATTTCAAGAATTAGATATGGTAAAGCAAGACCGTCTAATCCAATAGAGTTTTCTAATAAAATATGCACTTATATTTTTAATAAATGCAAAAGCCCTGATGATATAAATAACCTATCTGCTATTATCGGTTGCAAAAAAAGCGACTTAGCAAATAATAAATTTTATAACACTCTATTTGCTTGGTTAACAAGTGAAGCAACTCCAGTTAAAAGCCAAGTATCTGATTTTTTGTATAATCTTGATTTTTTTAATTTAGATGATTATATAAAGGTAATAAAATTCGATAAATTAAAAGTTCCTAGTATTCCTTTTTATAAAGCAAAATCAAGACATTATTACGGATTGGAAGAAATGAAAGAAGGAGAATTAAACTTCTTTAAAGCAACTGTTTTGTCAAAGTCAAAAGAAGATATTTTTATGTGTAGTGATATGCCAATGGAAGATATGGCAGAAGATACTGACTTTGGAAAAAAATGGATGTTTGCAATCGCGATGTGTCTAAAAAAAGGACATCACTTAAATATTATCCACAATGTTGATAGACCTTTTAATGAAATGATGTTAGGATTAGAAAGTTGGATACCTATTTATATGACTGGACAAATATCTCCATACTATTTAAAAGACTCAAAAAATAATGTATATAATCATTTTAACTATGTTTCGGGAACTGTAGCATTAACTGGAGAATGCATTAAAGGTTATCATAATAAAGGAATGTATTATTTAACAACTAATAAAAACGAAATTAGGTATTATAAGGAAAAAAGTGACTTACTTCTTAAAAAAGCAAAACCACTTATGGAAATCTATAAAGAAAATAATATAAGAGAATATAAATTATTTCTTAAAAAAGATGAAAATATAATATGTGATAGGACAAGATATCTTTCTGCTCTACCATTATTTACAATAACTGACGAACTACTAATTAAAATATTAAAAAGAAATAAACTTTCTAAAACTGATATTGATAAAATAATCAGATATAAGAATGAAGAACTAAAATATATGAATAATATTTTCAAAAATAATAAAGTTAACGATTATATTTATGTAATAAAAGAAAATGAGTTTAAAAATGATACTCCATCACTTTCTCTAAATAATTTATTCATAGATAAAAAAATAAATTATACCTATAAAGAGTATATGGAACATTTGAAACAAACTAATGAATACACAACAAAAGTAAATAATTATGAAATAAACTATGTAGATAACAAGACATTTAAAAATATAACTATAACATTTATTAAAAATCATTATGTAATTATTTCAAAAAGTTCTAATCCAACTATACATTTTGTTATTGAACATCCAAAGTTAGTTGAAGCTATTGAAAATTTTAATCCACTTATAAAGGAATAAATTATATGAATAAAAAGAAAAGAAAACTTAAATGGAAGAATGTAATAATTATTTTAATAGTTACTGCACTTATCATAACCTTAATAATATCTATATTTAATATAGTTAAATGGAAAATGGATTCTAATAAAACTAACGAAGAAATTACAAATATTCAAGAAGATATAGATGTAGATGAGGTTGAAGATACTGAAAATACAGAGATAATAGAACCAGTTGAAGAACCACCTAAAGAAAATCCTTATTGGGACTATATAAATATGAATATGATAAATGTTAATTTTAGTGATTTAAAAAAGACTAATCCAGATGTCGTTGGATGGTTAAAAGTAAATGGTACAAATATTAATTATCCTTTTGTTCAAGCAAATGATAACAAATATTATCTTACACATAGTTTTAATAAATCATATAATGCAGCAGGATGGGTATTTTTGGATTATAGAAACAACAATACTAATAATAAGAATACAATTATATATGCTCATGGAAGAACCGATAAAACAATGTTTGGAACATTAAGAAAAGTTTTAAACAATGGTTGGCTTAATAATACAGATAATTTTGTTATTAAAATATCTACTGAAACAGAAAATAGTTTATGGCAAATATTTAGTGTATATCATATACCTACTACTAGTGATTACTTGAAAACGGATTTTGATGATGATACAGAATATCAAAACTTCTTGGATATGATTAAAAATAGAAGTAGTTATAACTTTAATACAAGTGTTAATTCTAATGATAATATTCTTACTTTATCTACTTGTTATAGTAATAGTGATAAAATGGTAGTTCATGCTAAACTTATAAAAAAAGAAGTAGAACAATAAACAATTTACCTCTTTCAATTATTAAATATAATTATAAAATATGAATTTATTAAATTTAAATAGAATTCAAAAATTATTATAGAAATGACAGCATGACAGCAATTTTTGGGTTGGTACCACCTAATTTTTTCTGTCATTCCTGTCATTATTTTTTATATTTAAATGTTTTTTCAGCGAGTTCTTTACTTTCTCTATTAGCACTATTAACAGCCATAATATTACATAATATTGAAATAGTAAATAAGATATAAACAATCACAAGCACATAAATATTAGTTTTAATACTTTTTTGAAACATTTCTAAAGCCATAACAACTAAATATAATAGTCCACTTAATACCAATGTTCCTGTAGTTAATCCATCAAATGAATATCTAATAGCTTTAGAATCTTTTTTATCAACATTCCATTCATCAATTTTAGTCCATTTATATAAATAAAATGTTTCACAAACTAACATTATCGGAACAATAACCCAATAAATAGCATAATAACTTTCTTTATTAGTGATTAAGCATAATATCATAAATAAAAGTAATATAGCATTTATAACAATTCTTAATACATCAAAAATCTTTTTAGTTTTTCTTTGCATTTTCTATATTCTCCTTTCTTCTTGCACTATTTAATACATTAACTATTTCTTTAGCAGTCCTAATTTGATACTCGGTATCCTCAATAGTTTGTTCTATTTGTTCTCTTTGAGTTTCATTGTAATTCTTTTCTTCTAAATCCTTTTTAAATTGTTCTACCATTTCTTCCCAGTTTTTAATAACTGATGAAGTATTAAGTATAGCATCAACAATCTGATCGCCCTTTAATCCAGAATAGTAATTAATTAAGAATGGATTTAAAGGTGTTACTTGAAATCCTAACCCAGCAGCATACATTAAATCATTATAATTTAAACCAATTACTTTACTAATTTTTCTTAATGTTTTAGGATTAGGTATTTCTCTTTCACCAGATTCAATACGTGCAAGTTCAGTATCACTTATTTTAGCAATTCTAGATAATTCTCTTTTAGATAAATGTTTTTCTTCTCTTGCTTTGGCAATCATTTGTCCAACAGTTTCTTCATTATTAGTCATACGTAAACTCCTTTCGTGATATAAATATAACATATTTTCAACCTTTTTTCAACCTTTTTGGTTAATTTTATACATTTTTTCAACTTTTTGGTTGACTTTAATTCACTTTTAATATATACTCAACTTATAGGTTGCATTTATATTAAAAACTCAACCTAATATGTTCTTTGACAATTTATAAGTGTTGGAAATCCCCGATATGCCGACACTTAAAACAAATGCAAGGGTAAATATCTCTATTGGCACGAGAGTTGTGGATAATCTAAAATCCTCGTTACATATATGGGTAATTCTATATATACATCCTAAAAGGGAGTTGTTGGTAACACTAAAACCATCAGAAAGGAAAAAGTGATATAAATGAATGTAAAAGAAAGTTTTGAATTAATTTCTACTAAAACTTGGTGTAGTATTAATGATTTAATGAAATTAACTGGTTTAAGTAGAAATTCAGCATTGAAGATAAGAAATAAAATTAAAGAAGAATTAAACTGTGAAATTCATACCAGAGATTTACCTATGAGTGTTGTTGTGGAATATTTAAACATTGATATTAATTATTTAAAATCAATAACTACTAGAAAGGAACAATTAAATGAAAACAATAAGTGAAATGAGAAAAAATTCTACAAAAAAAGATTTCATAGTGGATAACCTGATGAAATCTAATGGATTATATTGTCTTGTTGCTAGACCAAAGGTTGGCAAGTCGTTACTCGCACTTCAACTTGCTAACGCAATAGCAACAGGAACAAATTTTTTAGGATTTAGAACAAGTCCATCTCCTGTCTTATATATTAGCACAGAAATGAATTTTTCACAAATAATTGATAGAATTGATAAGATGAATTTACAATTTAATGATGAAAACTTTAGATTAAAAGAACAAGAAATTAATGAAAGAAAGTTAAACCTATTGGATTTACAATTAGAATTTCAAGAATTTTCTTATAATCTAAAAGGTAGATTTGTAATTATAGATATGTTCAGTGGAATTGATATGAATAATGGATATGATTTAAACAATTATCAAGATATGGGACAATATGTTATTCCTAAATTTAGAGAATTATGTAAAAAATATAACTTTACAATTTTATTAATTCATCATTTAAATAAGAATAATAAATCACTTGGTTCAACCGCAATAGATGGATCAGTAGATGGAATAATCACACTAAAATTGGATCAGAATCTAAAAAATAAAATTCTCTTTTCTTATGAAAGTAGAGATTATGAAAGTATAGAATTTGTTCTAAAAAGAAATG
>OIYO01000111.1_pt1 | contig 83559 bp, 66 predicted proteins | sample 1588191 | NCBI WGS metagenome assembly OIYO01 (sample SAMN03283275) | human gut metagenome | biome: human-associated habitat; material: feces | host: Homo sapiens | place: Peru | collected 2012 | reverse complement strand
CATGGCGGTTACCATGCCTCTTGCTTTCCATGCGTTTACGATACGCGTCTTATGCTCGGGCTGAACACGCGCGTATACGGAGTATTTCGTAACCTCTTCAACGAGCTGTTCGTCCGTGAATTTATCAAGCTCCGCGCCCATAATAGCCTGCGAAGCGTCGGTGATTATTCCTAATTCCTTACCGATAGCGACTGCGGTGTCCTTATGGTCGCCGGTTATCATTATCGGGGTAATTCCCGCGCCGCGGCACTCGTCGATAGCCGCCTTGACCTCGGGACGGACGGGGTCTATCATGCCCGTAAGACCTACGAATACAAGGTCGTTTTCAAGCGTTTCGGGGTCGAAATCCGCGGGAGCGGAGTCGTATTTTTTAAGTCCGATGGCAAGAACTCTCAAAGCCTTGTCCGCCATTCTCTTGTTATCGGCGAGAATGTCGGCTTTTACCGCGTTGGTCATCGGAACCGTCTTTCCGCCGATCAGGGCGTATGAACATTTTTTAAGTATTTCGTCGGGCGCGCCCTTTGTATACTGAACGATTCCGTCGGCAGTATTGTGAACGGTCGACATCATCTTTCTGCCCGAGTCAAACGGAGCCTCGCCGATTCGGGGATTCGATTTTACAAGGTCGTTCTTGCTCATGCCGAGCGAATAAGCGTAGCCTACGAGAGCCGCCTCGGTGGGTTCGCCCGTGACCTTGCCGTTCTCGTCAATCTCCGCGTCGCAGCACAGAGCCATGGCTGTTGCTATAAGCTTCTCGTCCTCGCCGTAATGGTCGGTGACGGTCATCTTGTTCTGGGTAAGGGTACCCGTTTTATCCGAGCATATTATCTGCGTACAGCCGAGAGTTTCAACGGCGGTAAGCTTTCTGATAAGCGCCTGACGTTTGCTCATTGCGGTAACGCCGATTGAAAGAATGATCGTTACGACTGCGGGAAGTCCCTCGGGGATAGCCGCAACTGCGAGCGCGATAGCGGATATGAACGTATTAAGCGACGTTTCGCCTAAAAGCTCCCATGAGAAGTTCGCTCTGTTGATTACGAGCGACTCGACAACGCCTACAACGAATACGATAACGGATATTGCGATAACGAGCTTTGTAAGGAAGTGTGACAGCTCGCTCATCTTCTTCTGTAAGGGAGTCTGCTCCTTCTGCGCGTCGTTTAACGCGTCGGCAATCTTGCCCATCTCGGTGTCCATTCCGACTCCGACGACAACTGCGCGTCCGCGTCCGTAAACTACGGTAGAGCCCGAATAGAGCATATTCTTTCTGTCGCCGAGCGCAACGTCCGAATTAGAATTCTTTAATTTAAGAACGTCGATCATCTTAGTTACGGGAACGCTCTCGCCGGTCAGAGCCGCTTCTTCAACCTTCATGCTGTACGACTCGATAATTCGGCAGTCCGCGGGAACGGCGTCGCCCGCTTCGAGAACAATGACGTCTCCCTTTACAAGATCCTCGCTCTTGACGGTTACGATTTCGCCGTCTCTTAAAACTTTACTCGTCGCGGCGGTCATCTGCATGAGTGCGTCCATCGCCGCCTCCGCCTTGCTCTCTTGAACAAGACTCATTATAGTGTTGATGATGACGACTACGAGAATAACTATAACGTCCGCAAAGTCGGATAATTTAGCCTGTCCGCCCGCAGATTCAACGACGGTTACGACCGCCTGTATGACGGCGGCAACGAGGAGCATAATTATCATCGGGTCGGCAAGAGAAGTGATGAATTTTTTGAAAAGGCTTTCCTTTTCGGCTTCTTTGAGCTTGTTTTTTCCGTCGCGCTCAAGTCGTTTTTGGGACTCATTTGACGTAAGCCCCTTGGGCGAGCTTTGAACTTCGGAAAAAACCTTCTCGGTTTCTTCGAGGTAGAACTTCATTGCAGTTCAGTCCTTTCTGTCATATAAGAGACATCATTTGATGTGATGTACAGAGTTTCGCCGGGCGAAAAAAAAGACCTCAGACAGAGAGGAACCCCTGTCAAAGGTCTTGCATACGAATATTTCGCCCCTGCGCCAGGCACAAAACGCCGGTTGTTGACGGCAGGGAGGAACTTATATGCGTTCCCGAGCTACTCCCCTTTAACAAAGACAATCATAACACGCGGTAAAATAATTGTCAATAATTATTTTACCGCGCAAAATTAACTGCGTTTAAACAATTAAAGGGTTATTTTCTTTTATGCGCGGGAGCGCTGTATTTTTTTAATTATTTCGACTATCGGAATTATTGAAAACGCAAGAGCGAGCGATACCGCATATTCCGCAAATCCTATGGGAGTAAATCCGAATGCGGATGCGAGGAACGGAATTTCGATAACGGCAGTCGTAAGCACGAGCGACGCAGCCATTGCCAAAAACAGCGGAATATTATGACTGCCCTTAATGCTCATCATAACCGCCGAGCCTCTCTGTGAGCGCATATTGAACGAGTGGAATATTTCGCACATCGACATGGTTAAGAATGCCATCGTCATGCCCTGCTCACAGTCGGCAATGTTCATAAACGCCCAGTGACCCGTTTCAAACCGTTCTCCGATAAAGAAAGCGGTAAGAGTAAGCAGTGTTACGAGAACGCCCTGATACGCAACGTCCGTACCGAGTCCGCCCGAGAAAATCGAATCCGACGGATTGCGCGGTTTGCGTTTCATTATATTGATTTCCGCCTTTTCAAGTCCGAGAGCAAGCGCGGGGAAGCAGTCCGTTACGAGATTTATAAAAAGAAGATGCGGAGCTTTCAGTATTGTAAATCCGAGTATAGTCGCGGTAAATATTGCAAGAACCTCGGCAAGATTCGAGCCCAGCAGGAACTGTATCGCCTTTCTGATATTATCGTAAATTCGTCTGCCCTCTCCGACCGCGCTCACTATCGTGGCGAAATTATCGTCGGCGAGAACCATATCCGCAACGTTTTTTGTAACGTCGGTACCCGTAATGCCCATGCCGATACCGATGTCCGCGCTCTTGATCGACGGGGCGTCGTTCACTCCGTCTCCGGTCATTGCGGTGATTTTGCCCTTTGCTTTCCACGCGTTGACGATACGCGTTTTATGCTCGGGCTGGACGCGGGCATATACGAATGTGCTTTCGACTTTTTGTGAGAATTCTTCGTCGCTCATTGCGGAAAGCATATCTCCGGTCATAACCTGGGAATCGTCCTTAATTATTCCCAGCTCCCCGGCGATTGCCGCCGCCGTGTCTCTATGGTCACCCGTAATCATTACGGCTGTAATTCCCGCCTCCCGGCATTCCTCAACGGCGGACCTGACCTCGGGACGGACGGGGTCTATCATTCCGCACAGACCTATGAATACAAGCTCGTTTTCAAGCTTATCGGCGGAAAAATCGGACGGAACATCAGTATACCTTCTGTACGCTCCGGCAAGGACGCGCAGAGCGCCGTCCGCCATTCTCTTGTTTTCCTTTGAAATATCCGAAATAATTTCGTCGGTTATTTCCGTTTCTTTTCCGTCGATAAGAGCGTAACGGCATTTCTTTATAAGAACATCGGGCGCGCCCTTTGTGTACTGAATATATCCCACTCCCGTTTTGTGAACGGTGGACATCATTTTTCTGCCCGAGTCAAACGGAGCCTCGCCGACTCTCGGCTCTGCGGCGCATAAAGCCTCTTTTTTCATTTCAAGCTTTGAAGCCCATGCGACCAGTGCCGCCTCCGTCGGCTCTCCCGTTACCGTTGTGTCGTCGTTTTCCTCGGCGTCGGAGCAGAGAGACATAGCCTTTGCAAGGATTTTTTCATTTGCAGAAAAGTCGACGACCGTCATTTTATTCTGAGTGAGAGTACCCGTTTTATCCGAACAGATTATCTGCGCGCAGCCGAGAGTTTCGACTGCCGTCAGTTTTCTTATAACCGCATTTTTCTTCGACATATTCGTAACGCCTATCGAAAGAACTATCGTTACGACTGCCGCAAGTCCCTCCGGAACGGCGGCAACGGCAAGACTTACCGCAACCATAAATACGTTTATAACGCTTTTAAATATAAGTGCGCCGTCGCCGGTCATAAGCGCGTCTCTTTGCATAAAGAGCGAGAATGCGAAAATAAAAACGCAGATTCCGAGCACGAGATATGTAAGGATTTTTGACAGCTGTGACAGCTTTTTCTGAAGCGGAGTCTGCTCCTCGGAAACAGAAGCTATCGCGTCCGCGATTTTGCCCATTTCCGTGTCCATTCCCGTCGCGGTTACAATCGCTTTGCCTCTGCCGTATACAACGGTGCTGCCCATGTAAGCCATGTTTTTTCTGTCGCCGAGTCCGACGTCTCCGCTTTCGGGAATTCTGAGAGCCGACGTTATTTTGTCGACGGGAACGCTTTCTCCCGTCAGCGCGGCCTCCTCGATTTTAAGACTGACGCTCTCTATTATACGGCAGTCTGCGGGAACCGCGTCGCCTGCTTCGAGAACGACGATATCACCGACGACGATATCCTCGCTTTTAACTACGGTTATTTTGCCCGAACGTATAACCTTTGACGTCGCCGCGCTCATCTCCTGCAAAGCTTCTATCGCTTTTTCGGCTTTGCTCTCCTGAAACACGCCGAGTATTGCGTTTATGAGAACAACGATCAGAATTATTACCGTATCCGTCGGAAACGCCGAGGTGCCTGACGATATTCCCTCATATACCGTCGTGACCGCGGATATTACGGCGGCGGCAATCAGTATTATTATCATTGGGTCGGCAAGCTGTGAGAAAAAACGGCTTATAAGCGATTTTTTCTTTGCCTCTTTAAGCTTGTTTTTTCCGTTTGATTCCAGTCTTTTCTCCGCCGTCGCTTCGTCAAGTCCGAATTCGGCGGAATCCGTTTCTCTGAAAACGGTCGGAATGTCTTCAAAATAACGCTGCATAATTTACCTCCGAAAATATAATTATGTAAAAATATATACAAAAAAGACCCTCGACAGACTGAAGTCTGCCAAAGGTCTTGCCTCAAATACATAAGCATCTGTCTGCTGCCGGCCGTGAGCGGTCGAACGCCGAGGCGGTTGACGACAACAGATGGGATATCCCCATAGCTACTCCCCAATGGGTAATTCGATTCAAATAAAGTGTATAATATTTGTGCGGATTTGTCAATATATTTTTTTCAAAAACATGAATTTCGGAAATCTTGACAACATTATTGTTTATATGATATTATAACATAAATAAATAATCATGTTCATAAAATAAAACGAAGGTTTTTCGTTCTCATTATTGAAAGAAGGTCGCATTTTTAATGATAAATGTTATCGGACTCGGTTATATCGGACTCCCCACCGCGCTGATGTTCGCCTCCCACGGCGTTGAGGTCGTCGGAACAGACTACAATAAGGAGCTTGTCTCCACGTTACGTCACGGTCATACGACTTTTAAGGAAAAGGGGCTCGACGAGCTTTACGCTTCGGCGGTCAAAAGCGGAATCGAATTCTCAACCGAGTACAAAAAGACCGATATGTATATTATCGCCGTAGCAACGCCTTATGATAAGGATAATAAAAAGGTCGACGCAAGCTACGTTACCGGCGCGGTAAGGGACGTTATGAAGGTCTGTCCCAAGGGCGCAACCGTCGTTATCGAGTCGACGGTATCACCCGGAACGATAGACAAATACGTCCGTCCGATTATAGAGTCCGACGGATTTAAAATCGGCGAGGACATCAACCTCGTTCACGCGCCCGAGCGAATCATTCCCGGCAACATGGTTTATGAGCTTGAACACAATTCAAGAACGATAGGCGCGGACGACAGAGCGATAGGAGAAAAGGTAAAAAAGTGCTACGAATCGTTCTGCAAGGGCGAGATCGTCGTCACCGACATCAGAACCGCCGAAATGACAAAGGTCGTTGAAAACACATTCAGGGATATAAATATCGCGTTTGCAAACGAGCTTGTAAAGATTTGCCGTTCTGACAACATGGACGCGCTCGAAATTATAAGCATCGCAAACCGCCATCCGAGAGTCAATATATTAAATCCCGGCCCCGGAGTCGGAGGTCACTGCATTTCCGTCGACCCGTGGTTCCTCGTCGGCGACTACCCGATGTTTGCCAATTTAATAAGAAAAGCAAGGGAAATCAACGACTCCATGCCCGAGTTCGTTTTAGGCAGAATCAGCGATATCATGGACGAAAACGGCATTAAGGATGTTTCAAGAGTCGGACTGTACGGACTTACTTATAAAGAAAACGTCGACGACTACCGCGAGAGTCCGACATTGCAGATGCTCGAATGCATGAAACGTCACCTTTCGCGCGGAGTCAAGGTTTACGACCCGTTCATCACTAAGGATATGGTCGAAAATCAGTACCACGATTTCGATAAATTCTTAAACGATATAGATATGATCGTAATTCTCGTCGGTCATGACGAAATTAAGAACAATATGGATAAAATCAAGGATAAAGTAATTCTCGATACGAGAAACATCTGTCGGATAGACGGAACATACAGACTTTAAGCCTTTTCGGAGGAAAAAAAGTGAAAACAGTCATGCTCGTTTTCGGTACAAGACCCGAAGCGATTAAAATGTGTCCGCTCGTAAACGAGCTGAAGAAAAGAGAGAGTATCAAAACCGTCGTATGCGTTACCGGTCAGCACCGCCAGATGCTCGACAGCGTGCTCGAAACGTTCGGAGTCATACCCGATTATGATTTGTCGATAATGAAAGATAAGCAGACGCTTTTCGACGTCACGGTAAATATTCTCGAGAGAATAAAATCCGTTCTCGACGAGGTAAAGCCCGATATCGTTCTCGTCCACGGCGACACGTCGACTACGTTCGTAACCGCGCTCGCGTGCTATTATACGCAGACGGATGTCGGACACGTCGAGGCGGGACTTCGGACGTACGATATTTATTCGCCGTTTCCCGAGGAATTCAACCGGCAGGCGGTCAGCATTATTTCAAAATATAATTTTGCGCCGACCGAGAGAGCGAAAAATAATCTGTTAAAAGAGGGCAGAGATCCGAACACGATTTTCGTTACGGGCAACACGGCGATAGACGCGCTGAAAACGACCGTTCGAGAGGATTACACGCACCCCGAGCTCGAATGGGCAAAGGGCTCACGGCTTATAACGCTGACGGCGCACCGCAGGGAAAACCTCGGCGAGCCTATGCGCCATATGTTCCGCGCGATAAAAAGGATTATCGACGAAACGCCCGATATTAAAGTAATTTACCCGATACATATGAACCCCGTCGTCAGAAGCGCGGCTAATGAGATATTCGGCGGCTGTGACAGGATTCATCTGATAGACCCTTTGGACGTGCTTGATTTTCATAATTTCCTTGCGCGTTCGTATCTGATTCTGACGGATTCGGGCGGAATTCAGGAGGAGGCTCCGTCGCTGGGCAAGCCCGTACTTGTCATGCGCAGCACGACAGAACGCCCCGAGGGCGTCGAAGCCGGCACGCTCAAGCTTGTCGGAACGAACGAGGAGACGATATATTCGGCGTTCAAAACCTTGCTCGAAAACGAAAACGAGTATAAGAAAATGAGCAAAGCCTCCAACCCCTACGGCGACGGCCATACGTCGGAGAGGATTGCGGATATACTGACAAAAGAATGATTCTTTGCAAAATTCAAAAGGTGCTGTAAAAAAACAGCCTAAAAAAATCCGAGATTCGGTTAATCGCGAGTCTCGGATGATTTTTTTGCTTTGAATTATTAAAATATTAAAGACTTAAAATCAAACCGTATTACTTTCAGCAATATTTCCGAATCAAATCTTTTTCGACCTGTCCTGTTTTCCTTAACAACAAGATATCTTTTTAGGTCAATTTGATTCAAAACTCCGCATGTTTTTTTATATATTCCTCGCAAGCAGAATAAAGCTTTTCGGCGGTTTCTTTATCTGCATCGGATCTGTCTCGAATTCTCCGCACTGACCGCACGATACGCATTAGTTCCCTTTTCTTTAAGCGAATTCCTGAGAATTTCGGCGTCATTGTTATTGTCCTCAAAAACGCTCTGTTTAACTTCGATAACTCTGTATTTGTCCATTTCAGATTCTTCAGATGTTAATTATATTATGCATTTACGCGTTTTTCAACAAACAATTAAAGTAAAACCGCCGATTTTATTTGTATTACTTGACTTTTTTTATTACGGATGTTAAGATTTTTAATGTGAAAAATTGTCGGAGGCGGTCGTGTGAAGAAAAAGAAAATTACCGCCGTTGTCTGCGCCGTTCTGGCTCTTGCGGTCGTTTCGGGCGCGTTTATATATGAAAGCAACATAACGCTCGATATTGATAAATTTACCGTCTCCTCGCCCGATATTCCCGGTCAATTTGATTCGTACAATATCGTTCAGCTGTCGGATATTCATAACGTCGATTATAAAAAGTTTAAAGAGGATTTTTTTGAAAGCGTAAAATCCTGCGATCCCGACGTTATTTTTATAACGGGAGATATCGTTTCTTCATATCCGCCCTCATGCGAAAATTCGATTGAAATCATATCGCGCCTTACCGGGATTTCCGACGTTTATTTCGTCAGCGGAAACCATGAGGCATGGGAGGATGAGCAGTACGGAAAAATGAGGGAAGCGTTTAAAAGGTACGGCGTCAGGGAGCTTGAAAACGAGTCGGTTTTCCTGGAAAAAGACGGCGGAAAAATAAATCTTATAGGAATTATCGACCCCGAGCTTTTCGGAGGTATGGACAAACGCCGCGCGCTTATAGAGCGAACCATGACGGGGCTTGTAAGGGACGATATGTACAACATAATGCTGTTTCACCGTCCCGAGTATTTTGACGAAATATGCGCTTCGGGCGTTCAGCTTGCGTTCACGGGACACGCGCACGGCGGACAGTTTATTCTCCCGTTTATCGGCGGAGTCATAGCCCCCGGGCAGGGTCTTTTCCCCGAATATACGGAGGGTATCTATACTTCCGATAAGACTCAAATGGTTGTAAGCCGTGGGATAGGGCAGAGTATGTTCCCGTTCAGAATAAACAATTCGCCCGAGATAGTCTCTGTTACGTTAAAAAGCGAAAAAAATTAACGGAAGTGTTTTAATAATGATAATCGATAATTTGAAAAATGCGGACAGGTATTACTCCGCTCACGAAGGGTTCAAGGAGGCGTTCGAATTTTTAGAGAACGCAAAAAACGTTGAGGACGGAAGCTATGAGCTGGTGCCGGGTCTTGTTAAGGTCAATATCAATACGTATACTAACAAGCCGGTTGACGAGTGCAAATACGAAGCTCACGCGAGGATGATCGACATTCAGTGCGTTATCGGCGGCGAGGAGAGAATCGACATTGTAAACGAAAACGATACTCTCAAAATGGATATCATAACAGACGAATATGAGCAGAGCGACATCGCGTTTTTAAAGAATGCGGACGCGGATGTTTCTTTCGTTTACAAAGAGGGCGATTTTGCCGTTATCTATCCGAATGAAGCGCACAGACCGTGCGTTGCCCCCGACTCAAAAAACGGCGTAAAGGTAAGAAAAGCCGTAGTTAAGATTAAGTATTGATATGAATAAAAGGATAAGCGAATTTATCGACTCGAAAAGGGACGATATCATAAACGACATACGCGCTCTCGTAAGAATCGCGAGCGTCAGAAGTAAGGAAAAGGACGGCTGTCCGTTCGGCGAAAAATGCGCCGAGGCGTTAAATGAGGGTACGGCGATACTCGATAAATTAAACCTTGATAATGAAAATTACGATAATTACGTCATAACAGCCTCTCTTAACAGTAACGAGACGAAGCTCGGCGTTCTCGCTCACTTAGACGTTGTCGAGGCGCTCGACGGCTGGAGCTGTCCGCCGTTTGACGTAACTGTAAAAGATGACAAGATAATCGGCAGGGGAGTCGCGGACGATAAGGGTCCCGCCGTCGCAGCCGTGTACGCGTTTCACGCGGTCAAAACGCTTTATCCCGATTTAAAATACAATGCGCGCCTTATCTTAGGCAGTGCGGAGGAGACGGGGAGCGAGGACATAGCCTATTATTTTAAGAAGAATTCTCCGCCTCCCGCGGTTTTTTCGCCCGACGCGGATTATCCGCTTATAAATACGGAAAAGGGCAGGTTCGTCCCCGAGTTTTTCGCGCAGTTAGGCGATAAAAGTACAGAAAAACGTGTAGTTTCCTTTTTCGGGGGCGTTACGTCTAACGTCGTTCCGAGAATCGCTTCGGCTGTCGTTCACGGTATTGATTTTAATAAATGCTTAGAATCGGCTCTGATTTATTCTAAGAAAACGAACGCCGAAATTACGTGTTCGAAAACAGACGGCGGGGACGTCGAATTTATATCCGTCGGCAAAAACGCTCACGCCGCACAGCCCGAAACGGGTATAAACGCACAGACGGCTCTGCTTTCGCTTTTAACTTCGTTTGATATTGACAGCGATTCCTTTAATAAATTAAGAGTGTTAAACGATATGTTCCCCCACGGCGAGACGGACGGAAACAGTGCGGGGATTAAGTCCGACGATAAAGAATTCGGCTCTCTTACGTGCAGCTTCGGCACTCTGAAAATAGAGAACAATACTCTCTCGGGTACGCTCGACATCCGTTTCCCGACGATCGGAGACGGGGAGAGAATCAAGAATATTATCACCGATAGATTTAAATATAATTCAATTGAAATAAAGAAAGCGAGACTCTCCGAGGTTCACCATACGCCGGCGGATTCGCCGTTTGTAAAGGAGCTTCTGAACGTTTACGAGGATTTCACAGGCAAAAAGGGAGAGTGTCTCGCAATCGGGGGCGGAACGTACGTCCACAACATTGACGGCGGAGTCGCGTTCGGGTGCGCCATGCCCGGAGTCGACAACCGTATGCACGGCGCGGACGAATTTTCATATATCGACGACCTTATTTTAAGCGCGAAGATGTTTGCCGAGGTCATATACGATATCTGCTCGGGCAGGGTCGGAATATGAGGATAACAGAAAACGAAAAAAGGCTCGAAACTCTGTGCAAAAAGCGTAAATTCGAGTATTTCGACGTTATAGACTCGACGAATCTTTATCTTAAAAATAATGCTTCCGATTCCATGCCCGTTGTTGTTTCCGACTGTCAGACCGCGGGCAGGGGACGGCTCGGCAGGAGCTTTTATTCCCGCGGCGGAATTTATTTTTCCGTTCCGTATAAATTCACTTCGGATGAAAAATATCTGTCTTTTTTAACTCTCTCCGCGGGGCTTGCCGTCAGACAGGTGATTGAAAATATCACGGGACTGTGCGCGCTTATAAAGTGGCCGAACGACATTTATTTAAACGGCAGAAAAATATGCGGAATCCTCGTCGAAACGCTCGTTTCGGGCTGTGATATTACCGCCGTCGTCGGCATAGGAATAAACACCGACACGTCCGATTTTCCCGACGATATAAACAACAAGGCGGGTTCGCTTAACTTAAAATCGTTCGGCAGGGACAATATCTCACTCGTTTCGTCCGTTATAAATATTCTCGACGAGCTCGTTTTTAATAAGAAGCTTACGTCCGAGGATAACGAAGAGACTGATAATTTCGTCGGACTGCTGAATAAGTATTCATACACCGTCGGACGGACGGTTGAATATAACGGGAAAAAATATACGGCGGTTAAGATAAACCGCTCCGGCTCGCTTACGATTGAGAGCGCGGACGGGGAAAAGACGGACGTGTTTTACGGAGAGGTGAAGCAATAATTTACGAACAGGAAATTATTGTTTTCAGCGGTCAGCGGTCGGTGCCTGTCATTATAAAGAATAAAAATCGTATGTAAAATATATATTCGGAGGAAAATTTGCACATGAAAAAACGCCTTATAATTAAAATCACCGCGGTTATGTCGGTTATCGCGCTGGCTGTCTCCATTGCTGTCGTGGGATTCGCCGCCGAAACTGCCGAGGTATTCCTTTCCGTCAGCGAAAACGGGTCGACCGGCGCAAAATACGCCGACGTGTATTTATGCACGGGCAAGTCCGTTTCCGAAGCCGAAATATCGGTTTCCGCCGGGGAAAACGTAAGGGTTTCGGGCTGTTTCGGCTCGATTATGCCCCCGGTCAGCGGTAAAAGCTCTCACACGGATTCGTCCGCCGTTCTGACTTTAAGTCTTGAAAACGGATATAATTCGAACGAACTCGTTTACGCGGGACGAATCGCGTTTAAGACGGATTCCGCATTTTCGGGTAAGCTCGGCGATACGTTTAAACTCGATAATTACACCGCCGATTCCGCATCCGATAAGTGCGTGCTTAAAATCGTCGACGCAAATGAATTCGACCCCGACGACTATAAACGCTCAAACGGCGAAACCGAACGCGTATCGTCCGACAGCGTAAGCGAAAATGCAAGCACGACCGCCTCTGTGACCGAACCCGCAAGCGTTCTGCCGACAGAGCCGTCGAGCAGTCCCGACAAGCCCGTCGAGCCCGAAAAGGTCGTATCGGCAAATGTCGGATTCTACGTTTATTCCGATTTTAATAATAACGCATATGCCGCCGTCGAGCTTAACCTCGGCAACGTAAAGTCAATGATAGTAAGCGTTTCCGCCGATAAGAGCAAATTCACCCTCGGCGAGGAAGCCGTCATGTTCTCAAACGATAAAGTAAATTCGAACGTAGTAATAGATTCCGAGTCGAATTCGGTAATAATCACCGCCATGACGAGTGAAAAATACGTCGATTCTTACGTTGCGTACATACCTCTGACATTGAGTAACGGAGTGAGCGTTTACGACGATCTCTCATCCTCGTTCATAGTCGATACCTCGATAATAAACGGCAGGCGTGCGAACGTTGCCGTGCAGACTCTCACGACTTCGTACACTCCCGAAAAGTACGGCGAGGGCTGGTTCAGAGGCTTCGACGCTACATTCAACAGATACGGCGACGGCGAGAGTCTTAAAGAGGAGTATCTTTTCTACGCTGTCGGCGCGGGATTCGCAAACGATTATTATGCGGAGCTTACGTTCAAGCCCGAAATTAAGGTCGTCAGAGCCTCCGCCGTCGACGAGAGCGGAACGTGTGAAATTTCGACCGATTCCGACGGAATGACAAAGGTTATATTGAGAGTAAATTCCGCCGGGGAAAAGAAGCTCGATTACAGAAGCATTGTTTCAGTCATCGTAAAATCCGAGGATGAGAACATAACTTATAAAAATATATGGGACTGTGTTTCCGTTTCTGAATTTACGACGAATTCGATTAAACAGAAAACCGACGGATTGAAATTCGTCTCATACTTAGGCAGCTGGGAACACTACGATACGGTCGACGGCGTAAATTACGTCTCCTACGATTTCGGCGAGAAAAAGGGCTACACGGCAGTAACCTCGTACGTGTCTTCGACCGAGAATAAGGACGTTGTTATAAGAGACTGCGTGCGCGAGGGCTACACAGTCGCACAGATAAACAAATACGCGTTTAAGGACTGCCTTGCAAAGTCGATAACGCTTCCCGACACCATGGAGCTTATTCTCGAGGGCGCGTTCTCGGGATGTAAGAATATTAAGGAATTTACGCTGACTCCGGCCGTTTACGCCGTTAAGGAAAGAGCGTTCGAGGGCTGTTCGGGTCTTGAAAGCGTTATATATAACAACGCGCTCGCACTCGAGGGTATAGGCGCTTACGCATTCCTTGACTGTAAGGAATATAAGACGATAGAGCTTCCCGCGGGCAAATATGCTCTGGGCGAGTATTCGTACGGATATATAAAGGATTCGAACGGTAATTTAGTCAGGAACGACGGCGTTAAATTTATATGCGTTTCGGGTTCGCCCGCAAAGGATTACGCAATCGAGAACGGATTTTACTATGTCGGCGTGGGCGAAGCCAGGTTCGACGTTATAAACGGCGCGAACGCAAAGCTCCTTTGCGATTATGCGAACGGCTATGTTATTGTCGATGCAGGCAAGACGCTTTCGGATATTTCCGATATGTTTAAATTAATAAAGGCAAAGTCGCTTCAGACTTCGGACGGCAAGAAAATTACCGATGGGGAAACCGTCCTTGCAACGGGTATGAAGCTTGCCCTTGACGAAAAGGGACAGTATCTCGATATTGCGGTCAGAGGCGACGCGGATTTTAACGGTTCGGTTACCGCCGCGGACGCGAGAACAGCATTGAGAACCGCGTCGAAGCTCGAGGAGAGCGAGAGACTGCGCGATATTGCTTCGGATGTCGATTTCGACGCGAAGGTTACGGCAAAGGACGCGCGTATGATTTTAAGAGTCGCGGCAAAGCTTGAAAACTTTGAATAAAAAGAGGTAACGCTATGAAAGAGTATCAGTTCAAATCCTTCTGTCCGTACCGAGTCGCCCCGATAGGCGCACATTCGGACATTCAGTTCGGCAAGATAACGGGCTTCGCGCTCGACAAGGGCATTACAGTAAACTATAACATTGTTCCCGACGGCAGATTCACGCTCCGTTCGGCTAACTTCAACGGTGAGGTTCATTTCTCCGCCGATAAAATCCCCGAGCATAAGCAGGGCGACTGGGCGGATTATTTAAGGGGCGCGGTTCACGTCCTGTCGAGAACGAGAACCGTTGAGAACGGAATCGACGCTTACATCGAGGGAACCATGCCGATAGGCGGACTCTCGTCCTCCGCCGCCGTTACGATAGCGTTTATTTCCGCGTTAATAAAGGCGAACGGAATCATTCTGACGAGCGAGGAGCTTATAGATACCGCGCTCAAAGCCGAGAACGAGTACGTCGGCGTTAAGTGCGGACGTATGGATCAGTCCTGCGAGGTTTATGCGAAAAAGGACTGCCTGCTGTTTGTCGACACGCTCGACGGCACGCATGAGACGATAGTCCCCGGCGCGGGCATGAAGCCGTATGAGATAGCCGTTTTCTTCTCCGGCGTACCGCGCACGCTTGTAGGCTCCGCTTATAACATGAGAGTCGACGAGATACAGAGCGCGGCGTACGCACTGCTCGCGTTTTCGGGCATGCCGTACGGCAACTTTGCAGATAAACGGCTTCGTCAGATCCCCGTCGAGGTGTTTAACGAGTATAAAAATAAGCTCCCCGACAACTGGAGAAAGCGCGCCGAGCACTGGTATTCGGAGCAGGAGCGCGTTGAAAAGGGAATATCCGCATGGCGAAACGGCGACATCGCTTCCTTCGGCAAGCTGTCGTTCGAGAGCGGTCACAGCTCGATATATTCGTACGAGACAGGCTCTCCCGAGCTTAAAAAATTATACGATATAATGCTTAATACCGACGGAATTTACGGCGGACGTTTTTCGGGCGCGGGCTTCAAGGGCTGCTGTGTGGCTCTTATCGACCCCGAATTCAAGGAGAGTATAACAGAGAAGATCACGCGCGAGTATTTAAAGGAATTTCCCGCGCTGTCCGACGCTTTCGGAGTATATTTTTGCAAGAGTTCGGACGGTGTCGGCAGATGAAGTGTATAATTCTTGCGACGGGCTACGCGACGAGGCTTTACCCGCTTACCGAAAATTTCCCGAAACCGCTTCTCCCGGTCGGGGGAAAACCGATTCTCGATTGGCTTATATCGGACATGGATTCGTCGGGTGAGGTCGACGAATACATAGTCGTTTCGAATCATAGATTTATAGAGCATTTTAATTCGTGGGCAGAAAAAAGCGAGTATAATATTAAAGTCGTTGACGACGGCACGCTGAGCAACGAAACGCGTCTGGGCGCGGTAAACGATATCGTTCTCGCCGTCGATAAATGCGGAGTCGATACGGACTGCCTCGTTATCGCGGGGGATAACGTGCTCGATTTCAGCCTGTGTAAATTCATAGATTATGCAAAAGAAAAAAACGCTTCATGCGTTATGCGCTATTTCGAGCCGGACGTTAACAGGCTTAAAAAGTGCGGAGTCCTCACTCTGTCGGATTCCGACAGAATAACCGGCATGGAGGAAAAGCCCGCAGAGCCTGAATCAAACTGGTGCTGTCCGCCGTTCTATTTCTATAAAAAGGACGACGTTATGAAGATAAAGGACGGTATAGCCGACGGCTGCGGAGTCGACGCGCCCGGAAGCTATGTCGCGTGGCTGTGCAGAAAATCGGACGTATACGCGATGGAAATGCCCGGCAAACGCTACGACGTGGGCAATATCGAGGGGTACGAAAAAATAAATAAAGAATACAAGGGAATAAAGCAATAATTTGTTATTTTAAAGTGTAATTGTTCTTTTTGCAGGGGAGGACAATGTCTTCCCCTGCGTCCTGATTCAAATTTTATTTAAAATATAAAATCGATAATCTTTCTAATTTGTTTAATAAAATAAATGATTCTTTTTTTGGAGGAACGAATAATGAGTGAAACAAAACGAACATACTTAAGCTGGCTCAACGGTGAAATCGATTCCGTTCAGAAAGAGTACACAGAGCCGACTCCGCTTCTGTCTTCGGACGGCGTTTTGCTGTCTTCCGGCTGGGCGAGACACAACGTTTTCGATTACGACCGTACGAAATCGACCCCGCCCATGCACCGCAAGGAGTGGGATTTTTACCAGATTTCAAACGGCAGATACATGGTTCAGTTAAGCTTTGCGAACATCTCGATCGGCGGTTACGTCTCGGCTGTTCTTGTCGATTTAAGACATCCGAATCCCAAAAAGAAGCTCGCTGCGGGCAAGCTTGCGGACTCGACCGTGCTTTATCTCGGCGGTAAGGACAAGTATGTTCTTCCCCCCAAAGGCGACGTTCCGAACCGCGTTAAATATACAGTAACGGGACTGGGCAAGGCGGAATTCGAATTCGATACGGGAGAGGAGCGCAGAACTCTTTACTATAAATCAGCCGACGGTAAATACGAGTGTAATTTCGAAATGGATATCCCCGAGGGACTCGAAAATATAACGACGGTTCTTCCGTTTAAGGATCATCCGACGAATTATTTTATGACGACGAAGCAAAACTGCATGCCCTGCTCGGGTACGTACAGATTCGGCAATAGGGTTATCGAATTTTCTAAGGAAAACACGTTCTGCTGTCTTGACTGGGGCAGAGTAAACACTCCGTATCAGCTCGTCTGGTACTGGGGCAACGGCAGTACGTATATTACCGATTCCGAGGGCAAAAAGCACACTTTCGGCTTCGAAATCACGTGGGGCATAGGCGACGAGAGCAACGCCACCGAGACGTGCATTTTCTACGACGGCAAGGCGCATAAATTCGACGCCGTCGACGTTGAGGTTTTCCCCAAGGACGATAAGTACATGAACGACTGGCACTTTGTTTCAAAGGACGGACGCTTCGATTTTGTGATGAAGCCGTTTTATGACCATCACTGCGACACGAACGTGCTGAACGCGCTTCGAATGCACTCGCACCAGGTTCACGGTATGTGGTCGGGCGCTGCGGTACTCGATAACGGCGAAAAGGTCGAGGTTAAGGATATGTACGCGTTCTGCGAGTACGTAGAAAACAAGTGGTAAACAATACTTTACGAATGTAAATTATTGTTTACAGTGATCAGCAGTCGGTGATCAGCGGGCAGAAATACGTCTCGACCCCGATTTTTTTCGATTGTTTTTATTTGTTTATCATTTCAATTTGACAAAACAAAAGAATGAAAATACAAATCAAGCCTCCGTTTCGATATGAAGCGAAGGCTTGATTTTATTGATTAACGAATCAACCGGCACTGTTCATCCGGGATGTCTCATCCCGCGGTCCGGGCGTTTTTGACATCCCCGTCACGACATTTTTATTCTATGATATAAACCTTAACTCCGTGCGCGGGAACCCTTGCGTTTATCGTCCGTCCCGACGTAAACTCCGCGTCGTCCCACACGTCCGTTACGCTGTATTCGTCCTTTTTCGCAAGATTAATAAACGAAAGCTCCGCCGTTTTGTTAAGGTCGATTTCGGCGGTTTTCTCCGTGCCGGATTTATTGAACACGCACACGGCGGTTTTCGAATTATCGAGCGGTTTTACGAGTATGTCGACGAGTCCCGTTTTAATTCTTCTGCACTGAACTCCGAGAATGTCCTGATTTATCGAAATCATCTTTTTATTCGTCAGAATTTTATAAACCTTATTGTCCGTGGCGACGGTTCCGTCGGGTTTTATGAATTTTCTAACGTCGTTGCCGAGTATCAGCGGGGCGCACATCATGCACCACAGCGAAAAATGCGCTCTGTTTTCCTCGTCCGTGAGGTTTCCGTTGCCGACTTCGAGCATGTCGGGGTCGTTCCATCCTCCGATTGACGAATATTTCCACAATCCGACCGTCCGCTCGTAAATTAATACTATCCACGGCCAGAACGGCTTGATGTCGGGCGTTGTGCGCCACAGATTGCCCGCCGAACGCGCCCATTTCCACGGTGAATTTTTACCCCATTCGCATATAGAAAATACAATCGGTTTTACTTCTGTTGAATTCTTTTTCGCGTACTCTTGAGCCGCGCGTTTTAATTCTCTGCCCATCAGTGCGTACTGCATTGAAGCCGAGTCCGCCGCCGAACCTACGGGATTGTAGAATTCAATTATATTAACGCCCTTTTTCAGCTTAATGTCGCGCTGAACCCGTTTTACCCTGTTGCCTGCGAGGTTTTTGTCAAAACAGAACCAAAGCTCTTCGCCGTTCGGTTTTGCAATTAAGAATCTGTCGGAATTTTTCGATTTTCTGACGGTCAGTGACATAACAGCGTCAATGTTGTTTTCACATTCAAGCTCGACGAAAAACGAGCCGTTGTGCGACGACAGCGAGGTTATGTATTCGTAATTATCCCTGTCGCAGTCGCTCATTCTGACTATGCGCGCGCCGCCTTTGAGCGTGCAGTCTTTCGGTGAAAATTTCGCGAACGCAGTCTGACCGGGACGTGAGAATTCGACGAACGCAACGTCGGGAGCCTTTTCGGACAGGGGGATGTTGTGACAGAAATCGTATTTGAAATACTCGATTCCCCACTCGGCGAGCGAGTCCGCATCCTCTCTCTCGTGCGTAAGGCTTCCGGGGTAATCCTCGCAGGTTCTGACACCGTTTGACGAGCACAGACCGAGCTTTAATCCCTTTGAATTCACGTATTCGCAAAGCGATTTAATGCCCGAGGGGAACGTCGCCTTGTCGCACTGAAGTCTTCCGTTTTCGTCTCTTTCCGAGCTCTGCCAGCAGTCGTCGATATTTACGTATTTGTATCCCGCGCCGAGAAGCCCCGAGTCCTTCATAGCGTCGGCGATCTCTTTTATCAAATCCTCGTTTATCTTCGAGGCAAACAGATTCCAGCTCGACCAGCCCATAGGGGGAGTCAATGCAGCCGAATTATTATATCCCTGCTCCGCCTTTTGCGAAAGCGTCAGCTTGTGCGCGAGCCTTTTAACCTCGCACACGGGGCAGATATGCCTTTTCTTCATAACCGCCGCCGCGCCCGTGAGCGAAGCGGTTACGGCCGCCGCTGCTGCTGCTTTTTTATTTATATTTTTCATGATTTATCAGAAGTTCGAGCCGGCATAGCCCCAGTTTGTGTATCCCGAATATTTTACGTATGTTCTGTCCTGCGAAACGCCAAGCTCCTCCTCTATGATACGGCAGAGCTTTTCAGTCATTTTCTCGCTTGCCGACGCGTCGACGTTTCCGAGCAGACTTACGTCAATCATAGCCGAATCCGAGCCGTTATCGCCCGCGAACCACATTTTCCTGTCTCCCTCAATCGAGACCATGAGCCATCTCTCCGTCTTGCCGGGGAAACATTCGATAGCTTTTCCGAACGCTTTTTTTATCGAATCAGCCTGGCTGTCCGATACTTTCGCTGTTGTTTTTAATTCAATATAAGGCATAAAAAGACCTCCGAAACTGTTTTTTATTATTATAATTTATATTTGAATTTTTTTCAATATATTTAGCCGTTCGGCAGTTGCCGGATTCTGTATTTTTCTGTATTATGAAGAAAAGGAGGCATGTTTCTTATGAAAAAAGTATTTTCATTCTTTTTAAGCTTTGTGATTATCATTTCGTCGCTTTCCGTTTTGTCGTCTGCGAATTACGACGTTACGATTGTTTCGGTTTCGGTTCTTTCGGACGGTGTTTTTATCGAAAATTTCGACAGTACGGAATCTGCGGATTACGACGGGGAAACTAATTCAATGTCTCAGGCATATCAGTATTACAGTCTGTATGACGTTGACCCCCTTCTGATGTTTGAATACTCCGACGGAACTCAGTCGACCTGCTTACTCTCGTCCGTGCAGTACGAGCTCGGCGTTTATCCCGTTATCGAGTCCGACCAGTCTCATTTAAACGTATGGGGCGCGGGAGCGCACGAATTTGTTTTGACAATAAACGATGTTTCGTGTACGGTTGATGTCGTTATTGAGCCGTGTCCGTATGAGTCTGTTTCAATTGATGATAACGGAGGGCTTTTTATCACTCTTACACACAAGAACGGAAACAAAGAGACGTACGAGGCCGATTCTTTTACCAACAGCTTTATTTCCGGAATCGGCAGCGACGTGGGATATCTTTATACCAAACAGGGGCGTGCGTTCAGGTGCGTAGTTAAATATTATACGGAGCAGGTCAGCGAAACTCAGCTGATATCAGACAGAACGAGAGACTTTTCGCTTGTTTTCGGCGCGTTTAAATCCAATATAATATCGGGTGCGGAGTGGTACGACGATTATTTTAAAAAGACGGAGATTCTCTCGTCCGCCGTGTCGTCCGGACTTGTCAGTTTTGATTCGTCGAATCCGGGCGATGATTACGCCGATATTGCCGCGGCGGCGCTGAACGCGAAATATTTTTATTCTAATGACCCTGTCAATTCCGGAATTTACGCAAACTACGGCGAACTCACCCTGACGGTTTCCGCAGGCGCCGATATTCTCAAAGAAGCTCTGTCCGAATCGTTCGGTATTGACAATCCCGATTTTGAAAAGCTTAAGGATTGTTATGACTCCTCCGGCGGTTTATATGTTTTTAAAAATGATAAATATGACCCGACTCTCGTGCCGGATATTTCTACGAGTAAGAAAACGGATGACGGAACGGTTTATTATTTCGTTATCCTTCACTATCCGACCGAGGGCGGAATTTATCCCGAGATCAGCGATACTTATTATGCGTATTTTAATTCCGACGGCGCTCTTCTTCGCATTACGAACAGAAATCCGGACGCCCCCGACGACGAGCTCGCGGTCAGACCGGGGTTTGACTTTGTTTCGATCGACAGCGCCTCGTCTCTTATATATGTTTCGCCGTTGAGTTTACAGATGACCGTCGGCGAGCTGACGCCCGCATTTGACAGATACGTCGATCCGAAAAGCGATGAAGCCGATTATATTCGCAATGGCATGCTCTTTGACTGCGCCGCAAGAAAATATCTCGTCGTTCTTTTCGGCGACCTTGATTCAAACGGCAAAATCACGGCTTCAGACGCAAGAAACGCGCTGAGAATATCCGCAAAGCTTACCGAACCCGACGAAATAGCGGTTCTCGCCGGCGATCTGAATAAAGACGGCTTCGTGTCCGCAAAGGAATCGAGATCGATACTCCGCTTTGCCGCAAGACTCGACAAAGAGCTTGAATATTAAATAAAACGGATTGAGAAACTTTTCTCCGGCTTAATACGCCTCCCCGAAACCGCACGGTTTCGGGGAGTTTATATAAGCCGAACGGCTGACCCGAGGGTCAGCCGTCCTGCTTTGCAATTATAATAATGACATTATCCCTCGATGGAGGAGGAGAGCTTTGCTACGAAACGGAGGACGTTTCTCGCTTCCGCCGTCGATACCTTTGCGTCGGAGTTGATGTCGGAGGCAGAGAAGGTTGCCTCGTCGGGATTGTCGAGCTTCGCCGCTATACGGAGAATCGCTCTTGCGTCGCCGGCCGTTATCTTGCCGTCGGCAACGGTATCGCCCTTAATTATAATCGTGTATTCAACGTTGTTGAACGTGAATTTCGTGCCGTTGGGGATAAGCGCGTCATCCGCAAGCTTCATTGCTTTACATACCTCCAAAAAAAATAATAAAACGGCGAACAGTCAAATATGAGCAAATGCTGTTTGCAGATGATTATATTTTAACAAACAAATGACAAAATATCAATAAAATGGGAATGAGTCGCACAAAATCGGCACGAAATACAACAAAATGCCACTTATTATTCCTATATAAAAATATAATTACATTCCGTGTCGTTCGAATTGATTTCGGAAGAAAAATATGATAGAATAAACAATAATTTACCGCGTTGCACGCAATAAATCATTGCAGCGGACAGCAGGCAGCGGTCAGCGGTTAGAAATTATGTAATACTGACTGCCGACAACTGACCGCTAATCACTGAAACCATAATTTACCTCGGTAAATTATGGTTTCCCGGAGGTTTTTATGAACAATCTGTTTACCCCGCCGTATCTCGGCGCAGCTTATTATCCCGAGGATTGGGACGAAAGCGAGATTGACGGTGATATTTTAAAAATGAAAGAAGCGGGCATAAACGCCGTCAGGGTCGGCGAATTTGCATGGCACAAAATGGAGCCTGCAGAGGGCGAATACGACTTTACATGGCTTCACAATGTCGTAAATAAGCTCGGCTCGGCGGGTATCGCCGTCATTCTCGGCACGCCGACAGCCACGCCCCCGCGGTGGTTTACATTAAAATACCCCGACTCGTTAAAGGAGACGGAGCCGGGCGTTCGTCTTAATCACGGGGGCAGACGGCACTGCTGTTCGAACAACCCCGATTACAGACGCGCAAGCGCGAAGGCAGTCGAAAAAATGGCTTCTGAATTTGCGGACGATAAGTATGTTATCGGCTGGCAGTGCGACAACGAAATTTACGAATTCGCCGACGGCTGTCTGTGCGAATACTGCCGTGAGCATTTTAAAAACAGCCTTAAAAAAAGATATTCTGATAATATCGACAATTTAAATAACGCGTGGAATCTCAATCTGTTCAGCCAGTGGTACGATTCGTTTGACGATATTCCTCTGCCCGTGAACACGTGGATAAATCCGCATCACCGCGCGCTGTGGCGTGCGGATCAGAACGAAAGCCACGTCGAATTTATACACATGCAGAGCGAAATACTGCATAAATACGTATCGGTTCCCGTCGGAACGGACACAATGCCTTTCGGCGCGATGGATTACAGACATATGCTCTCGCGACTCGACGTCGCGCAGTTTAATCATTATAATGTCCCGTCGGATATTCACACCGCGTGCTTCTGGTTCGACTTTCTGCGTACATTGAGTCCGCGCCCGTTGTGGAATACGGAAACTGCAACGTGCTGGAACGGCAACACCGCGATAGGTCAGTCGATAAAGCCCGAAAATTTCTGTTATATAAATTCGTTTCTTCCCATCGCGCTCGGGGGCGAGGCGAATATGTACTGGCTGTGGCGCACGCACTGGGCGGGGCACGAGATGATGCACGGCTCCGTACTCGATACGTCGGGCAGACCCCAGCATATTTTCTCCGAGGTTCAAAAGACGGCGGAGGATATGAAGAAATCAGCCGATTTTATTAATAATACTAAAATAAAAACGAACGTCGCGTTTCATTTTTCGACGCTTAACTGGCTGTTGTGGCAGAGTCAGAAAATTCTTGCGGATTTTGATTATACGCCCGAGCTGTACGACGCATTTTACCGTCCGCTCGTCGATCTCGGCGTTCGCCCGGACGTTACGGACTGCGCCGAACCTCTTGATAATTACGACGTTCTGATATCCCCGATGATGCTTTCTCTCGACGAAAACGACCTGCCCGACAGAATTAAAAACTGGGTTTATTCGGGCGGAGTGTGGGTCGTCGGTCCGTTAAGCGATGTCAGAAACCGCGACGGCGCGAAGTATAAGGACAGACCGTTCGGATTTTTAGAGGACATGATCGGCGAAAGATGGCTGTACGGTATCCCCGATAATGATGGAGTTATAAAATCGGAATGGAGCGATTCGTCCGAATTTAAAGGCTCGAAATACTATCAGGTCTTTTCGGCGGGGAAGGATTCGCTTGTAAATATTACGGATGCGCACCCCGCGGTCGACGGAAACAGCATTGTATTTATGAAAAAATACGGAGAGGGGTACATTATCGCGGTCGGAACTTTCCCGTCGGCGGACGATATTAAGAGAATATACAAAACCGCGCTCTCGCTTAAAAATATACCGACGGACATCACTCCCGACGGCAATATAATGGTATGTCCGCGCGAGGGCGAAAATATGAAAGGCGTTATCGTCGCCGAGTACGCAAACCGCGGCGGCAGATATAGGGTAAACGGCGAAATGACCGATATCCTGACAGGAAAAAAGGTTTCGGGCGAAATTACGCTCAAGCCGTATGAAGTGATGGTGTTGAAGTGAAGAGCTGCCGGCAGTCAGTGTTCGGCGGTTAGAATTATACTAATCGCTGTCCGCTGTCCGCTGAAAAACAATATTTTGTGGGGACAAATTATTGTTTTTCCCTTGTTTTTGTATTCAAAATATTCTATAATTAAAGGATAATAGGGCTTTTTTGCTTCGGACGGAGGATAATTTTATGAAAGTTGTCGACCTTAAAATCGAGAGCGCGAAAGCGAAGAGCGGTCTGCCGAAATTCCTCTTTTATCTTATTCAGTTTACGTGGGGGCTTCCCGTAAATCTGATCGGCGGAATCGTATATTTAATATATTATAAAAAGTGCCGTCACGAGAAGTTCTGCAACAGCTACATCACGTACCTGCCCAAGAACTGGGGCGGACTGTCGACGGGTATGTTCATATTCATGTGCGAGCATGACGAAGAGTGGACGTACAACACTCGTATTCACGAGTACGGACACACTATACAGTGTCTGCTCTTAGGCCCGCTTTACTGGATAGTCATAGGACTTCCGTCGGCTGTTTGGTGCAATTTCTTCGAGAATTACAGAAAGAAGAACAACGTTTCATACTATAAGCTCTACTGCGAGTCGTGGGCAAACGCCTGGGGTCAGAAGTGGAGCGGACTCAAACAGCATTTTGATGATAAAAAAGACTGAGGACTGATTTCGTGTGAGTCGCAAAAAGTGGCAGTTATCACAATTTGATAAAGCTCTCGCCGCGCGGATTGCGTATGAGAATTCTCTCGACGAATTCGCCGTCCTTATGCTCATTTCCCGCGGTATCACGGACGAAGAGGAGATAATTTCATTCCTGTCCGAGGGCGGGGAATTTTCCGATCCCTTTGAAATTAAGGATATGGATAAGGCCGTCGGGGCTGTAAATTCGGCGGTCGAAAACTCGGAGAAAATCACGGTCTACGGCGACTACGACGCGGACGGCGTTACCGCGACCGCATTGCTGTTTACGTACTTACAGCTCATGGGCGCGGACGTTGATTACTACATTCCGTCGAGAGTCGACGAGGGCTACGGACTCAACAAAGAGGCTGTCGATACGCTCAAAGAGCGCGGAACCAAACTGATAATCACCGTCGACAACGGCATAAGCGCGGTTGAGGAGACCCGATACATAAAGTCGCTGGGCATGAATATCGTAATCACCGACCATCATCAGCCGGGCGAGGTTCTGCCCGACGCGGACGCGGTCGTCGATCCGCACAGAACCGACGACAACTGTTCGTGTACGGATCTTGCGGGCGTGGGAGTCGCGTTTAAATTAATAAGCGCGCTCGAGGACGGCGATTCCGACTCGGTGTTCGAGGACTTCGGAGATCTTGCCGTAATAGGAACAGTCGCGGATATAGTTCCGCTAAGGGGTGAAAACAGGCTTCTCGTATCGAGGGGTCTTAATGTTATAAATAATTCGCTTCGTCCGGGCATTATCGCGTTAAGACGTAAAAGCGGATTTGCAGATAAGGAACTGACCGCTTCGTCGGTCGCTTTTTCTCTGTCACCGAGAATTAATGCCTCGGGCAGAGTTTTGTCTGCGGAGAACGCAATGAAGCTTCTCATTACCGAGGACGCGGAGGAGGCAGAACGCCTCGCGGATATTTTAGACGAGTGCAACGCTCGGAGACAGGGCATAGAGTCGGATATCGTCTCCGGCGCGATGGTTAAAATAGAGAGCGACCCGTCGTATCTTTCCGACAGAGTTCTGGTCGTTTCGGGCGAAGGCTGGCACGCGGGGGTTATCGGCATAGTCGCCTCACGTCTCGTCGACAAATTCGGCAAGCCCGCAATAGTAATAGCCGAGGGCGGACAGGGCGGTATCGCGAAAGGCTCGTGCAGAAGCGTCGAGGGCTTCTCTCTTTTCGACGCGCTGACGAACGTTAAGGATCTGCTCGTTAAATACGGAGGTCATAAGCTCGCCGCGGGCTTCTCCGTCGAGAATTCGAAAATCGCCGAATTTAGGAAAGCGATCAACGAATATGCAAATACTTTGGACGAGTTTAATCCTATTTTAAAATTAGACTGTAAACTTAATCCCGCGGGAATCAACGACGCGCTGTTAAACTCGCTTTCGCTTCTCGAACCGTTCGGCGCGGAGAACCCCCAGCCTATATTCTGTATAAATAATTTAACCGTAAATTCGGTCAAATCAATGGGCAAGACGGGCGGACACGTCAGTCTCGTTCTCGAACGCGGACGCGTTAAATTCAGAGCGGTGTGGTTCGGAGTCAGAGAGGAAGAATTCCCGTTTTTTATAGGTGAGAATATCGATATCGCCGCGAACATTGACAAAAACGAATTCAGAGGAGAGATACACCCGTCGGTTATGATCAGGGCGGCGAAGCTCTCGGGAATCGACGACGACGAATTGTTCAGAGGCTTTTCGGTCTATAAAAAAGTAAAATATTCTAAGGAAATTCCGGATAAAATAAAAGAAATCGCCTGTCCCGACAGAAGGACGGCGGCGGATGTTTTCAGATTCGTAAAAAAAGGAACCGCCCGCGTCGGAGGCGAGGAGGAGATCACGGTTCGTCTCGGTCTTTCTCCGTTCGACGTGTGCAGAATTCATATCGCGCTCGACGCTCTTATCGAGACGGGCGTTATAAAAGTCGAAAACGGGTATTACCGTACGGCGGACGTGGCGGATAAGGTCGCGCTTTCGTCGGCTGAAATACTTAAAAAACTCGGTTATTCCGAACAGAGAGGGTGAAAAAGCATGTCCGAACATGAAAAACAGGTCGGAAACGAACTGTATTCTAAATTAAGAGAAAAAATGAAGGATTCGTTTTCGAACGAAGATATGGCGGTTATCGACAAGGCGTTCAACGTTGCGAACGAGGCGCACGGCAATCAGCTGAGGAAATCGGGCGAGCCGTACATTATTCACCCGATAGCCGTTGCGGAAATTCTTTTCGACGAGCTCGGAATGGATATGCCGTCAATTTCCGCGGCGCTTCTTCACGACGTCGTTGAGGATACGAATTATACGATAGAGGAGATAAGCGGTCTTTTCGGCTCGGAAATCGCGCTTCTTGTCGACGGCGTTACGAAAATCAACCGAATGCAAATTTCATCAAAAGAGGAACAGCAGGCGGAAAATCTGAGAAAAATGCTCATAGCCATGAGCAAGGACATACGCGTTATAATCATTAAATTAGCTGACCGCGTCCACAATATAAGAACGCTCAAATTCGTTCCCGAGCAGAAGCGCAGGCTGACGGCGAAGGAGACGCTCGAAATTTACGCGCCGATTGCGCACCGACTCGGTATCAGAGCGTTCAAAGAGGAGCTTGAGGATCTGTCGATAAGCTACCTCGACCCCGTCGCGTATGCCGATATCGAAAAACGCCTTGCCGAGCAGGAGCCGCAGAGGAAGGAATATCTCGACGATATTAAAAAGAAAATATCCGAGCGCGTCCATGAGACGGTAAAGGACGCTAAAATCGACGGACGAATTAAATCCGTTCACGGAATATACCGTAAAATGTATCTGCACAATAAGAGCTTCGACGAAATTTACGATATTTACGCCGTACGAATTATAGTCGACACGGTTATAGACTGCTATAACTGTCTGGGAATCGTTCACGATATGTTCCGCTCCGTTCCCGGCAGGTTCAAGGATTATATTTCGACTCCGAAGCCGAATATGTACCAGTCGCTTCATACGACCCTTATAGGCAAGGAGGGCGTGCCGTTCGAGGTTCAGATAAGAACGTGGGAAATGCATAGAAACGCCGAATACGGTATAGCCGCGCACTGGAAATATAAGCTCGGCAGAAGCGACAAGGACGTAGACAACCGTCTTATATGGATAAGACAGATGCTCGAAAGTCAGCAGGAATCCGACAATCCGCAGGATATTGTGCAGGATATCAAGAGTGACCTTGTACCCGAGGAAGTGTTCGTATTGACTCCCAAGGGAACTGTCATCTGTCTGCCCGCGGGCGCGACGGTCATAGACTTTGCGTACGCCATTCACTCCGCCGTCGGCAACAAAATGACCGGCGCAAAGGTAAACGGCAGAATCGTTCCGATAGACTACGTTGTACAGACGGGTGAAATTGTAGAGATAATAACGTCGTCCCAGCAGGGCAAGGGCCCGAGCAGGGACTGGCTCAATATAGTTAAAACGAGCGGAGCGAGAACGAAGATACGTTCGTGGTTTAAGAAAGAACGCAGAGACGAAAATATCGCCGAGGGTAAGCAGGAATTCGACAAGGAGCTTAGAAGAAATAAGATACGCCTTGACGACGAGAAGCTTCAGGAGCTTTTGCAGACGCTTACCGAGAAACAGCATTTGAATTCGATACCCGATTTCTATGCGGCGATAGGCTATGGCGGTATTACTCTGAGTAAGCTGATTCCGCAGATAAGGGATGAGGCTTCGAAATTACAGACTGTCGAAACGCCCGCGATTCCCGAAATCAAGCTTAAAACGGAGCCGACGTCAAGCCCCGACGGCGTTATCGTCGACGGAATCGACAACTGCCTTGTAAAGCTCTCAAAATGCTGCAGCCCGATACCCGGGGATAACATAATCGGCTTCATAACACGCGGACACGGCGTTTCCGTTCATAAGCGCGACTGTCCGAACGTCCCCGTCGACCTTGCCTCATCGCCCGACTCGGCGAGATGGATAAGCGTACGCTGGGCGAAGCTCCCGTCTGCCGGCTTTACCGCGTCGCTTACGGTTACGAGTCTTGACAGAATGAGTCTTATCGCGGATATCACAATGGCTCTTTCGAATATGCGTATAATGATTCACAGCATGAACACGAGAACGCTCAAGGATTCCACCGCTCTCGTTTATTTGAATATTTCGGTGAATTCGACGGAGCATCTTAATTCCGTCGTTGCGAGGCTTAAAAAAGTTGACGGCGTGCTCGACGTAACGAGAGCGAATATTTAGAAGCGGTCAGCGGACAGATTAATTATTCGCTGCCCAAACATTTTACACATTAAAGGATAAATTTACTATGAAAGCTGTAATTCAAAGAGTAAAATCCGCGTCCGTCGCGGTTAACGGCGAGACGGTCGGCAGTATCGGCGAGGGCTATATGATTCTGCTGGGCGTTGTCGAGGGCGATGAGAAAAAGCACGCGGAGCTTACGGCGAAAAAGACGGCGTCGCTTCGCATTTTTACCGACGAGGACGATAAGATGAACAGGTCGATTCTCGATATTGACGGCGAGATACTCGTTGTCTCGCAGTTTACGCTGTGCGCCGACGTTAAAAAGGGCAACCGCCCGTCGTTCATAAATTCCGCAAAGCCCGAAACGGCGAACGAATTATACGAATACTTTATGCAGTGCCTCAAGGACAACGGCGTTAAGAAGGTCGAGCACGGAATTTTCGGCGAACACATGGACGTTTCTCTCGTAAACAACGGACCTGTTACAATACTGTACGATACTGATATCTGGAACGTGTAATATATGGATAATATAATTGTAAAAGCTATGCCTTTGGGCGTGCTCGGCGCGAACTGCTATGTCGTTACGGATATTTTAAGCGGGGAGTGCGCCGTTATCGACCCGGGCGATTATTCCCCGGAGCTTGAAAATGTACTTAATGACAAAAGAATCCGCAAATTAAAATACATTCTCCTGACCCACGGTCATTTTGACCACATTTCGGGCGTTCCGTTTCTTAAGGAGAAGCACCCCGAGATGAAAATATGCATAAGCGCCCTTGACGAAGCGTGCTTAAACGACCCGAAAATGAGCCTTGCCGACGGTTTTGCCCCCGGCTCGTTCAGAGCCGGCGCAAAGGCGGACATTCTTCTTCACGACGGCGATAAATTACATTTGGGTCAGAATGAAATCGAAGTGATATTCACGCCCGGTCACTCGCGCGGCGGGGTTACGTATAAGCTGGGCGATATTTTATTTACGGGCGATACGCTTTTCAGATTCACCTACGGGCGCACCGACTTTTTCGGCTCAAGCCCCGCAGACCTTGAGCGTTCGATATACCGCCTGTTCGCGCTCGACGGCGATTACACGGTTTACCCCGGTCACAATATAAGCACGACTCTTTCATACGAGCGTGAGCATAACAGAATTTTAAGAGGAATAAGATAAATGCGTCTCGTACTCATCAACTTTCCGTTCAGATACGAAACGGAGAATATAATCAGAATATTTTTTCCGTTTGAAAAACTCGAATATTCGGATTCAAATTCCGGTTCGGGTTCATTCGCCGAGCTTAAAACCGATGAAAACAACGTTTTGAGCGTTCGAATCAACATAAACGGCAGTGAGTACGAACGGAAATATTCCGTCCCCTCGCCCGACGATAAGGAAACGGAGCGTCTCGGCGCGCTGGGCATTTATGAAATTTTAAGCGAATATACAAGCTACACTCCGCCGTGGGGAATACTCACGGGAGTCCGTCCGTCGAAGCTCATGAGAAGCCTTATCGCCCGCTCGGGTGAAGAGTGCGCGAGAGATTATTTTGAAAATAAATTAGTCGTTTCAAGCGAAAAGACGTCGCTTGCCATGGAAGTCGCACGTTCCGAGGACAGGATTATCTCTCTTTCAAACGATAATTCGTATTCTCTTTACGTCTCGATTCCGTTCTGCCCGACAAGGTGCAGCTACTGCTCGTTCGTCTCGCACTCGATAACGCAGGCGAAGAAGCTCATCCCCGATTACGTCCGCCTTTTATGCAGGGAACTCGAACTCACGGGTAAAATCGCGTACGACCTCGGACTCAGGCTTGAAACGGTATATTTCGGCGGAGGAACTCCGACGTCGCTGTCAAGCGAGGATTTAAAGGCGATAACCGACGCGGTAAAAGCGAATTTCGACATAAAAAACGCGCGCGAATACACCGTCGAGGCAGGACGTCCCGACACCCTCGACGAGGATAAATTAAGAGTGTTAAAAAACGCGGGAGCCGGCAGAATCAGCGTAAATCCGCAGACGTTCGTCGATTCCGTATTGAAAAATATAGGCAGAGCGCACACGTCGGACGATACCGTCAGGGCGTTTATGAAAGCGCGTGAAGTCGGATTTGATAATATTAATATGGATTTGATCGCGGGGCTTCCCGGCGACAATCCCGACACGTTCGAAATGAGCGTTAACAAGGCTATTGAATTGTCGGCGGAGAATATAACCGTTCACACGCTCGCATTAAAACGCGCGTCGTCGCTCGTTACCGAGGGACATATAGATTCGGTTTCGAGAGACACCGTCGAAATGCTCTCGCGCTCATCAAAGAATTTAAGGAGTGCGGGCTACGCTCCGTACTATATGTACCGTCAGAGCAAATGCGTGGGCAATAACGAAAATGTGGGCTACGGCAAGCATGATAAAGAGTGTTTGTACAATATATATATGATGGAGGAAGTTCATACCGTTCTCGCCGCCGGCGCGGGCGCAGTAACGAAGCTGAAGGATCCCGGTTCAAATAACGTCGAACGTATTTTTAACTTCAAATACCCGTACGAATACATAAACCGTTTTGACGAATTGAACGAACGCAAGAAAAGAATTTCCGAATTTTATGAAAACGAAAGGACGGATGTAAGTGTCTGAATCCGTTAAGAGCATGAAAAAACAGAATCTTCTCGGCGGCGCGATGTGGCTCGTTCTGTCGATGGTAATAGTCAAGGTCATAGGCGCGGTTTACAAAATTCCTCTGACAAGTATTTTAGGTCCCGTCGGCAAAAGCTACTATTCCACGGCTTACAATCTTTTTATCCCCGTTTACTCCATAGCGCTGGCAGGTCTGCCCGTTGCTATTTCGAAAACAGTATCGCACTACGTCGCGCTCGAAAGGTTCCGCGACGTAAGAAACGTATTGAAAGCGTCAAAGCGTGTGTTCCTCGTTACCGGAATAATCGGCACCGCCGTAATTCTTGCGATGGCGTACCCGTACGTTCTCTCGATTAATAATTTTAACGCCGTTTATGCGATAATCATTATCGCGCCGTCTGTGTTCTTCTGCTGTCTGATGTCGGCGTACAGGGGCTATTATAACGGGCTTAAAAACATGATTCCGACAGCTACGAGCGAGGTTTTGGAGGCTCTCGGCAAGCTTGTGTTCGGTCTTGCGTTTTCAAAGCTTATAATCGCTGCCGCGTTACAGAACGCAGTCCCCGGAGGCACGGTATTCGGACTTCTGGTAACGGAGGCAACGACGCACGAGGAGATAATGAGCGCAATCTATCCGTTCGCCGCCGCCGGCGGTATCGGGGGCGTTACGGTAGGCACCGTTATGTCGACGCTTTTCTTAATGCTCAGACATAAATTAAGGGGCGACAGCATTACTCATTCCGAGCTTGAAAAATCGCCCGAGCCGTCGAGCGTTAAAGCGATTGCCAAGGAGCTTCTTGTCATAGCCGTTCCGATAGTTGCGAGCACTCTTATATTCAATTTGATTAATATAATAGATTCATGGTCAATTCAGAACAGGCTCGCATATCTTATCGCAGAGCACGGGGACGTTATTCAGTCGATGTACTCCTCGTCCCTTGCAAATACCGTCCGCGACGACTGGAAAAACTACCTCTACGGCGCGTACGAAACGGCGGTCGACTTTAAGAATATGATTCCGACGCTTACCCTTACGCTCGGAGTCAGCGCGATTCCCGTTCTGTCCGAAGCGTGGACTCTTAAAAGAAAGCATGAGATAAAATCGTCTATCGAGTCGGTTATAAGAGTCTGCATGATGATAGCTCTGCCGGCAGGCTTCGGCATGGCGGTTCTTTCGAAGCAGATTCTGGGTATTCTCTATTTTTCGTCGCCCGAAACGCTCTCCGCCGTTCCCATTTCGTCAAAGGTCATGTTTTGGTACGGAATTACGATATGCTTCATGGCTGTTTCCCAGCCCCTTACCTACATGCTCCAGGCGATAGGCAAGACGAAAATCACGGTTATTTCCGTCGCAGTCGGCGCGGTGCTTAAAGTCATACTGAACTTCGCGTTTATCTCGATTCCCGAAATAAATATTTACGGCGCGGTTATAGGCACAGTCGCGTGCTATCTTGTAACATGCGTTATAAACCTCGTCGCGCTTATTAAATACTGCGACGTTAAAATCAGCTTTGTCTCGACGTTTATTAAACCTCTTATATGCTCGCTCATGTGCGCCGCCGCGGCGTGGTCGGGCGCAGGACTTTCAGAGAGAGTTCTCTCCTCTCATTTTGCGTCCGAGGGGCTGATGTCCGCCTCTAACATTTCTGCGGTTATCGCTATCGTTATCGCGGTCGTTGTCTATGTGCTTGCGCTCCTTTTCTCTCGTTCCGTATCCGAGGAGGACATAAAGATGATGCCGAAGGGTGAAAAAATTTGTAAAGTACTTGCAAAATTTAATTTTATAGGTTAAAATAATAATTCGCGGGAGTTTATAGAATATGGCTGTTGATTTTTTATTTAAAGATAAGTATAATATAAACGATCTTATCGAAATTGTGAGGATTCTGCGTGCTCCGGGCGGCTGCCCGTGGGATATAAAGCAGACCCACGCTTCGATTAAAAAGGATTTTATCGAGGAGACGTATGAGGTCGTCGAGGCTATTAACAAGGACGACAAAACGCTTCTGTGCGAGGAGCTGGGCGACGTGCTTTTGCAGGTTGCGTTTCATTCGGACATTGAGCGCGAAAACGGCACGTTTGATTTCGACGACGTTGCCGACGGTATATGCAAAAAGCTGATTATCCGTCACCCGCACGTTTTCGGCGACGTTAAGGCGGATACCGCGGACGAGGTTCTGACGAACTGGGACGAGATCAAACGCCGTACGAAGCATCAGAAATCCGTCGCTCAGTCTATCGATTCGATTCCCAGGGAGCTTCCCGCGTTAATGCGCGCTTCTAAAATTCAGTCGAGAGCCGCCAAGACGGGCTTTGACTTCGACTCGACCGATTCCGCGCTCGATAAGATAACCGAGGAGACCGCGGAGCTTAAGGAGGCTGTCGCTTCGGGCGATAAGGCGAAAATTTCGGACGAGCTCGGCGATCTGCTTTTCGCCGCCGTCAATGTCGCGAGATTTACGGGCGTTGAGGCGGAGGAGTCGCTCACCGCTTCGTCGGACAAGTTTTCCTCGCGGTTTAAGATAACAGAGGAGCTTGCAAAGCAGAAGAACATAGACATGAAATCGGCTTCAATCAAAGAGCTTGACGTTCTTTGGGACGAGGCTAAGAAATTAACCAAATAAAGCGAAAGCTTTGGATATAAAAATTTAGGAGGATAAATCAATGAATAAGTCAGAACTTATTTCAGCTGTTGCGGCTAAAGCCGAGATTTCCAAGAAAGACGCAGAGAAGGCGGTTAACGCCGTATTCGCAGGTATTTCCGATTCTCTTGCTTCGGGCGAGGGCGTTCAGATCATCGGCTTCGGTTCATTTGAGGTACGCGACAGAGCGGCTAAAGAGTGCCGTAACCCCAGAACGGGCGAGACCGTCGCAGTTCCCGCAACAAAGGTTCCTGCATTTAAAGCAGGCTCCGCTCTTAAAAAAGCAGTTGCAAAATAATTAAGGGATTCATCCCGAGAACCGGAAGAGCCGATTGATTGCTTCTTCCGGTTTTGTTTTTATCAAAAGTAAAATAACGGACTTGTTTATTTTTATTATTAATTTACAATCATTCAAGAATAGTTTAAGTTTAAAATTTAAAATAGAAAGCGGTGAATGAAAATGAGACTTGACAAATATTTAAAGGTGTCAAGACTGGTAAAGCGCAGAACGGTGGCAAACGAGCTTTGCGACGCAAAGCACGTAGACGTTAACGGCAAGAGCGTACGCGCCTCTTACGACGTTAAGACAGGCGACGTTATCGAGATTCGCATGGGCTCTAATCTTACAAGGGTCAGAGTCGAGAGCATTAACGAATACGCGACTAAGGAAAATGCTTCGTCAATGTACACCGTTTTGTAATATACGGGGCTTAATCCCGTGCAGAGCAGGTGAAAAATATGAAGATATTATCAATCGGAAACGGACTCTCAAGATGTGCGCACAGATATCTGCCCAAAATCGCGAAGTGCGACGGCATAAGCATGATACTTGCAAATCTCTATGCCGAGCATTGCTCTCTCGGGGATTATGCCCGTGATATAAATTCGGATAACGGGTCATATATCTTTGAGTATTACGACGAGGGTTACGTAAAGCTGAACGAAATTGAGAGCTTTACGCTTGACCGCGCTCTCGAATGGGAGGACTGGGACGTTATCACGCTCCAGCAGTCGGCGGCGCTCTCGGGCAGAGCCGACAGCTATTCGCCGTATATAAACGAGCTTTGCGCTCATATCAGGAGAAAATGCCCAGGTGCAAAGGTTCTTCTGCACGAGACATGGGCGTACGACGCTCTCTGTGAGGGCGGGGAATTCGAATATTATGACAGAGACTCGGTTAAGATGCAGTCTATGATTAATAACGCTTATTCCTCTGCGGCGAAAGAGTGCAAAGCCGACGGTATTATCCCTGCGGGCGAGGCTTTCGCAGTCGAACGCGAAAAATACAACGAACCTCTTACGGGCGACGGAATTCACGGAAACAGAGCCGGCGATTTCATAGCCGGAGCGGTTTGGTACTGCGTTCTTACCGGTCATGATATCAGAAAGAACACGTACCGTCTGCCGTTTGTCGATAAGGAGCTGACCGTCCGTCTTAAAAACACGGCGTACGAGGTCTGCAATGGGGAGAGGATATAATGGATTCCGATTTTTATTCTCATAATAATAACTCCGAAAACGGTGTGTATTCTTCCGAATCGAATTATAATAATCAAAATGAACCTCAGCCCGAGCGCGTCGACGCGCAGTTTCAGGGCAACGGATTTTCGTCCTTTACGCCCGAGACGCCGTCTCCGCCCGTCATTTCAAAACAGAAAAAGAACGATTCCTTAAAGTTAAAAATACTGATTCCCGTTATGTGCCTTGTGTGCGCGCTTATCGGCGGAGTGTGCGGCGGACTGACTGCCGCTCATTTTAAAACCGATACGAAAACCGCCGAAACAACGCAGAGCGGAAATAAGTCGGGCGAGAATGAAAGCTCGAAAAGCATTGAATCCCTTTATTCAAAGAACGATAATAATTCAAACTCCGTAAATTCGGGCGCAGGAACCGCAGTCAGAAGCGAAGCGTCGGATTCTTCCGACAGGAGCGAAGCTGTTTTAAGCGCGAAGGAGGTTTATAAAAACTGCGTAAACTCCGTCGTTTACGTCGAAACCTCGGGAACATCGGCGGGACTTTATCAGTCGTCGGCAACCTCGTCCGGCTCGGGATTTATCGTCACCGACAGCGGATATATCGTTACGAATTATCATGTTGTCGAGGGCGGAAAAAGCTATAAGGTCACGACCTACGACAATAAGGAATACGACGCAAAGCTTATCGGATATGAGGAGAGCAACGATATCGCAGTATTGAAAATCGAGGGCGATTCGTTCCAAAGCGTCAAATACGGAAACTCCTCGTCCATCAGCGTAGGCGACGACGTTTACGTTATCGGCAATCCGCTCGGCGATTTGACTTATACGCTCACCTCGGGCGTCGTCAGCGCGCTTAACAGACTTATCAAGAGTGACGACGGTTCGCTTATAAACATGTTCCAGACCGACGCCGCCGTAAACTCGGGCAACTCGGGCGGTCCCGTATTCGATTCGACGGGAAGCGTCGTCGGCATTGCGACCGCAAAATACGCATCCAGCTCGATCGAGGGACTGAGCTTCTGCATCCCGATAAACGACGTGCGCAGCATGATCGACGATATTATTAATCAGGGCTATGTATCGGGCAAGGCTTCGCTCGGTGTTTCGGTTTACGACGCGGGTTACAGAAACTACTCGTACTTCTCGTTCTACACGTCCTCGACAGCGGGCGCGAAGGTAATGGCTGTCGGAAACGGCACCGCCGCGCAGAAAGCCGGTATCAAGGAGAACGATACGATAGTCGCAATTGACGGCTATGCGGTAGACTCGGTTTCAACGCTGAAAACGTATCTTACAGCGTTCAAGGCGGGCGATACGGTAAAAATCACCGTCAGCAGAAACGGCGCAAAATCGGATATCACCGTCACTCTCGACGAATATACCCCGCAGTCGTCAAGAACGAATTATACGAACGTGTATGATTTGTAATCGCGGATGTTAAAACTCCTCTGTGTTAAATAAGAATCTAATTAATAAAACAGTAATGCCCGCCGTGATGTCACGGCGGGCGTGCTTCGTTTATTAGCAATTTATACAACGACAAATCCGTCAGGATCTGCACCGACACTTTTCGCTGTTACCTCTTCATTCGGGCTTTTTACAGCCCGCTGTCGAGTTTTGCGCAGAATCGCAGGAGCTTTCTGGCTTCTTCAACAGTTATCCTTGAATCCGAATCGAAATCTCCCGCCGAGAGCTGTTCGGCGAATATTTCACCGCACAGCTTTGCCGAGGCTCTGAGCATTTCGCGCGCATCCGAGATGTTGACAATTCCGTTTAAATTGAAATCGCCCTTTTTCGTCTCAATTGTGTATTTGCCGGTATTTCCGTCGGTCACGCATCCCGATTTTATGTTGAGATACGCCGTTTCGCCGTCGGGGAATGAAATAAAATACATTCCGTCGGAGAGTCTGTAACCGTCAACGCCCTCGAATTTCGGATCGAGACCGAAGAACGAATACCCTTTTTCGTCCGCGAACGCCGTGTTTATGTCGTATGACGTATTTCCGTTTTTATCAGAACACGGAGTTATGCACTTGTTCTTTAACAGTCCGTCCGTAAAAATATCGAATTTGTCGCCGGGGGCGGAGACCGTTTTTACTGCACCGTCCAGTGAGACTTCGGCGTATTTTTTCTGCGGCGATACGGCGGGCGTTATCTGCGAATCTTTAATCACTGCGGAGAATACCGTCTTGTAATCAAACGTCATATTCTTAAATTTTTCCGCGTTATCCTTTGAAAGTCTGAAATAATACGTACTTGAATCCGCAAGCGTGTATTTTCCGTCGGATATTCCGAAATACGCCCTGCCGTCGGAGTCCGTGACAGCCGAGCCGACCTTGTTTTCGCATTTATAATCCGAATAAACGTCGAACACGATTTCCGCGAACGCCGATTCAACGTATTTTGAAACGGACGGAATATATCTTTTTATCTTAGCCTCGGCGAAAGACGCGCCGAGCTTTTTCTCATTTGTAAACGATACCGCACTGTTTTTATTCGAATATGAAATCGTCACGGTTTGTTTGTTGTTTAAATCCGATTTATACCCGTTCGGGATGGTTTTCTGAACAATATCGTACGTTCCGTACGGCAGATTTATGCTTTCGCCCGATTTGACCGTTGTGTATGGCAAAAGAGAGCCGAACCCCATAAGCCCAAAACGCACCGTCTCACGCCTCTGAGAACGGTTTTTCCCTTGAAATACGGCAGTATTCCTGCGGAAAAGAACCGTTCCTATAGACGCAATCCGCTGTATTTTGGGTGCGGAGCAGTTTATATCAATCATATTTTCGTTTCGGCAAGGCAAAGGAACGCAGGAAGCCTAACGGCTTTCAAGTTTCTTTAACGCAGTCGAAGCGGAAAGAGGGTGGATATATTCCTTTGCGGTTCGACTCTCTTTTGCTATGCATTTACGGCAGACAAAAAAGGCGAACCGTAAATGCGGTTCGCCGAATACCCGAAAAAAAGAAACGGTATCAGATAGCTCTCCGCAGTTTAAGCGACAGTCGGACAAATCTTATTTTGCCAAACCGGCAGACTCCGTGCCGTGAAGTCCCCTCGGCGTCCGCGCCTTTCGTATCGGACATCGACCCGGCCGGTCTTACAGCTTCCGATATTACTAATCGCTAAACGCGCCTCTATCATCTTTACATTAACATATAAAATACACGTTGTCAATAGAAAAAAATGAACTTATGTATATTTTCTAAATAAGTCCTCTGAATTCCTCTAAATTATCGGGAGTTATGGGACGTTCACCCGATTCTATCTGCTTAATCATTGTATAAAGCAGGTCGTTTACGGGGGTTTTTACGTTGTATTTTTTGCCCATACGTGAAAAATAGCCGTTGAAAATATCTATTTCCGTCTTTTCTCCGCGTTCGAGCGACTGAAGCGTCGACGGCTTTACGGACGAGTATTTCGACTTTCCGACAAGCAAAACCACACCCTTGCAAAGAGAATTGTAAATTTTATTGTCGCCGAGCATCAATAAATTATAGTCAAGAAGCGCACCGTATTTCGGAACCTTTAATCCCATTGCCTTGGCTACGTACATTCCCTCTCTCGCAATTTTCAGAAACAGCGAACGCGCCCTGCCGTCGTCCAAAATAACGCCGAGAGTCTGACCCGATATTGCGGCGACAGCGTTTATGCACGAATTTATTATGAGCTTCGAATACTGTCTTGCCGTAATGTTGTCGGTTGTTTTTGTCGGCAGAACCTTGCCCAGAATATCTCGCACCTTGTCGAGAATCGGAGGGTGAGAGCTGTCCGCCATTCCGACGTAGAATTCGCCCAGACTCGTCATGGTTACGTCGTTTACGTCGTTTCTTGTCGCGCCGAAGCCTATCATACAGCCTACGGTTCTGCTTCTGCCGGCAATTTCGGCAAGCTCGTCGGAGCAGATTCCGTTCTGCATGCCTATCATAACGCCGTCGTCCTTCAAAAGCCCGATCGTTTTTTCGGCGGCCTCCTTCATCGCAAGGTATTTCGTCGCAATCATTATTATATCGAATTTTTCATCCGGAACGGCGGAGTCGAGATAACACACAAAATCCGCGTGACGCTCGCCCTTTGCGCCGTGCAGATAAAACCCTTTTTCCTCGATAATCGATTTCGTTTTCTCGCTGTGACACATAATCCGTACGTCAATACCCGCGTTTTTTAACAAAACGCCGACGCATCCGCCGATTGCCCCCGCACCGGAAATTAATATTTTCATAACGACTCCAGCCCCTTTTGCTTTTTATAGATTGTAACATTATTTAATAAATAAAACAATAGTCCGAAATGAACAATAATTTACCGATGTAAATTATTTCAGTAAACAGTGTACGGCGGGCAGCGGACAGTATTTTCCGACCACTGACTGCTGACAACTGTAATAATTTACTCGCAAATTATTACTCTGGTCATATTAAAATTATTAAAACTGGCTATTTCAATATTACCACACATTCGTTATACTTCATTCAAAAGTAAAAGTATTTTCGGAGGTAAAAACAATGGAAAACAGATACGGGCTTAACAAACAGCTTGCGCAGATGCTCAAGGGCGGAGTTATAATGGACGTTACGACACCCGAGCAGGCGAAGATCGCAGAATCGGCGGGCGCGTGTGCGGTCATGGCTCTCGAGAGAATCCCTGCGGACATCCGCGCTGCCGGCGGAGTCTCGAGAATGAGCGACCCGAAGATGATAAAGGGCATACAGAACGCCGTTTCGATTCCCGTTATGGCAAAGTGCAGAATCGGACATTTCGTCGAGGCGCAGATTCTCGAAGCGATTGAGATAGATTATATCGACGAGAGCGAGGTTCTCTCCCCTGCCGATGACGTTTATCATATTAATAAGCGTGATTTTAAGGTTCCGTTCGTATGCGGAGCAAAGGATCTCGGCGAGGCGTTGAGAAGAATCAACGAGGGCGCGTCCATGATAAGAACAAAGGGCGAGCCCGGAACGGGCGACGTCGTTCAGGCGGTAAGACACATGAGAAAGATGAATTCGGAAATCGCACGCCTTGTTTCGATGAGAGAGGATGAGCTTTTCGAGGCGGCAAAACAGCTTTCGGTGCCGTTTGAGCTTGTAAAATACGTTCATGACAACGCAAAGCTTCCCGTTGTTAATTTCGCGGCGGGCGGAGTTGCGACTCCCGCGGATGCGGCTCTTATGATGCAGCTGGGCGCCGAGGGCGTTTTTGTCGGCTCGGGAATATTCAAATCCGGAAACCCGGAAAAGAGAGCGAATGCGATAGTCAAAGCCGTAACGAATTTCACCGACGCGAAAATGATAGCCGAATTAAGCGAGGATCTCGGTGAGGCGATGGTCGGAATCAACGAGCAGGAAATCGAAATTTTAATGGCGGAGAGAGGAAAATAATGAAAATCGGAGTTCTCGCGGTTCAGGGCGCGTTCATTGAACACGAAAAAGTCCTCGCCCGTCTCGGCGTACAAAGCGTCGAATTACGGCAGAAAAGCGATATCGGCGACAGTCTCGACGGCTTGATTCTGCCCGGCGGGGAAAGCACCGTTCAGGGCAAGCTGATAAAGGAGCTCGGCATGTTCCGACCTTTGCGCGAAATAATAAACGCGGGGGTTCCGACTCTCGCGACGTGCGCGGGAATGATTCTCTTAGCAGAGGAAATCGAAGGACAGGACGAAACATATTTCGGCACGCTCCCTGTCACGGTTAAAAGGAACGCCTACGGCAGACAGCTCGGCAGCTTTCATACCGAGGGCGAATTTAAGCCAATAGGCACGGTTCCGATGACGTTTATCCGCGCGCCGTATGTGAAAAAAGTCTCGCCCGGGGTTGAAATCACGGCCGAGGTCGACGGGAAAATCGTCGGGGTAAAATATAAAAACCAAATCGCCGTCTCGTTCCACCCGGAACTCGACGACGACACGAGAATACATGAAGCATTGATTAATGCTTCGGTGAAAAGATAAAAGAGAAAAAAACGTAAAACATATTTTTTATAGTTTTTTTGTTTAGGAAATAGGAAAAAACGTTCGGAATGGATCAACCGAACCGAAAACGCCGTCCCAAACGGCGGTTGAGGCTTGCCCGACGGCGTACATAGGTACGCCGAGCGGTGAGGGTGGTTCATAGCAAAAAACATTCAGCTTTTATAGTTTTTTGCGGTCCGGGCGTTTTTAACATTTCCTACCCGACGCTGATTTCCTCTTCGGGGTTCTTTACCGAATTCGAATTCTTCTGTCTGCCGGTAAGCGCGACAGCAAACGATATGGGGCCTACCCTGCCGAAGTACATCGTCACGGTTATTATAAGCTTTCCAAAAGCGGACAGCGTCGGAGTAAAATCACGGCTTAAGCCGACCGTAGCCGCCGCGGAGACAGTCTCATAAATAATGTCCATCGGATCTCCCCCGCTGACAGCCGAGAGAAGAACGGTTGAGGCAAAAACCGTAATGAACGAAAAGCATGTAACGGCGGCCGCTTTCTTAATATATATATCGGCGATTTTGCGGTTAAAAACATCCGTTGAATTTTTATTTTTAATAACCGAAAACGCCGTCGACACAAGCACCGCCGCAGTCACGGTCTTGATTCCGCCCGCGGTTCCGACGGGCGAACCGCCTATGAACATTAATATAAGCGACAGAAACGACGACGCGGATGTTAATTCCTTCTGATTTATCGTAAAGAATCCCGCCGTTCTCGTCGTAACCGACTGAAAGAACGAAGCCTGAATTTTGCCGGACAACGGCAGATTTCCTATCGTCGCCGGATTGTCGTATTCGAATATGAAAAAGCCGAGTGCACCGGAAAATATCAAAACCGCAGTCGCGGTGAGCGCGATTTTGCTGTGAAGCGTAAGACGGGAGAAAAACCTTCTGCGCTTCTGCCCCTTCATTAATTCAAAAACTCTTATAAAATCCCACCACACGACGTAGCCGATTCCGCCGAATACTATAAGCAGACACGTTGTCAGATTGACAATCGGGTCAAGTGCGTAACGGCTTAAGCTGTCCGGCGCGATAATATCGATACCCGCGTTGCAGAACGCCGAAACGGAATTAAAAACCGCAATCCATATTCCTCTTAATCCGAAGTCGCGGACGAATACCGGCATATACATAAGCGCACCGACGCCCTCTACAAGAAGCGTGCCGTACACGACCTTTTTTACAAATGCGGAAAGCCCCGAGAGCGTGTTTAAATTAAACGCCTCGCTGATTCTGATATGCTCGCTGAGTCCCGCCTTTCTGTGCGCCGCGGTCATAAACCACGACACCACGCCGACCACGCCGAAGCCCCCTATCTGAATCAGAATAAGAATAACGACATGTCCGAACGTACTCCACGTCGAAAAAGTCGGCACAGTGACAAGCCCCGTAACGCACGAGGCAGTCGTCGCGGTAAAAAGCGCGTCGATATATTCAACCCTTACGCCGTCGGCGGCGCTTACCGGCAGGGATAAAAGAACGCTTCCGGTTATAATTATAATTAAAAATCCTATCAATATGTATTGAGTCGGACGAACGATTATCCTTTTTCTTTTCATATATAAAACCTCATAATAGATTATATCACCGCGAAAAATGTTTTTCATTATATTTATTATGTGATATTATCCGAAAAATGCATTGCATATTTATCATAAACAGTATATAATAAACATAAATCACTTGAGGGAGGTTTTTATATGAATTCCGAAAAAAATTTACGTCCGTTCGGTATGCGCGACAAAATAGGCTATGCGTTCGGAGACTTCGGATGCAACATGAGCTTTGCGTTCATCAACAGCTATCTTATGATCTTCTACGTAACGTGCATGAAAATCAAGCCGGAGCATTTCGCGGTTTTGATTTTGCTCGGTAAAATATTCGATGCGGTAAACGACCCGATAATCGGCTCTCTGTGCGACGCTTCAAAGCCCGGAAAAAGCGGAAGCAAATTCAAGCCCTGGATTTTAAAGGCAAGCCCCCTGCTTCTGATTTCGAGCATTTTAATGTTTATTTACGTCCCGAACGCGCCGTATTGGGTCAAAATCGCAATGTGTCTCGGGCTTTACTGCATATGGAGCGTAGCGTACACAAGCGTAAATGTTCCGTACGGCTCGATGCAGTCGTGCATCACGTCCGACCCCGCCGGCAGGAGCGATTTGTCGACATGGCGAAGCATAGGCGCGATGGCGGCGCAGATTCCGATTATGATAATCCTCCCGCTTATCGTCTATGACGAAAACGACAATCCGCGCGGAAACATATTTATAATATTCGTAGCGGTAATGGGTATTCTCGGGCTTATCGCATTTCAACTGCTTTGCAGAATGACGACCGAGCGCACCGCAGGAGCTCCCTCGCAGGCTCAGAAGATAAACTATATAAAAACTCTCAAGGCGTTTTTACGTAACAAGCATATGCTCGGCGTAACCGTTTCAACCGTAGCATATATCGCGCTGATGATGACGGTCACGACAAGTATGCCGTACATTTTCATGTGTTATTTCAAAAATACGAACCTTATTACGATAGCGTCAATGCTTGCGGGATGTCCCGTCGCGATAGGAATTCTGTTAGCAAAGCCCGCGCTTAAAAAATTCACAAAAAAACAGCTCTGCACATACCCGTTCCTTCTCTCTGCCGCTGCTTCGGGCGTTGCGGCGTTCGTCAAAATTAAAAATCCGTTTATATGGATAGCGCTCGTCGCTCTCGCTATGTTCGGCGCGGCGTTCTACATGACTCTGATGTGGGCTCTCGTCGCCGACTGTATCGACTATCAGGAGCGCAAAACGGGCAGAAGAGAGGAAAGCTCGATTTACGCCACGTATTCGTTCTTCCGCAAGGCGGCACAGGGCATAGGCGCGTCAATCGTATCGTTCGCAATCGGCGCGACAGGCTACGACGAAAAATTAGGCGCGCTCGAACAGGCTGCGGGCGTAGACGAAAAAATCTACTTCGTAACGGCGTTTTTACCGTTTATCGGAGCGTTGATAAGTCTTATAAGCATGCACTTCCTCTATAAGCTTGACGACAACGCGCGTGACGCCGACGAGGAAAAGTACGCAGACGAGCTTATCGAATTCGAGAACAAAAATGAAATTCCCGGTTCGGAGGAAAAATAAAATGAGAGAAATTATAAATATAAATAAAGACTGGCTGTTTTCAAAAACGGCAAAATCCGTCCCGGAAACGCTTCCCGGCAATTGGGAACATGTCGACCTGCCCCACACGTGGAACGGCGTCGACGGGCAGGACGGCGGAAACGACTACTATCGCGGAAAATGTTGGTATCTGAAGAAGCTCACGCGCGCCGAACTCGGCGATGCTCAGGTTAAATTTATACGCTTCGAGGCGGTAAATTCGAGCGCGGAAATATATTTCAACGGCAGAAAAATTTTCACGCACGACGGCGGATATTCCGCATTTTGTGTAAAGCTTGACAATATAAAGGACGAAAATATCCTTGCGGTTTCTGCCGACAATTCACCGAACGACTTCGTTTACCCGCAGATGGCCGACTTTACGTTCTACGGCGGAATTTACAGAGACGTCAGCATTATAGGCGTGAGCGAAGAGCATTTTGACCTCGAATACTACGGCGCGCCGGGCATTAAAATCATCCCGAAAATAAACGGAAATTCGGCTGAAGTACACACGGAAGCGTACGTAAAATCGGACAAAGACGCTCTCGTTAAATTCGTTATAACCGATATGGACGGCAATGAGATTTCGTCCGCCGAAACTGACGCGAAAAACGCGAAAACGATTATAAGGCTTGACAATATTCACCTCTGGAACGGCGTAAAGGATCCGTATTTATACACAATGACGGCATACCTGACCGTCGGCGGAGAGATAAAGGACGTTATTTCCTCGCGTTTCGGACTGAGGACGTACGAAATCGATTCGCAGAGAGGATTTATTTTAAACGGAAAAGAATACCCCCTGCGCGGAGTTTCACGTCACCAGGACAGACCGGGAATCGGCAACGCTCTGACCGAAAAGGAGCACAGAGAGGACATGGACCTTATCTGCGAGGTCGGCGCGAACACGATAAGACTCGCGCACTATCAGCACAGTCAGACTTTTTATGATTTATGCGACGAACGCGGAATGGTCGTATGGGCTGAAATCCCTTATATTTCAAGACATATGCCCAACGGCGAAGCCAATACCGTTTCGCAGATGACGGAGCTTATATGTCAGAATATAAACCACCCGAGCATAGTCGTATGGGGACTTTCCAACGAGATAACCATGAACGGCGCGAACGACCTGTCGCTTATTTCGAATCATAAGAAGTTAAACAACCTCGTTCACAGACTCGACCCGAGCAGAAAGACCGTAACAGCGGTTCTGAGCATGTGTGATCCCGACTGCGAGTATGCAAAAATCTCCGACGTCGTATCGTATAATCACTATTTCGGCTGGTACGGCGGAAAAACCGACATGTACGGCGCGTGGTTCGATAAATTCCACAAGAAATACCCCGATAAAGCCGTCGGCTTGAGCGAGTACGGCTGTGAGGCTCTCAACTGGCATACGTCCGCTCCCGAGCAGGGCGATTATACGGAGGAGTATCAGGCTCTGTACCACGAGGACGTTATAAAACAGTTAGACGAACGCAAGTGGATATGGGCGACGCACGTCTGGAATATGTTCGACTTTGCCGCCGACGCAAGGAGCGAGGGCGGAGAAAACGGAATGAACCACAAGGGGCTTGTCACATTCGACAGAAAGTATAAAAAGGACGCGTTCTACGCATATAAGGCGTGGCTGTCCGACGAGCCGTTCGTTCATATATGTTCAAAACGATATGTAAACAGAACCGAGGACGTAACAAAGATTACCGTTTATACGAATCAGCCCGAGGTCGAATTATTCGCAAACGGTGAAAGTCTCGGAGTTCGGAAAAAAGACAGATACCCGTTCTTCTATTACAATGTTAAAAACGAGGGCGAGACGAAGCTCACCGCGAAGGCGGGCGAATGCGTCGACGAGAGCGTTATAAGAAAAGTCGAAAAACCCGACGAGAGTTATATTCTCAGGGACGAATCGGCGGTCATAAACTGGTTCGAAATCGAGACTCCGAGCGGATATATGAGCATAAACGACACGATCGGCGATATTCTTTCGACATTCAAGGGTAAAATTTTAGCCGTAAAAATCGCGCTCATGGTCAAAAAAACGATGAAGAATAAAAAAGGCTCGACCGGAGGCATGGCTGATATGGCGTCGGGCATGAAGATAAACAAAAGCCTTATCGACATGGGCAAAAGCTTTACGGTAAAACGCGTGTGCATGATGGCGGGAGGCCTGTTTACGAAGGAGCAGATTCTCGAAATCAACGCCGGACTCAATAAAATTAAAAAGAAGAATAAGAAATAAAAACTGCGCCGGGGATGATAAATCTTCGGCGCGGAATATTATAGCAAAAGAGAGTCGAACTCATAAGGTTTATATCCACCCTCTTTCCGCTTCGACTGCGTTAAAGGGACTTGAAAGTCGCCAGACTTCCTGTGTCCCTTCGCCTTGCCGAAACAAAAATATGATTGACATAAACTGCTCCGCACCCAAAAACACGGATAATTAAAACTGAAATATAAGTTTCATATTAAAAAAATACCGTTCTCGCTATTGAGATACGGTATGTTTTTGGGCTTATGAAATTGACTCTCTTATGCTTAGACAACTCCAAGATCAGCTTATTGCCGACCCTGTTATTCTAACACATATTTTCTTTTTTGTAAACACAAATTTCGACAAAAAACCGCCCGCATGCGATTCGTTTCTGCATGCGGGCGGTATTTGTTTTCTTATTTAATTCGACGGTTATTTAAAATTTCATTCGCGCTAAGTTTTGCTTATCAGCGTTATTCTGCCCGTATCGGACACCGAGTATCTGTACGTATACGAGCTTGCGACGTAGCCCCGGCTGTTTACATACTTAAACCGGACGTTGACCGTGCCCTCGCCGATGGATTTCAGTATAAAATACTGTTTTCCGTCCTTCGTATCGTCGGAGAACAGCGTAAGATTCTGCTTATAATACGAATCCGAAAGAGTCATGACGCCCTGTCTGTCAAACGAGCACTCCCACGAATAGCCCGAGGACGGGTTTGCATACAGGGAAACCGTGACCGTATTCTGTTTAACGCCGAGCAATGTCGTAAACGCGGCAATTATGGCGGCAAATCTCTGCAGCCATCTGAAAAGCATTGACATCGGTCTCACCTCCGCAAGAGCTTAAATACACTCTTTCTTGTTTACAATTGTATCATTTTGTGAACAAAAAGTCAAACTTTTTTTAAAAAAAATTCATATTTCAATTGATTTTCGTCACATTCGCAGATTTATATAATTATTTTATATATAATTCCTTGTAAATCTTCTTTAAAAGTTATTTACATTTATTTTTGATTAGTTTATAATAAGGATGTATTACTACGCTCCGAACATTCGGGGCATCAGGAGGTCAACTTATGTCAGCACCGACGTCAAAAGCAAAACTGCCGTCAAAGATCATCGCTCTCGTATTGAGTCTGATGATGATTCTGACGGCGATGCCTCTGTCGTTTGTCGCTTCGGCGGACAACGGCTCGGGCGTACTTACGCTGCCCTCGATCTCCGACGTACATTACGTCGCGGATTTCAACAGGGGCAACTACAACGACGCCTATATGTCATGGGCGCACGCTAACAACAAACACGCAAAGCAGATGGATTCCCTGCTTGACTCCGCGCTCGCGGCTGTCGAGGAGCACGCAAAGCAGAACGGAATGAAGTATCTGCTTCTTGCGGGCGACCTTTCGGCTAACGGCGAGCTTTCAAACCACGAGGCTCTCGCAAAGCGTCTTGAGCAGTTCGAAAAGGACACGGGAATTCAGGTTATCGTAACAAACGGCAACCACGACATCAACAACTCGAACGCTTCCACTTTCATGAACGGCAAAGAGGAAGATACGATGAAAACCACTCCCGAGCAGTTCAAGAGAACGTATAAGAACCTCGGATGGGATCTTGCGTACCACACCTACACCCCCTCAAAGGGCAAGGCGGGCATGCTCTCTTACTCCGTAAAGCTTGACGGCGGTTACAGACTCATCGTCATGGACGCGGGCAAGTATTCAAAGGACAACACCGAAAAGCAGAAAGACGAGCATGAAACCGGCGGCAACATCACCGACGGGCTTATGAACTGGATTCTCGCAGAGTGCGCCGACGCAAAGGCAAACGGCGAAACCGTTATCGGCATGACTCACTGGGATTTAAGCCCGCAGTCATACTTCCAGGGCTACGTTCTTCAGGGATTCGTAATGGATAACTGGGAGCAGGTCTCCGACAAGCTCGCGGACGCAGGCATGCACTGGGTATTCACCGGTCACTCGCACTGCAATGATATATCCTCGACATACTCCGACAGCGGAGAGGCAATTTACTCGATAATGACGTGCAGTATTGTCGAGTTTCCCCATATGTTCAGAGAGACGACATTCACAAAGAACGGCGGCAGCGTAAAGGCTGATTTCAACGTATATGACGCCGACTGCGTAAAGCCCGTAACCGATTCAGACGGAGTAACGTACGCCGTTCCCTACAGGGAAAGCGCGTCGCTTAACAACCAGTACTACGATCTCGACCTCGCTCAGTACGTTACGAATATCGTAATGAGACTCATAAATGAAAAGGTTGTTCCCGGCATAAAAGAGAACGGCAGTCTTATCGACTACATTCAGAAGTCGTTTAACCTCGACCTTCAGTCAAAGCTCAACGACCTTATCGGCGGCGGAATCACCATCGCGGGTATCGCCGTATTCAACGGCAAAAACATAATGAACCTTGTAAGAGATATTTCGACCCAGCTTGAAAAGAATTATCTCAAAGACACGACAAAATTAAGAGATATCGTTTACAATGCGGTAAACGCGATTCTCAACGAGCCGATTTCCGAGGAAACGAGCAATAAATTCGCTTCGAAATACGGATTCGGCAGCGGTGACAAAGCCGGCACTCTCGGCGACGCGGCAAAGAACGTTCTCGTTTACATGTACGAGGGCAACGAGGATATTTCGGACGACGAATTCATGCTCGACGTACTCGCGCAGTGCGACGACGGCTCTCTTACCGATAAGCTTCTCGACATAATTGTAAAGGATCTCCTCCACGGCGTTATCATGGACGAGCTTCTTTCGAATATCGAAATCAATCTCGAAACCGTACTCGGACTCGACAAATCCTCGACTCTCGGCGGATACTTCGACTATGCGATATCGGGAATTCTCGGTATACTCGGTTCTGACAAATCGGCTATGGGCATTATCAACATGCTCCTCGGCAAGGGTATCGTCAAGCAGTACGGCACGTCCGTAGACGAGATCGTCACGAATCTCAGAAACACTTACATTGATCAGCCCAGAAAGAGAAGCGTCGGCTGGTCGTTAAGAAACATTCTCGGCTCCATGGTAACGGACGAGGTTCCGCAGGTCAACGGCGACAACAACGTCTCCTACACATATTCGGGTCCCGTCGCTGTCGAAGCTACGAGCGAAAACATGAGAAAGCCCTCCGAGGTTACCGTAACATTCGGCAAGGACACAAAGACGCAGGCAAACATCAACTGGTATACGAAATACTCTGTAACGGGTACTGATATCGAAATATACGAAGAGGGCGGAAACGTCAAGTTCACGGGTAAAAATTACGTTGACGACGGAATCGACGCTAAGAAGATAACCGAACAGACGACGAGAACGTTCCCCGGAATAGACGTAGGCGTATTCGGAATATTCGACCACGCGCTCACAACGCAGAGACACACAGTCAAGCTCTCGGGACTCGAACCCGGCGTTACCTACTATTACAGAGTCGGCGACGCGTCGAAGGGCTGGTGGAGCGAGACCGGAACGATCTCAACCGCTGACGGAAGCGATAAGGTAACGTTCATTCACACGGGCGATCCTCAGGCTTCAAGCCCGAACGAGTACAACGAATGGTACGACACCCTCGCCGCGGCAAACTCGCTTGCCGATTACGACTTCATCCTCAATACGGGCGACATCGTAGACCACGGCAACAACTTAAAGCAGTGGCAGTGGGCTCTCGACTACGGTGCAAGCGACGAGATCATGAACACGTTCTTCGTTCCCGCGTCGGGCAACCACGAGGGCTACGGACAGAATGCAACGGTCAAGAATTTCTATATAGATTCGGCTCCCGAGCAGGACACGACGACCGGCGTTTACTATTCATTCGATTATAATAACATTCACGTTGCGGTTCTTAACACGAACGACCTCAACGACAAGGACGCTCTTACCGACACGCAGATCAACTGGCTTAAAAAGGATATGAACTCATCCTCCGCACAGTGGAAATTCGTCGCAATTCACAAGGGCGTATACACCAACGGCACGCACTATAACGACGACGACGTAACGGCTATCAGAGGTCAGTTCAAAACCCTGATGCCCGAACTCGGAATCGACATAGTATTCCAGGGTCACGACCACGTTTATTTAAGAACGAACGCTCTTAACGACAACAAAATCGCTTCGAACGGCTACAAGGGTACGACAATTTACGACGACGGTGCGTACAAGACCATGGAAGATCCCAAGGGCACGATTTATATTATAAGCGGTACCGCGGGAAGCAAGCATTATCCCGACCTCGGCGACGGCGAATCCGGCAAGGGGTTCCCCACCGCAGAAAAAATTTACAAGACCGAGAAATCTATATTCTCCAAAATCGTAGTTGACGGCGATATGCTCTACTTCGACGCGTTCACCGTAGACGGAAAGACGACAAAGAACATCGACTCATTCGCAATCAAAAAGACCAAACCCGAGTATATCAAAGGCGACGTAAATCTTGACGGAACCGTAAATGCGGCGGACGCCAGACTCGCGCTGAGAAACGCGGCAAAGATCGAAAATCTTTCAGCGCTCTCGATCAAGGCGGGCGACCTTGACGGCGACGGGGTTATCACCGCGGCGGAGGCTCGTACGATACTCAGAGTTGCGGCAAAGCTCGAACATTTCTAAACCGAAAAAAGGAGTAACGGCACATGAAAAAACATTTTAAAAAGATTCTCGCCGTCGTTCTCTGTTTCGCAATGCTTCTTCCTCTCGCTCCTGCGGCATTCGCGGCGGAGTACGAGAACGATTACATTATCGCGGAATCCGACGGCACAAAGAACGTAAACAAGATCACAAAGGGATTTTACAACGCGGTCGACAAGCTCATTAAGGTTCTTGTCAAGGCTATAAATCTCCTCGTTCCCGCTCCCAAGTCATGGGAAAGCTCGGACAGCTATTCGTCCGACGGCTTTATGGCAGGTAGTTCCGAATTTTTAAACGAACCCGCCGAGGGCGCGCAGTGGTCGCTCGGCTACGGCGAAGCTTCGCTCCTTGAGGGTCAGAACATCATGGACGGCAAACACTACGTTGCAGGCTCTCTCTCCGTTAAGGATAAGCTTGTTACGAGCGTAGCGGATGACCTTAAAGTAAGAACAATCGCTCTCGATGACTCGAGCTCAAGAGGAATCACCGTATTCGCAGTTATCGACGGCTACGGAATGTCTCTTACCGACGTAAGAGGAATCCGTCTCTCTCTTGCGGATTACTGCAAGGAAATGAACATTACGAGTCTTAATATATCCGTTCTTCATCAGCACAGCGCGGTCGACACGTTCGGCATGAACGGACCCCTTCTCAAGGAGCTGGGCAACGGATTCAGAAACATCTCGGGCAAGGCTCCCGTTAACGGTCAGAATAAAGAATACATGGAGAACCTTTATAAGGTAACGGGCGACACCGTAAAGGCCGCCGTCGAGTCCATGAAAACCGGCAAACTCTACTATGCGGAGCTTGATATGACCGAGTATGTAAAGGATAAAAGACCTCCCTACGTTCTCGACACCAACTTCGACCGTTTCCGTTTCGTTCCCGATGACGGAAGCAGGGGTACCGTATTCTCGACCTCTCCCATCCACTGCGTAGGCTTCGGAGCAGGCGGAACCGACGTTACCGGCGACTATCCTTATTATATGGAGCAGGCTGTAAACGAGATGGGATACAACTTCCTTCTCCTCCTCGACGCGGAGCAGGGCACCACTCAGGTTCATCCCAAGGAGTGCGAAGGACTTGAAAGACCCGAAAACATTAAGGTTTACGGCGAGGTTCTTGCGAACGTTCTTATGCAGAACGCGGACGAAAACGAAGTCGCTCCCCTTCTCAATATAAGAAATAAGGAAGTTAAGTTCTCTATCGACAACCCGATTCTTACATTCGCGGGCAAAATGGGACTTGTAACGAACAAGGTTCTCAACGACAACGGCAAGCTTTCCGTTCTCTCCGAGATAGGCTACATGGAGATAGGAAACGACCTCGCGGTTGCTCTCGTTCCCGGCGAGCTTGCGGCGGAGATCGCATACGGCGGATTCCTCACAGCCGAGACTTCGTGGACAAATACCGACTGGACGAAGCCCACTCTTCAGGAAATCACGGGCGACAGACACATGCTCGTATTCGGACTGATGAACGACCAGATAGGCTACATCATCCCCGGCAACGACTTCATGTCCGTAATTTATCCTGCGAACAAATCGCTCGAACTTGTTTCGCTCGGCGATCAGGCTGCGGCACAGCTGACCGATTACTACGCAGAGCTTGTTGCAGAGTGCAAATAAAACAATAAAAACAGAGGATTAAAAAATGTGGATTGAGCTTATACATCTTTTTATGCATATACTTATTCTCCTCATGCGTTTCGGAATAATCAACACCGACGAGCTTGTTTCAAAGCTTGAAAATTACGCAAACGGACTTAAAAAATAAGTTATGAAAACTGCGGGGTCTGCGGTATTCGCAGTCCCCGTTCTCATTATATAAGGATAATATATATAATATGATAATACCCGATTTTACAAAAAACGAAGAAAACAAGACTCTCATGTACTTTTCGCTTGACGAAAAAAAGGCGAACGAGCTCATGGATTCTCTCGAAAAATTTTATTCGGGATGTTCTGAAATGAAGCCGGAGACCGTCGACGGCAAAAAGTACATACGCGTAAGTATTGACTACACGGATTTTTAGGAGATATAAATGAAGATTTTAAGATTTCTGGCGGCAATTTTCACCGTACTTTTCGCCGTTCCCTCCGTATTTGCCGAGGCGAAAAAGGAGATAAACGAAAATTACGAGTATCAGAATACGCATCTTGCTAAACTCGAAGAATTCTATTCGGACTACACGCCCGCGGATGAAAACTCGTTCTGCGCGTTCGACCTTGACGAGGCGATCGACGGCGGAGTTAAATTCAACGAGGTATCGTTCATTGCGACTCATAACAGCTATGAGCGTCAGGGATGCGACGCATATAAAAAGGTATATAGTAAATTAAGCGCTCTCACGTTCGGAATCGTTTCCGAATCGCGCCCCGAATTTGAAAACGAGAATCTGACAGACCAGTTCGAGACGGGAATCAGAAGCATTGAACTCGACGTTGAGACAAAGGATGAAAACGGAGACGTAAGCTTTGTTGTTTCGCATAAGCCCGGAGTCGAAATACGTTCGACGTGCTACGACTTCGAAAAGGCGTTGACGGAGATTAAAATGTGGTCGGACCATAACCCGAAGCATCTCCCGATTACGATTATAATAGAGCCGAAAAAGGACGTTCCGTTCTACTCGGGACTTAAAAACTTCAACGTCGGCTACGCGCAGAAGCTCGACGAGGTCATAAGAAAAACACTCGGCGATACACTGCTCACACCGGCGGATATGATGGGCAGTTATGCGTCGTTTAAAGAGATGAGAGAAAACAACGGCTGGCTCACGCTCGAAGAAACGCTCGGCAGAGTAATGGTTCTGCTCCACGATACGACGATAACGGAAAAATATATCGCCCTCGACAAGAGCATTAAAACGCAGGCGATGTTCCCGATGTTAAGAGCCGACGACGCAGACAGAGACTGCGCCTCGTTCCTGCTTATCAATAAGGCGAACGACGCGCTCAAAAATTCGCAGAAAATCATTTATGATAAGAAGCTCATTGTCAGAACGAGAACCGACAATTTCTACACAAAGGAAAAGGACTGCGACAGAGAAACCGCGATTAAAAGCGGAGCGAATATTATTTCGACCGACCACCCCGTGTTTAATAACGAACGCGAATACGATTACGCGGTGGCGTTCGACGGGGGTTATACCGTCGCTCTCAATATAAAATAAAATAACGGGATATAAAAAGACAACGGGACTTTGTGAAAACGAAGCCCCGTTTTTTTAAATGAAACATTATTTAAAATTTCTGATTTTTCTCACTTCTTACTTCAACTTTGTATTCCCCTGAGTCTCAATCCGAATTTTAATAACAATTTAAAATTGTAATAATTGTAATAACTTTGTAATTCTTTGTAACCTCGGCGTAAGCACTTGTAACACACTTTTGCGAAAAAATATGTTATACTTATATTGAGAAAAGCAAAGGAATGTTTTTCTCAATAAAAAAAGAGGTCAACATCATGAAAAAAGCACTATCGGTATTAGTACTGTTTTTAAGTTTCGCAATTCTCTTCTCCTCATGCGCACAGCAGAAAGCCGAAGACACGACCGGCGAGCCGTCGTCCGCGGAGTCAAGAAGCCTGCCGATGTCATCCGACTCGCTGAAAATCGACCTCGGCAAAGCAAAGCTCTACTTTACGACCGACAATAAAAATTCGGTGAGAAGCGTAAAGAACGATTTTTCAATGATCGGAAGCTTCTGCTCGGACATTCTGTTTTCGTCCTACCGCAATGACGGCGACGAATCGATTACTCCCGATAACGTAAATTGGGGCGGTTACGATATTAAAAACGGCGAGCTTACGAAATTCATAAATCCCGACTCCGTTACCGCTGATTTTTCGAGCGAGGACAGCGTTATTATGAACGACACGGATTTATACGAATTCACCACGCCGAAACACGACGAGAGCAATAATAACAAGTGCGTTCTCATACGCGCGTCGTATTCTTACTCGGAGTGCGCCGTCGAGCTTACGATAGAGAGCGCCTCGCCGACGGGTATTCACATGTCGAAATTAAACGACGACGAATTCATCTATTTTGACTCCGACGTTATGAAATACAACGTAAAGACGAAGAAAAACGACAAATTCGCCTCTGCCGAAGCCGGCGTTAAAATACTCAACGCGTGCGCGTACGACAACATGGTCTACATTGTATGCGACGTTTCGGGCAAGAAGCAGTTAAGAGTGTTCGACTCCGCCGGCAAATTGCAGTCGACCGCCGATTTTCCGAATTCCTCTGCGATATTTAATGAATTTAAGGTTTTCGGCGATTACATTTTTGCGGGATATCATGACGCTGCAATTTATAAAATACAGAACGGCAGTATCTCGATTTTCGAAAAAGACCGCGACCCTGCGGAAATTTACTTAATTCACGGCAATGCAAACGCGACGAACACGAAGAACTGCCCGTATGTTATTTTTTCGAAAAAGTACACTTCCTCAAACGGCAAATCAAGCGAATATAAGCTCATAAATCTTTTCAACGATAAGGTTTACGACATTTCGTTCACCCCCGAGGAGGGCGATTTTACGGTCGTTTCGAGCGTTGTGACCGACGAATACGGAAACCTGCTCGTCAAAATGGATTCAACCGACGACAACGGAGAATCATCCCCCGACTGCAAGTATTATAAGGTCGACGCAACGGCGATAAAATTAATGCTCGGAGAGAAACAATAATTTACCGAAGTAAATTATTGTTTCAGTGATTAATGTTCAGTGACCGGCGGTCAGTTTACTAACCACTGAACACTGCCTGCTGTCCGCTGCAATAATTTATTGCGGGGAACGCGATAAATTATTGCTTGTTTTCTGCACGCAAGGAAGCCCCGCCCGAATATCGGGCGGGGCTTCCGACTGCATAAAATCGGGCAGGATTACTCTTTTTACTCTATCGACGTTGAAAGCTTAGCCGCGAATCTCAAAACGCTTCTCGCTTCCTTTGCGGTCACTTTCGAATCGGAATTTATATCCGCCGCGTACGTCGTTATCTCGTCGGCGGTTTCGAGCTTTGCCGCGATTCTTAATATAATTCTCGCGTCGACGGCGGTTATCCTGCCGTCAAAATTCACGTCGCCCTTGATTATGACGGTGTACTGCGTATTGCCGTACGTAAATTTAAAACCGTTCGGTACTAAAAACGTATCGTCGGGCGATATATCGAGACCGGCAAACTGCGACTCCAACTCACCTAACGTAACGCCGGTTGTCTTTTCGGGTTTTATAAATATAAGCGCGTTGTCATAGTCAACGGAGGCTTTCGAATTATCTGCCAAAACAAGCTTATCCTCAGAGGGAATAGGATTCGGGTTCGGCTTTGTCGGATCGGCAGGCTTGCTCGGATCTGTCGGATTTTCGCTGGTTTCAAACGGAGTGTTTGAACCAAGGATTGCGCACTGGCTCAGATGAGTGGTTTCAAACACAAGGTAGTCGCCTTCCACTACCGCGTCAAAGCGTTCAAGCTCGTCACCGATATATACCGCCTGATAGTATTTGTAGCCCTTAAGCTGATCAGTCATCGGGATTTTAACCGTCATGGGGTTATTCTTAACCTCAACGGTCTTGCCGTCGGCATCTTTAACGGTGATTTGGTAAACAGTAAGTAAGCCGGGAAGCTCCTCTTTTAATTCGGGTTTGCTTTCCAAAACGCTTTCTGTTGCCATAGTGTCGGCATAAAGTTTAGCACCCTCGGGTACGCCGTTGGTCAGGGAGATGGAAACCCCGGTATCGGAATAGGTCAGATCCTTAATTTTTCCTTCATCACCGGGCGTCGGAGTCGGCTCTACCGGGTCTTTAACGGGCACTGACTTGATTACATCGTTGGTGCAGAAGTAACTGAATGTACCTGTTTTTTTCATAACCTGGCTGTAGCCCTCGGGGATTGCCTTATGATCCTTGGTAAGATTTCTCATACCCTCAACAGGAACTGCAATTACAGCTTCTTCTTTATCGCCCCAAGAATTCACAATCTCCATCTTGTCGGTAATTCCCTTGTAAACGGAATACCAAGGTGTTCCTGCTCCGCCTTCAGGAGGAAATTCAATCTTATCCGAACCCCAATAGAAGGTTTCGCCGTCTTTTTGAAGTAAGGTCATGGCCTGTTTAAATGAAATTTTTGCGTCAAGGGTTTTTCCCTCGGGGTCCTTAGTATAGCCCTCGGGCCATGCTACGCCGTCGGTTTGGCTGACAACTACCGCGAGATATTCATTTCCACTGGGAAGTCCGTCAAGCTTTACAAGCTCATACACATCAGTTTGACCCCCTGAATACTCATCATCCTCGAAGAAGTAAATGCCGTAGAGCTTGCCGTCATTGTCCTTTGTGGCAAGCTGCCATGTTGTGTCAGGATAACTTTCTTCATAAATAACAGTTTCACTCACTGCATACTCGCCTTCCACACCGGAGTCAGGGGTCATGGTAAGGGCTGCTTCCAGATTGCCTTGGAAGGGAACTGTTGAGGAAGTTGAGCCTAAAAATGCCGCTGAATATGCCTCGCCGTTTTCCGCAGGCGTACCCTTATATGCTGTAAGTGTAGCTTCAGCGCCTACCTTTAATAAGCCCTGGGTTCCCTCTGCAATAAAGCGGAGAGCGAAAAAATCCTTTTTGTTTTCGTTTACTGTCAGGGATCCGTCGCCGATGATTTCAAGGTTTCCGCCCCAGCCAAAGCCCCATACTACTAAGCTTTGGATATGGTTTTCGCCTATAAGCCTAAGCTTTAGGTCGTCGCCCATCTCGTTGGTAGAAAGAAGCATATCGGGACAGTTGTAGTTTGTAAGGGTAATGGTGTTGGTGGACTTGTCATAAACAGCGCCCTCAACTGTATCGGCTGTACCGCTGTTGCTGTAAAGAACATTGCTCTTAACGGGATCGCCTTCCTCATTCCTTTCGCTGCTGTAAAGCCTTACCCAAGCGTAACTCTTTTCACCTGACGTGGGGCCGTTTCCTGCGAACGCCGTCACAGATGTTCCAAACACCATGCAAAGCGCCAGCAACAGTGCCATAAGTTTTTTCTTGGTTGTTGATTGTTTCATAAGATTTCCTCCTTTATTTAAGACTTATTTCAAGGCATTTTTACTTTTCTTCCTGCCTGCAACGCCAAGCACGCCCAGCACACCGCCGCTTGCAAGCAGCAGGGCAATCCACAACAGAAGATTGGAGTTGTCGCCGATATTCGGGCGGGGCTTCCGACTGCATAAAATCGGGCAGGATTACTCTTTTTACTCTATCGACGTTGAAAGCTTAGCCGCGAATCTCAAAACGCTTCTCGCTTCCTTTGCGGTCACTTTCGAATCGGAATTTATATCCGCCGCGTACGTCGTTATCTCGTCGGCGGTTTCGAGCTTTGCCGCGATTCTTAATATAATTCTCGCGTCGACGGCGGTTATCCTGCCGTCAAAATTCACGTCGCCCTTGATTATGACGGTGTACTGCGTATTGCCGTACGTAAATTTAAAACCGTTCGGTACTAAAAACGTATCGTCGGGCGATATATCGAGACCGGCAAACTGCGACTCCAACTCACCTAACGTAACGCCGGTTGTCTTTTCGGGTTTTATAAATATAAGCGCGTTGTCATAGTCAACGGAGGCTTTCGAATTATCAGCCAAAACAAGCTTATCCTCAGAGGGAATAGGATTCGGGTTCGGCTTGGGATTCGGGTTGGGATTCGGGTCGGTGCCGGATTCTTTCGCTCCGCATACGGTACATACGCCGTCGGCGAATTTATGACCGAGCGCGGGAATCTCCTTTTGAGGGGTGAGAATTTCATCGCAGACGGAGCATTTAACGCCGTCGGTAAGTCCGGGTTCGGTGCATGTCGCTGGCTTGCCCTTGATCGTCTGATTCGTATGAGTATGAATTACGGGGCCGTCGCCGTTCTGTATTACGCTGACATATCCGCAGCGTATGCACGTTTTTCTCGTCATTGACGCACTGTAGGCGGACGCGGGTATTTCCTCGGTTACAAAGTCATGCTCCGAACACTTCGAATCCGAAACGAACGTAATCTCGTTTTTGACCGCGTAATCCTCGCCCGCAGTTCCCTTACTGCCGTATATTGTAAAGCCGTCATTAACCTTCAGACCGCCGAACATATCGTCTGGTTCGACGGGGCAGTAACCGAGCGCGTTATATCCTATATTTTCGACAGAATCGGGAACGGTAACGCCCTTGCCGGCTCCGTAGGTAAAGAACGCGCCCTCGTCAAGAGCGACAAGTCCGTCGTTCAGGTGAATCGACTTAATATTCGGCGCGGAAAAAGCGTTATTTCCGACAAACCGTACGGAATCGGGCAGAACTATGCTCTCGCAGGCGTTAGAGTTAAACGCCTCTCTTTCTATATACCGCACTCCGCCGAGAACTATGTATTTTAAATTCTTGCACAGCGAGAAAGCGGAAGCGCCGACGTATTTACAGCTTTCGGGCAAAATAACGCCGACTATGCCGAGCTGTTCTTTAAACGTATTAAGCTCGGTATGACCGTCGCAGAAATATATCGAAACGCTGACGGTACCGGGTTTGAGCGCAACGACCGTATTGCTCGGTGCGTCGCCCTTGTATGCATACGCGACCTTGCCGAAATAGACAACGCCGTCGGACTGCGAGTTAAACCATGCGGTATTTTGGAATGCAAGAATTCCTACTCTCGTTACGTTATCGGTAAGAGAGCCGAAATCGGTAAGCGACGTGCAGGCGGAGAAGCATGAATTACCTATATATTTAACATTCTTACCGCCCTTAATGCTTTTTAAATTCGAACAGTTTGAAAATACGTTTTCTCCGAGAGTCGTTACGGAGTCGGGAATCGTAATGCTTGTAAGAGCGTTAAGATTTGACAGCGCGCCGTCCTTTATTATTCTGACGTTGTTAAGGTCGACAGATACCGTGTCGGTCTGCTCCTGATTCCCGAATATTCCGCCGCCGCGAAGCTCAAGAGTATCGTCGGGCAGAACTATGTTTTTTGCATTTCCGAAGCATACGCCCTTTAAGACAACGTTGCCCTCGGGAAGCTTTGAGATTTTTACACTATAACATTTTACGAAACAGTTCTCGCCGAGTGTCGCGCGGGCGGGAAGCGTGATGTTTTCAAGCTTCGGCATGCCTTGAATATTAATATAATCAACGCCCTCGGGGATTTTCAGATTTTTAATATTGCAGGAAAATCCGGCATCCTCTATCGTAATCGATTTAAGCGAGTCGGGCAGAATCAGCTCGTTAACGTCCTGTAAATCATTTTCGATAAAAACGGTCTTTGTACCGGCGCGGACGGTGAGCTTAGACGGGTACGCGTCGTACATCGGTCTGCCGATGTACACGGAGCCTACGTATATATCCTCGTCGTCGGCATGATTATAATACCACTTCGTCTCGCCGAAACATCCCATTTCTGCCTCAATCAAAGAATTCGGGAATGATATTTTTTCAAGATTTTCGCAGTCATAAAACGCGCAGTCCTCCAACGCAGTCAAGCCCTCGGGCAGAACAACGCTCGTAAGAGCTTCGCAGTCTCTGAACGCACCGTCGTTTATACGTTTTAATCCTTTGTTAAAAGTGACGGATTTAAGAGCCGGACAGTCGCAGAATCCGTTATTGTCTATAACTTCAACGCTTGACGGAATAACGACGCTTTCGAGCGTGCCGGTTTCATAAAACGCATATTGACCTATCTCCTTTACGCCCTGCGGAATCGTAACGCCCGTAATTTCACTGCCGGCAAACGCCTTGCCTGCAATTGCTTTGACGGAATCGGGGATAACGGGAGTCTTGCTTTCGCCCTTGTAGGCAAGAAGCTGATTCTGCCAGACGAAAAAATCTGACGAATTATCATCGTAGAGCCATTCGTTATAAAGTTCTGACAAAAAACCGGCAAATGATTCACCGTACATCAGCGAGCCGAACGCTCCGCCGTGTACAAACGTATTATTACCCTTAAATGTTACGGATGAAAGATTCGTACAGCCGTAAAACGCTCCTCTTTCTATGTCCGTAACGCTCGCGGGAATTTCGATTTTTTGAAGCTCCATATTCATTCCGAACGCGTCTTTACCGATGGTTTTAAGCCCCTCGGGCAGAACGATTTCCATGAGACTCGAAAAGACTTTTGTCGTCCAGTCCGTCGGCTGATAAAAAGCTTCGTCGGAAATATACCTCACGGTATCGGGGAGAATAATCTTTTTAACAAACTCGTTTGGGTAGCTGTAACCCTCTTCGTTGTGAAAATCCTTAATTCCGACCACGGTATAGCCGTCGATTTTCGACGGGACGGTAACCTCCGCGTCAAATCCCGAGTACGACGTTATCTCGATTTCGTTTTCGGAAACGAAAGAGTACGTAAAGCCGAAGGCATCGTCGCCGGGAGTTTTCTCCTCGCCGGCGGCGGCACCGGGAAAAATCAAAACGGTAACCGTCATAAGCCCTGTCAGAAGCAGAGCCGTAAATTTTTGCCGTCTTTTTTTCATATACGACACCTCCATGTTAATTATTATTGTTAATTACATAATACAATAATTGTATAACATTGTCAATTAAATTTAACAAATTGTAACTTTTTTATTAAAATTTTATACAAAAAAACAAGAGCCGTAAGATGTAATTACAACTCTTGTTTATAAAGATTTTTTATTTTATAGAATTCAGGAATTCCAATGTTTTAAATTCATACGACGTTTGTCTTTTTATATATTCCTCGCACGCAGAATAAAGCTTTTCGGCGGTTTGCTTATCGGGCTTTATCGAAAAAAGTCTGTTCATCGGCGCGTAGCAGATATGGCGCATTGCGTCGACCGTTTTTAAGCTAAGCTCCTTCGCGCCGTTTTTCCGGCAGTTTTTGCAGTAAAGAAGCCCCGAATCAAAATCAAAATACATCGGATCTGTCTCGAATTCTCCGCACTCGGCGCACGCGACAAGGTCGGGCATATAGCCCGAGAGAGAAGCGAAGCGAAGCTCGAAAACCGACTTTAAAACAAGCGGATTACGCTCGGGCTTTGTCATAAAATGAAGCGTGTTGAGCAAAAGCCTCAAAATTTCACGCGCCGGAGTCTCCTTCGGAGCAAGGCGCGAGGTAAGCTCGCACAGATACTGCGCCGCCGCAAGCGATGTTATATCGTTTCTTAAATCAAAAAAATTTTCGAGGGGTTCGCACTCCGTCATTTTAAGCGCGGACGAGCCCTCGAAAAACGTAAAGCTTCCGTACGAAAAAACACATGAGCCTGCATGAAGCTTATTTTTAGGCCGTCGCGCCGACTTCGCGAACGCCGAAACAACGCCCCTGTCGCCCGTCAGCAGAACAACGAGCAAATCCGATTCGCCCGCCGGGGACGCTCTTAAAACAATACCGTCCGTAGTGAACGTCATTTGCTCACGTCCTTAATCAAGTCCGAAATTATGTATAAGCCCCTCGCGGTTGCGCCAGTCCTCTTTGACCTTGACCCAGCAGTGAAGATTGACCCTGCAGCCGAGGAATTTTTCAAGATCGATTCGCGCGCGGGTCGATATTTTTTTGAGCATCGCTCCGTTTTTGCCGATTATAATACCCTTGTGCGACTCCTTTTCACAGTAAATCGTAGCCTCGATATCGATAATCTCGCCGTCCTCGCGCTCTTTGAATTTTTCAATTGCGACGGCTGTTCCGTGCGGAATCTCGCAGTCGAGATTTTTAAGAAGCTTCTCGCGTATAATCTCCGAAGCCAGCACGCGTTCGGGCTGATCTGTAAGCGTGTCGTCGGGGAAAAAGTGTTCGCTTTCAAAGGCAAGAGCCATAAGCTCGTCCTTTAATTCGTCGAGTCCGTTCCCGTCCTTAGCCGACAGCGGGACTATCGCCTCGAATTCATAAAGCTTCGAAAACTCCAGAATCCTCGCCATTAAATCCGTCTTTTCGGGTATTAAGTCGATTTTATTTATCGCAAGCACCGCGGGGATTTTCTCGCGTTTGAATCTGTTGATAAGCTCAGTCTCCGCAGGGCGTATCTCTCCCTTGGGTTCAACCACGAGCAGACACGCGTCGACTCCGGATATACTCTCGTCGACAGCCTGAACCATTTTCTCTCCGAGCTTTGTTTTCGGACGGTGAAATCCGGGCGTATCGGTAAATACAAGCTGTGTTTCGTTCTCTGTAAGAACGCCCATGATTCTCGTTCTCGTCGTCTGCGGTTTGGGTGAAACTATCGCCACCTTCTGACCGAGCAGACGGTTAAGTATCGACGACTTGCCCGCATTGGGGCATCCGACTATTGCAATAAACGCCGTTTTCGACGCTGCGGGGGATGATGTCATATATTAAAATTCTCCTGTGAAATTATTCGTCCATCGTATACGCGTTGCTTCCGGGCAGTCCGAGCTGAACGAGCACGGTCTCTTCCTTCTCTCTCATTCTGACAGCCTCAAGACCGCCGTTTACGTGGTCGTAGCCGAGCAGGTGAAGCATTGAATGAACTGTAAGAAACGCCATTTCGCGCTGTAAGGAATGCTCGAATTCCTTAGCCTGTTCCTCGGCTTTCTCAACGGAAATTACGATATCGCCGAGAACCTTTGCGCCCGTCTCGGGATTAACGTCGTAATTTGCGGTACCGTCCTCCTCGACTCTGCCGAGCGGGAACGAGAGAACATCCGTAGCGGAGTCGACGTCTCTGAACTGTTTGTTCAGTCTGTGAATCTCCTCGTTGTCGACGAAGCGTACGCTGATCTCAGCCGAATCGTGGAACTTCTCCATAACGAGAGCCGCATTACAGCATCTTCTGATCAGCATTCTGATACCCGTAGGGATTTTAACCTTTTTCTGGTCGTTTGAAATGATAACCTTGATTTTCTCTTTCATTTTCTTTTTTTCGTCTCCTCATGCTTTTCGTAAGCTTTTATTATATCCTGTACCAATTTATGTCTGACTACGTCCTTTTCGCTGAAGCGTACCGTCGCTATATCGTCGACGTTTTTAAGAATCTTCAGCACCTCGATAAGTCCCGAACGCTTACCGTCGGGCAGATCGACCTGCGTGATGTCGCCGGTTACGACTATCTTCGAGCCGAAGCCGAGACGGGTGAGAAACATTTTCATCTGCTCGGGCGTTGTGTTCTGAGCCTCGTCCAAAATTATAAAGCTGTCGTCAAGCGTCCTGCCTCGCATATACGCAAGCGGAGCGACCTCGATGCATCCCTTTTCCTGATATTTCTGAAAATTCTCCGCGCCGAGCATGTCGAACAGCGCGTCGTACAGCGGTCTTAAATAAGGGTCAACCTTCTGCTGAAGATCGCCGGGGAGAAAGCCGAGCTTCTCGCCCGCCTCCACCGCAGGGCGTGTGAGAATTATCCTTGTGACCTGTTTTGAGCGGAACGCCTTGACCGCCATCGCGACGGCAAGATACGTTTTGCCCGTACCCGCGGGGCCTACGCCGAAGACTATCGTATTATTCTTAATGCATTCAATATATTTCTTCTGTCCGAGCGTTTTGGGCTTAACGGGTCTGCCCTTTGTCGTAAGACATATGCTGTCCCCGGAAAGCTCGCCTAATTTATCCTCGTTTCCGTCCTTTACGAGAGAGATGACGTACCCGACGTTCTGTTCGTTGAGAGCTTCGCCGTTCGTGACGAGCGCGAGCAGTCCGTTTATCGCGCGCGAAGCCGACATGACGTCCTCCGCCTCGCCCGAAATCCTAACCTCACCGCCGCGGTTTACAACGGTGACGGAAAAGCTTTTCTCTATTGATTTTATATTTTCGTCGAACGAGCCGAACAGGCTGACGGCGTGTTCCATTTTGTCAATATCGATTGTGGTTTCAAACATCCGAATATATTTCTGTCCTTTTTATCCCTTTTTATATTATTATAGCACTTTAATTTTTTTTGTCAATAATTAATAGAATTTTTAATAACTTTTGTTTGAAGACAACAAAAATTCAATCTTCAAAAATTATGCTTTGACGTACGATTTCTTTGTCGGTCAGAACGTATTTCCCGTCTATGGCGCAGATTCCGTTTTCGATTGAATAAGAAAGAGCGCGAGACTCTATTTCACACCCCGAAACCGTGTTTTTTTCATTTTTAAAATACTCATACCCGGCAAGCAGAAGCAGACCCGACGAATCAAGGGGCGAATTGTCGGGCTGTAAAAACAAGAATCTGTCCGTCGCCGTGCCGACGGGAAGCGTAACCCCGTTTGCGGTAAGCAGACTTTCCGTTCTGCTTTTTTTATCGCAGTCCCGCATGATTCCAAACGGTATTTTAAGCCCGAAAAAACAAACGGAGCTTCGTGTTTTCATATCTTTAACCGAAAATCTCGGGTCGTTTTCGCCGACGCCCGTGCTCAGAAAATCATTACGGCGGATTTCAACCCTGCCGTCCGCGTTCACCGCCCTCGCGCCGCCGCCGGTTCTCTCGACGGTTCCGCTTATCAGAAGCTGTCCTTTCAAAACGGCGCTTCCCACGCTCACAACCCCCTCGCCCGAATAGACCTCGAGACGGGTCAGAACACCGTCGCACGGTGCGACAATATTCGACGGGTTATCGTCAGTGTGCATATCGGGAGTTTTCACGCTCTCGCGTATCTCGATAAACGCACGGCTTCCGACGATGTTTACCGAGCACCATATGATATCGGGATTCGTCGCGGTAACCGAAGCCTGAACGCAGTCCACGTCTATATTATCCGCAAAAGCGCCCGGTTTAACGCCGTAGGACGAAAAAATATCGAGTATCTGCTTATCGGTAAACGATTCGTTCCCCGAGACCGAAACGCTCCATATCATTGACGATAAAATAAAAACAAGAACGCACGAAATTACCGACGAAACGAGAAAAAATGCGCGCGAACGGTTATTGTAAATTATGACGGGCAGACCGCACCGGACGGATAAGCCGACGGTCATTCCCGATTTTTCGGCGGGGATATTGATTTTTTTAAACGCGGACAGCGATGCCTTTGCGCTTGTAACACCGCCGACGGTTCTGACGTCCCACAGCTTTATTCCGTTTGCAAAGCATAAATTGACAAACCGCTCGGAAAATCCGCCCTCGCACGTAAATTCGACATAGCCCAGCAAAAATCTTATAAGCTTTATAAGAAGCATTTTTTCACGCCCTTTAAGAAAAAGAAATATTCATAACGCCGCCCTTTATTTCGATTCTGTCGTCGTCATACGAGCTTATTTCGAGTCCCTCGCCTTCGTATGTTATCACCGCGCCCGTCAGATTCAGACGGATTCTGTCCGAATCGTATTCGAGAACCCCGAGACACCCCTCGGTAAGAATCTGATTTCTGCCGAAGAATTCTATGTGAAAATCATTCGTGACCTGCGTTGCGGGTATCTGCAATTCGTCGGCAAGGGCGCGCGTAATTTTTCTGCCGTGATTTTTTCTGTTTTCTCTTGACATAAGCATACCTCCCCGAAAAAATATATGACGTTTCCTCATTGATTATCACGAAAACGCATAGAATGTATCGGTGATAAAAATGAACAGAACGAAAAAAATTATAACCGCGCTTGCTGTCACCGCCGCCGCAGTCATATTGACTTTAAACGCCGAATCGGCGACATACGGCGCAAAACGGGGGATTTCAATGTGCTTCGAAACGGTTATACCGTCGCTTTTCCTGTTTTCGGTTCTGTCTGAAACTGCGTACGGACTCGGCGCTTTTTCGTCGGGCAGAACGGCTCGGGCGGCCGCGAAATTTTTAAATATTCCCGTTACGTGTATATGCGCCGTCGTTTTTTCGTTTTTAGGCGGATACCCCGTCGGAGTAAGGCTTATCAAAAAAGAATTCGACAAAAAAAATGCGGATGCGAAAACGGCTCAGCGTCTCGTATCCTTCTGCGTAAACGCCGGGCCGGGCTTTATAATAAACACGGTCGGCGCTGCCGTATTAAATTCGGTTTTTTCGGGCGTCGCCGTGCTTGCTTCGACATTTCTGTCGTCATTTATCACGGCGGTCGTTCTCGGTTTTTTATCTAAAAGAAAGGTCGGAATACATACTGCCGGTTCGGCTTCGGAAAACACGGAAACTGCTTCGTTTTCGGAGGTTTTCACGTCCTCGGTTTCGAATTCGGCGAGGGCAATGATCTCGATTTCGGCGTGGATAATATTGTTCTCCGCACTCGAAAGCGTACTGTTTTCATATATAAAAAACGAGAGAATCGGGTTGTGGCTCCGCATGATTTTTGAGGTGACGGACGGCGTTTCGGCGGCGGAATCGATCGGGGGCGCGCCGTTATGCTCCGCGGTTACGGCGTTCGGCGGAATATGCGTTTTCATGCAGATATATCCAATGCTTATTAAAATAAAAATCAAACCGCATACGTATTTCATAGCGAGAATTCTAAACGCCGTAAATTCGTACGCGGTATGCTCCGTTTTAATTAAAATTTTTCCGTCGGCGGTCAAAACCGCTTCATTAAATTCGTATAATTCGGCGTTTTCGTCCTCGGCTGTTTCTAATGCGGTTCTTCTTATCGCCTCGGGCGTGATGATAATGTCGGACTCGTTTTCGGACGTAAAAATTCTTCCGAAAAAGCACAAGTCGACATGATATGCTTGACTTTTTATAAAAATATATATAGAATTAATAAAGAATGTTTTTTAGTCGCCGGGCGGAAACGGAGGATTCGGTAATGAGCGATAAACTTACGAATGTGAAAATCACCCCGCAGTGTATGTACTGCGCGCGCGGAACGACGGCGGCGGACGACACCGTTCTCTGCCCGAAAAAAGGGGTCATGCAGCCGTTTTCGTCCTGCCGTAGATTCAAGTACGACCCGCTCAAACGCCAGCCTGATTTCAAAGAGGAAAAAATGGACTTCGACCCGGATGACTTCGTATTATAAAATATTAAAGCTGATAATAAAGAGAGGAACGAAACATAAGAATCGTTCCTCTCTTTTTATGCTTTGTAATTAACCGTCAATGGTATTTGCAAGTCTCGCGGCGAATCTTAAAATATTTCTCGCCTCGGCGGACGTTACCTTGCCGTCGGAATTTATGTCGGCGGCGGATTTTGTGAAATCGCCGGATTTGCCGCTCGGAAAAGCGACGAGAGTTGTCATATCCTTACTGTACAAAACGCCGTCGGCGGATATGTAGTTACTGTTATTTTCATCAACATTAAATTCTGTCAGGGAAGTACATCCGTTAAAAGCGGAGAGGTCAATATCCGTAACTCCTGCGGGAATCGTTACATTTTTGAGGGCGTAGCAGTGCGCGAATGTAAGGAAATCGATTTTTGCCAGACTGTCGGGAAAGTTAATTTCCTCTAAATTTATGCACGTATAAAATGCATACTCCCCGATACTTGTTATGGTATCCGGTAAAATTACTTTTTTTAAACTCCAGCACTGTGTAAATAACCAACCTGATATTTCCGTTATTCCGTCCGGTATTTCAATACTCTCGAGGCTGGAACAGTTTTCAAACACACCGCCTCCCAGGTGTTGTACTTCATTTGGTATATTGATGCTTTTTAATGCAACGCATCCGCTGAACGCTCCGTCGTTAATTTCGGTAATTGAATCGGGAAGCTTTATTTCCGTTATCAAAGTGTTAGAACAAAACGCGTAAGCCCGGATTTTTGTTACCGAGTCCGGCACTTCATAATACGAGCCGCTTTTCGCGCTCGGGAATGTGATAATCTCCGTCATATCCTTGTTAAAAAGTACTCCGTCTTCAGAACGATATACCGCATTATTCTCATCAACATATATATTTTTTAAAAACGGATTAATAACAGCACCGACAAAAACATCTGTTACCGTCTCGGGAATTGTCACACTTCTAATTTTTGCTTCCGGATCAAAAATTGTATTGGTGTGCGAATAGCCCCCCAGTACTGTTACCTTCATCCCGTCTATTTCCGACGGAATTACTACATCGGCATCGGTTCCCGTATACTGATATATGTATATATCAGACCCGTCGGTTTTGTACTCAAATTCGCCGTACGTTTTAATTTCATCATCCGCAAACGACGTAAATGCAAGTCCGCTCGTAACGCTCAGCAGCATTAAAAGCGACATAAAAAGAGACAGAATCTTTTTCGGTGTTGATTTCATGTTAATACCTCCGTAATTTTATATCTTTATTTTATACTTTTTATCGAAGATGTCAATAAAATGGGAATGAGATACACAAAATCGGCTTGAAATGCAAAAAAAGCCACGCGGATTTATAAAAAAGACAACAAAAAAATCCCCCTTTACGGCAAAACAACAAAAACTGCCGTAAGGAGGGAAGAAAAAATATTTTTATTTTAAGAAGTTCATTGCGGTCTTATACGCTTTTTTGCCGTTTAAGGAGACATACGACGAGTGGTTTTCGCCCTTTAAAATATCGAGCGACGACAGCTTTATTTTATCGTGCATGAACACAGCGTCGGACAGCCACATTATATCATTCTCGGCTATAACAATGTCGGTCGGGCACGTTATTTTACTAAGCTTGTCCGCAGTCATATCGGGCAACGTCAGCATTAAGTCATTGAGTTTGTCGTGATGCCGTAAATTCGACAGCAGAACTCCCAATGTAAAGTACGGCTTCATCATGTCCGGTCTTGAATTTGCCCCGTACGCGATGACCGCGCCGGGAATGTCCGGGCAGGTGTATGCGAGCGTAAGAGCAACTATCGCACCGTCGGAGTGACCGAGGATATACGGCTTTTTAAGATTTAATTTCTTTATAAACCGTGCGGTATCGTCCGCCATCAAATCATACGTTATAACGCCCGGGTCGGAGCTTTGCCCGTGACAACGGCTGTCGATTGAATAAACGGTAAAGTCGTTTGCGAGATATCTCGCGAGAGAATCAAGCCCCAGATGGCTCGATGAGTTGCCGTGTATTAAAACAACAGGCTGACGTCCCGTTTTGCCGTATACCGCGTAATGCATCGTAATTTCGCCGAGCTCAACGTCAAGCTCGATTGCCTCGTCCGTTATAGGAGCGGGAACGGGAATGTTATCAAGCTTCGCAAAGCCGTATCTGTCCGCCTGAATTCTGTCATATATCAAAAATGAGCCGACCGTGACCGCGCCCGCAAGCACGGCGCATCCGACGGCGATAAGAGAAGCGCGTTTCATTTTGGGATTTTTTCGTCTATGCATAAAAAAGCCTTCCTGTTTTTTTACAATTATACAACAAAACTTCACATTGTTCAATAAAAATTATTTTTTCTTTATATTTTATTGCTTTAAATAGCGGAAATAATATGATACAATATTAAACGGGGACGTAAACATCCCCGAGTAAAAAGCGGACAGCGCCGGAGCAAATCCCGACGGATTTGACATCATATACTGCAATACGGCATTGTACAAAGAACGGACAGGAGTGATCAAACAATGAAAATAACTCTCAACCCCGACAAAGAGACGGTCGCCGTCATAAAAGAGGGACTCAAGCAGCGCGGAGGCTACTGCCCGTGCCGGCTCGAAAAGACCGAGGACAACAAGTGCATGTGCAGGGAGTTCCGCGAGCAGATAGCCGATCCCGAATTCGAGGGATACTGCCATTGCATGCTGTATTATAAGTCAAAATAAAATAAAAACAAGGAAAGGAAAATCGGAATGGAAATCAAATTAACAAAGGACAATTTTGATTCGGAGGTTATCAATTCGAATATCCCCGTGCTCGTCGACTTCTGGGCGTCATGGTGCGGTCCGTGCCGTATGATAGCCCCCGTCATAGAGCGCATAGCCGAAAAATTCGACGGCAGAATAAAAGTCGGCAAGGTAAACGTCGACGAGGAGCCGGAAATTTCGCTCGAATACAATATTGCGAGCATCCCGACGGTAATGATATTCAAAAACGGTGAGGAAGTATCAAAGAGTATAGGATACTCGGACGAAGCGGAAATCGAACAGCTTGTATTGCAGGCAATACAGTGATTAGCGGTTAGCAGTCAGTGATTAGAAATCACATAATACTGCACACTGACTGCTGTACACTGATCACTGCAAACAATAATATATATCCGTAAATTATTGTTTGTTCTTTAAGAGTCTCGCCAGCTCGTCCATAAACGAATTTATATCCCTGAACTGTCTGTAAACCGAGGCAAAGCGCACGTATGCGACCTCGTCTATCTCTTTAAGCTTATCCATCGTCAGCTCGCCGATTCGTATCGACGTGACCTCCCTGTCGAGCGAGGACTGGAGCGTCGTTTCGATTTCATCGACAGCGTTTTCGAGCGTTTCGAGCGGAACGGGGCGTTTCTCGCACGCTCTTAAAAGTCCGCTCATCAGCTTGTTTCTGTCGAAAACCTCGCGCGACTTGTCCTTTTTGACAACGACGATAGGCAGGCTCTCGACAATCTCGTACGTCGTAAAACGTCTGTGACATTTAAGACATTCGCGTCTGCGTCTGATCCTCTCGCCCTCGTCGGTGGGACGGGAATCTATAACCTTGCTCTCCTCATAGGAGCAGTACGGACATTTCATAAAAAACACCTCATACATCAGTAATCTGTTTATATAATATCAAATATTTCTCGTCATTTCAACAACAGGATGTGATATAATTGAATATTAATTTGCCCGAATTCGTAAAAAAAGCTCTCATTAGAACTAATGGGGCGGGCGAGGAGGCATTCATCGTCGGCGGATGCGTACGCGATATTCTGATGGGCAAAACGCCTCACGACTGGGACATTACGACCTCTGCGAAGCCCGAAAAGACAAAGGAGATTTTCTCCTCGTTCAAGACTGTCGATACGGGCATAAAGCACGGCACCGTGCTTGTTTTAATCGACGGCGAACCGCTTGAAATTACGACATACAGAATCGACGGCGAATACACGGACTGCCGTCATCCCGACTCGGTAAGCTTTACATCGGACATTGAAAACGACCTGTCGCGCCGCGACTTTACGGTAAACGCGATGGCGTACAGCGACAAAAAAGGGCTTGTCGATTTATTCGGCGGGGCGGACGATATCAAGAATAAAATTATCCGCTGTGTCGGAGACGCGGACAAGCGTTTTAACGAGGACGCGCTTAGAATCATGCGAGCGCTCCGCTTTTCGTCAACGCTCGGATTTACGATAGAGGGCGAAACGAAAAAAGCGATTTTAAAAAATAAGGAGCTTTTGAACAACGTCGCAAAGGAACGGATTTCAACAGAACTGTTAAAATTATTATGCGGTAAAAACGCGTTTAACGTGCTCGAAGAATACGAGGAGATTTTCGGCGTTATCATCCCCGAATTAAAGAGCGAATTCGGCTTTGAACAGTACGGCAAAAAGCACGCGTACACCGTATGGGGTCACACGTGTCATACGGTCGATAATATCGATTCGAACGACGAAATTCTGCGCCTTACAATGCTTCTTCACGACATAGGCAAGCCCGCAACGCACAAATTAAACGACAAAGGCGAGTCGACATTTAAAAATCACGCCGCCGTCGGCGGAGAAATTGCCGAAAGGGTGCTTAAGGATTTAAGATTCAGCAATAAAGTATGCGAAACCGTGACGTTTCTCGTGTCTCATCACGACATGGATGTTCCCTCGACGAGAGCCGAGGTTAAGAGGTATCTTAATATGATGGGCGAAGAAAATTTTGTCCGTCTTATGAAGATAAGAACCGCCGACCGCGGAGCTCTGAGCGAAAATTTCCGCGATATTCGGGCACAAACGGACTTTGCATACGCGCAGTTTTATGATATTATAGATAAAAAAGAGCCGTACACGTTAAAAGACCTCGCCGTCAACGGCTGCGATTTGAAGAAAATCGGAATAACGGGAGGGAAAACACGGGAGGTGCTCGAAAAGCTGCTCGGCGCGGTTATCGAGAACCCGGAAATGAATACGAAAGAAAAACTTATAACACTGGTCACCGACTGCTGACCGCTAAAAAGGAGCGTACAAATGAGAGAAAAAATCAACCTGAATTTCGGCTGGAAATACTCCGAAACATTCTCGGAGGACATGATTAAAAAATCATACTCCGACAAGGATTTCGAGACAGTCGACATTCCCCACACGAACAAGGAAATCCCCTACAACTATTTCGATGAAAAAATGTACCAGTTCGTAAGCTGTTACAGAAAGCATTTTAAATTCGACAAGGAAAAGTTAAACGGATCAAAGCGCGTTCTTCTTCATTTCGAGGGTGCGTCGGTTTATGCAAAGGTCTACATAAACGGCTCGTTTACAGGTGAGCACAAGGGCGCGTACACCCCGTTCGTATTCGACATAACGGACTTTTTAGCCTCGGACAACGTAATAACCGTTATGCTTGACTCGACAGAGAGAAACGAGATTCCCCCGTTCGGAAACGTTGTCGATTATCTCGTCTACGGCGGAATTTACCGCGAGGTCTGGATGGAAATTGTCGACGACGTAAGAGTCGGGGACGTTTTCATAACGACCGAGGACGTTTTGAGCGAGAAGAAGGTTATCTGTGCAGATATTACGTTCTCTCACCATGCAGAGGGCGAGCTGTCGCTCGAGCTTCTCGATTCGGATAAAAAGGTTATCAAAGAGAAAAAATGCGACGTTAAGGCTCGTATTTTGAAAATCAAATGGAGAGTCGGCGGAGTTAAGCTCTGGGATTTGGACACCCCGAATCTCTATACGTTAAGAGTTAAATTCGGCGATGACGTGACAGAATACAGATTCGGATTCCGTTCGTGCGAATTTACGCGTTTCGGATTTAAATTGAACGGCAGAACGGTTAAAATTATCGGACTCAACCGTCATCAGAGCTATCCGTACGTAGGCTACGCAATGCCCGCCTCCGCGCAGAAGGCCGACGCCGATCTTCTTAAATTCAAGCTGGGATGCAATCTCGTCAGAACCTCGCACTATCCCGATTCCGTTCACTTCCTCGACAGATGCGACGAAATAGGACTTCTCGTATTCACCGAAATGCCCAGCTGGCAGTATTTAGGCGAGGGCGAGTGGAGAAAGAACTGCCTTGACAATATCGAGAGTATGATATTAAGAGACAGAAACCATCCGTCCGTAATTCTTTGGGGCGTCAGAGTCAACGAGGGTCAGGACTGCGACGAATTCTATAAGGAGACGAACGCGCTTGCAAGAAGGCTCGACCCGTCGAGACAGACAGGCGGAGTCAGAAATATGCCCCAAAGCTCGTTCCTCGAGGACGTTTACACATATAATGATTTCTCGCATTCGGGCGGCAAAATCGCGCTTCTGCCCTCGCTCATCGTATGCGGATTAAAACCGTATCTTGTAACGGAAAATAACGGTCACATGTATCCGACAAAGACGTTTGACCGCGAGGAGCTTCGCACGGAGCACGCGTTGAGACACGCGAGAGTTCAGAACGCCTCGTTCGGCAGTAAGCGTATTTCCGGCGCAATCGGCTGGTGTATGGCGGATTACAACACGCATAAGGACTTCGGCTCGGGCGACAGAATCTGCTATCACGGAGTTACCGATATGTTCAGAATTCCGAAGCTTGCCGCAAGCGTATTCTCATCCCAGCAGGACAAAGCGCCGGTCATGGAGACAAGCTCGTCCATGGATATCGGCGACTACCCCGGCGGAATCATCGGACTGACCTATATATTCACGAACTGCGACGAAATCAAGGTCTACAAAAACGGCAGATATACAAGCTCGCTCACGCCCAGGGACGGCAAGTTAAAGCACCTGCCCCATCCGCCCGTTTCGCCCGTTGACTATCTCGGAAACGTGCTCGAGGAAGAGGAGGGACTTGACCCGATTACGGCAAAGTATCTTAAAAACGCGCTCATCGCCGCGGGCAAATACGGCTACATTATGCCTGTGCATCATTATATCGAGGTCGCAATCGCGTTCCTGCACGGCAGAATGACTTTCAATCAGATATACGATTTGATTACGAAGTATTTTGCGAACTGGGGCAACGAGCAGGTTGAGTATAAATATGAGGGCTACAAAAACGGCGAGCTTATCAAAACTATAACGCGCACTGCCGTTAAGTCGACTCACATAAGCGTAAGCGCGGACAGCGATACCCTTATTGAGGACGAAACGTACGACGTAACGAGAATCGAAATTCTCGCCCTTGACCAGAACGACAACCGCCTGCCCTACTGCAATTCGGCGGTCAATGTAAGCGTCGAGGGTCCTGCGGAGATCATAGGACCCGACGAGTTTTCGTTAATCGGCGGAGTCAGGGCGTTCTGGGTCAGAACCGTAGGCAGCAGCGGAGACGTCAAGGTCACAATCAAAACCGAGGGTCACGAAGATCATACGGTCGAATTAAAGGTTATAAAGAAGTAAAATAAAACCTCTGTCAAACAGTCTTCGTCAATTCCCACAAAAAAAATTGAATTTTTTGTGAAAAAGGGGTTGACAAAAGGCGAAAAACGAGTATAATTCAACGCATAGAGACAAAGGCGTCTCAGAGTTTCGGACTCTGGGACGCTTTCTCTTTTATGGGTAAAAGTTAAGACGGGACAAAGGCGTCCTATGCCGGTATTTTATATCGGTGTGCGCCCTTGTCCCGTTCTTTATTTGCAGAAAATGAATTGAAAATGAATTGAAAAGAAATTGAAAAGGAGAAAACATTATGACTACAGTATCTGATTATTTCGGCAGTCTCGTATTTGACGACAGAGTAATGAAGGCTACTCTTTCGGCGGATGTTTACGCGTCGCTCAAAAGGACGATAGACGAGGGTGCGAGCCTTAAAAACGACGTTGCCAACGCAGTCGCTCTTGCAATGAAGGACTGGGCGGTCGAGCACGGCGCGACTCATTTCACTCACTGGTTCCAGCCTCTTACCGGAATTACGGCGGAGAAGCACGACAGCTTTATCTCTCCCGCTCCCGACGGCAGAGTTATAATGGAATTCTCCGGCAAGGAGCTTATAAAGGGCGAGCCCGACGCGTCGAGCTTCCCCTCGGGCGGACTCCGCGCGACCTTTGAGGCAAGAGGCTACACCGCATGGGATCCGACTTCGTATGCATTTATAAAGGATAAAACGCTCTGCATTCCTACGGCGTTCTGCTCGTACGGCGGAGAGGCGCTTGACAAAAAGACTCCGCTGTTAAGGTCAATGGAGGCTCTTAACAAGCAGGCTCTGAGAATATTAAAATTATTCGGAAATACCGACGTAAAATGCGTACGCACTTCTGTAGGCCCCGAGCAGGAATACTTCCTTGTCGATAAGGCTATGTATGAAAAGCGCAAGGATTTGATGTTCACCGGCAGAACTCTTTTCGGCGCGATGCCTCCCAAGGGTCAGGAGATGGACGATCACTATTTCGGCGTTATAAAACCGAGAGTCGCCGCATATATGGCGGATTTGAACGAAGAACTCTGGAAGCTGGGTGTTCTTGCAAAGACCGAACATAACGAGGTTGCTCCCGCACAGCATGAGCTTGCCCCCATTTACACGACTACGAATATTGCAACCGACCATAACCAGCTGACAATGGAGATTATGCAGAAGGTTGCTTCAAAGCACGGACTTGTCTGCCTGCTTCACGAAAAGCCGTTCGCGGGCGTTAACGGAAGCGGTAAGCACAACAACTGGTCTATGGCGACCGACACGGGCGTAAATCTTCTTACCCCCGGCGAGACTCCGTATGAAAACGCGCAGTTCCTGCTGTTCTTATGCGCCGTTATTAAGGCTGTCGACGACTATCAGGATTTGTTGAGACTCTCCGTAGCCACGGCAGGCAATGACCACCGTCTCGGTGCAAACGAGGCACCCCCCGCAGTCGTTTCGATGTTTTTGGGCGACGAGCTTAATGCCGTTCTCGAGGCTATAAAGAACGACGAAGCGTATGAATCAAACGGCAAAAAGATAATGAAATTGGGCGTTCACGTTCTGCCCAAGTTCGCAAGGGACAATACAGACCGTAACCGTACGTCTCCGTTCGCCTTCACGGGAAATAAATTCGAATTCCGTATGCTCGGCTCTTCGAATTCCATAGCGTGCGCGAACATCATGCTCAACGCTTCTGTTGCTCAGTCGCTTAAAATTTACGCCGACCGTCTTGAGGGCGCGGAGGATTTCGAAACCGCACTTCACGACATGATTAAAAAGACGATAAAGGATCACGAGCGCATTATATTCAACGGAAACGGCTACGACGACGCATGGATAAAAGAGGCGACAGAGAAGAGAGGACTTCTCAATCTCCGTACGACTCCCGACGCTATGTCGGCATTCCTTGATAAAAAGAATATAGATATGCTCACGTCGTTAAAGGTATTCTCCGAAACGGAAATTAAATCGAGATATGAAATTCAGCTCGAAAACTACTGCAAGACGGTCAATATCGAGGCTTGCACCATGATCGACATGGCGGAAAAAGAGATTCTGCCCGCCGTATGTGAGTACGAAAAAGACCTCTGCGAAACAGTATCGGCTAAAACCGCGGCAGTCGAGGGACTTAAATGCAGGCACGAAAAGGGCGTTATTTCGAGCCTTTCCGAACTGACGGATTCGATTGCGGACGCTGTCGGGGAGCTTAAATCCTCCGTCGGCGAGTACGAAAAGATTGACGATATAACAAAAGCTTCGTTCTTTATAAAGGACGTAATAATCCCGAAGATGGACGCTCTGCGCGCTCCGTGCGACGAGGCGGAAACGCTTACGGCAGTTAAATACTGGCCGTTCCCGACCTACGGCGACCTCCTTTTCGGAGTTAAGTAAGGGAAAAGAGAGAATAAAATAACAATAACCGCATAAAACAATTTTGGGGAAGAGAATTGTTTTATATAGCAAAAGAGAGCCGAACCTCATGGGTTTGACTCTCTTTTGTTTTTTATCGTATTCTGATCTTTCCGAGCACATTCTAATCATTTTCTAACCATAATGATTGACAAGAATGGTTAGAATAACTTCAATAGATTATGACTGCGTATTTGTCGGAATCGGTTTCTCCGAGCATCAAAACGTCGAATAATGCTTTCAAAGTAGTTTTACCGAATGTAAATTACAATAAAAACAATGAAAAGAATACCGATTCGAACGAACTTTTTGAAAACAAATTGATTGAATACGCAAAAGAAAACGGCTGCATAACACGCAGGAATATTCAGGATTTATTGAATGTCGGGCAGTCTACCGCCATAAGAATTATAAAGAAACTGACGGAACGCGGGATTTTTATAAAAACGGGCGGAGGACGTACCGTAAAATATAAAATAAAATAAATATCCTATTAATATGCCCTGTTAATCAGTGTCAACAGGGTATATTTTTAATTTTGACAGACATATTTTGCAAATCAAATTCCTCTGCTTATTAATTAATTATTAAAACGGTTGACAATAATAATATTAAAATGTAGAATAAATTACGGAAATTAAATACGATATAAGGACAGATTTTATGAGCAGCTTAAAGAATTTAACGGCGAGGGTCAAGTCCATGAGCCTTAAACGCATGAATATGTACATCTCCCAGATTCACGAAAATTACGGGGCTAACCGCGTTTCGACCGCCGCCGACATGTGCGCGTGCGCACTGAAATACGGCATAGGATACCTCGACTACACGGTGTTCGGATTTGCAAAGGTCAAGGGCAAAAACAGGGAGACGTTCCTTACCTATAATAAGAACGTCGCGCTCTCAAAGCAGGCGAATAACCCCGAATTTACGTGCATGTTCAAGGATAAGCTCAAATTCGACGAGGCGTTCTCCGATTTTATCGGCAGGGTGTGGCTCAATCTTGAAAAGGCGGACGAAAAAGAATTCGAAAATTTCTGCAAAAAACACAAAACGGTTTTTGCAAAATACCCGCGTTCGTTCGGCGGTCAGATGATTAAAAAAGTCGACACGGACGATAATACGGATTTTAATTCGCTTTATAACGAGCTTAAAACAAACGGTCAGGTGCTCATTGAGCAGAAAATCGAACAGCATAAAAAAATGAACGAGCTTTGCCCGAAGAGCGTTAACTCCGTCCGCATCGTAACATTGAGAGACAAAAACGGAGAGGTTCATTATCTCTACTCGCTTTTAAGATTCGGTAACGGAACAAAGGACGTCGACAACATCACGAGCGGAGGAATGTACATTCTCCTCGACAAAAACGGAAAGTCCGCGTCAAAGGCTTTCTGCGACAAAACGGGGCTTTTCTATGACAAGCACCCGCTGACGGGCGTCGACGTTACGTCATTTGAAGTTCCCATGCACAATGAGGCTGTCGAGCTGTGCAAAAAGGGCGCGGACGTCGTGCCGGAGGTCGGATATATCGGCTGGGACGCCGCGATTACGAACGACAAACCCGTGCTTATCGAGGGTAACGTCCTGCCGGGCTATGATATGTTTCAGAATTACAGACTCTCGGGAAAGGATATCGGAATCCTGCCAGAAATACACAAGATTCCGGGATACGAAAATCTTTAATTAAAAAAGCAAAAACCGCGCGGAACGCATAAGCCCCGCGCGGTGATTTTTATTTTTCAAGAGAGGAAAACATCTTTACGTTTTCAAAGCTGTACGTGTATTTGCCGTCCTCTATTCCGTGGACGATTTCACACACCTTATCGTTATACGGAGTCGGCACGCCGTACTTTCTGCCGTAGGCGCAGACAACGCCGTTGATAGCGTCGATCTCGCACTTCCTTCCCTTTTCGAGATCCTGGAGCATACTCGCCTTTAAAAGTCTGTGCTTTTTAATGCATATCGGAATCAGGAAATTCGAAATCTTTTTCTTGATTCCGTTTCCTTTATAATAGAGAAGCTTGACAATATCCTTACCCTGCACGGGTTCGATCTTTATGCCCGCCGCCGTCGCGACGTCAATAACCTCTTTGATAATATTCTGACAGCAGATTCTCGAATCCTTACGCTCCGCCGCGTCACCGAACGTTCCGCCCATGACCGCGCTCATTCCGCTGAACGCCGAATTTATAAGAAGCTTCGACCAGCGCACACCCATGAAATTATCCTCGATTTCGACGGGACACATAAGCTCGAGAATTTTCTTGACCTCCATAAGCTTGTCGTCTTTTTTGCCGTTCATTCTGCCGAGTCCGAACGTCATACTGTCAGGCTCGCTTGTAAGCTCGGAAACGCCCTTGCCGTGCAGGGTCGCGCCCCACGCGACGGAACAGCCCATGGTTCTGTCAACTCCGACAACCTCGGACACGGAAAGCTCGGGCAGACCGTTCTGCATGGTGCAGACAATACAGTCGTCGGTCATATTGTCCTTTAAACCCTCGAGAATTTTTTTATTTTCAAGCTGTTTTGTCATCAGAATGATAAGCTCGTATTTCTCGGTGATCTGATCGGGCGTGAGCGCGTGAACGGGGACGGTCATATCGACGGTGCCGATAATATGCGCGCCGTTTTTGTTCATTGCGTCGACATGCTCCTTATTTCTCGTGATAAGATCGACGGGGCAGCCCGCCTTTGAAATGTACGCACCGAGAACGGTTCCGAGCGATCCCGCGCCGTAAATTGCTGTTTTCATCATAAAAATACCTCCGGGCAAACAATAATTTATTGCATGCAACGCGATAAATTATTGTTTATATTGTATCATATTCAACTGCATTATGCAATTCTTTTCATACCGGTACGGCGTCGGCGTGCGAGACTACGTACGCGCTCAGCTTTACCGCCTTATCGAGTGCGGATTCGATATTTCCGCCCGACAAATATTCCGTCACAAACGCCGCCGAAAAGCTGTCTCCCGCGCCGACCGTCGAAACGACCCTGACCTTTTCGCCCTCACGATAATATTCTTTTTTATTTTGAGAAACATAAACGTACGCGCCGTCGGAGCCGAGCGTTATTATTATAAGCTTTATATTTTTATAACTTGACGAAATTAATTTTGAAGCATCGGCGCAGTCGGTTATTTCACTGCCGAAAACGGTATTCATAACGCAGCCGAGCTCCTCACTGCTGATTTTTACAATCGACGCGTTTTCAAGACAGAGACGAATACTCTTTTCATTATAAAACGGCTTGCGTATATTCAAATCGCAGAAAATCTCTTTGAATTTAACTTTTTTAAGAATCTCTTTTATCGTTTCGACGTTATTTTCGCTGCGCTGAATGAGCGTTTCGAAACAGAAAACGTCAAAATTATTATTTTCAATATTTTTATCAAATTGTATATAATCGTACGCCGAGTCTTTAACAATATCGTAATTCGGAACCTTATTTTTATCGAGCGTGACAAGACATCTGCCCGTCGGGCTGCCGTTTACTGTCTGAATGTAATCGTCCTTTATCCCGAATCCGCGGGCGATTTTCAAGGCTTCTACGCCCAATTCGTCGTCCCCGGCCGCTGACAAAAGATAAGACTCTGCGCCTAAACGTGCGCAGTGCGCGGCGAAGTTAAACGGCGCGCCGCCGATACATTTTTTGTCCTCGTAAACGTCCCATATAATCTCGCCGAAGGAGAGAATTTTCATTTAATCACACCCGATAAATTTTCCGTCTTTATTTTCGACCTTTTTAATATACTCCGTGCTCTGCTTCAAAAACGCCTGCGTGTCGAACGCCTCATTTTTAAGGCTGTTCTGCACGATTATGCCGTCGGAAACCATCAGAATCAGCCATGTTATATAGTCCGCGGATACCGCGCTTGTCCGTTCGGCGATTTTTGACGAAATCAGCCTTTGAAACTCCTCATAGCGATTGACAAGTTTTAATCTTATCTCCTCGTCGCCGAGAAGCGCCGCTTCGATCAGATGAAGCCTCAATGCGGAGGAGGCAATATTTCTTTCGATAACGTAATTTACAAGACGGTGGGGAGACGTATCCTTTTCCTTATTCTCCGTCCACGCTATCAATTCGTTCCACTGGCGCGAAAGATAGCGGTTTGTAACGTCAAACAAAATCTCGTTTTTGCTTTTATAGTAATAATACAGCGTGCCCTTGGATATACCGGCGTTTTCGGCTATTTTTGCGAGCGTGACGTCCGAAAACGGCATTTTCATCAAAAGCTCCTCTGCTGTATCCAATATTATTTCGTTTATATTCTCCGGTCTCTGCGCTGCCATAAGCACCTCTCCTGCAAAATGTCAATTAAACTATACCACGATTAAAGCGTGTTGTCTACAATTAAATGTCCGTCAATCAACATATACAAAAATAATGTTAAATTTTATGGTTTTTCATTTAAAGTATTGACAATGCGATAAAACGGGCTTATACTAAAGTCAACATGTCGGTTATGTGACCGACATTTTTAAACAAAGTCGGTTATATAACCGACTCAAAGCCCTGTTACGGGTCAGCAAATGAGGCTTATTTTATGAATATTTCATCAATCAACAAAAAACTGAAAAAGTCGTTCAAAGGAAAATTCAGCGCGCTCGAGCAGAACGGCTCCGTTTTCGTCCGGGGCGAAAGCTCCGACTGGGGCGAGATTGTCTCGGCGTGCCAGACGGCAGCAAAAAAATTCGGCAAAACCCACGTTGTAAACGACATTCTTTACACGGGCAAAGCTCCCGAGCCCATGCGTATTCCGTCCGTAAAAGACGATTCGCTCGACGGCAAGGCTCCCGACGTTCTCGTTATCGGCGGCGGAATTTCCGGCGCGTCGATTGCAAGAGAGCTTACAAAGTGGAAGCTTGACGTTCTGCTCGTCGAAAAGGAGCCGGATCTCGCGCTTCAGGCTTCGGGACGCAACGACGGCGAGGTTCACCCCGGAATCGACCTCGGCAAAGGCTCGCTCAAGCACAAATACATCCGCCG